>Ga0105242_10004988_pt1 | contig 10267 bp, 7 predicted proteins | sample KBSM24metaG_FD_81521 | JGI IMG/M metagenome (GOLD analysis project Ga0105242, IMG submission 81521) | Miscanthus rhizosphere microbial communities from Kellogg Biological Station, Michigan, USA - KBS M2-4 metaG | ecosystem: Host-associated > Plants > Roots > Rhizosphere > Soil | place: Michigan... | reverse complement strand
GGCGCCGCGTTCACTCAGGAAACACGCGTTATCGTTGACGTTTTTCGCGAGCAAGCTCGCTCCTACAGAAGGCGATGTACGCTTAACTGAACGGCATTAGGGCAAGCCCGCTCGCCACAACAGGTCTGTGTGCCGGGGCGATCGCCGGAATACGCCTTTCAGCGCATATGCAGAATAATCGGGCTGCTGCTGGCCGGGTCTGTATGCCCGCGCAGCTTGGCCACCGCCTTCGCGTCGACCGCGCCACCGCTGTTGCCCCAACTGCTGCGCACGAAACTCAGGACCTCGGCGATTTGCGCGTCGGTCAGTTGCTCGCGGAAGGCCGGCATGCGGTACGCGTCCGGCACGCCGGCGGCGACGATGCGTTGCGAGCCGTTGAGGGTGATGTTGATCGCCGAGGCGTCTTCCTTGGCCAGTGCCGAGGTGGCGCCGGCCAGCGGTGGCATCCACTCGGGTTGGCCCTTGCCGTCAAGGCCGTGGCAGGAGGCGCAGCGGGTCGCGTAGGTGTGCGCGCCGGGGGAGTCCGGGCGCGCTTCGGCGGTCACGTAGTGCCAGGGTGTGCCGTCGCGCTGCGGGTCGCCGGGCAGTGACTTGAGGTAGCGCGCGATGGCCGCCAGGTCGTCGTCAGCCATGAACTGGGTGGAGTTGTTGAAGGCTTCGGTCATCGAACCGTAGACCACCGCGTGTTGATTACGCCCGCTCTTAAGGAACTGCACGATCTCCGGTTCGCTCCAGCGCCCCAGCCCGGTGTTGGGGTCCTGGCGCAGGCTGGGGGCGTACCAACCGTCGAGCAGGGCGCCGGCGAGGAACGGCGCGCCGGATTCGTCGAGGGCCTTCTCGTTGAAAGCCAGGCCGCGCGGCGTGTGGCAGCTGCCGCAGTGGCCCGGCCCCTGGACGATGTAGGCGCCGCGGTTCCACAGCGCGTCCTGGCTGGGCTTGGCCGCGTAGGTGGCGGTCGGCGCGAACAGGCCGTTCCACAACGCGATGGGCCAGCGCATATTCAGCGGCCAGGGAATATCGCTGGGGATATTCGGCTGCTTGGCCGGTTGCACGCCATGCATGAAAAACGCGTACAGCGCACGCACGTCGTCGTCGCTGAGCTTGGCATAGGACGGGTAGGGCATGGCCGGGTAGAGGCGTCGACCACCTGGCGCTACGCCGTGGCGCACCGCGCGGTCGAAGTCGGCCAGGCTGTAGGCGCCGATGCCGGTGCCCTGGTCGGGGGTGATGTTGGTGGCGTGGATAGCTCCCAGCGGCGTGGCCATCTCCAGGCCGCCGGCAAACGGCGCCTTGCCCGGCAGGCTGTGGCAGGCCACGCAGTCGCTGAGGCGGGCGACGTACTCGCCACGGCTGATCAGGGCCGGCTCGTTACTGGCGGCCGCTTCCTGTGCGAAGGGTGAAGCGGGCTGACGGTTGACATACCAGGCCAGCAGCGCGGCGGCGACCAGGCCGGCCAGCGCGAGCCAGCCTACGGTTCTTGCGAATCGGCGGTTGTTCATGGGCGTTCCTTGTCGGTTAGCTGAAGGTGTATCGGCTCAATGGCAGGCTGCGGATGCGCTGGCCAGTCAGCTGCGCGACCGCATTGGCCACCGCCGGCGCCACGGCAGGCAGCGGTGGTTCGCCGATACCGCCCATCTTTTCGCCACTTTCGACGATCTTGACGTGCACCTGGGCCATGCGCGAAGGCGGCAGGATCGGGTACAGGTCGTAGTTGCGCGCACGTGGCTTGCCGTCCACGTACACCGCTTCCTCCAGCAAGGTTTGCGACAGACCCAACGCCACGGCGCCATTGACCTGGGCCTCAATGATCGCCGGGTTGACGATGCTGCCCGGATCGATGGCTTCCCAGATCTGGTGCACCTTGACCTGGCCCTTGTCGATCGACACTTCGGCGATCACTGCGGCGTGGGAGCCGAACGGCGAAGCCATGGCCACGCCGCGCGCGCGTCGAGTGCCGTCTTCGGCGGTGTAGGGGCCACGCTTCCAGCCACCGGACAGCTCGCCCACCGCGTTGAGCAAGGTGGTCAGCCGTGGGTTGTCGCGCAGCAGGTGCAAGCGCAGCTCAAAGGGATCGCGGCCGCCTTTGTCCGCCAGTTCATCGAGGAACGCTTCGTAGAAGAAGTCGTTGAGCGAATTGCCCACCGAGCGCCAATAACCGAGCATGGCCGGGCCCTTGACGTAGATCTGCGCGATGCGTTTGTTGGGGATGGCGTAGCTCTTGCCCGACAGCCCTTCAAGGGCCGTGGGGTCGAGCTTTTCGCCCTGTTTGCCGGCGATGGCTTCGGTGGGGCCTTCGGTGGCGCTGACTGCCTCGATTGCCACGGGCAAGCCTTCGGCGTCCAGCGCGGCGCGGAACTTGACCACCGCCACCGGGCGCAGCACATCGCGCAGAAACTCTTCCTCGCGGCTCCAGATCAACTTGATCGGACGGCCCACCGCCTTGGCCAGGGCGATGGCCTGCGGGTACGGGCTGGCCGAGTCATACAGGAAATGGCGGCCGAAAAAGCCGCCCAGCAGGGGCGAGTGCAGGTTGATTTTGGACGGGTCGAGACCGGCGCGCTTGGCGATGTCGGCGCGGAACAGGTCGGGCGCCTGGTTGGGCAGCCAGATGTCCAGCGTGCCGTCGGGGTTGAAGCGTGCCAAGGCCGACGGCGGCTCCAACTGAGCGTGGTTGACGTATTGATTGTGGTAGATGGCTTCGACCTGGGTCTTGGCGCTTGCCAGGGCGGCGGCGACGTCGCCTTGGTTTTCGTCGTCTCGGGCCGGGCCTTGTTGGGCCGCAAGAAAATCACGGTACGTGTCGCTGGAAAAATCCGCCGGCATCACGCGCACGCTGGTATCGGCGGCAGCTTCCTGCCAGTCGACCTGGATCGCCTCGACGGCGCGCTTGGCGTGCCACCAGCGTTCGGCCACGACGGCGACCGCCCCAGGCAGTTGATGCACCGAGTGCACGCCTTTCATGGCTTCGACCTGGGCCTGGTTGCGCAGGCCGCCCACGCTCATGCCCAGGCGCGGCGCGTGCTGCACGGCGGCGTGGAGCATGCCGTCGACCTTCATGTCGATGCTGTATTGCGCCTTGCCGGTGGATTTGTCATAGGCATCCAGGCGCTTGACCGGCTTGCCGATCCAGCGGAACTGGCTCGGGTCGCGCAGGGTGATGCTGGCCGGGTCGGGCACCGGCATGTCCAGCGCGCGACTGGCCAGCTCGCCGTAGCCCAGTGAGCGGCCGGACGCGGCATGAACCACACGGCCCGGCTGGGTGGTCAGCTCGGCCAGCGGTACGCCCAACTGCTCGGCGCCGGCCTGCAACAGCATGGCGCGGGCCAGGGCGCCGAGGCGGCGCATGGTCGGGTAACTCATGCGCACCGACATGCTGCCGCCGGTAATGCGCATGCCGTTTTCCATCACCACATACGCTTCACCGGGCGGCGCGGCTTCGACGATGAACGTGGCGGGGTCGGCGTCCAGCTCTTCGCCGACAATCTGCGCCATCGCGGTATGGGTGCCTTGGCCACCTTCCATGAAGGGGCTGAGCAGGCGCACGCTGCCGTCCGGGCGGATCTCCAGGAACGCCGGCACCTGGGTGCCGCGTTCCGCCGTGGAGGCGGCCTGCACCCGGGCCGAGCCCAGCGGCAAGCCGAATCCGATGACCAGTGCGCCCACGGCCGTGCTGGCCAGAAAGCGCCGGCGCGACAGGTTGACGGGCTCGCTCAGCGACAGGTCGGGTAGCTCGTAGCGCGTGTTCATCAGGCATTCTCCTGCTTGGCCAGGTCATGCACTGCGGTACGAATGGCGTTATAGGTGCCACAGCGGCACAGGTTGACCATCGCCGCTTCGATCTGCGCATCACTCGGCGCGGGGGTGTGCTTGAGCACCGCGGTGGCGGCCATCACCTGCCCGGACTGGCAGTAACCGCATTGCGCCACTTGATGCTCGACCCAGGCGGCGACCACCCGCTGGCCCACCGCATCGGCCTCGATGGCCTCGATGGTGGTGATCTCGCGACCGACCACACCCGCCACCGGCGTGACGCAGGAACGCACCACGTTGCCGTCCACCAGCACCGAGCAGGCGCCGCATTGCGCCAGGCCGCAGCCGTACTTGGTACCGGTCAGCCCAAGGTCATCACGGATGACCCACAGCAATGGCGTGTCGGCGTCGGCATCGACCTGATAGGACTTTTGGTTGATTCGTAGCTCCATGATGCATGGCTCCGTGGCTCATCGGCTGATCTTCGGTCGGTGGGGCTTTTTTCTTATGCGAGCGACAGGCGCTCATTGTCGAACTCTAGACCAGGGGGCAAGGGCTATCTATCAAAGCGCCGATAAGTCGGAGGATCAGGCAAGGATTCAAGAGGATTGGGCGATCGCGGCGCGGCAGGCCGCTCCCGGTGCGGACCTGTTCGGCTTTCGGGGGGCGTCTGGTTGGGGGCGGTGTATCAGTTGGCAAAGCAGCCGTAGGCGTGGCGGAACATCCCCACCGGCCTACGGCTCATATCAATCAACGAAACGCTGGCACGACCTGCTCGATAAACAGCGCCAGGGATTTCTTCTTCTCGGCGTGGGGCAAGCTGTTGTCGCACCAGAAGCTGAACTCATCCACGCCCAATTCCTGGTAGTACTTGATGCGCGGGATGATCTCTTCGGCGGTGCCGATCATCGCGGTCTTGTGCAGGCTGTCCAGTTCGAACTCGGGGCGGGCGGCGAATTTTTCCTCCGGGCTTGGCGCCAGGAAGCCGTTGACCGGCACCTCTTTGTTGCCGAACCAGGCATCGAAGGTGCGATAGAACTTGGAGATCGCCTTGGCCCCGACTTTCCAGCCCTCTGGATCGTCGGCGGCGTGTACGTGGGTGTGGCGCAGCACCATCAATTGCGGGCGCGGCACCGCCGGGTTGTTGTCCAGGGCGGCCTGGAATTTGTTCTTCAGGTCGAGCACCTCTTCATCGCCTTTCATCAGCGGCGTGACCATCACGTTGCAGCCGTTGGCCACTGCGAAGTTGTGTGAGTCCGGGTCGCGGGCGGCGATCCACATCGGCGGGTTGGGCTTTTGGATCGGTTTGGGCACGCTGGTGGAGGTGGGGAACTTCCAGAGGTCACCATCATGGGCGTAGTCGCCCTGCCACAGCGCGCGCACCACCGGCACCATTTCGCGCAGGGCCTGGCCACCGCTGGAGGCGGGCATGCCACCGGCCATGCGGTCGAATTCCACCTGGTAAGCGCCACGGGCCAGGCCGACTTCCATGCGGCCGTTGCTGATCACGTCGAGCAAGGCGCATTCACCCGCCACCCGCAGCGGGTGCCAGAACGGCGCGATGATGGTGCCGGCGCCCAGGTGAATGGTGGTGGTCTTGGCCGCGAGGTAAGCCAGCAACGGCATCGGGCTGGGCGAGATGGTGTATTCCATGGCGTGGTGCTCGCCAATCCATACGGTGCTGAAACCACCGGCTTCGGCCATCAGGGTCAGTTCGGTCAAGTCTTCGAACAGCTGGCGGTGGCTGATGCTTTCATCCCAGCGCTCCATGTGTACGAACAGGGAAAACTTCATGACGCTTACCTCGGATCTATTGTGATCGGCCTGTCGACTGCGGGCCCTTGAATGCTCACGCCCTTGTGAAGCCTGCCAGTGATGACGGCTGTTCGGCGGATTGATTGTTGGTATACCATAATACGGAATATCCGCAAAACTTTTCTCTCCAACGGTCGCACTCTCACCTCACAAGGAAGGCGAGCTAGATGAACATAAAACAAAAATTGATCCTGGCCTTTACGGTGATCGCCAGCCTGCCGGTGATTCTGGTGGCTGTGATGATCATCCTCAACGTGCGTCATGAAGCACGGGATGGCTTTATCGACGGCAGCGAGCGCGAGATCCGCCAGGTCGACAACGCCATGCAGCTGTTTTTCGAGGGCATCAGCCAGAACGTCGCCTACCTGGCAGCGCACCCGCAGTTGCAGGGCATTGATGGCGATGTGAAACGCTACCTGGCCGCCGATGCCGCGCGCGTCGCCCCCGGCGTGCGTGACGAGCAGGTGTTCAAACTGTTCGAAGGCTTGGCCAAGAGTCATTCGGCCTATACCTATCTGTCCTTGGGCACCGAAGACGGTGGTTATGTGTTTTGGCCCGGCGACCCCCAGCTCGCCAGCTACGACCCGCGCACGCGTCCCTGGTACAAAACCGCGATGGCGCAGCCGGGCAAGACCCTGCGCACCCAGGCCTACTACTGGGCCGCCGACGATGTGGTGCTGGTCAGCACCGTGCAAAGTTTCAACAGCCGCCAGGGCAAGCCGGGTGGGGTGGTGAATATCGACGTATCGCTCAAGCAACTGACCGACCTGGTCAAGCAGATCAAGTTGGGCGAGAGCGGCTACCTGATGCTGATGGAGGCCGACAATACCGTACTGGTCGACCCGAATGACCCGTCCCATAACTTCAAGGCGCTGGGCGAGTTGGGCGAGGGCTACCGGCAGTTGAGCGAGGCCGGCCAGGGTTTGGTCCAGGTCGAGCTGGCGGGGGAGCGCTACATGGCGCTTGTCTGGCCATCCAAGGCATTGGGCTGGCGATTTGTCGGGGTGATGCGCGAAAGTGAAGTGATGGCCGGCGCGGCGCGCCTGACCTGGCTGATCGCAGCCATCGCGCTGGTGTGCGCGGCGCTGTTTGCCGGGGTCGGGGCCTGGTTTGCCGGGCTGATCGTCAAGCCGATTCGCGGCGTGGCCAGTGGCCTGGAAGGTATCGCTCAAGGCGAAGGTGACCTGACCGCGCGCCTGGCGATCAAGGGCCGCGACGAGACGGCGCAACTGGCCGGCTGGTTCAACCAGTTCCTCGAAGCGATCCGCACGCTGATTCAACGCATCGGCCAGGCCGCCGGGCAGATCCACAGCAGCTCTGGCAGTGCCACTGAAGTCTCGGTGGAAATGGCCGAAGTCGCCTCGCGCCAGCGCGAAGCGGTGGACATGGTCTCCACCGCGTTTCATGAAATGGTCGCCACTTCCAACGAAGTCGCGCGTTCCTGCAGCCAGGCCGCCGACTCGGCCGACAACGGCCAGCGCCAGGCCCATACCGGGCAGCAACAGATCGACGCGGCGGTGAACAGCGTGGGGCGCCTGAGCGAAGAAATCGGCCACTCCGCCCAGGCCATGGAGCAACTGGAAAAAGACAGCAACGACATCCAGTCGATCCTCGGCACCATCCGCTCCATCGCCGAACAGACCAACCTGTTGGCGCTGAACGCCGCCATCGAAGCCGCGCGGGCGGGTGAGCAGGGCCGTGGTTTTGCGGTGGTGGCGGACGAGGTGCGCGCGTTGGCCAAACGCACGTCGGACTCCACCGGCGAAATCGACGGGCTGCTGGGTAACCTGGCGCGGCGCACGCACCAGATGGGCAAGCAGATGCATGCCAGCCTTGAGGTGTCCCAGGAAACGGTGGTGTCGATCAACGACGCTCGCGAAAGCTTCGGGTTGATCCGTGAGTCGGTGGACGTGATCCGCGACATGAACACGCAAATCGCCACCGCCGCAGAAGAGCAGCACCAGGTGGCCGAAGACATCAATCGACATATCAGCCAGATTCACGGGGATGCGCAATTGGTGGCAAGCCTGGCCGACGCCACACGCCAGGATGCACAGCAATTGACGGCGTTGTCGCAGACGTTGAATCAACTGGTCAGCCGGTTTCGAACCTGACCTGTATCTGGCCGTCATCCCGCAATCAAACTGTGGGAGGGGGCTTGCCCCCGATGGCGGTGGGTCAGCGACAAATAAGCGGGCTGTCCCACCGCGATCGGGGGCAAGCCCCCTCCCACATGTCTAACCGAGTACACCAGACACGACGCCGGTTGGCTCTAAGGCACACAGAAGCCAGAGCAAAACCAGACCGAGGGCTGCCTGATGATTGTGTGGCTCAGGCCGGCAGCGGCAGGGCGCCCATCTTGCCGTGGCAGTACACCAGTGGCCCGGCGTTCTGCTGGGGCACGATCAGGTTCTTCACCGAGCCGACCATGATCGCGTGGTCGCCGCCTTCGTATTCGCGCCACAACTCGCACTCGATCACCGCCGTGGCATTGGCCAGGATCGGGTTGCCCAGTGCGCTCAAGGTCCATTCGATGCCTTGCGCCTTGTCCTTGCCCTTGCGTGCGAACGCGTAGGCTTCGCTTTGCTGGCCTGCGGAAAGGACGTGGATGGCAAAGCGCTTGTTCTTGATCAACACCGGGTACGAGTCGGAACTGTAGTTGGGGCAAAACAACACCAGGGCCGGGTCCATGGATAACGAACTGAAGGCGCTGGCCGTCAGCCCGACGATTTGCCCATCATCATCGAGCGTGGTGATCACGGTGACCCCGGACGGAAACGAACCCATCACTTGTTTGTAGATGGCGGCATCGATCATGGGACGGTCCTCTGCGGTTTAAGCGGCTTTTATAGGTTTGTAGGTATGATGGTATACCGTAATACAGTCAGTGCAACCGCTTTTTCAATCACCCGATGAACGTCGATCCTGGCTCTTACAGCCAATAAATACGGGGACTATGCCAGGAAATAACCGCGTGCCCTGTGGCACACTTGCGGATCAGATGCGCGCTGAGACTACGGATCAGTCTTGTGAAAATGTTGGAATACCATAATATGGTGTTCATCTGAGGGGCGGCCGCAGAGCTCCCCCGGTTTGGCGTCAAACAACTATAAGATCAGACAAACGCGAGTTCATTTCCATGCCCCAGATGTCCCGGCAAGACCCCCTGATCGAGCATCACACGGTCGATTACGTCCCCCTCGCAGAGCGCCATGGAAAGGCCCGCGACCTGTTCACCTTATGGTTCAGCACCAACATTGCACCGCTGCCCATCGTCACCGGCGCCATGGTGGCCCAGGTGTTCCATCTCAACCTGGTGTGGGGGCTGCTGGCGATTGCCCTTGGGCACCTGCTCGGCGGCATCGTGATTGCCCTCGCATCGGCGCAGGGCCCGCGCATGGGCATCCCGCAGATGGTGCAGAGCCGGGGCCAGTTCGGCCGTTACGGTGCGCTGCTGATCGTGTTCTTCGCCGCGCTGATCTACATCGGTTTCTTCATTTCCAATATCGTGCTGGCGGGCAAGTCCATCGTCGGCATCGTGCCGTCGGTCCCGGTGCCGGCAAGCATCCTGATCGGCGCGCTCGCCGCCACGGCTATCGGCGTGATCGGCTACCGCTTTATCCATAGCCTCAACCGTATCGGCACGTGGGTGATGGGCAGCGCGTTGCTGGCGGGGTTCGTCTACATCTTCGCCCATGACCTGCCGGCGGACTTCCTCACCCGTGGCGGCTTCAACGCGGCCGGCTGGCTGGCCACCGTATCGCTGGGGGTGATCTGGCAGATCAGCTTTTCGCCCTACACCAGCGACTACTCACGCTACCTGCCGGCGGATATCGGCATCACTCGGCCATTTATCGCGACTTACCTGGGCGCGACCCTTGGCACCATCCTGTCCTTCGCCTTTGGCCTGGTCGCGGCACTGGCCACCCCCGAAGGCACCGAAGCCATGCTCGCCGTCAAGCAAGCCACCGGCTGGCTGGGGCCGATCCTGATGGTGCTGTTCCTGCTCAACATCATCAGCCACAACGCCCTGAATCTGTATGGCGCGGTGCTGTCGATCATCACCTCGGTCCAGACCTTCGCCAGCCACTGGACCCCCAGCATCAAGGTGCGCGTGCTGCTCTCAGGCGTGATCCTCGCCGGTTGCTGTGTCGTCGCGTTGGGCGCGTCGGCGGACTTCATTTCGCAATTTATCGGCCTGATCCTCGCGCTGTTGCTGGTACTGGTGCCGTGGGCCTCGATCAACCTGATCGACTTCTACGTCATCAAGCGCGGGGTCTATGACATTGCTTCGATCTTCCAAGCGGATGGCGGGGTGTACGGGCGTTTCAACCTGCATGCGATCGTGGCGTATTTCCTTGGCATCCTTGTGCAACTGCCGTTTGCCAATACCTCGCTGTATGTGGGGCCGTGGGCCAACCTGGTGGAAGGCGCGGATTTGTCGTGGCTGGTGGGGTTGGTGGTGACGTGTCCGTTGTATTACTGCCTGGCGACACGTCAACACACCCAGAAGGTCAGGGCGGGGCGGTTGGGCTATACCGACTGATCCACGCCGCCAAACTCCTCCAATGCATCCACTAACGCGCCCTCGAAGTATTCCTTCGAGGCGCGATCCCACAGGATATGAAACGCCGGCACCTCCACACTCCCTGTGTGGATGACAATCCCATTCACCCGCGCCACCGACGTCTGCGCCACCATG
>Ga0105242_10004987_pt1 | contig 10269 bp, 11 predicted proteins | sample KBSM24metaG_FD_81521 | JGI IMG/M metagenome (GOLD analysis project Ga0105242, IMG submission 81521) | Miscanthus rhizosphere microbial communities from Kellogg Biological Station, Michigan, USA - KBS M2-4 metaG | ecosystem: Host-associated > Plants > Roots > Rhizosphere > Soil | place... | reverse complement strand
GCCTCCGGCAACCTCACGCAGGTCTGCGAAATCTGCAAGGCGGTGCCGTCCGATTTCATCGTGCTGTCCGGAGACGATGCGCTGACGCTGCCGATCATGGCCGTGGGCGGACGCGGCGTGATCTCGGTCGTGTCGAACGAGATCCCGAAAGAGATGGTCGACATGACGGAAGCCGCCGAGCGCGACGAGTTCGCGGCCGCGCGCATGACCCACTCGCGCATCATGCCGCTGATGCAGATTAACTTCATCGAATCGAACCCGGGGCCGGTGAAGGCGGCGATGGCGGCGATGCACCTGCTCGAAGAGGTGTACCGCCTGCCCGTGACGCCGCCAAGACCCGAATCGAAAGAGAAGATCCTGGCCGTGCTGAACGACCTCAAGCTGTTCGGCGACCCGGCCTACGCATGAGCCTTCAGTCCGAGATCGCCGATCTCGTCGCGGCGGGGGCCTCGGCCGATCGCGACGCCGCGCGCGCGATGTTCGCGCGCCTGCGCGAGGCGTTGTCGAGCGGCCAGGTGCGCGCTGCCGAGCCCGACGCGTCGGCGCCGGCCGGCTGGCGTGTGAACGCGTGGGTGAAGCAGGGCATCCTGCTCGGGTTCCGCTTTGGCGACATGGTGGACGCGTCGATGGACCACGGGCGCTGGTCCTTCGTCGACAAGGACACACTGCCGTTGAAGAAGTTCACGGTGGCGGCCGGCGTGCGCATCGTGCCCGGCGGATCGTCGGTCCGCGACGGCGCGTATCTCGCCCCGGGCGTGATTTGCATACCTCCGATGTACGTCAACATCGGCGCGTACGTCGGCGAGGGCTCGCTCATCGACTCGCACGCGCTCGTGGGCTCCTGCGCCCAGGTGGGCGCGCGCGTGCACGTGAGCGCAGCGGCGCAGATCGGCGGCGTGATCGAACCCGTCGGCGCGATCCCGGTCGTGGTCGAAGACGAAGTGCTCATCGGTGGCAACACCGGGCTGTACGAAGGGGTCGTCGTCAAGGCGCGGGCTGTGATCGCGGCGGGCACGGTGCTGACCGGTTCGACGCCCCTCTACGATCTCGTCAACGGTGAAATCATCCGTCCCTCCGCCGACAAGCCGCTCGTCGTGCCCGAAGGGGCTGTCGTCGTGCCCGGCGCGCGCGCGGTCACGGCCGGAAAAGGACCGGAGTGGAGCCTGTCGCTGGCGACGCCGGTCATCGTGAAATACCGTGATTCGCGGACCGACACGCGCACGGAGCTCGAAGCGTGGATCCGGTAACGTTCGCCCGCGGCCTCATCGACATCGATTCGACGACGGGGCGGGAAGGCGAAGCGGGCCGCTGGCTCGCGCGGCGCCTGCGCGAGCTGGGGTTCGCCGTGATCGAGCAGCGGGTAGAGGGCGAGCGCGGTAACGTGATCGCGACGGCCGGTCCAGACAATGCCAGCCCGGACGTCGTGCTGTCGACCCATTTCGATTGCGTGCCTCCGTTCTTTCCGAGCCGCGTTGAAGGCGACCGGCTGTACGGCCGCGGCGCGTGTGACGCCAAGGGCATTCTGGCCGCGCAGGTCGCGGCCCTCGAGAGGCTGAAGCGCGAGGGCGAGACCCGTGTCGGCCTCGTGTTCGTGGTCGGCGAGGAGCGCGGAAGCGACGGCGCGAAGATCGCGAACACCGCGGCGACCGGTGCACGGTTCCTGGTCAACGGCGAGCCGACCGAGAGCCGTCTCGGCGCCGCCACGCGCGGAATTCTCAGGCTGAAGCTGCACGCGGCAGGCCGCGCCGCGCATTCCTCGTTTCCCGAGCTCGGCGTGTCGGCGATCGACAAGCTCATCGACGCGCTGATGGCGTTGCGTGCGATGCCGCTGCCTGAGGATCCCATCCTCGGACGGACGCACTATACGGTCGGCTTGATTGGCGGCGGTGTGGCGCCGAACGTCGTGTCGCCGTCCGCCGAGGCGGAGGTAATGTTCCGGACGGTCGGCGACGGAGCCGACATTCGCCGCGCGATTGCCGCGATCGAGTCGCGCGTGTCCATCGAGCACGTGCTCGAAGTCCCGCCGGTGAGGATGAAGACCGTTCCCGGCTTTGAAACCGCGGTGTTCCCGTACACCACGGACATCCCATTCCTGGGAGCCTGGGGACAGCCGCTGCTCTTCGGCCCCGGCTCCGTGCACGTGGCCCATACGGCGGAGGAGTTCGTGCCCATCGCCGAGCTGCACGCCGCCGTGGACCATTACGTGTCGATCGCGAAGCACCTGCTCCAGTCGTAGCGGCCGGCTTCAGCCGGCCGGACGACGTCCGCCTGAAGGCGGACGCTACGTCTCCAGAGTCGGCAGCGGCGGGACGGTGCTGTCGGCCGGCACCGGCGTCCGCGCGGTGTTCATCATCATCGAGAGGAACGTGTAGTAGCCGGCGACACCCACCATGTCGACGACGCCCTGTTCGCCGAAACGCGCCGCGGCGGCCGCGTAAACCGGATCGCTCACGTTCTGTCCGCGCAGCAGCTCGATCGTGAAGTCGTGCACGATCTTGTCGTCTTCAGACATCCCGATCGGCCGCCTGCCGGCGGCGATGGCGTTGACGATCTCGTGGCTCAGGCCCGCGCTGAGCGCCGCGGGCTGATGGACGTGCCATTCGAACTGCTGCGTCCAGTGCCGCGCCGTGAGGAGGATGATGAACTCGCTGAGCCGCGGGGGCAGCACGGTGTGGTAGCGCATGTAGTCGCCCATCGCACCCGCGCGCAGCATCACCTCCGGGCTCCGCAGCATGACCGCGAACGGACCGAAGACGTCCTGCCCCCGCATATCCCTGAACCGCCCCGCGGCGTCCTGCTGTGCCTGGGTCCATTGCTCTTTGGGAATCGGCGGCATTCGGTCGTGCAACGGTATCGACATGAGGGCTCCCGAAAGCCCTCATTGTAGACGCCGTTGCCTCTTACTTGCCGGCAAGCCACACGCCGAACACGGCGCCGGTCGCACTGCCGATGATCGTCCCGTAAAAGGCACCGACCATAGCCGAGTCGTCCCCACGGTTACGAGTGGCCGCGGAGCCGACCCCCGCGCCCGCCAGCATGCCGAGAAAACCAAACGCCAATCCGCCGGCGATCCTGCTGGCGGGCCGGCGGCCCGGCTGAGATGAGTGAGCCGCCTGACGCAGCACTCCGGCCGCTGGCCTGAAGTCGGACGCGGGTGCAGGAATCGTCAGGGCTCGGGCCATAGCAGGGGTCACAGTGAACTCCGGGGGCGCCTCGTCCTTCCGGTTCTGCGCTTGCGCCGCTCCGGGGCCCATCACGACCAGGACCACAGCCATCATGGCCGACATGCATGCGTGCTTCATTGCCTGTCCTCCTCCCCCCGCAATGCGAAATGCGCGGACGGAGCGGCTCAGGCGGCCGGATCAGGCGAGAAGGGCCTCGCATACGAGGGCGGCCTGCACGAGCTCGCGCGTCCGGCCCCTCGCGCCGACGATCTGGAGCCCGCACGGCATCCCGTCCCTCGTGAGCCCGCACGGGATGGAGATCGCGGGGTTTCCGGTGATGTTGAAGAGCTGGGTGAGGCGCAGCATCACGTTGCGCAACGGCTGTTCGGTCGGCCCGACCTGAACCGTCTCGGCGTCGATCTTCGGCGCCGGTATCGGCAGCGTCGGCAGCGCGAGCGCGTCGCAGTTCGCGAACGCCGCGTCGACGTCGCGGCGCAATTGCTCGCGGCCGACGAGCGCGAGCATGTACTCCTCGTGCTGGATGTTCCGTCCCATTTCCAGCCGCTGGCGCACCGGCGGCGTGTAGCGTTCGGGTACGGCGGCGAGGGTCGCCGCGTGATAGGCGGCTGCTTCCTTGAGCGAGATGCGGATGTACACGTTCGAAATCGTCTCGGTGTGCGGGATCTCGATGTCACGGACGCGAATGCCCGCGGCCCGAAACGCCTCCAGCGACGCCTCGAAGCGCGCGCGCACGTCATCGTCCAACATGTCGAGGAAGTAGGAACGCGGGACGGCGAGCCGGAGCGCCGACGCCGTGGCGGGTGCGAGCGGTGGAGGCGCGAGATCGCCCGTCAGGACGCGGAAGACGGTCCAGGCGTCGGCCACCGACGCCGCGAGCGGGCCGACGTGATCGAACGTCGACGACAGCGGGACAACGCCTTCGGTCGGCACCTCGCCAAGCGAGGGCTTGAGCCCGACGATCCCGCAGCACGCGGCCGGAATCCTGATCGAGCCGCCCGTGTCGGTCCCGACCGTGGCGAGCGCCATGCCCGTCGCCACGCTGACCGCCGATCCGCCGCTCGATCCTCCGGGCGACCGCGTCGTATCGAGAGGATTGCGGACGGCCCCGAACGCCGAATCGCCGCTCGTCGTCCCGAGGGCGTATTCGTGCAGGTTCGTCTTGCCGACGAAGACGGCGCCACCGGACCGGAGGCTGGCGACGCACGGCGCATCCTGAGATGCCACTCGCCCCACGCGGACGCGCGACGCCGCCGTCGTCTCGGTGCCCCGCACGTCCATGAGGTCCTTGATCGAGACCGGCACCCCGTGCAGCGGACCGCGGTCGCGGCCCTCCGCGAGCTCGCGGTCGGCCTCGCGCGCCTGCCGCCGTGCCTCGTCTGCCATGACCAGGATGAACGCGTTGGTCGCCTGATTGCGCGCCTCGATCTGCGCCAGGCACTGCTCGACGATGGCCTCGGACGTGGCCGCGCGCGCGCGGAGCTTCGCGCCAAACTCCTGAATCGTCATGCCGTCAGCGCTTCACCGAGATGGCGACGCCGTCGCGCAGGGGCACGATGGACGTCAGCAGCGCCGGGTGCTCGCTCAGGCGCACGTTGTAATCGACGATCGCCTGCGTGTCGGCGGCGTTGTGATGGGGCGTCGGAGTGAAACCCGGCACGACCTCGCCGCTCCACAGCACGTTGTCCGTCACCAGCAGGCCGCCCGGCCTGAGCAGATCGACGAGACGATCGAGCATCGGCCCGTACTGTTTCTTGTCGCCGTCCTGAAAGATGAGATCGAACGGGCCTGATACCTTCGCCAGCATCCGTTGCGCGTCGCCGATGATCACGCTGACACGATCGGCGAGCCCCGCCCGGACGAAATTCTCCCGGGCCTGCCGCGCGCGATCCTCGTCGAACTCCATCGTGAACAGCGTGCCGTCGGCCGGAAGCGCGCCGGCGAGCCAGATACCGGAGTAGCCGATCGCGGTGCCGATTTCGAGGATGCGCCTGGCCCCCGCGGCGGTCGCGAGCACGCGCAGCAGCGCCCCCACCTCGGCGTCGACCAGCGGAAGATCGCGTTTCTCGCCGACGCTCGCGATGTCCCGCAGCACCGCGTCGCCCTGGCGGTTGAGGGACGACAGGTAGAGTTCGACGGCTGCCGGAACGATTTCCCCCATAATTGAGATCGGATTGTACATGCGGCGAACGAAGATCATCGCGACTGTCGGGCCGGCCTGCGACAACGAGGGCACGATCGCCGCGCTGATCGCCTCCGGCGTCGACATCTTTCGGCTGAATTACTCGCACGGCACCCGGGAGAGCCAGGCGCAGACGTTCCACCGCGTCCGTCGCGCCGCGGCCGTCGCGGGACGACAGGCTGCGATCCTGCAGGACCTCGGCGGTCCCAAGATCCGGACGGGCACGCTCGAGGGCGGGACGCCGGTTCAACTCGAGGCGGGGGAGCCTCTCCTCATCGCGACCGGCACCGCGCCCGGCCGGCCCGGCCGCATCTCGACCGCGTTCGAAGGACTCGCGCGCGCGGTCAAGCCCGGCGACCGGCTGCTGCTCGCCGACGGCTTCATCGAGCTGCGCGTCGAGTCGACCGACGGCGTGGAGATCCAGACGACCGTCGTGCAGGGGGGCACGCTCGGGGAGCACAAGGGCATCAATGCCCCCGGCGTTCCGCTGGCGGCGTCCGCGGTCACGCCGAAAGACGTCGCGGATCTGCAGGCAGGCCTGTCCCTCGGCGTCGACATCGTCGCGCTCAGCTTCGTCCAGACCGCGGCCGATCTGACGCGCGCGCGCGAGCTGATGACGGCCGCCGGTGCGTCGGGCGTGCCGCTGGTGGCGAAGCTCGAGCGTCCACAGGCGCTCGACCACCTCGACGACATCCTGGCTTCGTGCGACGGCGTGATGGTCGCGCGCGGCGACCTGGGCCTGGAGATGCCGCTCGAGCGCGTACCCACCGCCCAGAAGGACATCACGCGCCGTGCCCGGCGCCTGGGTATCCCGGTCATCCTGGCGACGCAGGTGCTCGAGTCGATGACGACGGAGCCGAGACCGACCCGCGCGGAGGTCAGCGACGCGGCCAACGCGGTGGACGACGGGGTGGATGCGATCATGCTCGCGGGCGAAACAGCCGCCGGCGCGTTTCCCGCGCGCGCCGTGCAGACGCTCGACGCGATCATCGTCGAGGCGGAGTCCCTGGCGCCGGCGCCGGTCACGATGACGTCGTCCCCCGGGCCCCCCGGGGTCCCCGGGTCGGACGGCGATCACACGCAAGCCATCTGCGAAGCGGCGGTCACCCTGGCCAATCGGAGTGATGCGCGCGCGATCGTCGCCGTCACGCGGGGCGGCGGCACCGCGCGGAGGCTCTCGGCGCTGCGCCCGCACGCGCCGATCGTGGCGGCGTGTGACGACGAAGTAACGGCGAGGCGGCTGTCGCTGTACTGGGGCGTGCAGCCCGTCCAGACGACGATCGGCGAGGACGTGTCGAGCGCGGGAATGTTAATCGGACAGGAGCTGGCGGACCGCGGCCTGCTGCCGCGGGGAGTGCCCGTGGTGCTGGTCAGCGTCAACCCGGACCTCGCCCGGGCTGACGCCAACTTTTTGAAGATCCAGCGGTTCTGAGGGCCCGGCCGTCATTCGCCGACTCGAGCCAACAGCCCGCCGGGTGTCCAGCGGAGGAACGACGAGCCGACCAGCACGTCGATGACGTGCCGGCAGGCGCCTTCGTCGAGTCCCCACAGACGGGACGCCTGCGCGACCGTCAACCGCAGTCCGGGCATTTCAAGAAACTCCGCGCGAATTCGGCCAACGAGTTCGTTCATGGCGTCACCTTCGACGATCTTGGAGAGCAAAATGCAGTCCACGCAGCGGGCGCGGCGGGCCCGCTTTTAAAATCGCGTGTGACACCCCGTTTTTGGGCCGATTTCTCGCCGGGCCGGGCGGACTGAACGGACAGACTCAAGACAATTACGTATGCCAAACATGACAGTGAAACGAAAGTGTCTGCACGGGCGTCTATACGCTCTGAACGACCGGATTCCTGATGTGAATTAGCGAGACATTTGTGTTGTTGGAATTTACCGGATAGACAAGAATGTATGAGTGGAAACGGAGAGACTCGGGATGAAGGGGACCAGCGCAGCGACGGCAGCGTCACAGGGGCGGGAAGCCCGTCGCCTGTCGACGCTGCTCGAAGTGAGCCAGGCACTTTCAGGCACGTTGAACCTCAAATCGGCCCTGCATCGCGTGCTCGAGGTGCTGGCCAAGCACCACGGCGCGATCCGCAGCATGGTCACGCTGCTGCGTGAAGGCGGGGAGTTGTATGTAGAAGCGTCCGACGGACTCGACCGCCCCGCCCAGAACGTCCAGTACCGCATGGGCGAGGGCATCACCGGCCGCGTGGTGGAAACCGCCAAGCCGATCGTCGTGCCCCGGGTCAGCCGTGAGCCGACGATGCTCAACCGCGCCGCCCGGCGGTCCGACGGCGACGAGCAGGAGCTCAGCTTCGTGTGCGTCCCCGTGGTGCTGAACCGCCGCGCCGTGGGCGCCCTCGGCGTGGACCTGCGCTACAAGGCCGAACGCGACTTCGACAGCAGCGTCAAGTTCCTCGGCGTCGTCGCGTCGATGATCGCGCAGGCGGTCAAGATTCAGCGGCTGATCGAGGAGGACAAGCGGCGCCTCGTCGACGAGAACGAGCACCTGCGGCAGGAGCTCCGGGAGAAGTACGACTTCTCCAACATCATCGGGACCAGCGGACCGGTCCGCCAGGTGTACGAGCAGGTGGCGCAGGTGGCGGCGACGAACACCACGGTGCTCGTGCGCGGGGAGTCCGGCACCGGCAAGGAGCTCATCGCGCACGCGATTCACTACAACTCGCTGAGGGCGAAGAAGCCGTTCGTGAAGGTCAGCTGCGCCGCGCTTCCCGAGAGCCTGATCGAGGCGGAGCTCTTCGGCCACGAGAAAGGGGCGTTCACGGGCGCCGAGCAGCGGAAGAAAGGCCGCTTCGAGCTGGCGGAGGGCGGCACGCTGTTTCTCGACGAAATCGGCGACATCAACCTGTCCACGCAGGTGAAGCTGCTGCGCGTGCTGCAGGAGCGCGAGTTCGAACGCGTGGGCGGGACCGAGACCATCAAGGTGAACGTCCGGCTGATTGCCGCGACGAACAAGGACATGGAGCAGGCGCTCGCGAACGGCACGTTCCGCGAGGACCTGTACTACCGCCTCAACGTGTTCACGATCTTCGTGCCGCCGCTGCGCGATCGGAAGGCCGACCTCCTGCTGCTCGCCGACCACTTCCTCGAGAAGTTCTCGCACGAGCACGGGAAGAGCATCAAGCGCATCTCCACGCCCGCGATCGACATGCTGGTCAGCTACCACTGGCCCGGGAACGTCCGCGAGATGGAGAACGCGCTCGAACGCGCGGTGCTGATGTGCGAGGGCCAGGTGATTCACGCGCACCACCTGCCGCCGTCGCTCCAGACGGCGGAGGCGTCGGGCACGGTGACGCGCGTCTCGCTGAACGACGCGATCGTCGCCTACGAGAAAGATCTCATCCAGGACGCGCTGAAGACGACGAGGGGGAACCGGGCGAAGGCGGCGCGGCTGCTCGACGCCACCGAGCGGATCCTGAACTACAAGATCCGGAAGTACGTGATCGACGTGCGCCGCTTCAAAGCGTAGCGAGCACGAGACACGCCCAGCCGGCCAGGAACGCGACGCCTCCGATCGGCGTGATCGCGCCGAGCACGGTGACGCCCGTCACCGCCAGCAGGTAGAGGCTGCCCGAGAAGAGCACGATGCCCGCGACGAACAGCCAGCCGGCCGCCTCGATGAGGCGGCCGTTCAGGCGGTCCGACAGGGCGGCCAGCGCCATCAGCGCCAGGGCGTGGTACATCTGGTAGCGCACGCCGGTTTCGAACACCGCCAGCATCTCCGCGGACAGCCGTCCGCGGAGCCCGTGCGCGCCGAACGCGCCGAACCCGACCCCGACGAGCCCCGCGAGCGCGCCGGCCAACAGGAAAGTGCGTTGCATAGTTTTCTACTTTTCGAGGAGCGCCTTGAGCGATGTCAGCGCGCGCGTCCAACCCAGCCCGATGACTTCGTAGTACCGCCGCCAGCGTTCACCGTCCTCGTAGCCCTGCTGCGTCACGCGCACCTCGGTGGCGCCCGTGCCGTTCGCGCCGGTCGGCGTCAGCTGCACCTCGAACGCCATCGGCCCGATCGGATCGCCGTCGGGCGGCAGCCAGAACGCGTCGGCGACGAAGAACCCGCGGTCCGCGTGGTACTGCATCACCGTGCCGCGGAAGACGCCGCCGAGGCGGCCGAGCACGGCGTCGCGGAACTCCGTGGTTTCCCACGCGACCGCGTACGGCCCGAGCACGCGCGGCGTCGTGACCGCGTGGGCCACCTCCCACCAGGCGTGCAGCGCCTGCGGCTCGAAGAACGCCTTCAGAATCCGCTGCGGCGGCGCGTCAATCACCGCCGAGACGTGCAGTCCGGGCACGCCGCGATCATAGCGTCTCCGGCCGCCGATGATAAAGTGGCAGGCATATGTCCCAGCAGCCGTTGGCGTATCACCATCCGGAGTTTCTCGAGAGCCCGGAAGCGCGGCCGATCCGGATTCTCGCCGAGTACCTCGAGCCGCTGCGGCGCTTCAGGGAAGAAAAGATCCAGGACACGGTGGTCTTTTTCGGGTCGGCGCGCGTCGATTCACGCGAACGCGCGCTCCGCGCGCTCGCGACGCTGCGCGCCCGCGGCGTCCACGGCGCGGACGAACACTATGAGGCCGAGCTCAAACGAACGCGCAAGGCCGTCGAATGGGCGCGGTTCTACGAGGAGGCCCGGGAGCTGGCCGGACTGCTCACCGGCTGGACGCTGTCGCTTCAATCCGACTACCACCGCTTCGTCGTCACATCGGGCGGCGGGCCGGGCATCATGGAGGCCGCCAATCGCGGCGCGCGCGAGGCCGGCGGCAAGACGATCGGGTTGAACATCCGGCTGCCGTTCGAGCAGGGCGCGAACCCGTTCATCACCGACGGCCTGCACTTCGAGTTCCACTACTTCTTCATGCGGAAGTTCTGGTTCGCGTACCTGGC
>Ga0105242_10004985_pt1 | contig 10270 bp, 6 predicted proteins | sample KBSM24metaG_FD_81521 | JGI IMG/M metagenome (GOLD analysis project Ga0105242, IMG submission 81521) | Miscanthus rhizosphere microbial communities from Kellogg Biological Station, Michigan, USA - KBS M2-4 metaG | ecosystem: Host-associated > Plants > Roots > Rhizosphere > Soil | place: Michigan... | reverse complement strand
CGCCACTGAAGGTCAAGTCCGATTTGACGGTCACCGTGCGCGCTCCGTCGTCGTACTCAGTCTTTGTCTCGCGGAAATCGTTGCCTTGCTTAAGCAACGTTACGCGGCCGCGCTTATCGTAATCAACATTTGTAGTAAGGGAGTTGTCGACGTCCGTTTCCGAGGTGCGCAGGCCGATGTTAGTGTTCCAAACGAAGGACCAATGGCGCACTTCCGGGGCGCCATACGCTTCAAACATGTCCGTGGGATACGGGTGCGTGCTGTTGTTGTACTGATAGAACGTAGTTCGGCCGTCCGGGTCGTATTCGAATATCACGTCTCCGCCCGACCCATAGGTCCGCTCGGTCTTGACGGCGTTTGAGGTTGTGAGCGGCGTGGTGAACCCAGCCGGTTTTGTGTTGTCCCAGCGCCACTCTCGGAGCAGGTTCCCGGTTGAACGAGGATTGTCGTAGTCGAACTGATTGTAGGAGACAAGGCCGGACGCTGTAACGCTGACGGAGCTGGGCGCGTTCAGCAAAGTCGCAGCGCTGTGCCAATACTCGTCGGCCCCGGCAGTGCTGCTGTTCGTCGGCACCGGGAAAATTGAGAGCGGAACGTCGTAGGAATACAGGGTGGCTGTCGACCGTATGAGTGTCAGGCCAGTTAAGGGGAAGTCATTGATTGATGAACTCGGTGTGCTGTTAGGATGCGGTATGGATGAATACGAAACCCAATCATACTCGTCCACTTGGTGGATGTTGCCATTTAAGTCGGTTTTGAGATCCCTAATCGCGGAGACGGTGGGCGATCCTCCCGCTGCGGATGTATGAATCTCTCGCTTCACCATCGGGTTGGCGTCCTGTGTCCAGCCCCCATCGCTGTTTGGCGGGCTGCGGAACCAGAATGTTTCTACGGAGCTACCGTCTGGCTGCTGAATCCTGTAAGCGCGGCCTCCCAGTTGGCCGTATCCGTAAGGATCGTAGAAACAATGGCTGACCTGGCTCGTTGCTCCCTGATCCAAATTCATCACCGTATTGCAGAAGTTCGCTATGGAGATGTCGTAATGCAAGTGCTCCAGCAATGTGCCGGAGGTCTCGGGGTCTTGGTATTCAATCGTCTTGTTCCAAACAGTGAACTGATTCGACATGTCGTCGATCGTACCCACGCCGTTGTACTGATAGTGCAGTTTTCCGCCGGTAGGAAGCACAACGGTGGTCAGGAGACCCGATGACGAGTCCTCATAGAGAAACTGGTAGTGTTGGGTGCAGTCGGTCCCTCCGCAGGTGAAGTTCTGCATATCCAGCTGAGTGATCGTGTATTGGGTGTTTCCGGACTGGGGGAACGGACACAGGCCCGCGGTGGGCTGCTGGTTGGATGGGTCGACAACCGTGCAGGGATATGAAAACCCTATCGAGTTCGAGAGGCTCTGCCAGGTAATGTCCCAGACGATCGGGGCGTTCGGATTTCCATCGGCTCCGGTCTGGCGGATGTATGTATGGGAATTCAACCCAAACTCCACCTGCATGCATCGCTTCGCGCTGGGGAACGCCTCGTCTGTGATGTCATAGATAGCACTGCTAGCCGCGGCCGTGAAACAGGTTGATGCCGGATCCTTCGTTACGGTAATTTTATTGTTGTTGCGATCATAGATGCCTGTAGTCTCCCCGCCAACTCCTTCCACTCGCCTCCCATCTGGGAAGTACATGGTCCACGGAATATTCCACCAGTTGGTTCCTGATGTCCCACCCCCGGTAACTAATCGGACGAAAGTGCCGTCGCGAGTGTAATACGTCAGATTGCCGGTAACCCACGCAGTATGGTTGGGAGTAACCGCGATGCAGTCTGCGGGCTTTCCGGCAGGGTCGTAGGTATACCATCCGTTGCTGTCCCCGGCAAGCCACTGGCCGAAGTTGGCCAAATAGAGTACATGCTGGCTACCGTCAGGGAAGATCATCCGCGTTCGAAATTGGTAGACACCGTCGACTGGAGAAACCATGCCCGGGCCGCTGGCCCCAGATTGATACGAACAGGAGTCAGATGGTATGTGTTGCTCAACATCAAGCCCGTACCGAAAACCATAGTTGATATTCCAAGCACCCGAGTCCTGAAGCCTCGTAACCTTTACCGGCGGAGTCGAACTCAGCATGCCTTCTGAGGTGTTCCAATGTGAGGAGTTGTACGTTAGGGAAATATCAATGCTGTGGCCGGCATGCCCGGGCGCCATACTCGTGATGGGAATGTTGAGCACTAGATTGCCGTTGGCCATGTTTACGGAATCCAAGCCGCCGAGATCGAAGGGTGCGCCCGGAACGAATCCGCGCTGTCCAAGTTCTTTGGTCCACTGAGCCTGCGCTGATGGTGTACCTGCTGCGAGGAAAACGACCAGAATCGATTCGAGCGTGACGATCGTCGAACAAACCGGTTTTATCCTGTTTATCAAAGCGTTCTCCCTGGAGCTAGTTCGACCCGAAAAGGGTGTCGTTCATTCGCGCTGATACGGCTACAGTCTGGGCTTGAACGGTAAAGACCGTTAATCCACCCTCCAAACGGACCACACGTGCGGGCACAGCTTGGCCGTTTATGGTCCGCCAGTCCTCAAAGCGGGTTTCTAGTAGGCGCGCGCCGGGAGCCGAACTCTCGAGGTACTGGACGGAGCGCAGCAATAGAGTACTCGAATCGAAACAGTACCGTTTCAACCGGCTCAGGCTCGCGTCGGTCTTTTCCGGCGACGAAATGTCGTAAAAATCACAGAGTCCGCCTCGCCCGTCGCGAAACCCTCGTCCAATGACCTGAAACGCCAAGCCGTGGGATATGTATTCCATCAAAGTGTCTGGGATGTCGTCTACTAGAGCCTGCAGCAGACTGTCGTCGGCCTGGCTCAATGCGGTCTGGTGCGGCTTAGTGGCATCGAAAGTGATGTCTTTCGCGCCTTGGATTCGCAGCTTTCCGCCGTTTTCGAGAGTCACCTGGACGGATCCCGTACCTGCTAGCGTCGTTAGTGAACCCGTCAAGCTAACCCGCTCTTTGCCGGGTTTTTGCAAGCGATCGCCAAGTATTCTGAAATGTTCGCGCATTTGGGTAGGAACACGGCCCAGGTCATAGTAGACCATCGCGTCGTCGGCTGACTTGCTAGAACCTTGCGCAAAGGCGGTTTGCTGCAATAATCCACTGAGCGCAGGTGGGAGCCAATAGAATTGGCCTAAAAGGAGCACGGACGCAATGCAACTCCAAGCCTTTGCCCCTCGGCTTCGAACGCACCTCAGGGTTTTGCGCGCGCCCTCACTCACCTTGGACTCTCCTGATTCCTCGACCGGACAAAACTCAAGTTATTCTCCTGTTTCCAAACGCCGCCCTTTTCGCACATCTTGCGGATTACCATGGTAAAGGGCTACGGCGAATCAATGACGTGTTTTGGTTCTGGCCAGACCTGAGCGAACAGAAGTCGTACCGTTGACATCATTTCCCCAACGGTACGAGCTGAAAACTACGGACCTTTGAAAGCTCTGCTGGTGTGGTTTTGAAGGACTCCGGCGTCGCGCCTGTGACGCCTTTGCCAGCTGCGTCAAGCGCCTGAGCGTTGAAGGCTATGACCGATACAGTAAGGTCCGCCACCGAGGGGACGAGCAATTCATAGTCCCAACCGGCAGCGTCCTCGGAAACTCTCTGCGCAGCATGATAGTGTCCCTTTGTAGTGAAGGCTCCGACATTCACGTGCGCTCCTCCCGCTTCAGGCGGCACCCTTAGGAGGGAAACCGGTACCTCGATGCGGAACTTCAAGAGCGCGCCTGTATGTAACACCACTGTAATGGCCGAACGAGCATTGCTGGAACCGGATCGGACAGTAGGAAGAGCGTCCGTCCACTGGCACGAATCCAGCAATGCTTCAGCCGGCGAGCTGGTACACAAAGCCCAGATGCCATCAGGAAGATCGACGGTAATCTTGCCCCCCTCGTCTGTCTTTGCGACCTGCGTGATTGGAGCACCCTCTCCCACTCTCTGTAGATTAACGACCACCGATGAAACAGGTCGACCTCGGTCAGAAACAATCACCGCATTGAGGGTTGCAGCACAGGACAACCCACTAGTAATCACAAGCGCCGATGCGCCCAAAACGGCAGAATAATAGCGCCGCAATCTCGCTAAAGACTCAGAAGTATGGCACTGACTGTTATTCATACTCGGGATAATCGGAATAAAGCGTATTCCATATTATGGTGCACCAGCGGACGTGTCAAGGAAAAAACAAAGTAGTAAGAAAAAAACGTTGACACGACAATGGACTGTACTACATACTGACCAATCAGTTCCCAGAACAATGAAGCATTCAGAGTCTCTGCAAGGAGCAGCAGCTGGTGGATAAGTCCGTCCTAAAAGCGATAAAGCGACTGATTCTGTGCACATTCGGAATAGGCTACATCCTCGCGCAGCAGCCGTCGCGAGAGTATATTCGGCTAGGCGATCGTGTAATTGCAATTGAAAACCCCACGGTCTTGATAACTGTGACATCGGCTGGCGGCGTCACTTCTGTGGGTGCAGGAGACACACTTCAATTCTCGGCCACCGTGACTCCGTCGAATCAAGGCCAGATTAGTTGGGCTTCTACTGAAGGATCGATATCAGCGGCCGGTCTATATTCGCCCGTTGTGACGACCGCCTCACAGCATACCGTTGGCATCACTGCATCGATTCCCGGCGTTGCCACATCAGCACAGTTTGCGCTGTCGGTCGTGCCAATCCTGACTCCGCTGTCCGCGAACCTGCCCAGCAATGCCACGTCCAATAACACTATAAGTTTGACAAAAGCTGGTACCTGGCAGGCTTCGAGTAACAACTCATGGCTGCATATTACTAGCGCGGCAAGTGGATCCGGCAATTCCACTGTCACCTATTCGGTCGATCAGAATCTCGGAACTACCCAAAGAGTCGGAACACTGACCATTGCCAGTGCGACATTCACTGTTTCCCAGGATCCATCTGGAGGCTTTGTAAATGTAACTCCTCCAGTTGTCACCGTGTCGGGCACCGGTGGTTTGGGTAACCAATCGGTTGTAGTCAATACCGGCGGATCGGTCAGCTGGAACGTAAGTAGCGTCTCTTCCTGGATTCAGGTTGATCCGACTCTCTATCAAACGCAAACCGGAGATCGGACATTTAGCTTTACGGCTAGCGCAAACCCGAGTTCCGTTCAGCGTACTGATGGCCAGATCGTGATTTCTGCATCGACGGGACAAGTCACAGTACAGGTGACCCAGTATGGCGGAATCACTCTGAATCCGGCCTCGGCTTCGGCGCCCTCCGGCGGAATTCAAACCACCCCATTCCCAACGGTGCAGGTCATAGCGCCAACTGGCTCGCCCTGGAGCAGTGACCCTCCTCCCCAAGGAATCACGATTCAAAGCGGTGCGTCCGGCCCGGCCGGGGCGACGACAACGTTGAGCTACAGCGTTGCTCCCAATCCTTCGTCGAGCCCGCGGTCTTTGAGTTGGTATATCGGAGGGAAACTGTTCACGGTAAACCAAGCTGGAACGACCAGCTTCACAATCAGTCCCAGTTTCGTCCAACTGTTTTCTGCGCAATCGCAGAACTTTCAAGCTCTTCTTAGTGGTGTGGCACAATCAGCTAGCTGGAGCATTAATCCGTCTACTGGGGCCGGCACAATCGATAGCTCAGGGCATTACACATCGCCGCTGAATATCTCGTCACCGCAGTTTGTCACTGTCACGGCGACGTACCTCACGTACACGGCTCACGCCACTATCTATTTGTACGGCTCCTCCTATCCGAACGGCATCATTCTCTATCCGACTAATTCGAATGGTGTTGAGATCGCTGATTACACGTTCGTGCTCGACGTAGGGTATTGGAACGGTCATAACGAGACGAACTGGGAGCCAATAGAACTGCTGATCACAAACAACGCGGACGGAGCGTTTCCATCTCCCCAAAACAGCTGTGACTTGCAATGGGATTTGGCAAATCTGAGCTATGTTCCAGTTCGATTAGAGAACGATACTGGGAATGGGTTTTCATCATCGGTTTTGGCAACCTATAATACGCAAACGATGCAGAATAGCCAGTGCGGATGGGACCTGGCAAAGAGTACGATCACGACCGCTCCGGGGAACCAGGCAGTAAGACTGACTTTCCGCTTGTTGTTCAATCCTCAATGGAAAGGAACCAAGCAGATATACCTACGTGCGTTCGATATATACGGTGCTACGACCGTCGCTCCGGTCCAAATGGGCTATTGGATGGTGCCGGACTTCGCGCCTCCGGTCATCGGCTTCGCAGGGAACACTCCCGCGAATGCCACCACTCTGCCCGCTGGAACAGTTTCGATTCAAGGATACGCATTCGATAATCTGAGCGCTGCTGAAAGGGCTATTTCGTCAGTGGAGGCGTTTGTAGACAACATTAAGATTGGGAACGCCACATTGGGAGACACGGCACCAGCGGGAACGCCAAATACCTGCATCACACGTCCCCAGATACCCGGTTGCCCAAACGTGGGTTTCCATTACGCCTGGGATACGACGACGGCCACGAATGGCACGCACACCTTCAAGGTCGTTGCTACTGACGCTGATCCGACTCCGCATGTGACGAGTGTGGAACGCTCGTTCGTGGTCTCAAATGGACCGCCTCCGGTCTCGGCTCCGACGTTCAGTCCAACGGCGGGCACGTACACTTCGACGCAGACGGTAACAGTTAGCACCGCCACAACTGGAGCTTCCATTCGATACACCGTAGATGGGACAACGCCTACTTCTTCGACAGGGCTTCTGTATAGCGGTTCCGTGGTGGTGGCTAATACCCTGACTCTAAAAGCGATTGCTTATAAAGCTGGAATGAGCGACAGTCAGGTCACGTCGGGCGCATACACGATCACGAATGGCCCGCTGAACCAACCCCCAACGAACGTGTCGGTGACGCCATCATCCGGATCAGGAGCAACGCAGACGTTCTCATTTGTCGCATCGAGTCCCAATGGGTACACCTATATTTCGTCGGTCAACATGATTATTAATTGGTGGACGTCAGGCATCAACGGGTGCTATGTGCTGTACAACCGGACTTCGAATCTGGTGTATCTGGCGAATGATCAGTTTACCGTCTGGCTCGGTGGTGTTGCGCCGGGAACGGCCGGAACGCTCAGCAACAGCCAGTGCCAGGTGAATACCGGAGGGGTAACAGTCTCAGGTTCTGGCAACAATCTTACGGTGAACGTTCCGATCACGTTCGCTTCCAGCTTTGTGGGGCCACAGCAAAGCTTGATGACTGTGTCAGACAACGGCGGGTTGTCGAGCAACTGGCAACAGATGGGAACCTGGACTGGATATGCGGCATCCTCGATGTTGCCGAGTGTGACTTCGGTGACTCCCAATTCGGGAAGCGGGATGAACCAGGTGTTCCAGTACGTGATCTCGGATGTGAACGGTTACAAATACGTCGGTCGCGCAGATATTCTGATTCAGAGCTCAGTGAATGGCGCCGGCGCATGCTACTTCTGGTACTACCCCAACGAAAACTCGATTTGGTTGTGGGGTGATTCAGGCTCGGCCTGGGCAGGTAATACCAATCTTGGAGCAAGCACGACGATTGAGAACAGCCAATGCCGCTTGAACGCAGCGACCTCTTCAGTGAGCGGCTCAGGGAATACGTTGACGGTCAATCTCTCGTTGACATTCAAGACGGCCTTCAGCGGGGCGAAGAACAATTACGTCGGGTTGTCGGATCGTGGTGGTGGTTACACCGGCTTCGTTCAGTCCGGGACTTGGACGGTACAGTAAGCCATATGTGCTCAAGAAAGGAAATCGGCATGAGAATACGACACCGGCGTTCAATTGGCTGGGCCGGCCTCAAAATAGCGGTTGTTTTGGCTACACTCCCATTCGTTTCGGCAGAGAATCTTTCTGGCCTGGCGGTAGGATCAGATGGTAAGCCCATTGCGGGAGCATTCATCAGTGCGGTTGGGACATCGACGGTGCCGTGGACCAACGCGCAAACGGTCTCCGGCGTGGATGGAAGTTTTTCATTCAGGGGACTGAATACTGGAACTTATCGCCTGTGCGCGCAAGTTCCTTCAGGAGGATATCTCAATCCTTGCGATTGGTCGCCCACTCCCCCGACGCTCAGTCTTGCCGTGGGCAGATCTGTGACGGCATTCGTTTTGAAAATCGAAAAGGGCTCCACGCTGAAGATCCGAATCAACGATCCCAACAACTTGTTGGGACTCGACAAAACTGCGGCGCCCATTCTCATGGCAATCCCCACACCCCACGGGCTCTTGCCATCGCCCGTTCTTAGGGCCCAGGACGCCGTTGGAAGCGACCATGAAATCACGATCCCGTTCGATACACCGGTACAGCTCGCGATGCAGGGTAATCAGCTAAAGATCACCAAAGATGACGGAACGCCGTTGTCCGTCGGATCATCCATTCCCGTTCTGCAAAGCTCTCAACTGACCGTGGCTCAGCCGCCGCTCGTCTTCCAGCTATCAAGATGATCTGTCGTACTGCTCGTACCGAGCCTGAATTCGGGCTACCGCGCAGTAAATCTAGGCAGGATTTAGCTGCCTTGACGACCACCTGTCGCGACGACATACCGTCGTCAAGCTAGTCGTGAACCCTAATCTACTGACTTCACACAGGCCATGGCCCATCTCCAAAGCCAACGCACCTGTTGCGAGGACAGGTGCGTGTTCTTCGTAAGTTGCTTAAATCTCAGCCGCAAGCTACTGGCACGCCTTTCACTGTAGTCGAGTTTGTAGATGCCTCCGTATAGGGCATGAATTGTCTACAAGTCGTGAATCGGTACTTCCAACGAGATTCGCAGAGATTTAGGAGACCCACAAAATGTAGGCGATATTGTAGCCGCCGGTAAGCGTAATCGGTAAGCGTAATGTAGATGGCTTGGGGGCATTCATGAATGTCGCCTTGCTGATCCTTCTTCTATCCTTGATTAAGACATCCCAGGGTTAGCCCGAATTCTTTCGAATGTTATTGCAGACGTCAGCGTCGCCTTCGTGGAGGTCTGAACAGACCCAAGGTCAGGATTGACGCTAGCTCGGAAACCACTCCGGTTACGATACCCTTACCGAGCTTGCCGAGCCCTTTGGCTGTGCCCTTGGCGACACTCTTTACAAACGTCTTCTTTCGTCTATTGGAACGCATGCGTTCTCCTTTCCTAAAACAATAACGGTCCTGAATCGAAGCGTTACTCCGGTCAGGGGTGAACATCGGCGGTGCTTGCAGATCCGAACGTCCGAGCGAGGCCGTATCAACGAAACGCCCTCTGGTGTACCGTTGTGCCATTGTCACTCCTATAGAGGCGAAAAGGTGTTCTCAGTGAAGTGTTGCCTATCTGCTTCGGCTGTTGACTGCGAGAGACAGATACCGTTTCGGTCTAAAGACGACAATGGCAGACGGAAATGGAGCGCAGAAACGGGCCTGCCCAATCTCAATCTCCCCTGGATCAAACGTATTTCCCCTCGCATCGCGAAGTCATGCCACCAGCGGGTGTCGGTCCTAGCCGGTACTAAACAGACAACTGTCGCACCTTCAAGCGATGAGGCATAAGCCTTCGCCATCCACGTGGGCAGGGCGGAGCCGTACGGTGGGTTCATCCAGCAGACGCCGCGCCATGCCTGCTTCAAGCCGTCTTTGGGCGAGTGAAAAGAAATGACGGCACTTCGTGTTTTCAGCGCTGGCGCAGACGTCCAACTCGGCATCCAGTTGATCGAACAATTCGCGAGGCGTTTGCCAGTCGTGGCGTTCGGAGCTGAAGAGGTGCGGCTGAGCATCGAGATTGCCGTCACGAGGTGATCGAATGAGCCGTTGGCGGCTCAAACACCCGACAGTCGACACGGGCAGGGAATTGAGATGCCCCGTCCATAGTTGAGTCAGAAAGGCTGATTCGACGGTAGTTCCAGGCTCGGGGTCGGGACATCAGCAGGGTATCCACTGCGTAAACCGCCAGGGCGCCGACTGCTTGCAGGATTTCACCAATCGCAGGCGTACCTGGACAGGGATAGCGGTCGTCGTCGGCCATATCAGGGAACAGGCAGCCGATGCAGGCGCCTTCCCGTCCTTGAACGAAAACATACCCGTGATCTGCGTCCCGACTCACAGCTGTGAAAACCACTGGAACACTCCGCGACCGGAAATAGCGGCTTGCAGCAACGCGTGCCGGATTGTTATCCACTCCGCAGATCGCCACATCGCAGGAGAGATCAATCCCTCGCGCGATAGCTTCCTCCAGGCGGACCGCGACTCCCCGGATTTCGGTTGCT
>Ga0105242_10004983_pt1 | contig 10271 bp, 10 predicted proteins | sample KBSM24metaG_FD_81521 | JGI IMG/M metagenome (GOLD analysis project Ga0105242, IMG submission 81521) | Miscanthus rhizosphere microbial communities from Kellogg Biological Station, Michigan, USA - KBS M2-4 metaG | ecosystem: Host-associated > Plants > Roots > Rhizosphere > Soil | place... | reverse complement strand
GGCGGCTCACCACTAAATATATCAGCGTCTTCTGTAATCCCTTTTCGGCTTGCCTCCTTCGTTACAGTTCGGGTCGCAGTTCCTCCCAGCCCCGTCTTTGCGTCGACAGTAATTAGGAAAATCCTCGACACCTGGGACAGCCTTGCTACCATGAGCTCCTTCGCTAGTGGTTTCCCTAGTTAGGCCAAGTCAGTAGTCATGATTAAGTTCAATAGGTATGAGCGAGAATGAATCATTCAGTTTGCCTTCAGCCTGTCGGCTAGCCAACCCTGTCTGGATCCGTCTAAAGCCTTTCATTCTGGCATTTATTTTTCTTGTGGGAGGGCTCGCAGGAGTCCCCGCAACTTCAAAGTCAGATGTGAAGGGGCCGCCAACGTACAGCAAACAGGAAATCCATCGTGCCATCACCGTGTACGCTAAGCGCTACCAATTAGATCCCGCACTGCTGCGAGCCGTCATCCAGGTGGAATCGAATTTTCGGCAGGATGCCATCTCTCGGCGAGGGGCCGTGGGCCTCATGCAGCTCATGCCGCCAACGGCGGCTACACTCGAGGTGGCTAACATTCATGATCCACTTCAAAATATTCAGGGAGGTGCGAAGCAGTTACGGCATCTTCTAAATTTATACCATGGGAATCTGCGGCTGGCACTCGCAGCGTATAATGCAGGGGTCCATCGAGTGAAGTACGACGTCCCGAAGGAAACGAAGGTTTACATCCAAAAGGTGCTTGCCTCCTATCAGATCTACCAAGGTCACCATAGAGTCCCAATTGAGCAAAACGGAAAAAGTGGAGTGAAGACAACCTAAACAACTATCCTGTCTGTTCCGACCCTCTCTTCGGTAGAAGCCAAGCAGCGTAAGTCAAAACTCAAAGTATTGGATCCTACTTTTCCCGCCCGCGACCGTACCGCTGTGCCGATCATTCATCTGTTGACATGAACAGCAACAGGCGTTCGGAGGTCGGTAAAGGCGTGACGTTGTATGCAACGCAGCTTCAAGGGCAGGCCTTCGGCCCTGCGGAGTCTTCCGCTACAGTGGTAGCGGGCGGATGCAAGAGACGTCGAACTGTAATTGGATTGGACAACATGGGAGAGCAGCGAACTAACAACCCGTAGGTCAACTACTTGTCCTGACTTGTAAGCCGGGTACATTACGCCCAGGAAGACTGCCGCACACACCGGGCCGGCAGGCATCACTTTATCGCCGACACTCCTGCACCTGGCGCTTGCTCCTTGACAGTTGTTTCTCATCTGAAGATAATTATTTGCTTCCATCCATTTTGCCTGCGGCCGGGTGACCACGCCGACACTGTGAGAGGTCCTTATGGACGGGATGCTGTCTCGCTCCGCGGGCCCAACTCATATTCCTCGAATCCTCATGGCTGAGAACCATTTCTCCACCATGGAATCGCTGATCCAGACACTCGGAGACAGGCGGTTCCACCTCGACTTTGATGTGTGTACGTCTCACCATAGCGCCGTGCGTAAATTGTTGGCTTCCCCTTATCAGCTGATTATCAGCGGCGTGCATCTGGCCGAGTTAGACGATTTCTTACTGCTGAAGCGCATACAGGCTCTTGAAGTGTTCGTGCCATTGGTGATTACCGCCACGACAGGAGATAAAGCGTCTGCGCGTCGGCTGTTGGAACAGGGCGCCTTTGATCTCATTACCACTCCTCTTGAACATGAACAGACCGTGGACACCATCCGTTTGGCTCTGTGGCACAACAAGTTACAAGCCATCATCGCGTCCCGCGACAAGGCGCTGGAAAAGTATCGTCAACACATTGATAACTATCCAGGCAAGAGGACGGATGAAGCATTTCAAACAATCCTGATATTAATCGAACAGACGGTGTCTGCCCACGACCGGACCATCGGTCGGATCGAAACGAGTATTAAGTGCCTCGCCAATTTGGGCAAGGAACAGGCCCGAGAGCAAGCCTTGCGTCGACTGAATACGTTGCCAAGATAAACAAGACTGCAAATCTCCTCGCCCACTCGTCTCTGTTATCCTCGTTGGTTTCTGCTACCACGCTGCTACACAGGATAGGACAAACCAGGCCCTGGGTTCGAGTCCCAGGCGACTCATCACTTCTTTCAAGAGGCTTTGTGCCTCTTCACCCGTGAAATATGCCTCCGTTTAGCCCTATTGCCTCCTACCTAGGTGCCTCCACAAGTCCGCGGGGGAGACTCACTCACCCTACACCGCCATCGCCCCCCCAAGGCGGAAACCCCTTTGTTATCTCCTGCCATCAATCATTTCTTACTTAACTCCAAAAAATTCTACTTCAGTGATAGACTTGGAAGTGATAGCTGATGATTCAGATGCTTGATGTTATCGATTCCGAAAAGAGTCTTAAGGAGTCTTTGAAGGAGTAGATGTGAATCGAATGTCTATGAGTTGCTTGTTTTCCATGTGCAGATCGTTATTCTCTACGACATCCAAAAGTAAAGTTATTCACGCACACGCATGATGAACGCATATAGACGGATGTCGGCAAAGCAATAGAGCTTACGTTTTGTATCAGCTCAATTCAGCTAACTTACTTTGGAACATGTCTTAACATGCATTTCTTACTGAATCGAAGGGGCTGCGTCCTTTTCACTTGTCTAATAGCGGGCCTACAAATATGTCTTACAGCTCCCGGATGGAGCGAAGAAGTCCATTTCGGTTGCGAATATGACGAGGAAAAAACTCATGAAACAAGCACTAGTAATTCTGGGCCAGAGCGTCGATCAACTCACGGTGAAGCGCGTTATACGATTGATTGGCAGAGCAAAAGAGTACAGGGCTTTAGTGGGGAGTATGAACTCAAGTTTAGCGATGCGGAGCTAAGGATACAAAGAAAGACACAAAATTCCTCAGGGGAATGGCTCAACAAAGCCAGCGAGTCAATTATTATAAATAGGTATACAGGGGAGTACGTTTTCAGTGAAAAAGTTGAAGGAGAATCCGTTAAGGGCATTAGCAGGTACTGGTACACATATAAAACCAGAAAAGGAATCTGCAAGAAAATCGATAAATCGCTCTTTTGAGGCACCCTGCTAGCCGCCTTGAAGCGGCGATTGGAAGGGCAGAACTCACAATTCTTTAAGCGGTCCCATCGCGAAGACTAAAGTCTATCCTCACATGAATGTCCGCAAAGGATGCCCGCCAATTAGGGCATAGCCAAGCAGGCTCTTGGCGCATCAGTCTGGACTTTGGCAGCATCAGACGGCTGAGGGTGAACGGTGGAATTGCTCCACGACTGGAAACGTCAGCGACGCAAAGTCCCAGTAGCGCATCCGAATTGCTTCCGAATGAGTCCCGGCTTGGAAGACGATTTCCTCGTCCTCCACGAGCGATTGATCAACATAGACAGGAAGCCCGTAGAGATGCCCAAAGGGCGGCATTGCCCCCAACTCACAGTCCGGAAACATGTTCTTGAACTCCTCCTCGGTCGCGAGCCGCACCTGGTGGGTAGCGAACACAATCCTCAAGCGGTGGAAATCCACACACCAGCTTGCCGGCAACACCATCATAATGAACCGCTGATCCACTTTCACGATGACCACCTTAGCCATCTCCTTTTCTGGGGTATGGAGGATCTGAGCGATGGCCACGGCACGAAACGCTTCCGGGTGGGGCAATACGTCATAATGCACCCGTTCGTGATCAAGATAGGCCTGAAGTGTGCGTGAGATTGACATGGTGCCACCTCCTGAGTGATGGGGGGCTTCTCAACTGAAATGCGATCGCAAGAAGTAGGTGACAATCAAGCGTAGGCTTCCGATCCAGATCAGTCAATAGTGACTTCACATGGCTTGAGCGGTTAAATATCACGCAGGAGGGAACCACCGAAGATCCTAAAAACCCAATGTAAATACCTGCAAGGCTGCACCCGCCTTGTGAAGACTAGGTGGATTGAAGGGGGGACTGCGCAGGTATGCAGGTATGATTGACTGCAATTTGTGCTGTAACACGTGACAGTCCGTCAGCATCGGCGCATAGTTGTACGATACTGACGGCCAATCAGTAACTGTGTTCGGCGCAGGCAAACTTATGGTCGTAAGCGAGAAGGCAGGGAACAATCGATGCGTGCCCCGCATTCCTCTTCAGGCCTCGATCAATTATCTCACCCCTGAGATAATCGGCAAGGGACTGGCTATCGATGTCTCCCGAGAAGGGCTTCGAATCGAAAGCCAGGATCCGGTTCATATCGGGATGCGACTGGCGCTCGTCCTCTATCTCTCTAACGACCAAGAGCCGGTCATGATCGAGGATGCCACAGTACAATGGGCTATCGGATCACACTTTGGCGTAAAGTTTGTCAAATGGAGTACGAACGCCGAAGCGAGACTTAATAACTTTTTTTTGACAGGGATTCAGGAGAAATGCGATTCCTTATTGGATCTCATGACTGAGGCCGTCAAGGCATCGCCTCTCACCGAGCGTATCGATCCCCAAGCCACACCCCTTGAAGATCCCCAGCGCGATCTGATCCGTCGGACGCTCGATGCATGCCGATGGGTCATCGGCGGCGCGTCCGGCGCCGCCACAAAGCTAGGCATGAAACGCACCTCTCTTCAATACAGAATGAAGAAGCTAGGCATTACCCGAACTGCACCCGCAGTCCCCGAAAGCTAAGTTTTTTAAAATCTTGGGTTTGTGCATGCTACCCACCCTTGCTACCAGGACAGGACAAATCAGCCTTATCTGGGGGGTCCGCCAGATAAGAGCGCCTTGTCTAGGTCCGTGACATTCCGCGAACCGACCGAACTATTAGGATAGATTGCCGCTTGTAGGCGGTCGCTGATAGACAATTTCCCAGCCTACTGTAAGATGCGACCCATGGAAAAACGGCGTACGGGGATACCGGGTATTGGTGGAGCCGGGTGGGGGGAACACATCTGCGCATTCTTCTACACCAAGGACGAGCTGCTCAAACTCACGGTGCCGTATATCAAGGCCGGCTTGGAGGACAATGAATTCTGCATGTGGATCACTGGTGATCCCGTCACCGAGAACGACGCGTTTCAGGCCTTGGAGCAGGTGTTGCCCGGAGCGCACCAATACCTCGGAAACAAACAATTAGAAATTCTTCCGCACACCCAATGGTATTTATCTTCTGGAATTTTTGACTCTAAGAGGGTGCTTGATAACTGGCTGTCGAAAGCCAGACATGCCCAGGCAAGGGGATTTGCTGGGGTGCGCATTACCGGAAATCCTTTCTGGCTCGGGTGCGAACAGGATTGGGAGGAATTCGGAGCATACGAACAAGCGGTGACTCACAGCATTTGCAATGAGCGAGTCCTTGCTCTGTGTACGTATCCAATACAGATCTGCAAAATTACCCATGTCATGCAAACCCTGTCCTTCCATGAGTCGGCACTCATTGCACACAACGAAAGTTGGCAACGCCACGCCATACCGCCGCCATATACACCACCCCTCCCTCTCACTTAGTTGGGTTGGCCCAATGAGTCCTAAAAGGTTTCTACGGGACTCTCAATCATTCGACCGATTTGCCCAAACCGCGGGCCAGCTCCTCACAATAGCACTGTCCTCTTTTGAACAGACACGACGGGTTAAAAGCGGAATAATTATACGGGCCAACTGATGGGTGTCGCTTTGGACGCTTCTCTAAGGTCTTGTCTGCCGAGTCCATCCGTCAATTAAAGACGGTATTGACAAGATTACTGGCAGCCCACTGGCGAACAATATTATTTCTTGAAGGTACGTCTTGACGACAAACGAAAGGCTGGAGTGGTTAAGACTCGTCACTCTTCATGCCGGATTACTGCAGTAGCTATTCTGGGGCTGTCCATCCTGATCCAAGGGAAGAGCATTGCGGGGGATACGACTCTGTTGAGCATCGGCCCACGCTACGGGTTCAGTGGAAAAGCACCCCTCTTGGGAAAACAACAGACCTATAATTTTGAACTTTACGACGTAGCGGCCACCTTTAGACTTCCTTGGTCATGGCCCCTGGGTGAAAGTCCTTGGAGGGTCGAGACGAGACTGATCACCAGTGCGGGGGCCCTCCATGCTGCGGGAGAGACGGGGTTCATGGGAACTGTTGTCCCTGATGTGGCCTTAAGCGGCTGGAATGGATTCGTGTCGCTTGACGCAGGACTGGGACTAGGGTTCTTCAGTCGGGACAAATACGGGACGCAGGATATTGGGGGGCCTGTTCAAATTGTGGGGACCATTGCACTGCAAATCCATCCGATCCCTCACGCATTTGTGGGATTCCGACTTCACCACTTCTCCGACGCAGGTCTGTATGGTTCTAATGCCCTGGGAGTGGACCTGTACATCATCGAAGTTGGTTACAGGTTTTGAGTGTTTGGCCAGAGCGCAAATAGCTTAGAGCGTTTCTACATCTCGCAGCCTTGAGATCGCCACGTGTCCGCTTTCCCCCCAGGCAACTCCTGAAAGATCACTTCCTCAATAACGGCGCTGGCCGCCGATTGCTCTAACGCGGGGTGTGAAGAGTACATACTATGTCGAGCTATAAGGTAAGAGTCGTACGGAGCGACGAGGCCAAACCGAATCGTGAGAGCGTGTAGATCAGCCATTTCGAGGGGTCGAAATTATACCAACGAGGACCGTTGCGGTAGTCCGCTTGGTTGGTATGGTGATAGTTGTGGTAGCCTTCGCCGAACGTGACTAGCGAAATCCACCAGCTATCCCGACTGGAATCTGCCTGACCATGAGGTTGACGGCCCCACAGATGGCAGATCGAATTGATGCAGAAGGTCGAATTAAGTACGGCGAAGGTACGGCCGATACCAGCGAGCAGGAAACACCCCAGGCCGCCAATCCAACCGTTATGGAGAAAGCCGATCACAAACGTGAGAGCGAGCCCTGAGAGGACTAAGGGAAGGTAAAAGTGATGCTGCCACATTACAACTGGGTCTTGCCGTAAGCGGCTTGCGTATTTCTGATCCGCATGGGGATCACTGAAAAACAACCATCCACAGTGGCTGTACCAAAATCCCTGCTGAGCATTGTATGGATCCTGCTCTTGGTCGGTGTGAGCGTGGTGGCGGATATGGTCTGCCGCCCACTTGAGCACGGAGTTTTGGAGCGCCCATGCGCCAGCAATTAAGAATCCAGTCTTGACCCAATTGGGGCAGGCGAAGCTATGGTGGGCCAACAGACGATGGTAACCGACCGTAATGCCCAATCCGGTCACCACATACAATAGTCCGAACATGGTCCAGTCCAGCCACGTGTAGCCGTAAAGGATTGCGAAGGCGGGGACACCGATCAATGCGCCAAAAGTTATGACGCCGAAAATTATCATCGCCATATAATCAGGGTGAGCTTTTCCAAGTCCTGTTGATGGTGAGGCAGCGTGTGTCATATCGGTTGTGTCTCGCAGATCGTAAGGGTTGTCTGTTGGATGCCCGGAGAACAGCAGAAACTAGAGCAATCAATCGCGCAGAGACTGGGAATAGAAGAGGGAGGCGCGAGGGATAAGGTTAGAGACTGTCGTTCAAACTAGGTATCACCCTAGCACACTTTTCCTGACAATAGATACCAATTCATCAATTCGGTTCTTTCAACGAGTATACCGATGCCTCGAAAAAATAATTATAACTGTGATGTATCAGTCTCTTAGCATGCGAATGCACAGCGAATCAGTAAATCAGTAGTGAACCCGAGGGTCGAACAGGAGGTGATCGGATACCATCGCGTATCACCGCATGTCTCAGGGAAGGACCTGCGAAGGCTGGTGCTCTAGATGAACTGAGAGCGGGCAATATTGAAGGACAAAACCCTAGTTTTCTAGTGATTTGCTCGCCGTCTCTCGAGCAGTCTGACAGCAGATTGAGTGTCAAAATCGAAGCAGTGAAAGCTCAACGGAGACCTAGCGACCAGCGCACCGCAGTGATTGAGGACGCCTAACACGGCTTCGGAATTTTAAGCCCTCGAGGCAGCGCCCTCGGTCTGCCACAGGTCTCATCGATCTGATCTTGGGTAACGTATGTATTCTTGAAACTTGCCCCCTCGATTCGAGCACCCTCCAGAGAAGCGCCTAACAGATTGGCCTCCTCAAAGTTTGTGTTTATCAGTTTAGCTTTGCCTAGATTTGCACCTACCAACATCGCTTGTTTGAGGTTTGCATATTCAAGATCAGCCCCTTGAAGATCAGCGCCTACAAGCATTGCCATCTCAAGATTGGCAGACTTCAGTTTGGCCCTTTTAAGACGTACCCCGGCAAGCATCGAAAGGTGAAGGTCTTCGTTCTCGAGGTTAGCTCCTTCCATGCGCTGCCCGGGTCGAATCTTTTCGGAGGTGGACTCAAGCAACCTGTTTTCCTGAGCCCTATTAGACTCCTTTGTTTGAGCAAAATGAGTTGAGGTTATCAGAGGTGAAGCCAAAAATGCCCAGAGCAGTGTGACTCCGATCACTCTCGCATACGTACTCCTCACCGAGTCTCCTTAGAAAAGGTGTCGACAGGCGGTTATGATGAACCGCAATCCAGCTATGGTGCAATGCCGCGTAAGAGGGGAATGAGTTTGCAAGGGATGCGCATCGGGTCAAGGGTTCGGTTAGAATTTTTGATAGCGAGCACGCCGGTCTCGTAAGTCCGTGTCTCATATTGCAATTTCTAAAGGGTCTGCCTTTTGAGGAGAACGCGGCGGGTGCCAAAGCTAGGGGTTACCCCAGTACCCCCTAAACTCGCCTCGACGCAGGCTACGCAGCATGGGTCGAAAACTCGAAACGGCGCATATCTCATTCGGGCTGGTCACTATCCCGGTGGGAATTTATTCCGCCATCGACGAACAAGACATTCACTTCAACCAGCTCCACGCGCCCTGCGGCAGCCGCATCAAACAACAGCGGTACTGTCCCGTCTGTCAACGCGATGTGAAGTATGAAGAACTCGTCAAAGGGTATGAAATTGCGAAGGATGAATATATCCCCATCGATCCTGAGGAGTTAGATCGGCTGCAGGCCGCGGAGAGCGAGGCGATGCAGATTCTGGAGTTTGTCCCATTGAGTGCTGTGGATCCGATCTATTTTGAAAGCACCTACTATTTGGGCCCGGAGAAGCAGGGAGAAAAAGCCTACCAGTTGCTGACGCAAGCCATGGAAGGAATGGAGCGGGTGGCTTTAGCCAAATATGTCTGGCGTGGCAAGGAAAGTTTACACGTCATCCGCTCGATCGACGGCCGCCTGCTTCTCCACCGGATGTACTATCAGGATGAGATCAGACCGTTTGAAGAATTGCCCAAGAGCGATCAACCACCTGCCTCGGCTGAGTTGAAGTTGGCCACGCAACTCATCGAATCGATCTCGAGCGACACATTTGATGCAAGCGCCTATCGGGACGAGTATCGACAACGAGTCCTCGAGTTGATTGAAGAGAAATCGAAGGGAAAAACTATCAGCTTGTCCCCGAAAGCCGCGGTGCGTCCGACCGATGTTGTGGATCTGATGCAGCGACTCAAGGACAGTCTGGCGCAAAACGCCCAGAGGAAAAGCGCCCGCTCTCGGGCGCTGCCCGCTCAAACGGCTCGTGAGTCCGCAAAGAGGGCGTCTTCCGGGAGACGATGACCGGCGAATATTCCCCAGCCGACCTCCGCCGCATTCTTCGCCTCGATGGATCCAAACTGCGAGCGTGTCTCCGCGCCGCTTTGCTGCCTATCCCCCAAGGAGAGTCCTCCTGTACCTACTCATTTCAGAACCTGGTGGTTCTGCGCACGGCAAAAGGATTGACTGAAGCAGGCGTTTCCGTCGCCAGGGTTCGAAAGGTCCTCGAATGTCTGGAACGGCAACTCGGAGGGGAGAACGCCATCTCAAGCCTGAAAATCTATGCGTCGGGGAAACGGGTGGTGGTGTGGGATGGCGCCTCGCGCTGGCAACCTGATTCGGGGCAATTTCTTCTGAACTTTGAAACGGGACAGATGCTTTCTCCACGGCCTCTAAGGGCTCGCACGGCGGTGCGACAAGGCGACCGTGAGACCGCGCAACGATGGTATCAACGGGCGGTGGCCTTGCAGGACAATTCTCCTGAAGAAGCCCGTCACGCGTATCAGGAAGCAATCCGCTTACATCCTGCCTTGACCGATGCCCACCTCAATCTGGGGCTTCTGCATCACAACCTTGGCAACCTGGCCGACGCGGAAGTCTGTTACCGACATGCACTGGAGTACGAGCCGAAACTGCCGCTTGCACATTTCAACCTTGGCGTCGTTCTAGAGGATCGACAGAAGAAGAGTGCGGCCATCTCGTCTTATCAGGAAGCTCTCAAACATGCTCCCGATTTTCT
>Ga0105242_10004979_pt1 | contig 10273 bp, 17 predicted proteins | sample KBSM24metaG_FD_81521 | JGI IMG/M metagenome (GOLD analysis project Ga0105242, IMG submission 81521) | Miscanthus rhizosphere microbial communities from Kellogg Biological Station, Michigan, USA - KBS M2-4 metaG | ecosystem: Host-associated > Plants > Roots > Rhizosphere > Soil | place... | reverse complement strand
GGACAGTAGATCGACGCCTTCACGCCACCTCCTCCACCTTCACCCAACACCCCATGCACCGACACCGCACTGGCGTGCCGCAATCGAGCGGCAGAGTGCCGGGCCCCAACACACGATCAGGCTCGCTGCCCGGCGCAATCGCGACGATGTCCTTCGATCCGCATTCGTCGCAGCGCAGGTCGGCGAGTGTGATCACTCTGCCGCCACCACGGGCCGGTGCTTCGGCACATACGCGATCTTGCGATGTGTCTTGCAGTACGACTTCCCAAACTCCGCCGGCTCGCAGCAGAACTTAAAGTCTGGTTTCCCCGGCTCACCGATGGGCCAGCAGCATTCGCCGCCTTTTAGGATCGTCGCAGGGCGTGGTGGTGGTGGCTTTACGAACGTCGGCATGGGTGTCACCTCATGCTTGAACGGCTCGTCGGCTATTGCTCTGAGTGCTTCGAGTGCTGGCAGTGTGGTGGCGGGACATTTACCCACGGCAGCGACTACAGCCTCTTGTCGCTCTTGCTTGGTGAACGGTATCCCTGTCCTCTTCGCTGCTGTCCTTCGTCGCTCATAATCGCGCTGTTGTGCGTGTCGTTTGTCTGGGTTGACTGGCTTACTCTGGGAGAACGGCGGCGATATAAGATGCTCCAGGCCAAGCCTATGTGCGCGCCCAAGTACCGAGTTTCTGCTGCGCCCGCCTAATGCTTCGCCAATCTTGGACGCCGGCATCTTGCCCCAGTTGTCGCGGAGAAAGATGTCGTCGTATTCGGACCACAACGTGGAATTCGGATATCCACCCCAATTCATGGCAAATGCCTCGCTGCTTCTCGGAACTGATGCCCAGCCATCGCCACGAGGATGGCGTCGGACTCATCGTCGCTGTTCAGTAGTGGCTTGAACTGTCGACCGAAGAGGACACCAGCAACCTTCTTGGCGTTTCCCTTGCCGACCACACGCTTGTATGCGTCGGCTCTCGCTATTTCTTGGAACCCGAGTTGGCGAATGTGCGCCACGTGGTGCGCCACCATTGCGTAACCAAACAGGTTCCGAGCCGCGCCGTAGTGTGGGCTGTGGGGCTTCTCGATGATCACCCAGTCGGGCGCGTATTCCGTGATGAGATCGGACACTGAGAGCGCCAGTTGATAGGCGTCCTCGCCTCGATCAGTGCCCCGGAGCTTGCGGTTACCAGAGGCAACATACTTGCCATCCGGATCGACAACCGCCCATCCCCATTCTTTGGCAAGATCCAGCCCCAGGATGCCGCCGAGATAGCTCATTTACAACCAACGGTATGCAGTTAATGTTGACTTTAGTGAACAAATGTCCCAAACCCCGGACGGGTCGCAGAACCTGAATGGAGGAACAGTGCTCACACGCGCATCCCTTCGTCTTGGTCGCGTATGAAGTCCCTAGCTCTGTCGAGACTCTTTGCCGTGACGTTGCCCCCCTGGCGCAGCCGGAAGACGAATTTCTCGTCGTTCATCGCCCGGCGCCCGAAACCAGAGGGCGTCATCTGCGCTCGCTGAAGGAACGCCTCGATCTCGGAAAGGACCTGTGCAGTGAGTGACATCGTCTTGGGAAACTACTGGGAGTTATCCCAACACGCAAGCGGAAAGATCGCTGGAGCGGAACCGATAGTAGGTGTGGGATTAATACCAGGAATGTCCGACCCACGCCTGGGTGCCAATGTCAGCCCTCTGGTCAGGGCGATTTTCGCCCGCATGAACCAGCTCGGCCTGACGCCGTTTTCGCTTGCAGCGAAGACGGGCAGAAACGCGACCTACTTCCGCGACCTCTTCCAAGGCCGCTCAGCAGCGCCTAGCACCAAGTTCCTGCCCGCCATAGCAGCGGCCTTGGAGTGCGAAGTGGCAGACCTACTGAAGCCAGAAAGCGCCTGCGCCGAACCAAATGTTGATGGCGAGGTATATAAGGCCGACGAGATCGCGCTCCTGACATTCTGGCGCGGCCTGAGTCCAGCCGCCAAGGCCCGCGTCATGCGGGCCATCATCCGTGAGGGGACAAGGGTCAGGCAGGGCAAGCCCGAAACCTCCGAGTGACGGGCCTGCGGCAGCCTGCGGCTCCCTCAGATCGACCGTCCGTCCATCAACTCTCCATAAGAACCGGTCTCGAGGATCGACAGTCGCTACGGCTGAACTAGGAAAAATTCCAACTTCTGTGTTGACATTGGGAGAAATCCCAGGGTAATCTTCCTCCACGTCATCAGAACGCGGGAGGCCAGATTGCTCAGCCATTCAACGTCACCTTCCCAACACTGCCCGGTCTCAAGCGCCGACAATCACAGTTCTGTAGCACCAGAGAACGCATCGTCAACCGTTGATGACGATTGTTTGACGGAACGCAACTTCGTTGCCGAGGACGAAGAGATTTTCGCGCCTTACCAGCCACTAAACGGCAGGCCCTACGACCCGAGCAACACGTTCGACCGCACCAACCTTGAGTTGCGGATCATGCGCTGCATCGACAGCCGTGAGGATTACATCTGCTTAATAGAGCGGTTGTACCGCGCCAAGCTGATGCCAAAGCGCGATTATATCGGCCACACCGCCGAAGCCGCGATCCAACTACAGCGCCACCGCAAAGCTCTGTTCCTCCTCAGATCACTGGGGAGCAACTGACATGAGCTTCGATCCCAAGGTCTACGAACTCGTCGAGTATTACGCGGACGAAAATACCCAGGAGTTCGACAAGCTAGCGCTCGCCCAGGAGATCCAGGACACCGTCGAGTCCTGGCTGATTGAGAACAGGGCGCTGCCCCAGTGGATGCAGTTTGTGGCCGACGAACCGAAGCCTTTGGTCAGTTACAAGCGCCTCACTGGAGGGCGGCAGTGAAGCCCTATCGCCCAAGCAATGGCGCAGATGGCGACTGGTTCATGTCGCTGTTCTGCAATCGTTGCGTCAAGGACACCGCTGCGCATCCGTGCAGCATCCTCTCTCGCTCCATGACCTTCTACGAAACGGACAAGCGATATCCACGAGAGTTGGTCGAGGACGACGAGAATGGTCCGCAATGCACGGCATTCGCGGATCATAGAAACCCACCACTCAGCATCATCAGAGACCCACGACAGGAGATCCTAATCTAATGCCACGTCAATACGTTCTTGAGTGTCTGATAGACCTTCCTGAAGACCCCCACGCCATGTCGGAGGTCATCTCCAAGACCAAAGATCCATGGACGCACCTGGTTGATGCGCTCAAGGCAAGCGAAGTCGCATTCCAGCCCAGGTCGGAAATCCGCACCAAGACCGGTCCGCGCAAGGCGAAGGTCGAGCCAGCTCCGGCCATCTCATTCGCCCCGCCATCAGAGGCAGCATAAATGAAAATCAGCGCGCCAGGCGTCTACTCGATGCCATCAACCCAGTATCACAGCGATTGCTGTGACGGGCCGTCGCTCAGCAGCACTGGCGCGCGTATCCTCGCTCAGCAATGCCCCGCTGCCTACAAGTGGCAGAAGGACAACCCGCCGATCAAGGAAGAGTTCGAAATTGGGAATGCTACGCACCTTCTGGTGCTGGAGCCGCACCTGTTCGAGCAGTCCGTCTGGCGCATTCCAAAGGACGACTACCGCACCAAGGAAGCGCAACAGATGCGCGACGAGGCTCGCGCGGCTGGGTTCATCCCCCTGCTGCCCAGGCAGCAAGAACAGATAGACGGCATGCGCTCATCGCTGCTCAACGACCCGATTGCGCAGTTCGCCTTGTCTGGCGGCTTTGAGGTTGAGCGGTCGATGTTTGCGCGTGATCCAGAGTTCGACGGCACATGGGTGAAGTGCCGGCCCGATGTCATGCCCAAGTCGCGCCGGTATCTGGCCGACCTGAAGACAACAGCAAACGCAGACCCGGATGCCTTCTCACGAGCGATATTCGATTACGGCTACCACCAGCAGGCAGCTTGGTATCGATGGGTTGTCGAGCTGACGCTCGGCTACCGAGCCAAGGACTTCTACTTTCTGGTCGTCTGCAAGCAGGCACCATATCTGGTCACCACCGTACGCATTGACGATGAAGCGATCGGTTGGGGCGAGATCCTGAACCGCCGTGCGCGCGGCGTCTTTGCCTGGTGCCTGCGCCACAACGAGTGGCCGTCCTATCGCCCGGTGCTTCACGAACAACCAGCAGCATTCGACGTGGGCCTGCCTGCGTGGGCGCTGCGTGAATACCAACGCCGTCATGAGGAGGGGGAGTTCGAACCCCCGCCAATGGAACCGGAGGAAATGGCAGCATGAGCGTCACTACCCTAAAGCAGAACCCCATCACGCAGTTCCGGTCGGAACTGATGGCGATGACGCCTGAGTTCGCCAACGCCCTGCCATCGCATATCAAGCCAGAGAAGTTCCAAAGGGTGTTGCTGACCGTTGTCCAGCTTCAGCCAGACTTGCTGGCCTGCGACCGCCGCAGCCTGTTCGCGGCGTGCCTCAAGTGCGCCGCTGATGGGCTGATCCCGGATGGCCGGGAGGCGGCGCTCGTGAAGTACAGCAACGCTGTCCAATACATGCCGATGTTGACCGGCATCCAGAAGCGGGTGCGCAACAGCGGGGATATCGCCAGCATCCAGGCCCACGTCATCTATGAGCATGACGAATTTATCTGGCAGCAGGGCGTCGATGCGTCAGTGCTTCACAAGCCGAAGTTCCCCGGCGATCGTGGCAAGCCGATCGGCGCCTATGCCGTGGCCAAGTTCAAGGACGGATCAGATCCACAGGTAGAGGTCATGGACCTTGCCCAGATCGAGCGGGTCCGCAAAGTCAGCAAAGCGTCCGGCAATGGCCCCTGGGTTCAGTGGTGGGACGAGATGGCCCGCAAGACCGTCTTCCGCCGCCTGTCTAAGTGGCTTCCTCTGGATGCCGAGACCGATGTCCTCATGCGCCGGGATGATGAGGCGGGGGCGCCAACGGTAGCCGAGACGGCTGGCGTGGTGCTGGAGGGCGTAGCGGCGGAGCAATCGCCCGAGCCGCCTGATGCTTTCGAGATGGCGGCGCGTGGTGAGCAACCGAAGCAGGACAACACATTCGAGCAGGCAGCGGAGGGTGCCCCCACAACTCTGGCAGAGAGGCCGAAGTCTGAGCCATCACCCGATGATGACCAAGATGCCCAGCCAAGTGATGAAGCTCTCCTGTTCGTCTCTCAGTTGTCCGCCATGCCTACCCGAGACGTAGAGCGGCTGGACAACAACGTTGCCCATAAGGCTTGGCTGAAGAAGCTATCGAAGCTCGACTTCGACTATGTCGCCGCGGGAATCACCAAACGCCTATTCGAGAAGGCCGGAGCATGAGGTGGGTTCTGGCTGGATTTGCCTGGCTTTTGGCCGGCGTTCTAATCGCATTTGTGCTCGGCGAGGTGTGGGCGCCCAAGACAGCGCATGAGCGTCTGGCAGACGATGAAGCGCAGATTAAAGCGTTGCGGGAATACGCGGAGAAGAATGAGGATGTTATCGCTCTGAAGGCCAAGATCCCTGGGGGTGAGGCCTGATGGACCCCCGGCGAGCTTCGTCCAACGCTTTTTGCAGTCGCGCGGACGATCCGTCGTCACACGGCTCGCCGGGGGTAAACATCCATTGCGGCGCGCGTAACAATATGGCAACGCTCCGCGCAACATGCGGAAAGCGCGCCCAAGTAGAGAGGCTGCGGCCATTCAACTCGTGCTCGGGCGCAACGTCCTTGAGCTTCGTGAGGCTGCCGGCATGAGCCAAGAGAGGCTGGCCGATCTGGCTTCCGTCAGCCGAAGCTACCTGTCTAGGATCGAAGGTGGCCGCGTCAACGTGACGCTAAGCACCATCGTCCGCATCGCTAACGTATTCGGGGTAAAGGTTATCGACCTACTGACACAAGACTAAAACCGCTTGCGCGGTTGTGCTGTATGGTGCACATTCGCGCTGTTAACTATACAACACAAAAGAGGGTAGGTAGAGTGCTGCTGACACGAGCCTTGGTGATCCATTACGCGCTGACCTGTGGCCACGTTGACCGCGGTGTCGCTGACGCCATGGCCGGTCTCGCGATGACAGAAAGCGGGTTTGAGACTTCGATCATCAGCAAGCCCAACCGCGACGGCAGCCGCGACTTCGGCCTCTACCAGATCAACGAGAAGAACCTCGCCAAGCTGGGCCTGACCTACCAGTCCGTCATGGACCCATGCGAAGCGTCACGCGCTGCTGCGACGTGGTTCTCGATCTTCAGCGTCTACAACACCGGCAACTCGCGTGACGGCTTCCTGAACGGCTACGTGCAGCGCGTCGTTGCCAACCGGCATGGCCGGGACATGGCGGGCATAGCGAGGGCGCCGCCGGCCACCACGCTTGCAGATCAGTTTCTAAGCCCGCACTAAGGAGACGAGTAAATGACCAGCACCGTCCTTGCCATGTTAGTAATCATCTGGCCAGGTCACGACATTCAACCGCAGTCGATCGATAAGGCCGAATGCGAGCGAGCGGTCTCCGCGGTACAAACCGCGGTGCATATCAGCGATAAACTGTACACACAGCGATCGGATGTATCAGCCTATTGCATCCCGCTAGACACCGCCGCCGACCAGACCGTCTATGCGTTGCTTGCGCGCCCCAATTCTTTTGACGGAGCGTCGCCATGAACCTAGGGCCACTCCAGGCATTCGTGCAGTCGTTCAATGGAAACTTCACCATACTGGTCGGCACGGTCGTTCTCATTCTCGGTCTCCTCAACGAGATACTTGACCGCAATCACGGCGCGCTTCTGTGGATCATCCGCATAGTCCTGCTCTTCATGTTCATTGGTGGCGCTGCGGGCGAGGCGACAGCGTGGTTCTCTGGTTCTGGTTCTGGTCCTTAATCGATGCTACCCGCGCCGACCATCTTCCGTTCACTGACGAGGCCGACAATCAACAAGTTCGGCCTGCCGCATAAGATGAGCGTCATCATACTCATCTGCACGCAGCTCTTTGTCATGTGGGTCGGGCGTGGCCGTCTGGGATATTACCTCGTGCTTATCCCAATCTACATCGCGATCCGCGAACTGGCCGAGTGGGACCCGAACTTCTGGCGTATCTTTAACATCTGGCGCCGAACCAAGTTCAAGACGCGACTGGATACACGCCGGATATGGGGCGGATCGCATCTCGTGGCATTGCCATGCGGCGTCGAGAAAGACGCCAAGGACGTGGCCGGTGCCGTTTAATCCGTTCCCCAAGCAGCGCCAGCTTGCCGCCTACCTGCCGCTCGCCCTGCCGGTCACGGACGAGGCCGATATCATCATGCTGGATGATGGCTCGCTGCTTGCGATGCGCGAGCTACAAGCCGCGTCGTGGGAAACGCGATCAGCGCTGGAGCTGCTGTACCAATACGCCGCGCTGAACACCGCATACTGCAATCTCGCGCATCCTTCCGTCGTCTTCCACATCTACGTCTGCCGCGAAGCAGCCGATCCGAGCGTTTGTCCGGTCGGCCGGTTCCGTAGCGCCGTCGCCGAGGACATCGACGCGGCATATCGCCAGTCGCTGCTGGCGAGCGCCCTGTGGTGGAACACCATCTATCTCGGCATCCAGGTCTGCCCGCCGTCGCAGATCGGCGAAATCATCATCGAGAAGAAGCCGAAGCAGGACGAGAGCGAGCACCACGAAGCCAGGTTCGAGCGCCTGGAAGGCCTGCTGCAAACGCTGACCCACCAGCTCGCCGCGTACAAGCCGCGCCGGCTTGGGCTGCGCGATGGCGTGTTCTGTGAGATTGCCGAGACCATCGCCTTCGCCATGACTGGCGTGCGCAGGCCGATCGGGCTGACCACCGGGCGCATCGGCCAGGCCATGCTGTCCGAGGACATCATCGTCGGGCGCGAGACGATCGAATATCGGGACGCGGGTAGCTCACGCTTCGGCGCCGCCTTTGGCATGCGGCATTACGTCAGGGCCGACAGATTCGGCCTATTCAACCAGATGCTCAGCGCGCCCTACCCCGGCACGCTGTACCACTGCTTCAGGTTCATGCCGACGCACACGATGCACGGCATTATGCAGAAGAAGCAGATCGCCGCACTCAAGGCGTTCGATCCCAGCCGCGAGGACGATGCCGAACTGACGACCGCCACCCGCCAGATGATGAATGGCGAGCTGGTGATGGGCGACCACTCGATGGTCTACCTGACCTTCGCCGACGACCCAAAGAAGCTGCGCGAGGTGGCGTCCGCAACCAAGGCGCAGCTATCCGCGACCGGCGCGACGATCACCCGCGAGAGCGCCGCGCTTGAAGCCGCCCTGTTCTCGCTGTGCCCCGGCAATCTGCATCTGAGGCCACGCTGCGGCTACCTGTCGTCAGTCGCGTTGATCGCCATGGCGCCGTTCCACGGCTCGCCGCGCGGCAAGCAGAAAGGGCTGTGGGGAGAACCGGCCGCGGTCTTCCGCACCACGTCAGTCGAGCCCTACCTGTTCCATTTCCATGCCGGCGAGGTGGCCAACATCGTCATCTACGGCCGTACCGGTTCGGGTAAAACGCTGCTGCTGGCCTTCCTGCTGGCCCAGGCCGATAGGTTCGGGGCCCAGGCGGTGATCTGGGACAAGAACCAGGGCCTCAAGATCCTGATCATCGCGCTCGGTGGCGTCTACCTGGAGCTGAAGCGCCCGACCGGCATCGCTCCGCTGCGCCGGCTGCACAATACGCCAGAGGACATCCAGTTCCTGTTCCGGCTGCTGAAGGGTTGCATCCTCTCGGACGGCCTGGGACCCATCAAGGCCGACGACGAGCGCCGGCTGCATCTCGGCATCCGCATGGTGATGGAACTGCCGCCGCATCAGCGCGATCTGATGGAAGTCCGCGCCTTCATGGGCATTCACGAGAACGGAGCCGGCGGGCGCCTGGAGGCATGGTGCTGGGGCCAGCCGAATGGCGGCATCATCGATAACCCAGAGGACCGGGTCGAGCTGGATGCCAACTACATCGGCTTCGATCAGACGGACATCCTCGATGACGAGACCGCCCGCGGGCCGGTGATCGCCACGCTGTACCACTACACGGACAAGCTGATTGACGGCCGCCGCCGCTCGATCCGTGCCGCCGATGAGTTCTGGAAGTCGATGCAGGAGAAGGCCTTCCGGGACCTGTTCGACGACCAGGTCAAGGCGCGTGGCCGCAAGGGAAACTGCGTCAACATCTACATCACCCAGTCACCACGCGACGGCCTGAACAGCCCGCTGGCCCATACGCTGCGTGAGCAGATGTCCTGGCAGTTCTACTTCGCGCCGGGCGAGTCACCTGTCCTCGCTGATTACGGCGAAGGCGGCATGGGGCTGACTGAGCGCGAGTTCGAGATCGTCTGTGGTCTGCCGATGGGAACTGGTGATTTCCTGTTGCACGGCGAGGGCACATCCCTCCGTGCGCAACTGCCGTTCGGGGGGCTGAACAAGCAGATTGCCATTATGTCGGGCCGCGATAAGTCGGTCGACCAGTTCGACAAGGCCGTGCAGCAGCACGGCAAGAACCTGCCCGCGGTGCTCAGGGCTTTCCATGAGATCCAAGAGAAAGAGGCAGCATAATGGACCCGATGCTAGGCGATAGCACCAGCCTAAGCACGCTGCCAGCCGCCACTCCAGGCCCGGTAGATCCTGGCGCATTTGCCATCTTCCAGCCGCTCTATGAGGCGGTGCTGGGCGGCCTGGGCGACGTGATCAACAACGGCACCGCTGTGATGATCGGCTACGTGCACGAGTTCTTCGTGCCGATGTGCACCATTGCGTTGATCCTGATGGCGATCAACGAGGTGTTCAGCGGGGGCGCCTATCTCCATTGGCTGGTCAAATACGTGGTGCGCGGTTCGGTGGTGATGGCGTTCGTCGACACGGCGGGCGACTACGCGCGCTGGATCATCACTCCGATCCAGAACATGGGCGACAACATCGCAGCAGCGCTGGCTGGGGCGCTCCCGGGCGCACCGGGCCATGTGTTCGACGTGCTGATGGCGCACTACTCGGGCGCCGTCGTGCAGACCGTGAAGCGCATGCCTTGGTCGTCAATCCTTGGGGCGCTGGAGTCGATCGTCCTGGCAAGCATGGCATTGGCCAGTTGGCTGATCGCATTCCTCGCTGTCGGCGTGGCCTTTGCTGTCTACCTGATAGTGCACATCTACCTCGCCGCGATCCTGATCGTAGGCCCGCTGTTCGTCGCCCTCGCCATGGCAGGTCAGTTGCGCAACTGGCTGATGGGCTGGCTGAATGCGCTCGCCTCGCAAGTCCTGTCGCTGATCCTGCTCGGTGTAGGCCTGACAATCCTGACCCGCGCCGAAGACCAAGTCCTCCAGTCCATCCTGAAT
>Ga0105242_10004978_pt1 | contig 10274 bp, 8 predicted proteins | sample KBSM24metaG_FD_81521 | JGI IMG/M metagenome (GOLD analysis project Ga0105242, IMG submission 81521) | Miscanthus rhizosphere microbial communities from Kellogg Biological Station, Michigan, USA - KBS M2-4 metaG | ecosystem: Host-associated > Plants > Roots > Rhizosphere > Soil | place: Michigan... | reverse complement strand
GCCGACTACGTGACCGTGAACATCAGCTCGCCCAACACGCAGAACCTGCGCGCCTTGCAGAGCGATGAAGCGCTGGACGCCCTGCTGGGCGCCATCGCCGAGCGCCGCGAGGCACTGGCGCAGCAGCATCGCCGCAGCGACGGTACGTCGCGGCGCGTGCCGATCTTCGTCAAGATCGCACCCGATCTGGATGAGAAGCAGGTCGAGGTGATCGCCGCAACGCTGGGGCGCCATGGCATGGACGGGGTGATCGCCACCAACACCACCATCGCGCGGGACGCGGTCCAGGGCTTGCCCCATGGCACAGAAACCGGCGGCCTGAGCGGCGCCCCAGTGCTCGCGGCCAGCAACCGCGTGATCGCGCAACTGCGGGCTGCCTTGGGCTCGGCCTTCCCCATCATCGGCGTGGGCGGCATCCTGAGCGCGGAAGACGCGGTGAGCAAGATCCGAGCAGGCGCCGACGTGGTGCAGATCTACACAGGCCTGATCTATGAAGGTCCGGCCCTGGTCACGCGTTGCGCGCAAGCCGTCCGCGCCTTGCGTGGTAGCCGCGGCTGAAGACTGTCCATGGAGGCGGCTTGGAAGACCAGTTGCTCGCCCACTTCATCGCGGATTCAAAAGCAAAGGGCCGCTTGAAGCGGCCCTTTGAATATCTGTGTGACGACGAAGACTTTGCGGTCTTGCCGCTGCTTTGTCGCTGAGGCTCGCTAGCGGCGCAACCTGCTGATCAAGGGCATGGCAATGCCAGCCCACCGCACCAGTCGCGACGGTCCCGCGACGATCGCCGCTGCAGCCGCAACCGCCACCGCGACCGGGTGCAGCCGGGCGAACGTGATGAGCTTGACGCTCAGCGGCGCTTCAGGGTCGATGGACTGCTGCTCCTGCCGCAAGGCCAGTGCCTGCCGCTGTGCCGCGCTGCGAGCGTGAAGGCGCTCGCGTTGCTGCTCGATGCGCTCCAGTACCTTGCGCTGCTCCAGGCTGGGCTCAGGCACGACGGGATGGTTGTCAGGGGACGCCATGTTCACAGCCGCTCCTTGATGAGTCGCCAGTCGGTGGCAATCTCGCGACGCGTCAACGCAAACGCATTGCCGGCCTTGCGTGCCACCGAGATCAAAGATGCCAGCACGGCAGCCCAGATGACGATCCAGCCCGCAGCCAGCAGCCAGGCCGCCGTGAGGCGGTGAGGCGTGTCCCAGAACTGCACCACCACGGCGATGGACAGCATGGTCAGCGCCACCACAGTGATGCCGCCCAGTGCCACGGTGAACACCAGGATCATCGCGAGCCGGCGCTTTTCATCGGCCCATTCGAGGCGGGCCAAGTCCAGCCGGTCTTCGGCCGCAATGGCGGCCTCCATGACGTTGGCGCGCCAACGCGCAATCCAGCCTTCCATTCCGAGAAGGGAAATCCAGTTCATGCGCGGCGCTCCTGCATCAGCGTTGCCATCGATTCGGATGGTGTGCCCGGCTTGGGCAATCAGCGACGAGCCAGCAGGAAGCCCACCAGAGCGCCCACTGCCAGCGCAGCGCTGGCCACGCGCCAGGGTTCGTCGTGGGCGTAGCGGTCAGCAGCGCGTGCCGCTTCCTTGGCTTGGTACGTGGCGTCCTGAGCGACGCGCACGGCGGAGTCACGCACGGAATGGATGCCGTCGTCCAGGCGCTGGCGAAGCTGCTTGATTTCGGGAACGCCATCGAGGTCCTTGCTGGAAAGCAGACCCTTCAGATCCGTGACCAGCTTGTCCAGTTCACGTTGAGCGGTGGAGACGGTTTCGGAAGCAGAAGACATAGACAAACCCTTTCTTGTATTAGGTTGCAAAGGTAATCCGCCCGGCACCACGGAGGTGTAGGCGGATGACCTATCTTAGCCAAGGCAGAGGCTGGCGAATGCCTCGCAGGCCTGCGTCTGCCGAAGGCTTCAGGAAAAGTGGCCTCGGATCAGCACGTGGCGAGGACGGCCTCGCTCGCGACGCGCTCGCCGATGGCCAGCGCGCTGGTCAAGCCGGGCGATTCGATGCCGAAGAGATTCACCAGGCCGGCGACTCCGTGGTCGGCGGCGCTCTGGATCATGAAGTCCGCTGCGGGCTCACCCGGGCCGTGGATCTTCGGCCGAATGCCGGCATAGCCCGGAAGCAGCGCTCCGTCGGGCAGCTGCGGCCAATACCTCCGCACTTCCGCATAGAAGCCCTGCGCCCGGCCCGGGTCTACCAGCAGATCATCCGGACCTTCGACCCATTCGACATCGGGGCCAAACTTGGCCTGCCCGCCCAGATCGAGGGTCAGGTGGACGCCCAGCCCTGCGGCCTCGGGCACCGGATAGATCAGGCGAGAGAAAGGCGCAGCGCCCGCCAGGGCGAAATAGCTGCCTTTGGCGTAGTGCGCACGGGGCACCAGGGCCTGTGCCAGCCCGTGGCAGCGGCGCGCAAGGGCTGGAGCGTTCAACCCGGCGGCATTCACGACCGTGCCGGCCTGGAGCTCGGTGCCATCTTCCATGTGCAACGCCATGCCACCCCCTTCGAGCACGCGCATCGACTCGACCGGTGAACGCAGCGCCACCATGCCGCCGGCATTCTCGATATCGGCTTGCAGGGACAGCATGAAGGCGTGGCTGTCGATGATGCCCGTCGAAGGGGACAGCAGCGCCGCCACGCATTCGAGCTGAGGCTCCAGCGCCCGGGCTTGCTCACGGCTGAGCCAGGCCAGATCCGTCACGCCATTGGCCCGGGCTCGCTGATCGATCTGCTGCAGCGCGGGTATCTGGGCCTCCGACGTGGCCACGATCAGCTTGCCGCAGCGGCGATGCGGCAGATGGCGTTCGCCGCAGTAGGCATAAAGCATTTCGCGGCCCGTGACGCAGAACCGGGCCTTGAGCGAGCCTGCAGGGTAATAGATGCCCGCGTGAATGACCTCGCTGTTGCGCGAGCTCGTACCGGTGCCGATCGCCCCGGCGGCCTCCAGCACCAGCACTTCGCGCCCTTGCAGCGCCAACGCCCTCGCCACGGCCAGGCCCACGGCGCCTGCGCCCACCACCACGCTATCCACCCGATCCATGTCTTGCCTCCGCCATATCGTTGGAAAACACTGATTGTTGACGCAGGCGCTGGGCTGCGCGCAACCGGAGGGGCACGGGCTGTGAGATGCCCAACCCGCAGAACGCAAAAAAGCCCGCACTGGGCGGGCTTTTCTACAGAATCTGGTGGGTCGCAGAGGGGTCGAACCTCTGACCCCCGCCGTGTGAAGGCGGTGCTCTACCACTGAGCTAGCGACCCGAATTCTTGAATTTCGTAAGCCTCAAATTATAGCCTGCTTTTTGGGGCGCATTTCAAAGTCATCGACTATCGCGCCGCAGCCGCACCATTTCAACCCAGGCCGTCGGGCTTCTTCACTCAACCCGGTCCTGCCCCAGATGGGCAAAGCGCACAGGCTGGGTTCGGCCCAGACGGCGCGCAAGCAGGTAGCCGGCCGCAGCGGCCAGCGGCACCAGCGCCACCAGCGCGACGGAGATGAGGCCGCTGGCACCGGTGAGCACATGAAAGTTGCGCACCGCGAGTGCCAGCACCAGCAACAGGCCCAGGATGGACAGCACGGGCAGCACCCGGGTGCGCATGCGGCCGTAGCCGCGGGTGTCGGTTCGGAAGAAGCGCACCACCGCGAACGCCGTGCCGATCATCAGCACCAGCAGGCAGACCGTGGCCAGGTTGCTCAGCCAGGCGAACTGCGTCAGCACCGGGTCGGCGCCCACGATGGCGAAGGCGATCACCACCACGGCGCACAGCGCGCTCTGCAGCATCGAGGCCATGTGCGGGCTCTTGTGGCGCGGATGCGTCCAGCCCAGCCAGGCGGGCAGCAGGCCTTCACGCCCCATGGCATAGAAGTAGCGCGCCGTGGAGTTGTGGAAGGCGATCAGCCCGGCGTAGATGCTGGCGATGAACATGCCGCGCAGCAGGCTCGTGAAATGCACGCCGGCGTAGCTATCGGACATCACGTACAGGAACTGCGTGGGGTCGCGCAGCGCAGTGATGCGCGCCACCACGTCGCCGCTGCCCGCGCCCAGCACCAGGCACCAGAGCGAGAACGAATAGAAGCTGCCCACCAGCAGCAGCGCGCCGTAGGTGGCGATGGGAATGCTGCGCTTCGGGTCCTTGGCCTCTTCGCTGTAGATGGCGGTCGATTCGAAGCCGATGAAGGCCGCGAAGCAGAACAGCAGGCCGATGAACGGGTTGCCGCCCGCGATGACCTGCGGGTCGAAGGAGCGCAGGTCGATGCCCTGCGCGCCGCCCTTGTGGAGGATGAGCACATCCAGCAAGAGCACTACCGCGTATTCGGCCACCACGAAGACGGCCAGGATCTTGGCCGAGAAGTCGATCTGCCGGTAGCCGAACACGGCCACCGTCGCCATGGCCGCGAGCGAGCAGCCCCACCAGGGCACGGCGAGCCCGAACTGGGCCTCCAGCGCCTCGGAAGTCACCGCACCCAGCAGGCCGTAGAGGCCGAACTGCAGCGTGATGTAGCCCAGCACCGCCACCATGGCGGCCGCACCGCCCGCGTGCCCGTTCCAGCCGCGCGCGATCATGGCGTAGAAGCCGCCGGCATTGGTGACGCAGGTGGCCATGGCGGTGTAGCCGGCCGCGAAGACCAGCAGGATCAACAGCGCCACCAGCACCAGCGCGGGCGTGCCCGCGCCGTTGCCCAGCATCATTCCGATGGGAAAACCGCCCGCCACCACGCTGAGCGGGCTGGCCGCGGAGATCACCAGCAGCGTGATGACGCCGGCGCTCAGGCTTGCACGGCGAAGGTCGGTGGAGCGAGCCGGCAGGCCATCTCCGCGAGGCGGCGCCACAGCATTCAGGACTTGCATTTCGAGAATCTCCAAAGGCCTGGTCTTGCCAGGAACGTTGACGGCCCCCCAGAGCCGGCACGGCCATTGGAGCGGGGCGGTTGCCGGGCGTCCGGGGCTCCGGCGCGGCGATGCAGGGCAGTCTAGGAGGGCTCGGCGCGCGGCGATAACCCGTATCGGCACACCGTGGGGCGCCCTGCCCCACGCGCGCCCGTCATTGCCAGGTGGCCACCACGCGGCGCGTCTGCGACGGCAGTTCCCCGAAGAGTTCCTGGTACTCGGCCGCGAAATGGCTCAGGTGGTAGAAGCCCCAGCGCGCCGCGGCATCGCCGATCGAGAGTTCCGACGGGTGCGTGGACATCAGGCTGCGGCGCACGCCGTTGAGCCGCACCGAGCGCAGGTAGTTCACCGGCGTGGTTTCCGCCACCGAGCGGAAGCTGTTCTGCACGGTGCGCCGGCTCACCTGCAGCCGCTGGCAGAGATCCATCACGCTGGGTGCGCTCAAGGTCTCGGACATCGCCAGCCGGTGGCATTTCTCGACGATGAAGCTCTGCGTGGAGCTGCCGTTGCGCTGGCGCCGGTCGCAGTCCGGGTCGGTCATCAGTTGCAGCATCTCGTGCAGCATGCCCTGCTCCAGTGCGGCCTCGCGTTCCGGGTCGGCGCCCGCATCGTCGCAATCCACCGCCTCGGAGAAAATCTCCAGCAGCCGCTGCCGGCAGGCCGCCAGCCGCCGCTCCGGCAGCTTGATGACGGGCTGCCGCAGCAGGGTTTCCACCTCCCGCGCGGAGGCGATGCGCGACAGGGCCTCTTCGAACAGTTCCCGATCGAAAGTGATGGCCAGCATGTCCATGCCGGTGGGCATGTGGAACATGAATTCCTCGCCGCCGCGCAGGAAGAAGAGGCTGTTGGTGTCCGCCTCGCGCCCCTGCATCCGGATAGCGCCGGGCACCGACAGCGGCAGCGCGAAGCAGACCTGGCCCGCCGGCGCCTTGCCATGCTGCACCACGCGCTGGTTGATCTGCTCGCGGAACACGTGGCAGCGGTCGCTGGAGAACTGCACCAGGCAGCTGTTGAGCGTGCCTGCGGAGATCTGGTGGTAAGTCTGGTCCCAGTGCTGGACCGACGCCGCGTGGGAGTAGACGTCGTCGAAATGATGGATGCTCTTCATGAAAGACACCTTCGCAGGGAGGCGACATGGATCGCCATTTAATTTGCAAAATTTCCGCATAGGCGAAATTTTGCAATTCCTAATGCAAAGATCGGGCCAGTGGAAACCCGGGGCGCACGCACCTGTTTGGCGCGCAAGGGGTCATCCCGGACCAGCAGACCGCCCCGTGTGCCCGCTCCTTGTCATTGACGCGCCTTCCAGGCGCAGTCGGGACTCGGCCGTCTTCTCGTGAGGCAAGGACCATACCCAGGCCCCCTGGATTCGGGCAGCTCCCCGACGGACGTGTTGCTTATTTGGGCTAACGCGGCAATGCCCTGCGCCACCACACTGCCTGTGCGAGGTGGCTCGGCCGCGCCCGGCCCACGGGCTGGCATCCGCGGGTTGAGCCGCCTGTCGCTCGTTCAACCCGCCTGCGGCCCCGGCGCCGGCAGGCCCCTTCCATCAAGGCAGAGCATTCCATGACCCAGCACCTGAAACACTTCATCGCCGGCGCCAGCGCAGAGGCCTCCGACGGCGCCCGCATGCCGCTCGTGAACCCCGTGGACGAACAGCCCTACGCCAGCGCCGCGTGCGGCACCGCCGCCGACGTGGACCGCGCCGTGGCAGCCGCTTACGCGCAGCTGGAAGGCGGCGCCTGGTCGCGCCTGCCGGGCAGCCAGCGGGGCCGGCTGCTGTCGCGCCTGGCCGACCTCGTGGAGCGCGATCTGGAGCAGCTGGCCGATATGGACGCCCACGCGATCGGCCGCTCGCCCATGGAGCCGCGCATGATGGACGTGCCCAATGCCATCGCCAATCTGCGCGCCGCAGCCGGCTGGGCCAACCAGCTCGAAGGCCGCACCATCCCCACGGCCGGCTACATGGGCCAGCGCACGTTCTCGTACACCCTCCGCGAGCCGATCGGCGTGGTCGGCGCGATTCTTCCGTGGAATTCGCCGCTGATGATCACCGTGTGGAAGCTGGCCGCGCTGCTGGCCGCAGGCTGCACCGTGGTGGTGAAGCCCTCGGAGGAAACGCCCCAGTCTGTGCTGCATCTGGCCCGGCTCGCCCAGGAGGCAGGCTTTCCGGATGGCGTCATCAACGTGGTCACGGGCTACGGCGACGTGGTGGGCCGGGCTCTCTGCGAACACCCCGATGTGGCCAAGATCAGCTTCACCGGCAGCCCGGAGGCGGGCCGCTCCATCCAGCGCATCGCCGCGCCGCTCTTCAAGCGCGTCACGCTGGAACTGGGCGGCAAGAGCGCGCAGATCGTCTTCGACGACGCGAGCTTCGACGACGCGGTGCGCGGCTGCGCCATGGGCATCTTCGTCAACCAGGGGCAGGTCTGCGCTGCGGGTTCGCGCATCCTGGTGCAGCGCGGCATCGCCGACCGCTTCGCCGCCGCGCTGGCTCAGGCGGCCAAGGGCGTGCAGGTGGGCGACCCGCGCCAGCCCGGCGTGCAGATGGGGCCGGTGGCCAAGAAGGCGCAGTTCGAGCGCGTCAACCGCTATGTGCAGATCGGCATCGACGAGGGCGCGCAACTGCTGGCCGGCGGCGTTTCGCACCCGGACAAGGGCTGGTTCGTGCAGCCCACCATCTTCGCCAACGCCACCAACACGATGACCATCGCCCGTGAGGAAATCTTCGGCCCGGTAGGCACCATCATCGCCTTCGACACCGAGGAAGAGGCCATCGCGCTTGCCAACGATTCCGCCTACGGCCTGGCCGCCACGGTCTGGACGGGCAGCCTGGCGCGCGCGCACCGCGTGGCCGCAGCCGCCAAGGTGGGCGCCGTGGGCGTGAACTGCTGGAGCCCGCTGGACGCCAACCTGCCCTGGGGCGGCCTCAAGACCAGCGGCATCGGCCGCGAGGGCGGCCTGCCCGGCGCACTGGCCTATACCGAGGAAAAGGTCGTCACCGTGCTGCTGCCGGAGTGATCTGCCGGGCTTGACGGCGGCTGCGGCGGCTTCCCACGCCCCGCGCCGCCTTGCATGGCGCTGGCGGCCTCTGGGGAGGTGGCACCCGGCGCCGCTGCCTGCTCGGCACATCGTCCGCAGGCCGCCCTCATCCATCGGCATGCCCCGTCGCGCCCGGCTGCAGCCACCTGCAGACCGGGCGCGGCGCTTTTGATCCCCGGCTTTCCCAGACGCTGTCCCAGACCCATTCGCACGCGTTTTCCGCACGTTGTTGGTGCGGCCGCGCCCTGCCCTCGCGCCACTTTGGCGCGGCGTCCGCTCGCCCTGCGCGGCACCTATGGGGCGACGCACGCGAGGGCCGATGAGACGTGCTGATTTGGGCTAACGCCGCGCTGACACGCACTCGGACACTGGCCGCGTGCCGTGATGGCGGGTGCAGCGACGCGCAAGCGATGACCCCGAAGCGACGGCCGTTCCCCTTCGTCCGAACCCAGCCAACTCTCTGGAGATCCCATGCCACGTCTGAAGAAGAACCGGGCGCTCGCCCCTCTGTCCCGCGCCACATGGACCGCCGTCCTCGCCGCGCAACTGCTAGGCGCCCCGCTGGCGGCCGGCGCCGCCGACATCGCCCAGCTGGACAAGCTCACGCCCTCGGGCGCGGAAAAAGGCGCCAGCAAGGACGGCAGCATTCCGGCCTGGCAAGGCGCCGAGGCGCCGCTGCCCGGCTGGGAATGGGGCAAGCTGCGCCGCGATTTCTGGAAGCACAAGGACGAGAAACCGCTCTTCTCCATCGACGCCTCCAACGCCGACAAGTACGCCGACAAGCTGAGCGCGGGCCAGCTCGCCATGCTCAAGCAGCGCAAGGACTACCGCATGGACGTCTATCCCAGCCACCGCACCTGCGGCGTGCCGGACTTCGTCGCCGCCAACACGCGCAAGAACCTGGGCACCGCCAAGCTCGCCGATGACGGCTGGAGCCTCAAGGAAGCCACGGTGCCGGGCTACCCCTTCCCGATTCCCGCCTCGGGCGTGGAGGCCATGTGGAACTCCAAGATGCGCTACCGGGGCGTGGGCATCGACTACAAGGGTACGGTCACCGCGGTGTCGCCGCGCCGCGGCAGCACCGAATGGATCCGCGCCGATTCCGAACAGACGGTGTTCATCCCGACGGGCGCGAAGGGCTCCACCCAGCTCTCCTCGCTGCCGCCGGTCGAGTTCTACGTCTATTTCGGCTACGTGGCGCCGGCGGCGCTCGCGGGCCAGGCCGTGGCCATCACGCAGTACCTGAACCAGGCCGAGAACGAGACCTTCTACTACTTCCCCGGCCAGCGGCGCGTGCGGCGCATGCCTGCCTATTCGCATGACGCGCCGCAGATCGGCATGGAGAACCAGTACACGCTGGACGAGCCGCAGGTCTTCAACGGCGCGCTGGACCGCTTCGACTGGAAGCTGGTGGGCAAGAAGGAAATCTACGTGCCCTACAACGCCTTCGGCGCCTACGATTTCAAGGCCAAGTTCGAAGACGTCGCCCAGCCCGACTTCATCGCCCCCTCGCACCGCCGCTACGAGCTGCACCGCGTCTGGGTGATCGACGCCACGGTCAAGGCCGGCATGCGCCACTCGGCGCCCCAACGCACCATCTACCTGGACGAGGACAGCTGGGCCCCCCTGCTGATGGACGACTTCGACGGCCAGAACAAGCTGGCCAAGATGCGCGAAGGCTTCCTCATCCCCGTCTATGAGACCGGCAGCTGCGACGTGATGGCCATGGTGCAGAACAACCTGGCCGAAGGCCGCTACGTGTTCGACACGCGCACCGTCGGCGTCGGCAAGGACATCCGCTGGTTCACCGAGCCCACCGGCCCGCGCTTCAAGGCGAGCTTCTTCACCTCGGACAACCTGCGCGCCATCAGCGAACGCTGAGCCAACGACAACGACAACGACAACGAGAACACCACCACAGCAAGCCAGACCAAGGACAGGGAGAACGCCATGCACCAGCCTTTCCAACGCCGCCCCCAGCGGCACCCGCGGCACCACCGCCTTCCGTTGCGCTCGACGGCGCTCGCCGGCCTCGCCCTGCTGGGCACGCAGGCCGGGGCGGTGACCTTCGAGACCGAGAACCTGCGCGGCAGCTTCGACTCGACCATCACCATCGGCACGGGCATCCGGGCCAAGTCGCCGGACTGCTCGCTGATCATCGCGGGGGCCACGGGCAACGGCGCACCCGGAGGTTGCCTGGCGCCCACCTCGTCCCTGGGCGATCAGGGCAACCTCAACTACGCCCGGGGCGACGCCTTCACCACCTACATCAAGGGCAGCCACGAACTGCTGCTGAAGATGCCTTCGGACATCACCTTCCTGGGCCGGGTGAACTGGCT
>Ga0105242_10004977_pt1 | contig 10274 bp, 4 predicted proteins | sample KBSM24metaG_FD_81521 | JGI IMG/M metagenome (GOLD analysis project Ga0105242, IMG submission 81521) | Miscanthus rhizosphere microbial communities from Kellogg Biological Station, Michigan, USA - KBS M2-4 metaG | ecosystem: Host-associated > Plants > Roots > Rhizosphere > Soil | place: Michigan... | reverse complement strand
AGCAACTGGTCGATTGAAACGTCGGCGATGATCTCGATTTCCGTTTTCCCGCCGCGCGGCGTGCCCGTCAGGAAAGATCCCGAGGCTCCCGCATGAATGTAGTTCCAACTCGCTTTGAGACCGGAGAGCACCAGCATCTGGTCGCGGTAGGGAGTCAGCGGCTCCAGAATCGGCGTCATCTCGAATCCCGCGCCTTCGGTCTTCGGGGACCAATATTCCATGGCCATGCCGTTGGGAGTGTAAAACGCCAGGAACCGATTCGCCGGTGCGCTTGCCGAGCGCCCCTTAGGCAGCATCGCGTCGAGGAAGGGCAGTGCCATGGTCGCGCCCAAGCCCCGCAGCACTGTGCGGCGTGGCATCGATTTCGTCAGGAAATTCATGGTGGCTCCTTGTTACTTGGATGCTCGCATCAGGAACGACGGGCTCTTCACAATTCCAGCGACCAGTGACGACCAGCGGTAATCCTGCCCCGCAGCCTCGCGAACAATGTTGCGTATGGCCGGTTGATCATAGGTTTCTACCCGGCGGCCCAGCGCGTAGGCCAGCAGCTTTTCGGTTACGGTATGGGGGAACTGCTCCGGCTGGTCGAGCAACAATTTGCGCAATCCCGCCAGGCCGTCGATCTTCGCGCCGCTGGTAGTGGTTCCTGTCGCGTCCACCTTGCTACCGGATTCGTCGACCGTTCGCCACCCGCCGATGACGTCGAAATTCTCCAACGCAAATCCCAGCGGGTCGATGACCGAGTGGCAGCTATTGCAGGTCGGATCGACACGATGCTGGGCGAGTCTGGCTCGGATGGAAGGCGGGACGACTCCGGGCTTGGTTTCGAGCGTCGTATTCACTCCCGGAGGCGGCGGCGGAATCGGCAGTCCAAAAATATTGTTCAGCAGCCACTTGCCGCGCAGCACGGGCGACGTGCGGTCCGGATAAGAAGTGGTCACCAGAAGAGCGCCCTGCGCGAGTAATCCACCGCGTTGGTTATGATCCGGCAACGTTACACGCCGGAAGCGAGTTCCGTACACGCCCGGGATTCCATAATGCCGGGCGACCCGTTCATTTACGAAGGTGTAATTGGCGTCGAGCAATTCCCGTACCGGACGATCATCGCGCACCGTGCTGGCGACGAACATTTCAGTCTCCTGGCGGAAGCCTTGCAGCAGGCTGAGGTCGTAGGTCGGATACTTGTCGGGATCGACCACCACTTCATCGACCAGCCGCAGGTTCAGCCACTGCGCCGCAAAATCGGTCACCAGCGTATCGATCGCCCGCGGGTCCGCTAGCATCCTCTTCGTTTCAGCTTCCAAAGTTGCGGGCTTGGTCAGCTCGCCGCGCTCGGCCAGATCCAGCAAACGGTCGTCGGGGATGGTCGCCCATAAGAAGAAAGACAACCGCGAGGCTACTTCGAGATCGCTCAACCTATAAGGTGACGATGTTCCAGCCGGAGGATCGCGATGAATTCGCAGCAGGAAGTCGGGGTCGACCAGCATGCGTTCGAGGGCGAACTGGATGCCGTCGTCAAAGCGGCCTTCTTTGCGGCCATTCTCATAGAACTCCATCAGCGTCTTCACATCGGCGGCCGTCACGGGCCGGCGATACGCACGCCGCGCGATCTTCGAAAGAATCTTCGTCGCGCACGCCTGCTCTTCGGAGGCGATCTTCGGCTCGCAAATAAAAATCGCTTTGCGGCTAGGGGTGTTCTTGGCGACCTCGCTCGCTCCATAAGGCCCCCCGATTTGCACCGAGCCGACATTGGCGAAGTCCATGTACACTTGATCGTTCGAAATCACGCGCCCGCGCTGCATCGGTTGCGGGAGGCCTTCCTGCGCGAACATCTCACGAACGAAAGTGACGCCGACCACGTGTGGGCCCGCCTCTACTGGAATGCGCAGTTCGAGGCCAGCGTCCCCGGTCAACTGCATGTACGTTTCCCATTCAGGATCGCCTGCAAACCCAGGCTCGCCGTCGCCTGCGTAACTGGCAGCGGCAGGCCGGCCCTGCGCCTTGCCGCCAACCGGGAAGCGCTTCATGAGTTTGCTGTCCAGGCGGATGTCGAGCTTTTGCTCCCAGCCCATGCCCTTGAGGTAGTCCTGATACTGCCTTTGCAGACGGACCTTAATAAGGTACTCGCCCTTCACCGGGAAGTTATAGCGAATCGCCAGCCCACCGCGCGAGCCAAACGGAAGGTCCTCGCTTTGCTGATCGTCCTGCAACACGTGCAGAGGAATCGGAAACGTTTCGATGCTGGGATGTGACGGCGGCAGACCTGTCGCCAGACGTGTTACTTGGCGAGCGACGGACATGTAGCGCTCCAGATGCGCCGTCGAGATCGATAGAACATCCGCAAAGTTGTCGAAGCTCCCATCGGCGGTTTCATCACCCGGCAGCAGAGGCTTCACGTCGGTGTCGAGAGCAAACAGATCGCGGATCGCGTGATTATATTCGACGCGATTCAAGCGATGCACTGCATTGATGCGCCCGGGATTCGGATGGGCCGCCCAGGCGCGATCGATATCGGTTTCGATCCGTGTGGCCACCGCGCGATAAACCGATGCATCCGGCCGCGGCAGTCCTTGCGGAGGCATGGAACCCGCGCGCAGCTTACCGATCACCTTCTCCCAAACTTCGGCCCGAGCCGCCGGCTGGGTGACGTCCAAAGTATCCAGCGCCAGCCCCGCAGTACGCAGCTTTTCGTTATGGCAGGTGACGCAATACTGGTCCAGAAATGCTCGCGGAGTGGGCGTAGCCGGAGCCTGCGCCGTCAACATTTTCGAGGCGGCAATGCCGCCGAGCACGACCGCGAAAGTCAGTGCGAGCGCCGTCCGCAAACGCCGGCGTTCCCCCAGAATTCCCATGCAACCTCCGGACAAATGCATTGTACCGCATGAGGTTAGCTCGCGGAACGATGCCGAATCACCTCCACCGAGCAGTCCGCGTGCATCGCCACCGACTCCGCGACTCCCCCGAGGAGGAAGCGCTCCAGGCCGCGCCGGCCGTGTGAGCCGAGGACGATCAGGTCCGCTCCCCACTGGCGGGCTTCCTCTAGAATGACTGTCTTCGGGTTCTCAATCAAAACAGAAATGGATTCCGACACTTCATGACCGGCGGCCGCCAGGTGCTCCTTCGCCGCAGCGATGGATCCCTGCGCGTGAGTCATCGCCTCAGCCTGCAATTGCGGGACTTGAGAGGAGGGCATGAACGGAGGCTCCAGCAGTGCTTGCGCCGGAGGCAGGTAGAACTCCACGACGGTCAGGACGCGGATCTCGACTCCAGTGGGCCAGGGCCGCGATGCAATCGAGAGGGCAGCCGCATTCGAACTCTCCGAGCCATCCGTCGCGAGCAATATTTTGCGAGCCGGGTGGCTGCGGCCTTCGCGTGGCGCGCGCACGATTTCGACCGAGCAGGGAGCGTGCCGCGCCACCGCGGACGCTACGCTTCCCAGCAGAAACCGCGAGACGGCGGAGACATTATGGGACCCCACCACGGCTAAGTCAGCATCCAGTTCGACTAGGCGGTCCAGGATTGCCGTCTTCGGATCGCCGGCCAGAACCACGCCGCGAGCCGTAAGCCCGCGCGAGCACAATTGTTCCACGGTACGCTCGACCAACTCCTTGGCCCGGCGGGCGGCTTCCTCAGCGGTGATCGAGAGTTCCCATAAGTGCGTGGGCTCAACCACGCTCAACACCTCTACGGTCGACCCACCCGGCCACGGTCGTGCAACAATTTCATCCACTGCGGCATGGCTACCACTTGATGAATCCATCGCAATCAGAAGTCTCATATTTGTCCTCACTTGCGTTTTAGAGCACTTGGGGCACCAAACAAAAGTTCACTGGTTCATGAGCGGACATGAACGCAATATAATTTCTATTCGCCCGCCCTCAGAAACGGTCGTGCGATGGGGCACGTCAACATATTTGATGCATCCTCGCTTTTCCTGTTGGATCCTTCTCGTCCTCGCGTCCCTGTCACAAGCCGTTGGACAAGGGCTCACCAACCGCTATGCTGTGATCCTCGAGGACCCGCCCGCGGTCGAACACGCCGCATCCAGATCCGCGATGCGCTCCGCCGAAGTGTCCAGCTATCGCGCGCAGCTCGAAACCAAGCAGCAGAGTCTCCGTCAGGAATTGCGAACACGCCGCATCCAGGTGACGGGCGCCACCAGCACGCTCTCCAACGCAGTGTTTGTCGTCGCCGGCCCGGAGCGTGTGGCGGAGCTCAAGAGCCTCCCCGGTGTGAAGGGCGTCGTCCGGCTGCGGAGCTATCACAGGAACCTCAATCGCGCGACGCTGCTGATCGATGCGCCTGCCGCATGGACCATATTGGGTGGCATCCAGAATTCGGGAACAGGGATCAAGATCGGAATCCTGGACACGGGAATCGATCAGATGAATGCAGCCTTTCAGGATGGCTCCCTGCAGATGCCCGCGGGTTTCCCGCTGTGTAGCCCCGGGGACTGCGCCTTTACGAGCAACAAAGTAATCGTGGCGCGCAGCTATGTCCGCCAACTCGCCGCCGGATCGGCTGACGATCCAACCGCGGACTCTCGTCCGGACGACTACTCGGCACGCGACCGCGTGGGTCACGGAACGGCGGTTGCTTCCGCTGCAGCTGGTGAAGTGACCACGGCGGAAGTGACCTTCTCGGGCGTTGCCCCCAAGGCGTACCTGGGCAGTTACAAAATCTACGGATCTCCGGAGGTCAACGATTTTACGTTTGATGATGTGATGATCGTGGCTATGGAGGATGCCTTCAATGACGGCATGGACATCATTTCCCTTTCTACCGGCGGACCAGCGTTTAGCGGGCCGCTCGATTCTGGAGCCGCCTGCGGCGTCGGTCCCGGGGTCCCCTGTGACCCTCTGGCGCAGGCTTATGAGAACGCCGCCCGGCAGGGCCTGATTATCGTGGCCGCGGCCGGTAATTCGGGCGAAGATGGCAATTTCTACCCATCCTTCGGAACCGTCAACTCGCCGGCGAACGCGCCCTCGGTGATCGCCGCCGGCGCCACCACCAACAGTCATGCCTTCACGGAGACGCTCGCGGTTCTCGGTCCGGGCGTGCCCGCGGGCCTGCAACGCATCTCCATGCAGAGCGGTGACTCTTTTGTGCCACCCGGCTCGTGGGCCTTCCCGGGCGTAGATGTCACTCAACTGGGGGATGACGGCTTTGCGTGTAACGCGCTGCCCTCGGGTTCATTGGTAGGCTCGATCGCCTTGATTCAGAGAGGTCCTGCGGGGAACGCTGGCTGCACCTTTGAAACGAAGATGGGCAATGCCGTGGATGCCGGAGCAGTTGGAATCGTCTTCTATATGCTGGACGGTTCGGCTCCGATATCTTTCTCGGGTGCGTTGAATTTCGACCAACCGGCCGCGATGATCTCGCTGAATGACGGTGTGGCTCTCAAGAATTTCCTCGCGTCCAATCCGCGCAGCGTAATCGCTTTCCAACCAGCCGCGGTGGAGCAAAGTGCGACAGCGGATCGGCTGGCGAGTTTCTCATCGGCCGGCCCCGGCATCGGAGACGCCGCGCTCAAACCGGACCTTCTCGCTGTCGGCACCAGTGTTTTTATGTCCGCGCAAAGCTATGACCCGCTGGGTGAGATGTACAGCGCCGATGGGTTCGCCGTGGGCTTCGGGACCAGTTTCTCCACGCCGATGATTTCGGGGGCGGCCGCCCTGGTCAAGCAAAGACACCCGAGTTTCAGGCCGGCACAAGTCAAGTCGGCGTTGCTCAACACGGCCTCCCAGACGATCACGACTGACGACGGCGGCGGTGCCGTGGGCATCCTGCAGGTGGGCGCGGGCAAGCTGGATACGGCAGCCGCGGTGAATGCGACCGTGACCTCCGAACCCGCCTCCATCTCTTTCGGTGCTCTGGGCGCGGGCTCGCTTCCCAAGATCGTGCCGCTCCAGATCACGAATACAGGCTCGAGTGCTGTGAACCTAACGGCGTCCCTGGTGGTGACCACGGCCGGCGCCCCCATAACGTTAAGCAGGCAGAGCCTGCCTCTGGCGGCGGGCGCTTCCGATACCTTGAACGTCACCTTGTTCGGATCCGTTCCATCGCCCGGCGTTTATTCGGGAGCGGTCCTCCTCCAAGCCTCCGGAAGTTCTCTGAGGATTCCTTATTTATATCTGGTGAAAAGCGGACTCGGCGCAAATCTCATCCCAATCTCCGGCTTCGGCTTCGATGGAACGGTGAACCAGCAGATCCCGGATGGCATCATCGCCTTCCGCTTGGTGGACTCGGTCGGGCTGCCAATGGCGGGAGTCCCTGTCACGTTTTCAGCGCTGGACGGCGGCACCTTGTTAAATGCGGATCCTGTGACAGACCTCTTCGGAATCGCTGCAGCTGAGGCGTTTGTCGGATCCCAGCCCGGAAGCTATTCTTTCCGCGCGGTAGCAGGTGGACAACGCTACACATTCACCGGAAACGCCCGTCCGCAGCCGGTGATCTCGGACGGCGGAGTGGTCAACGCCGCTAGCTTTGATAGTCCCGTGGCGCCGGGTTCTTACATCAGTATCTTTGGATCGGGCTTGAGCGATTTCACCGATTACCCTATCCCCAGCAGTTCGCTGCCCCTGGCCATCGATTTCGCGCACGTCAGCTTCGATGTGCCCTCGGCGGGTCTCAGCGTGCCAGGACATTTAACCTTCGCTAGCGCTGGGCAGGTTAACTTACAGGTGCCCTGGGAGCTGCAAGGCCAGACGGCGGCGCAGGCCAAGATTACTATCGACTACTCGTACGGCAACGTCGTCACTGTGCCGCTCGCCGAATTTGCTCCAGCCTTCTTTGAAACCGGATCCCACACAGCCGCTGCGCTGAACACGGATAATCACGTGATCAATGCCGGGAATCCAGTGGCCGGCGGCCAGTTTGTGCAGCTTTTCGCCAATGGACTTGGGCCTGTTACAAACCAGCCGGCGAGTGGCGATCCGGCTCTCGGTTCGCCCCTGTCATGGACCACGACTACGCCTGTGGTCACCATCGGTGGCCAGTCCGCCATGGTGACGTTTAGCGGTCTAGCGCCCGGTTATGCTGGACTGTACCAGATCAATGTTGTGATTCCCCCCGGTCTCAACCCGGGGCCGCAGGACATTACAGTGAAGATCGGCGGCGTAACTTCGAAGGCTTCCGGAATTGCATTGAAGTAAAAAAAGAGGACACATATGTTTCACAGATGGACATGGATCACTCTACCGATGTGCGCCGCGCTTCTTTCAGCGGCCGACCAACCTTGGAAGGACAAGAAAGTTCCTGACTGGACTGATGAAGACGCGAAGCTGGTGATGTCTGACTCGCCTTGGGCGAAAAGCGTGACGCCCGACGTCAGTCGTCCCGGCAGCACCAATGGAACCCGCCCGCCCGGAGCGGGCCGTGGTGGAGGCGGCGGACAGCGCCGCGGTGGCATTGGTATTGGCGGCATCGGATTCCCCGGCGGCGGATACCCGGGTGGGGGCGGAGGACGAGGTGGCGGTGGTGGCTACCCCGGCGGGGGTGGAGGCCGCGGACAACGGCGCCCTGACGACCAGACCACCACCCAGACGCAGACTCCCCCCACTCTTACTCTGCGATGGGAAAGCGCGCTGCCGATGCGTGAAGCCGAGCTCAAGGCCCGCGACACCAACGCGCCCACCATCGACAGCAGCCACTACGCCATCGCTGTGTATGGCGTGCCCCGCCGCATGGTGGGGGATGATTCGAAGAGCCTCGAATCCGACCTGAAAAAGCATGCCGTCCTGAAGCGGGATGGCAAGAAGGACCTCAAGCCTTCCGGCGTCATGGTCCTCAATCGAGACGACGGTCCCGTCATTGTCTATCTCTTCCCCAGATCGAAAGAGATCACCAAAAACGACCGCCGCGTCGAATTGGACGCCCAAATCAGCCGCCTCAAGTTCGAAGAGCCCTTTTTTATCGACGACATGGTCTACGACGGCAAACTCGAGCTCTGAATCCGGCCCTGCGTTAAGTTTCGTCTATCTTGGTGTTTCCAGGAAACTTTCCCAGAACCTTCAGCGCCTTGTATTCTGCGATCCGAGTAAATTGCCGATAAACAGTCTAAGATAGAGGGATCGGCAATCCTCAATTAAATGAATACGATAGAGCTACAACCCGTCTGTTCGCGCCCAGTCTTCTCGGGCCCCGTCTAGAAAACCTATGCGCGCACGCAAAATTCGCAATCATTTAGGCCGCCTGCTCATTGCGGGTGCGGCCGTTTTCGGGCTGACCGCAGCCGAGTTTCAGGGGACCATCCAATCCAATGGCGTCCCCGTCCCTGGCGCGTCGGTCACTGCCACCCAGGGGGACCGGAAGATCTCGACCACCAGCGATGAAAATGGCCGGTTTGTGTTCCCGGATCTGGCCGACGGCGCTTGGAACATCGCGGTCGAAATGTTGGGTTTTGGCAAGACGGATCGATCCATCACATCACCGGCCAGCGCGCCGGAAGCGATCAGCGTAAAACTTCTCTCGCAGGACGAATTGATTGCCAGCCTGACTCGTAAGCCGGTCGCCGAGCCTGCGCCCGCCTCCGCTTCCACCGCTGCGGCACCGGCCGTAGCCGGATCGACGCCGCCTTCCGCTGCCACTCCGCCAACAGGACGAGGCCGGAGAGCGGGGACAACCCCGGCGGCTACGGAGACGGCTTCGGCCACGCCTGCGGCTTCATCAGCTCCGGCGAGCGGAGCTAATGCGAAAGATGGGAAAGACGCGAAAGGACGGCGCGCTGCTGCCACCACCACCGGACCCGGCCGCGGCGGCAAGGGCGGCACGGCAACTCCCAACCAGGATTCTTTCCAGCAGGTCGACGTGAACCAAACGGCCGACGCGAGCACCTTGGGCGCCGAAGGCGGCAACTTGAACGCGCAGGACATCGCTGGACTCAGCCAGAGCGCAGCGAATTCTTTCGCTGTCCAGGGGAGCCTGAGCAGTGCGCTTGGCATTCCTGCCCAGAATGATTTCGGCCCCGGATTTGGCCCCGGCAGAGGTGGCGGTGGAGTAAACGCCTTCAACGGCGCCGATGGCGGAATTCCTGGCATTGCCGGCGCGGATCAAGCGGGCGGCGGCAACGGAGGCCGCGGCGGCGGTCCGGGTGGACGCGGGGGCGGAGCTGGTGGACCCGGCGGGGGCGGTGGACGCGGAAAAGGTGGTGGCTTCGCGGGTGGCGCCAAAGGCAAGGGCGGATTTAACGGGAAAGGCAAGAACCGGCCGGACGCCTTCGCGTTTGGCAACCAGCGCGCCAAAGGCAAGAGCCTGTACAACGGAAATGTGTCCTTCAGCCTGAGTAACTCGGCGCTGGACGCCCGCAGCTACTCGGTTACCGGCGCGGACATTCCCAAGCCGGCCTACGCCAATGGCCGCGGAGGTTTCACCTTCGGCGGACCCATCCAGATCCCCAAGCTGCTGAGCGCCGAGAAGCGTGTGGCTTTCACGGTCGACTATCAGATGAACCGCAACCGCACCGGGCAGATCTCCCAGGCGGTCAACATGCCGACGGCTCTCGAGCGTACCGGCGACTTTTCGCAGACGTTGATTCAGGGCGCACCTGTCATTATTTATGATCCGGCCAACGGCCAGCCCTTCCCGGGAAACAAGATTCCGGTGGAGAGACTGAACTCGGCATCCTTGGGTCTATTGCAGTATTTCCCAAATCCCAACCTGCCTTTCGCGGCGCGTAACTTTCAGACCACCTATAACGGACTGAATAACACGCAGAATTTGAACGTGAGAGTCACCAACATCGCACTCACCAGCAAAGACCGCCTGAATTTTGGTATGGGATATCAATCCGGAAATTCCGTCAGCCCCAACCTATTTGAATTCATCGATACAGGTGCGAACCGCAGCTCTAATTCAAACCTGGCCTGGTCGCGGCGGTTCACGCCGCGCTTGACCAACAATGCGGCGCTCACCTTCAGCCGCACGCGCCAGTCGGCTGTGCCGTTTTTCGCTTTCACCCAGAACGTGGCTGCCGATTTGGGCATCCAAGGCACATCGCAGAACCCCATGAACTGGGGTCCGCCCAACTTGAACTTCACCAACTACGGTGGATTGTCGGACGGCAATTCTTCGCTCACCCGCAATCAAACCGCAAGCCTCACGGACACGCTGTCCTGGTCGCGCGGCAAGCACAATCTCTCGATAGGCGGCGAGTACCGCCGCCAGGAACTCAACCCTTTCACGGACAGCAACGGGCGCGGCACCTATAGCTTCACCGGTTCCACCACAAGCAACCCGGTCAATGGAAAACCGCAGCCGGGCACCGGATACGATCT
>Ga0105242_10004976_pt1 | contig 10275 bp, 7 predicted proteins | sample KBSM24metaG_FD_81521 | JGI IMG/M metagenome (GOLD analysis project Ga0105242, IMG submission 81521) | Miscanthus rhizosphere microbial communities from Kellogg Biological Station, Michigan, USA - KBS M2-4 metaG | ecosystem: Host-associated > Plants > Roots > Rhizosphere > Soil | place: Michigan... | reverse complement strand
TTTTGTTTTGTTTCGATCTGTGTCTGCAATTGTACCAAGCCCACATCCGTCGTCGCTATGAAGTTGCGGAAGCGGCCTCATCCGTTGCTGCCGGATTCCATTTGCGGAGCCCCAGGCGAGCGCAGCGTCCGGATATCCCGCATCGGTGGTTGCCCGAAGAAACGGCTGTATTCGCGGTTGAATTGGCTGGCACTTTCATACCCCACTTCAAAGGCGGCGCTCGCCGCGTCCACGCCATCCATGAGCATACGTCCCCGTGCCGCCTGCAAGCGAAGCTGTTTTTGGTATTGCAGCGGGCTCATCGCAGTGAGTGCGCGGAAATGATGGTGGAGTGTAGATACGCCCATGCCCGCGATCTGCGCGAGCCCCTCCACGCGCAGCGGCTTGGAATAGTTCGCCCTCAGCCACGCAATCGCTTTTGCTGTCCGTTGACTCTGGTCTCCCGGCGTGGCAATCGCGCGCAGCCGCGCCCCCTCCGGTCCCCTGAGGATGCGGTAAATGATTTCGCGTTGAATCAGGCGGCTGAGGAAGGGAATATCCTGCGGGTTGTCCAGCAAGTCCATCAGCCGGCAGCAGGCACTCAGCAGTTCCGGCGTGGTCTCGCCGATGGCCATCGCAGGACTCTCTGAGGGTGCCTGCGGAATTTCTTCCTGGCTGAGAAGCTCCCGTACCACGGGCATTTCGAGCCTGAGCATCAGGCACAGAAAGGGCGCCCGTTCGCTGGCCTCGATCACCTGCCCGATAATCGGCAAATCGAGCGATGTCAGCAGGAATCGCGACTCGTCGAAAATGAAACTTGTGCGGCCCAGGTCCACCCGCTTTCGCCCTTGCGCGACCACGGCTAAGCTAGGTTCATAAGTCCCTGAGCCCGGAACCATCGGGCGAGTCCGCCGCGTTAGCGTCAATCCCGGAATCTCCGTTACCTGTTTCTCTGCGGCGCCAATGGAAAAGGCAATCTTGCGAGCCAGTTCGGCCCGCAATAATTCACGGATCGGTGTAGCTTTCACTAGATCCAGCATACCTGCTGTTTTCTGTGGAGCAAACAGTTCCGGCAGACAACCAGAGGAATAGGCAAGAAATCGGAAGGATCAGGAAACCGCTTCCCGCCCACTCCGCTCTAACCTGGAGATGACAGCTGATCACGCAGCAATGCGAAAGGGAAAGTATGAGTAAAGTTTGGTTTATTACCGGGGCTGGCAGCGGCATCGGAGCTGGTATTGCCAAGGCCGCATTGCAAACCGGGGACCGCGTCGTGGCAACGGCAAGAAACCTTGACAAGGCGCGCAACGGCTTGCGCGGCGTCACCCGAGAGAATTTAGCGTTCGTCCAACTGGATGTTACCAGCGAGTCTCAGGCGAAAGCGGCCGTCGAGCAGGCCGTCAACCAGTTCGGCCGCATCGACATCGCGGTCAACAATGCAGGCTACGCCGTGATGGGTAATTTCGAAGAGTTGCCGACAGCCGACATTGAGCAGCAAGTCGCAACGAATTTTTGGGGCGTAGCGTACGTCATGCGTGCCGTGCTGCCAGTCATGCGCAAGCAGCGGTCAGGCCACATTTTTAACATCAGCTCTGTTGCTGGCGTAGTCGGGTTCAAGCACTGCGGTGCCTATGGCGCCGCTAAGTTTGCACTGGAGGGCCTTTCGCTGGCGGTTGCGAACGAGGTCGAGCAGTTCGGTATTAAGATCACGGTGGTTGAACCCGGCTTCTTTCGCACGGACCTGCTCGATCCGCAAAACGTCAGGTGGGGTAAGAATACGATTGAAGACTACGCGGCAGAAGGCAGCACCGAGGCGATGTGGTCGCCTTACCACGGCAAGCAACAGGGAGACCCGTTGAAGCTGGGCGCGGCTCTGGTCAAAATTGCTCGCATGCAGAACCCGCCGAGGCTGTTTGCCGCCGGAAGCGACGCTCTCGCCGCCATCACCCCGGCCATCGAGGATCGGCTCAACGCGACACGAGCCTATGCAGAGCTGTCCAAGTCAACGGACGGTTCGTTCTAGGAGACACAATGCAAAAACGCAAACTTGGAAAGAGCAACCTGGAAGTTTCAGCCCTCGGGCTCGGCTGCATGGGCATGAGCTACGGGTACGGTCCCGCCAGTGACAAAAAGGAGATGATCTCGCTCATTCGCTCGGCAGTCGAACGCGGCGTCACTTTCTTCGACACCGCTGAAGCCTACGGACCGTTCACCAACGAAGAACTCGTGGGCCAAGCTCTTGCTCCCTTTCGTGAACAAGTGGTGATTGCCACCAAGTTCGGCTTCGCTATCCAACCCAACGGGCAGCGTAGCGGTGGCCTCAACAGCAAACCGGAACACATTAAGCAGGTCGCCGCCGCCTCCCTCAAGCGGCTCAACACCGATGTCATCGATCTCTTCTATCAACATCGCGTTGACCCGGACGTGCCCATCGAAGAAGTGGCAGGCGCAGTGAAGGATCTGATTCAAGAAGGTAAGGTCAAGCACTTCGGCCTATCCGAGGCGGGAGCGAAAACCATCCGCCGCGCTCACGCCGTCCAACCAGTCACCGCCGTGCAAAGCGAATACTCACTGTGGACTAGAGATCCCGAAGCGGAAGTGTTGCCGGTACTCGAGGAACTCGGCATCGGTTTCGTTCCCTGGAGCCCGCTCGGTCAGGGCTTTCTCACCGGGAAAATCGATGCCGCAACCAAGTTCGATAGCACCGATTTCCGGGCATCTTTCCCTCGCTTTACCCCTGAGGCCCGCGAAGCCAATCTGGCATTGGTCGAGCTTCTCAACCAGATCGCGAAGCGCAAGAAAGCGACGGCCGCTCAGATTGCCATCGCCTGGCTTCTAGCCCAGAAGCCCTGGATTGTTCCCATCCCCGGCACTCGGAAGCTGGAGCGTCTGGAGGAGAACATCGGAGCTGTTGAAGTCGAACTTACGCCCGCCGATTTGAGCGAAATCGATACGGCTGCTTCGAAGATCACTATTGAAGGAGCCCGGCTCCCCGAGGCAATACTGCGGATGAGCGGGCGGTGACGATTATGCAAAAACGCAAACTTGGAAAAAGTAATTTAGAAGTTTCGGCCCTAGGACTCGGCTGCATGGGAATGAGCTTTTCCTACGGCCCGCCCAAAGACAAGCAGGAGATGACCGCTCTTCTCCACGCCGCCGTCGAACGCGGCATCACCTTCTTCGATACCGCCGAAGTCTACGGCCCGTACTTAAACGAAGAGCTCGTGGGCGAGGCCCTCGCTCCCTTCCGTAAGCAGTTGGTGATCGCCACCAAATTCGGCTTCGACATCAGCCCTAATTCAGATCCCCGCGGGATGAAAGGAGTGCCCGGCCTGAACAGCCGTCCGGATCACATCAAGGAAGCGGTGGAAGGCTCGCTCAAACGGCTGAAAGCGGATGTCATCGACTTGCTCTATCAGCATCGCGTTGACCCCAACGTCCCCATCGAAGACGTAGCGGGCGCCGTGAAGGATCTCATTCAGGCGGGCAAGGTCAAGCACTTCGGCCTCTCCGAAGCCGGCGTCAAAACCATCCGCCGCGCCCACGCCGTCCAGCCCGTCACCGCTCTCCAAAGCGAATATTCTCTCTGGACCAGGACCCCTGAAAAGGAAGTCATCCCGACGCTAGAAGAACTCGGCATCGGCCTCGTCCCCTACAGCCCGCTAGGAAAAGGTTTCCTCACCGGGAAGATCGACGAAAACGCGAAGTTCGACAGCTCCGATTTCCGCAGCACCCTGCCGCGCTTCACGCCCGACGCTCTCAAAGCAAATCAAGCCCTCATCAATTTGTTAGGCAGCATCGCAAAACAAAAGAACGCAACCCCCGCTCAGATCGCGCTAGCGTGGCTGTTAGCCCAAAAGCCCTGGATGGTTCCCATCCCCGGCACCACCAAGCTGCCTCGCTTAGACGAGAACATCGGTGCACTCTCAGTAGAACTCACGCCCAACGATTTACGAAACATCGCCGCCGCCGCCTCCCAGATCACAGTGCAAGGCGCTCGCTACCCCGAAAAACTCGAGCAGATGACCGGCCGCTAGTAGGGCGGGCCTGCGGCCCGCGTTCGACCTCCTGGTCGAACACTCCGCAGATGACGATCGCTCAACAAAGGTTCAACCCAATGGAAGCCGAGTCTCAAAGCTAAGTAAGGCTGCAAGGAGCGGCCTCCCCGCTGACACTAGCGGTTCTGCGACCCCAACCCAGCCAACTGCTGCGCGGCGCGTGTATCCGCCTGCTCGGGACCCAGCGCATTTTGGAAATGCGCCGCGGCTGAGCGCGCCGCATCCCGCGCCTCTTCCTGTTTTCCCTGCGCATCCAGAGCGCGAGCCAGAACCAGATAGGCCCTGCCGATGCGGCTCGAGAAAGTCCCCGTCGGTGCGGCTTCGAGCACTAAACGCAAACCCCGGCCGGCGTCGTTTGCCGCATCCCGGGGGCGGCCGAGTTGTAGTTCCAGATCCGCCCGGCGGAGCAGAAATGTGGGGAGGCCTTCCGCGCCCTGCCCCCCCTTCTTTAGCGTTGCTTCCAACATGGTGACGGCCTGGTTCGACAAATCCAGCGCGGTCTTCAGATCGTTGGCGGCGCGCGCATTCAGTGCCTGCTCAGAGGTCAGCGAGGCGAACGCGACGTGGCCTGGCGGAAGCGCCTGTCGCAAACGCGGCTCCACTTCTACGAGCATCTCTTTGGCGCGCGCGACGTCCCCTTGCGCGCGATAGATGACACCCCGCAGCAACAGGGATTGATTCACCACCACTTCGTCGCCAGCTTGCTTCGCCTTGGCATAACCCCGTTCGGCGTAGTCGGCTGCTTCCTTCTGCCGGCCCAGGTCGGAGAGCGTGCGCGCATAGTTGACCAGCAACATGGGAGATACGGCTTGCTCGCCGCGATCGTCACGGCTTACGTCGATCGCGCGACGAAAGATTTTCTCAGCCTCCAGAGGTTGCCCTAGTTGACTCAGCGCCAGAGCCCAATTGTTGAACAAGGTTCCCGCCGCCTGGGTCTTGTCGCGCCCCAGCAGGGTCATCCGCTCTGCTGCTTGTTCAAACATGGCTGCTGCTTCCCGCTGCTGCCCCGCGAATCTGTATGCCTCAGCCAAGTTCGTCAGCGCGTCTAACTCCTCGCGTTCGGAAGTGAAGCCGGATTTCTTCAGCAAGCGGAGGGCGGCGTCGGCCCGTTCGATTCCTTGGGTTCCAGCGCCGGCCGTGTACGCGACACCGCTACCCAGCGTAAGGCAGAAGACCCGGTCGAAATTGAATTGCGGTTCATCCGGTAAGGCGCGAAGACCTTCTTTGATCAGCGCCTCCGCGCGGGGCAGTTCACCCGAATCGGCCACTGTTCTGGCCAGAGCGCAGGACGCGCGGGCGCGTATCGATGCTTCCGCAAGCGGCCGCGAGAGTTGATAGGCTTGCTCCAGCACACGCCGCGCTTGCGCATCTTCATCCTGCGTCTGGTATTGACGCCCGATCGAGATCAGCAGTTCCACACGATTGGCGTTGTACCTTCCATTCTCGTGTTCGACGATGCCTTCGGCGCGCTGCAGCAGATCGTTCACGGTGAACGGTTTGCCTGAGGGCGCGGCATCCGACAGCACGAAGGAGTTGAGGTCGTTGATCGCGTTCGCCCGTGAGACTTGACGGAGCGCGAAGTCGCGCTCCTCGCGAGCGGCGCGAGCTTGCAGCAGCGTTCCCGCGACGCCGGCAAGCGCGGCGATCAGCGCTAGCGCCCCTAGAGCAGCCGCGGCGCGGTTGCGCAGCACGAATTTGGACGCGCGATATCCCAGACTGTCCGGGCGGGCAAGAATAGGCTGTTTCTTGAGATACCGGCTGACATCTTCGGCCAGTGCCGCCACCGAATCATAACGCTCCCGCGGACTCTTCTTCAGAGCCTTGGCCACGATCGTGTCAAGATCGCCTCTCAGCGCTTTTTGCAGCTTGCTGGAGGCGGTGACGCCGGACGGATGCGGAGGATCGCTTTCAACGATGAAACGGAACAGAGCCGTACGCGAGTGCGCGCCCGGGCCCGCGGGATGCTGTCCCGTCAGTAGCACGAACAGCAGGACGCCCAAGGCATAAACGTCGGTGGCCGTCGTCACCGCCTCGCCCGTCACCTGCTCCGGCGCCGCGTAATCCGGGGTAAGAGCCGCTCCCGCGTCCAGCGTAAGAGATCCCTGGATGCCGCTCTCTTCGCCCAGAAGCTTGGCGATGCCGAAATCCAGCAGCTTGGGCTCGCCGCCGGCGTCCACCAGGATGTTGGAAGGCTTAATGTCACGGTGAACGACTAAATTCCTGTGCGCGTGGGACACGGCATCGCAGACGCGGATAAACAGATCCAGTTTGGCGCGCAGGGCCAGGTCCCGGGTGTACTCATCGATCGGCACGCCCTCGATGTAATCCATCGCCAGGTAGGGCTGGCCATCGCTGGTGCGGCCAACGTCGATCAGGTGCACGATTCCCGGATGGTTCAGACCCGCCAAAATCTGGCGCTCGCGCAAAAAACGTTCGCGGAACCCCGCCTCGTTCCCGCCGTAGCGCAGGAGCTTGACAGCCACCTGCTGCCGTACCTCACCGTCGGTGCGTTCGGCCAGATACACCGCTCCCATGCCGCCGCGGCCCACCGCGCGCATCAAACGGTAAGGCCCGCATTGGATGCCCTCCCGCTCGGAGTTCAGCGATTGCGCCGCGGCCGTAGCGATGCTCTCCGTAAGGATGTGATCGCCCTCTGCATCGAAGCGCAGCAGCGTTTCCACTTCAGCCCGTAAATCGGCCGGCACCTCGTGATTGCGAAAGAACTCCGCGCGTTCGTCCGCTGAACGATTCGCCAGCTCATGGAATAGCCCTTCTGTCTCCGGTCGCATTTGGTTTAAACCGCCATTTCCTTTCGTAGCCATGCCTGCGCCAGCCGTATCTCTCGCCGGACCACATGCACCGACATGGTGAGAAACTCGCCAGATTCTTCCGCCGTCATGCCCCCGAAGTAGCGCATCTCAACCAGTTGAGCCTTGAGTGGACTGATCTGTGCCAGTCGATCCAAAGCCTCGTCCAGCGCCAGCAGCACCTCGTCTGGCTGGCTTCCCAGGTCGCCCAGGCCAGTTAGCGCCACCTGCCGCGCGCCGTTTCGCTTGTCGGCGGATCTACGGCGCGCCGCATCCACCAGAATCTGGCGCATCAAGCGTGAAGCAATCCCGTAAAAATGCGAACGGTTCGCGTAAGAAGGGTGCTGCATTCCCACCAGCCGGAGGAATGTCTCATGAACCAGGGCAGTGGTTTGCAACGGTTCCCGCCCCATCTCCCGCTGCAGGTGCGCCGCCGCCAGTTTCTTTAACTCCTGATAGACCAGTGGGATGACTTCGTCCAATGCCTCCCGGTCACCCTCGTGGACGCGCCGGAGTAGTTCGGTCAGTTCCATCAATCCCCAATCGTCCGCAAGCCCTGACCACAGTATGCCTTACGCCACCCTCATGAACAACGCGGCGTACGGGACGCCCTCGGGCAAAAAAAGAAAATTGAGCGCGCTGCGCTAATTTTTCCTTTCAATTCCGCAAGTGTGTGTAGAGCTAGTTAAAATCGGAGACCCTTATGACCAAATGGAAGACGCTCATCAAAGTCGGGAAAACACACCAAAGTCCAGGAATGCTAATCGTTCTTCTGGCAAGTCTGGCGATTTTCGCAACCGCCTTGGTGGGTTGGGACCGCCCCATCCTGCCGAACTTAGCCGGATTTCCGGATACCGGCGGGGTGATTCGCACGTATAGCCAGGACGGCGCCATCGACTTATCCGGCCCCTTCTTTCAGGATCTCGGAACCAACGGCCGCTCCTGCTCTACCTGTCATCAGACGAGCGACGCCATGAGTGTTTCCGCCGCCCACATCCAGGAGCGCTTTGACTCGTCCCAAGGACTCGACCCCATTTTCCGCACGGTGGATGGCTCTAATTGCGACCACGATGTGAACACCGCAACCGCGGACGGACGCAGCCAAGCCTATAGCCTGCTGCGGACTCGTGGTTTGATCCGCGTCGCTCTCCAAGTTCCGGCCACGCGTGATTTCGATGTGACTGCCGTCAGCAACCCCTACGGTTGCAACGAAACGGATGTCATTTCTATGTACCGGCGGCCGCTCCCTTCCGCCAACCTGAGATTTTTAACCGCCGTGATGTTCGATGGACGGGAATCCGCGGTTCAGCAAGCCACCACGCCGATCAACTCGAGTAACTATCCGCAATCGCTCCTGGACGACCTGGCACATCAAGCGCAGGACGCCACGCTCGGCCATGCGCAGGGGCTTGCACCTGGACTCACGCCAGCGCAACAAAAAGCCATTGTGGATTTCGAAATGAGCCTGTCTACCGCGCAAGCCGAAAACCATGCCGGTAGCTTGAACGCCCAAGGTGCCCACGGTGGACCTCAATCACTCAGCCAGACACCTTTTTACGTCGGAACCAACGATCCAGTTGGTCTGGATCCCTACAATCCCGTTCCGCTCAAGTTCAATACCAACGTCTTCGATCTCTACAGTTCCTGGCAGGATTACGGCGGCCCCCGGGCTGCTATTGCTCGTGGACAGGCGCTATTCAACAGCAAAACGTTCACCATTACCGGGGTCAGTGGATTGAACGGCAACACGTTTGCCAATGGAATCGTCGGACCCCCAAGCATCGTTTCAACCTGTGGAATCTGTCACGATACTCCCAATGTGGGCAACCACTCCGTGGCGGCTCCCTTGAACATTGGAGTGGCCGATCCTCCGGGCGGAAATAATGCGCTGGATACCAGCTACCTTCCCGTGATAACCATCTGCCAACGACCCAGTCTGACAGTATGCGTGCATACGACCGACCCGGGGCGCGCAATGGTTACCGGCAAATTTGACGATGTCGGCCGCTTCAAGGGTCCCATCTTGCGCGGACTAGCGGCTCGGGCGCCCTACTTCCATAACGGCAGCGCCCAGACGCTTCCCGACGTGATCGAGTTCTACAATACCCGGTTTAGCATCGGCTTCACCGACCAGGAAAAGGCGGATCTGGCAGCTTTTCTCGGTTCTCTATAGCATCGCCTTCTTATTTGCCCATAGCCTTCCACACATCCGCCTTAGTCTGCGGAGCCGCGGAAGTATGCACGTTTATATACCGGTCAAAGTCGAGAGGATGTTTCTCGAGATAGGCATAGAGAGCCTTCACATGATCGTTAGCTGGCTCTCCCGGATTCACCGAAAAATCCCCCTGGAAGAGGACCTTCTCCTTGGGGATGTACGCGATGATCAAGCCGTTCGAATGTGGAGCCGGAAACACGTGGTACATCTCCACCGTTCGCGTTCCATCCGAGTAGACCTTCTTCTCCTCCACCGCTTCGATTTTGACCTTTCGCGGATTCTTGGCCAGCGGGTCGTCCAGTAGCGTCCGCGGAGTATTCAGCGCCTTCTCCAGGAACTCCACATTGTTTTTCTGCGTGATGACGATAGCGCCCTCAGCCACTACCGGCGGCAGCCCTCCGGTGTGATCGGAGTGCGGATGCGTGTCCATCACGTAACGGATCGGCTTGTTGGGAAACAGCTTCTTAATCTCGGCAATGTACGCCATACCACGCGCCACGGACTGCCCGGACTCCAGCATCATGACGTAGTCCTTGAATTCCACAACCACCGAATCGTAGCTGCCCGGCCCGGTGGTCAGCCTGTACAACCCATCGCCCAGCTTTTCCGTAGTGACGTTGAGAGAGGGCGGGCCGCCCGGCCCACCGCCGCCACGGGGTGCGGGCGCCGGCGCCAGCGCAGCCACATCGGCGGGATTCGCCTTCGCCGCCGTCACATCGACGTCAAAATACGGCCACCCACCGCGCGTCTGCACGATCTTCGCCGGAGCCATGACTCCGCCGAAATCCTTCCATCCCGAGTAGACGGCCAGGATGTGCATATCGCCCATAATGTTGTCACCCAGCCACGTCTCCACGCGCTCGACGATATTCTTGTCATTCACATATCCGTTAATGACGTAGCTCTTTCCCGAAGCCGCCTTCACCGTCGGACTCCAACTCAGAACCGTATAGTTCTTGCCAGCGGCCTTGCCCCGGCTCGCCGTGGCGTTGTTCTCAGCCGCGCCCTTCAGAAAACCCCAGGGCGTAAGGTAAAACTCCAAGGAAGCGGCCCAGGGTTGCGAGACATCCGCCTGTTGCGGCGTGACCTGCTGGAAAAATGTTCCAGGCGTCAATGCCGTCGAACCACCGGGCCCGATATTGTTCGTGACTCCCGTGTGCCGCGAAGCCGGCGCCGTAAGGTCGATCACGCGGACGTAATTGTTGATCGGCCGCAT
>Ga0105242_10004971_pt1 | contig 10284 bp, 9 predicted proteins | sample KBSM24metaG_FD_81521 | JGI IMG/M metagenome (GOLD analysis project Ga0105242, IMG submission 81521) | Miscanthus rhizosphere microbial communities from Kellogg Biological Station, Michigan, USA - KBS M2-4 metaG | ecosystem: Host-associated > Plants > Roots > Rhizosphere > Soil | place: Michigan... | reverse complement strand
GTCTTCCGAAAGCGGATCGAGAATCCGCACGGCGTTGTACCAGGCCACGCCGCGGCTGACGCGGAAGCCGTAGTCGGTCACGATCTGATCGAAGTCGCCGCCGAGGTGATCGAGCCAGCCGATGAACGGCTCGTAGCGCTTGCTCACCGCGTCCGTGATCGCTTCGACGTTGCGGCCGAGCAGATCGTTCATGCGGTGATAGTCGTAGATGCGCGACGAGCCGTCGGGCCCGAGCTGGCGGGCGTCGATCAGCGCGAGGGGAAGGTCGTGCACGATATGCGCGGTCATCGCGAAGACCAGGTCCTCGAGCACCGAGGTGCGCTGATCGCGGATGACATCGAAGACTTTCTGCCACGCCGGTGAAAGCATTCCGCCGCGATCGGCCGCGTCGAGCGCGGCGAAGTAGCGGGCCGCGAATTGTTCGGCAAGAACGACCACCCACTCCGGATCGCGGAATTGATAGTCGCCGAGATTCGCGGCGATCAGATTCGTGATCGTGGCGTAAGCGTGCGTGAAGACAGCGCGAGAGTCACGCTCGTGATCGTAGCGGTCACGGTATGCGCAAAGGCGTACGCCCACCGCATCGAGACGGTCGCACAGCGGGTCGAGGTCGGGTGCAACGGCGATCGACATCTCACTTCAGGAGAGGCCGCCCGCGGCAGAGTCCCTACCCGCGCCGGATCATCGGCGCCGCGAACGAATCGCTCTCGTAGGGAAACACCTCGCGAATGCGATCGGCGATGAGACCGTCCCGGACCCGGGACGCGAGCTCGTTCGCGGTCGCACGCAAACGCAGCTGATCGGCCGGCGGCTCGCCGCGGAAGCGGCGGCGCAGCGCGGAGATCGCCAGCGAGAACTTCGTGTCCGACAGACGCGCCAGCTCGGGAAGCTCGCCGAGAACCACGTCCAGCGGCCGCTGATCGAGCATCTTCGCAAACGCGATGATCTCCGTCAGCGTCACCGAGCTGCGGCCGCGCCGGATCAGTGTGGAGTCGCCGGTTTCCGCGTACATGCGTACGGCCTCAGCAAAATGCGTGCGCAAACGTGGCAAGAGCCTTGCGACTTTTGCCTTCAGGCAGGTCGACCATGAAGGACAAACTCCTCGTTGCGCTGACGATCGTCGGGTGGCTGGCCGCGTGCGGACGCAGCGGCATCCGGCGCGATCAGCACGACTATGAAGTCGTGCAGGAAGGCTCCGCGAGCGGCACCGTGACCTCGACGATCCAGGGCCCAGGCGAAACATTGCCGCCGATCACCGCGACGAACTCCGACACGACGACCGCATTCACGCTCGATCCGAACACCGCAACGCCCGCGACGGCGCCGCCCCCCGGCTCGATCGCCGGCACGCTTCCGCCACCGGTTCCCGCCGCGATCCCACGACCCGCGGCGCCAACACCACCTCCGGCACAAACCGAGCCTCCGCCGGAACCCGTCGAGCCGCCGCCCGCGGACACCGTCGAACCGCCGCCGTCAACCGATACCACGGCCACCCCTCCGGCGGAAAAGCCGCCCAAGGACAAGAACGCGCCGCCTCCGACCCAGACCGATACGGCGGAACCGCCGCCACCGCCGCCCCCTCGATAGATGGAGCGGATGGCGGATGGCAGAAGGGCGGAAGTAGAAGCACGTTGAAGGCAAGGTGTTCTTCCGCCATCCGCCATCTGCCCATCCGCCATCTGTTCTAGAATGCGCCCCCTATGTCGCGGGTGACGTTCCAGTCGCTGATCCTGACGCTGCAGAATTTCTGGGCGGAGCGCGGGTGCGCGATCGAGACGCCGATGGATCTCGAGGTCGGCGCCGGGACGATGCATCCGGCGACGTTCCTGCGCGTGCTCGGGCCCGAGCCGTGGAACGTCGGCTACGTGCAGCCCTCGCGGCGTCCCGCCGACGGCCGTTACGGCGACAACCCGTTCCGCCTCGGCAAGCACTATCAGTTTCAGGTCATCCTCAAGCCCTCGCCGCTCGACGTGCAGGAGATCTATCTCGACTCGCTGCGCGCGATCGGCCTCGATCTCACCCGACACGACATCCGCTTCGAGGAAGACAACTGGGAGTCCCCGACCCTCGGCGCGTGGGGCGTCGGCTGGCAGATCCTGCTCGACGGCATGGAGATCACGCAGTTCACCTACTTCCAGCAGGCCGGCGGGATCGATCTCGCGCCGATCTCCGCCGAGATCACGTACGGACTGGAGCGCCTGACGATGTTCCTCTCGCGCAAGTCGTCCGTGTTCGACATCGAATGGACGAGCGGGGTCGGCTACGGCGCGGTACGCAAGCAGGACGAGTACGAGTTCTCGAAGTACTACTTCGAGACCGCGGACATCGATCTGCACTGGAAGCTGCTCGACGCGTACGAAGGCGAAGCGCGCCGCTGCCTGGAGGCGAAGCTCGTGCTGCCGGCGTACGAGTGGACGCTCAAGTGCTCCCATCTCTTCAACACACTCGATGCGCGCGGCGCCGTCTCGGTGACCGAGCGCGTCGGCGTGATCAAACGCGTGCGCGATCTCGCGGTGCGCTGCGCGGAACAGTATTTCGAATCACGGCGAGAGCGGGGATTCCCGTTGATGCAGGCCGCGCATGGCTGAATATTTTTTCGAGCTGCTGACCGAAGAGATCCCGGCGTGGATGCACGCGAGCTTCGCCGTGCCGGTGCAGGCGGCGCTGGAGAAACTCGTCGCTGAATTCGGCGGCGGCAAGTGGAAGACGGACGGCACGCCGCGGCGCCTGATCATCTTTCTCCGCGAGCTCCCGATTCGCGAGGCGGACCGCGAGCAGGAAGTGAAAGGGCCGCCGAAGAAGTCTGCCGAGGCCGCACTGCAGGGCTTTCTGAAAAAACAGAATGCCACGATGGACGACATCATCGAGTCGGCGGACGAATACATCCGCATCCGCAAGAAGATCACCGGCCGCGACACGAGCACCATTCTCCAGGAGCGCATCCCCGGCATCGTCGAGTCGGTGCGCTGGCCGAAGATGATGCGCTGAAGAAACGGCGAGCATTCCTACATCCAGCCCGTGCACGCCGTGGTCTCGATCTTCGACGGCGCCCATCTCCCGATCAGCATCTTCGGCATTGCGTCGGGAACGAAGACGGTCGGGCATCGCACGCTCGCGCCGCGGCCGATCAAGGTCGACTCGTATCACGACTACCTCAAGAAACTGGAGCTGGCGAGCGTCGACGTCGAGGCCGAGCACCGGAAGAACGTGATGGTGCAGCGCGCGCTCGTGCTGTCGAAGGAAGTCGGCGGCGTGCCGGCCGAGGACGTGGAGATCTGGAAGCAGTGGCAATTTCTCACGGAGTATCCGGGCGTCGTGCGCGCGGAGTTCCGCCGCGAGTTCCTGGCCCTGCCGGAAGAAGTGCTGGTCACGGTCATGCGCGTCCATCAGAAGCAGCTTCCGATTCGCGATCGTGACGCGAGGCTGACCAACTACTTCCTGGCGGTGCTCGACAACGAAGGCGATCCCGACGGAAACGCGTCCTACGGAAACTCGTTCGTCACGAACGCACGCTTCGCCGACGCGCAGTTTTTCTACGAGACCGATCGCCGGAAGAAGCTCGAGGACCGCGTCGAGCCGCTCTCGCATCTGCAGTTCCACGAGAAGCTCGGCAACTACCTCGAGAAGACGAAGCGGATCGAGAACATCGCCACGGGAATCTGCACGGCAATCGGCATCGACGGGTCCAACGTCGCGAACGCCGCGCATCTCTGCAAAGCCGATCTCGTCACCGAGATGGTGAAGGAGTTCACCGATCTCCAGGGGAAGATCGGCGGCATCTACGCGCGCGAAGAAGGCTTACCGGAAACGGTGTGGCAGGCGATCTACGACCACTACCAGCCGGTGAACATCGACGACACGCTGCCGCGCAATGTGGCCGGCGCGGTCGTGTCGCTGGCCGATCGCCTCGACACGCTCACCGGCTTCTTCCGCATCGGCGCCAAGCCGACCGGCTCGAAGGATCCGTTCGCCCTCCGCCGCGCGGCGCAGGGCGCGGTGCAGATCCTGCTGAATCGCGATCAGCGCGAGGTGCGGATCACGATCCGCCGCCTGCTCGATCTCGGACTGGAAGCGCACGGCGAGACGCGCGATGCCGTGCGCGCCGACCTCCTTGCATTTCTCGCCGAGCGTATCGCCACGATCCTCGAGGCCTCGGCGTGGCAATTCGCCTACGACGAGATTCGCGCGGTCATGGAGTCGGGCTGGGCGGAGATTCCGCTCACCGATCTCGTCGACCGCATTTCCGCGCTGAAGGCGATCCGCGACGAGCCGGACTTCCTCTCGCTTCTCGACTCGGCGAAGCGCATCGCCAACATCACCCAGGATCACGATTCGACGAACGTCGATCCCGCGATTCTCGAGCACGACGTCGAGCGGCGCCTGAACGATCTCGCGGAGCTCGCGTCGTCGCAGATCGCGGAGCTCGTCGCAGATCGCCGGTACCGCGACGCGCTGCAGTCCTTCGCCGCGCTGGCGCCGGAGCTGGAGACGTTCTTCAAGGAAGTGATGGTCATGGTCGATGACCCGCGCGTGCGGGCGAACCGCAAGTCCCTGCTCCTGAAAGTGGCGAACGCGATCCGTCCGATCGCCGACGTCTCGAAGATCGTCGTCGACCGGCGCGACTATCGCGCGTGACCATGAAGCGCCGCCGGTTGCTTGCTGCCTCGTGCGTGCTGCTGGCGCTCGCGGCCTGCAGGAAGGACGAGCCGAAACGCCCGCTGCCGCAGCACGCGATGATCGCCGAGGACGTCGATTTGGACCGCGACAACCTCCTCAACCTCGCGCACGGAGCTTCGGTTATCTCCCGCAGCGCCGAGCTGACGCTCGAGAATTCCGCGGTTCACGCGATCGACGGCGACTGGCTGACATTCTGGAAGTCGACGCCGGGCGGACCGCAGCAGACATTCGTGTTCTCGCTTCCGGCCCGGTCGCGCATCGATCGCGTCGGCGTGATCGCCCCCACCGGCCCGTCGGAGGTTCCGCCGCGCGTCCGCTTCGAAGCGTCGGACGACGGCGCGACGTGGCGTGACGTCGCCGCGCTCGACGTCAAGGCCATGCGCGACCCGCAGCTCGTCAGCGTCACGCCGTTCGACGCAACGTACCTGCGCGCGCGGACGGAAGGCATCAGCGCGTATTACTCCGCGATCCGCTCGTTCGTCGCGATGGGCCGCGAGCTCGCGCCTCCCGTGCAGCCGCGCATCGAGGGCTGCTGGACGATCAACGGTGTGCCCGCGCGATTCGTGCAGCGCGGAACGAGCATCGCCGGCGTGATCGGCAGCGATCCGCCGGTCTACGTCAGCGGCGGAACGGACGGACGCGTGTTTCGCTTGATGTGGCGGCAGGACCAGATGTGGGGCCCGGCGCTCATCACGCTCGATCCGCGGCGCCGCGCGCTCAGCGGCGTGCGATGGCACGAGGTGGTACGCGACGCAAACATCGCCGACGGCTGGTTCGGGACGCCGTCGTCGCAGTGCGCGGAGATGAAGGTCGGCGAGACGGAGATCGCCGCCACCATTCTGAAACGCGCGGGGAAATGGACGGCCTACGGCGGCGACGCGTTCGCCACGCTCGCCGCGCTGGTCGCCGCGGCGCCGTCGCGGCAGTTCCGCGTCGTGGCGCGCGATGCGACGCAGGCCGGGCAGGTGCGGTCCACGCTCTCTTCACACGTCGAGATCGTCACCGCCGCGGCGAAGAGCAGCAACGAACCACAACGCGTGATCGCGGATGGTGTTGAGCTGCACGTGCGATGACATAATCCCGCTGCCATGAGCCAGTACGTTTACTATTTCGGCGACGGCCACGCCGAGGGCAACGCGAAGATGAAAGACGTCCTCGGCGGCAAGGGCGCGGGGCTCGCCGAGATGACCAACATCGGCGTTCCCGTGCCGCCGGGATTCACGATCTCCACCGCGGTCTGCACGTACTTTTATGACCACGAAAAGACCTACCCACCCGAGCTGAAGCAGGCCGTCGCGGAGAATCTCGCGAGAGTCGAAACGTCGGTCGACCGCAAATTCGGCGATCGTAAGAAGCCGCTGCTCGTCTCCGTGCGCTCCGGTGCGCGCGCGTCGATGCCGGGCATGATGGACACGATCCTCAACCTCGGACTCAACGACGAAACGGTGAAGGGTCTCGCCGAGTCGTCCGGCGACGAGCGGTTCGCGCTCGACTCGTACCGCCGCTTCATTCAGATGTACTCCGACGTCGTGCTCGAGATCGACCGCGAGCACTTCGAGCACGAGCTGGTCGCGCTGCGCGAGCGCGTGGGTGCCGTCAACGACGCGGCGATACCGGCCGAGTCGCTGCGCGAGCTCGTTGCGACGTACAAGAAACTCGTTCGCGAGCGGCTCGGCAACGACTTTCCGCAGGACGTGAACGAACAGCTCTGGGGCGCGGTCGGCGCGGTCTTCAACTCCTGGAACAACCAGCGCGCGATCACTTACCGGAAGCTGAACGGTATCCCCGACGACTGGGGCACCGCGGTCAACGTGCAGTCGATGGTCTTCGGTAACATGGGCGACGACTGCGCGACCGGCGTGGCGTTCACGCGCAATCCCTCGACCGGCGAGAAAAAGTTCTTCGGCGAGTATCTGCCGAACGCCCAGGGCGAAGACGTCGTGGCCGGCATTCGCACGCCGATGCCGATCACGAAGCTCGAAGAGACGATGCCCGACGCGTACAACCAGCTCGTCGACGTCTACAAGAAACTCGAAGCGCACTACCGCGACATGCAGGACATCGAGTTCACGATTCAGTCGCGGAAGCTGTACCTGCTGCAGACCCGCACCGGCAAGCGCACCGGATTCGCGGCGGTGAAGATCGCCTGCGACATGGTCGACGAAACGCTGATCACGCAAAAAGAGGCCGTCGAGCGCGTCGAGGCGAACCAGATCGTGCAGTTGCTCGCGCCGGTGTTCGACGCGCAGGAAAAAGCGAAAGCGCTCAAAGGCGGGCGGCTCTTCGGACGCGGACTTCCCGCCGGCCCGGGCGCCGCGACGGGACAGATCGCGTTCAACGCCGAAAACGCCGTGCGCATGGCGAAGGACGGTCCGGTGATTCTCGTGCGCATCGAGACCTCGCCAGAAGACATCGCCGGCATGCACAGCGCCGCGGGCATTCTCACGACGCGCGGCGGACTCACCTCGCACGCGGCGGTGGTCGCGCGCGGCATGGGACGGCCGTGCGTCGTCGGCGCGGGATCGCTCAAAGTCGACTACGGCAAAGGCGAGTTGCGCAGCGAAGGGCACGAGCCGCTCGAGGAAGGCGACTGGCTCTCGATGGACGGCACGACCGGCGAAGTACTCGGCGGCAAGCTCGCCACGCGGCCGCCGGAAGTCGTGCAAGTGCTGATCGACGGCACGATGAAGCCGGAAGAGTCGGAGGTGTATCGCAACTTCGACCGCCTCCTGAAGTGGGCCGACGAGGTCCGCACGCTCGGCATCCGCACGAACGCCGACACGCCGAACGACGCGCGCGTGGCCCGTCTCTTCGGCGCGCAGGGCATCGGCCTGTGCCGCACCGAGCACATGTTCTTCGCCGAAGAACGCATTCTGAAAGTGCGCGAGATGATCCTCGCCCGCAACGAGGCGGGGCGGCGCGAAGCGCTCGACGAGCTGCTGCCGTTCCAGAAGGGCGACTTCGAAGGGATCTTCCGCGAGCTCTCCGGAATGCCGGTGACGATCCGCCTCCTCGATCCGCCGCTGCACGAGTTCCTGCCGCACACCGAGGCCCAGATCTCGGCGGTCGCGCGCGACATGAACTGGGGCTTCGTCGAGCTGCGCAACAAAGTGAATCAGCTCCACGAGACGAATCCGATGCTCGGCCATCGCGGCTGCCGCCTCGGCATCACCTATCCCGAGATCTACGAGATGCAGGTGCGGGCGATCTTCCAGGCCGCGTCCGACGTGAAGAAGGACGGCGTCGGCGTGCACCCCGAGGTGATGATTCCGCTTGTCGGCACGGTCAAGGAGCTCCAGCTCACCACCGAGATGGTCCACCGCGTCGCCACGGAAGTGGCGAATGAGACCGGCGTGAAGATCGACTACCTCGTCGGGACGATGATCGAGATCCCGCGCGCCGCGCTCATCGCCGATAAGCTCTCCGAGACGGCCCAGTTCTTCTCGTTCGGCACGAACGACCTGACGCAGATGACGTTCGGTTACTCCCGCGACGACGCCGGCTCGTTCCTTCCCGAGTACGTCGACAAGAAGATCCTCGGCAAGGATCCGTTCGAGTCGATCGATCAGGAGGGCGTCGGACAGCTGGTGCGCCTCGGCACCGAGCGGGGGCGCTCGAAGAACCCGAAGCTGAAGGTCGGCGTCTGCGGCGAGCACGGCGGCGACCCCGACTCGATCCGTTTCTTCCGCTCGTGCGGCCTGGATTACGTCTCCTGTTCGCCGTACCGCGTGCCGGTGGCCCGGCTGGCTGCGGCGCAGGCGGAACTGGAGCAGAAGGCGTACGAAGGTTAACGGCGTTAACCCGCTCCGCTGTCGACCTGCTTGTCCTTCCAACGGTGGTACGCCCACATGCCCACCGCCACGACGGCGATGATCAGCAGCGCGTACTTTTCGATGTTCTCCACGCGTCCGAGCAGCGCTTCGATGGCCCGGCCGAAATAGTAGCCGGCCGAGGTGATCACCACCGCCCAGACGGCGCAGCTCACGGCCTCGTAGATCGCGAACTTGATCAGGGAGATGCGGGACATCCCGATGATCACCGCCGCGGTGATGCGCAGTCCATAGAGCCACTGGGTGATCACGATCGCGGCGGCGCCGTAGCGCTCGAAGACGCGCATCCCCTTTCCGAAGTGGCGCTTCATCCGCGGAAAGCGGTCCAGCAGCTTCACCCCGTGAACCCGGCCCAGCCAGAACCAGAACAGATGCCCCGCGTACGCGCCCGCGAACGCGACGATGGCCACGACGAACGCGTCCAGATAGCCGCGTGAGGCGAAGAAGCCGGCGGTGATCAGAATCGCCTCGCCCTCGAGGAACGTGCCGAGAAAGACGGCGAAGTACCCGAAGTCGTGCAGTAGCGATTCCGGCGACATTCAGACCCCGGCCACTGCAAGATTCGGGACTCCGCGGAAATTGTCTCGCGCCGCGGGAGCATTACACTCCACGGGAGACAACCCATGCTCAGAGCCATGACCCGAGCCATCACATCGACGCTCACGCTGGCGCTGCTCGCTTTGCCCCTCTTCGCGGAGGAAGCGAAGAAGAGCGAGACACCGAAGACGGAGACGACTCAGGCCGCGGCCGCACCCGCGCAACCGGCGCCCGTCGACTCGCCGCTGGTCGCCGCCGCGAAGCGCGCCAACCGGCTCGGCAAGAAGCCGTCGTCGAAGATCGTGATCACCAACGAGACCCTCAAGAGCGCCGGCGGAAACGCGCACGTCACCACGTCCGAGGTGCAGCCCGCCATCAAACTGCCGCCTCCGGCCGCGCCCACTTCGGAAATGCTCGCGAATGCGGACGCCGCCGCGAGACGGAAAGCTGCGCAGGAAACGGCGGCGAAGACGAAGGCGGACCAGGAGAAACGCCAGGGCCGGGTTGCGACCCGCACCCGGACCATGGAAGAAAGCAGCGGCGACCGCGAAGGCGTGGACGATTACGCGGAAGACTACCGCGGACGGCCCGAGGACGAGGAACAGCCGCCTCCCGGTGACCAGCCGCCACCGCCGCCTCCGCCGCAGGGTTGATCGGTTCCTCATCGTTCTCGATGCGCACCTTCCCGCGCCTCGAGCGTGCGCAGAACTCTTTCCAGCAGGACCCACACCCGCCCGAGCTGCTCCTCGATCCGTGACAGACGGTCATCGAGATCGCCGCTTTCGAGCTCCGAAACGATGTCCCAGAAAATCGGATCCGTCGGCGCGTTCCGCCGCTCCTTCTCCCGCGTGCGCATCGTGTCGTCGCCCGAGACTTCTTCCGGGTAGCAGCGCGCGATCATGGTGTCGATCGAGCTCTCCGGCGCGATCAGGGGCGAGACCGTCATCCCCGCCGCGAGCTCGAGCTTGTCGAGAACGTCGAGATCCGTCGGATCGACCATCGCCACCTCGAGCCGCTCGTTCTCAATGCGCACCGGTATGGCCCGGCACGCGACGACCACTTCGCGCGTGAGCTTGCGCAGCACTTTCCGGGGGATGTCGACGTGGAGAAGGCTGATGCAGGGGATGTCGATCTGTCGGGAGAGGAACGCCGCCAGGACGTTTTCGTCGATGAACTTGAGATCGACGAGCGTCGAGCCGAATCGACGGCCGGTGCGCTTCTGCTCGGAAAGCGCGATCTG
>Ga0105242_10004968_pt1 | contig 10288 bp, 12 predicted proteins | sample KBSM24metaG_FD_81521 | JGI IMG/M metagenome (GOLD analysis project Ga0105242, IMG submission 81521) | Miscanthus rhizosphere microbial communities from Kellogg Biological Station, Michigan, USA - KBS M2-4 metaG | ecosystem: Host-associated > Plants > Roots > Rhizosphere > Soil | place... | reverse complement strand
GGCAACCTGTCGACGAGCTTCGACCCCAGCAAATACACCGACGACTATCGCGCGAATCTCATGAAGATCATTCGCGCCAAGATGAAAGGGAAAAAGATCGAGATCGAGGAGCCCGAGGAACGCGAGAGCACGCAGGTCGTCGATCTCATTACTCGACTGCAGGAAAGCCTCGAGATGGGTAAGAAGCGTGGAACAGCGCAACGTCGCTCTCCACGAAAAGCCGCGAAACGAAAGAGCGCATGACCGACCTCACCCCGATGCTCGCCAGCATCGGAAGCGGGTTACCTGTGGGCGGATCCTGGGTGTTCGAACCCAAGTACGACGGCATTCGCATTCTCGCGTTTGCCGCCGACAATCGCGTGCGCCTCATGAGCCGGAATGGCCTCGATAAGACCCGGCAGTTTCCGGAAGTCGCCGAGGCCGTGCTCGCGTTGTCCAAACGCAAGAAACGACAGTTCATCGTCGATGGAGAGATCGTCGTGATGCGCGGCGACACGCCGGCTCGCTTTCAGGAGCTGCAGGCGCGCATGCACGTGACCGACCAAGCTGCGATCGAGTCGCACCGGATCGATACGCCGGCCGCGCTGATGGTCTTCGATGTTCTGCTGGACGGTAAGACATCGCTCGTCACTGAGCCGTGGCGCGTGCGGCGGAAGCATCTCGCCGCGCTCCTCCAACCCCCGGGTCGTTCGAACGCGCTGCGGCTCAGTGGCGTCGATGAAGACGGCGAAGCAATGCTCGCCCAGGCTCGTCGGCACGGATGGGAGGGGGTCATCGCCAAACGCGCCGATTCCCCGTACGAACCTGGACGTCGCTCGCGATCGTGGATCAAACTCAAGATCGAGAAGCGGCAGGAATTCGTCGTCGGAGGCTGGACGGAACCGCGCAACTCGCGAGCGCACATCGGCGCAATTCTACTCGGCTACCACAACGACGACGGCGATCTCGTCTACGCCGGGCACACAGGAACCGGGTTCAGCGCCGCCTCGCTTCGCGACATGTACGCCCGGCTGCACCGTATCGAGCGGAAAGAGTCTCCATTCACCACGTCGCCGCGCACCAACGAGCGACCGCATTGGACGCGGCCGAACGTCGTGGTCGAGATCAGGTTCAACGAATGGACGTCCGACGGAAAGCTCCGCCAGCCGGTCTTCGTCGGCGTCCGGGACGACAAATCACCCCGCGAAGTTGTTCGGGAGCCGACGTCGATCGCACCGTCGACTAAGCCGCCCAGTGGCCGAGTGCGAGCTCGGCGCGCGGACCGCCGCATCGCCGCGTCGACGCGAACGTCCTCCCCGCGCCGACCGAAGGCCCGGACAAAATACGCACCGCCGCGCAGCGAGCTCACCGCGCGAGAGGCGGCGCGCGTCGCGACACAGCTTGAGGCAATGGAGAGTGCCGACGAGGGCGGCGTGCTCGAGCTGCCCACTGGAGCGCTCGAGGTGTCGAACCTCGGCAAGGTGTTCTTCCCGTCGTCGAAACACACCAAGGGCGATGTCATGCGCTTCTACGCTCGCATCGCGCCCCTGCTGCTGCCCGCGATCGCCGATCGGCCGCTCGTCATGAAACGCTTCCCGAATGGCGTTCGTGGAAAGGCGTTCTACCAACAACGCGCTCCGGCCAATCCGCCGTCGTCCGTTCGGGTCGAGCCGGTCTCCGACGAAGGGCTGACGACGCAGCCGCGACTGATCGGTGGCGACCTCGCCACGCTGCTTTACCTCGTGCAGCTGGGCGCGATATCGGTTGACCCATGGCATTCGCGCGTTCAGTCGGTTCAGTTCGCCGATTACACGATCATCGACCTGGATCCAGGGCCGCGCGCGCCGTTCATGCGAGTCATCGAAGTGGCGCACGAGGTCAAGCGGGTGCTCGACGAGTTCGGGCTGCGCGCAATTCCCAAGACATCGGGCGCGAGCGGCCTGCACGTGGTACTCCCGCTGCCACCGGGAGTGCCGAACGGAGGCGCCCGCATGCTCGCGGAACTGGTGGCGACGCAGGTCGCTGCTCGCGCGCCGCGAATAGCGACAACGGAGCGGTGGGTAAAGTCGAGACGCAAGGGGACGGTCTACGTGGATTTCCTCCAGAACATCCGCGGGAAAACAGTCGCCGGCGTCTACTCGGTCCGCGCCCAGACGCAACCGACCGTGTCGACTCCATTGCTCTGGAGTGAGGTGACAGAGAAACTCTCTCCGCTCGCCTTTACGATCGATACCGTGTTGCCGCGCGTTCGCGAGCGTGGCGATCTGTGGGGCAAAGCCATGCGACGCCCAAACTCCCTTGATGAGATCGTTCGCCGTGACTGAGCCGGCCGCCCGGAACCGCCGCGGTGTGCACGCGCTGCGAAGTTTCCTGCGCTACCTCGACGAAATCGAGGAAGCGTTGTTGCGTCGAGACGCGATGCGCGTGACGGCGCTGATGCGCAAGCGTACAGCGACGCATCTGCCGCGCGAGGTCCGCGAGGAGTTGCTTCTGCTGTCTCGCGCGTCCCGCGACAGCCTGCGCGCCCCTATCCGATTTTTGCGCTTCCAGCACCGCATGCGCGAACTGGCCCGCGGCGGCGAGGGGTTGCCGACTGCACAAACGGAGCTGCAGTTCGAGCCGCCGGCTGTGTTCGGGGTAATTCGTCGTCGTCCGGACGAGTCGGAACGGCCTGCCGCCTGCGACCCGGCAGACGAGCCGCTTGATTCTCGCCGATGAAGCTGCCGCTGGCGGATGCAGGCGGACCGCAGATTGCGTCGTCGATTGCTTTCGCTACACGATCTCGGAGGCAGTGAGGTGTTCAGCAAACACAACCAACATGACTCCGCGCCGCATGGGGCGTCGCTTCCAAGCGACAAGCCCGGCCGATCGCGAAAGCAACGCGTCGTCGCCGGGCCCGACGATCACAGTGACGCGCTTCGACTCGCCGTCGAAACGCTCAGCGCGGAAATCTGTTGGTTCTTAGCCGGCCATCAAGCCGCGGCGAGCGTCGTTATGGATTCGCCGCCGCGTCCACCGACGCCTTGAGACTTTCGTTCAAACTTGCGTCGCCACTGATAATCGATCGCCACGACATCTCTGGACCATTGCGGCGGCCTTTCTCGGTGACCTTCACGCCATCAGGCCCGATCGCGATGGTGTAGACCTTTCCGTCGACTTCCAGCTCACGCTTGATTGTCTTGTCCAGCTTTGCCGTCATGCTTCCTCCGAGGCACGGTGTAATTGTCGCGGCGACGAGCGGTCACATTCGACGCAGTTCAAGGTAGCACCTAAGAATCCGCGCCGCCCCTCGTGAGTAACCACCCACGGCCTCACCTGCCAAGGTGGATCGTGACGCACGTGCTGTGAATGCCCACAGTCGAGCTCGGCAACCCAGTCACCGACGTCGTCCTGATGGAAGCCGGTGATACGACGCTCCATTTACGCTCCGGGACGGCGTTCCATATAGATGGAAGTGGACGTCGTTCCCTCAGCGAACCCGTATCGCTCATACAGCTCGCGCGCGTCTCTCGTGAGAAGAGCGACTCTTCGAAGGCGTTGCAGATCCGGATGACCAAGGATGGCCTCGATCATCCACTTCCCGACCCCTCGTCCGCGCGAATCCTCCAAAACGATGACGTCACTGATGTACGCGTATGTCGCCAGATCGGTGATCGCGCGGGCGAAGGCAACTTGTCGAGCGCCGTCGTAAACGCCGACACAAACCGAATTCGGGATCGCGCGAACGAGGATCTCACGCGTCACCGCCGCGCCCCAATGCGATCGGCTCAGCATGTCGAGCACCGCATCGACATCGATCCTGGAACGATCGGTAGATAGCAGCAGCTCGCCGCGACGCTCCTCAACGATTTGATCGTGCATCGACCGGAATATACGGGCCGGAACGAACGCGCTCTTAGCGTTTGGCCCGCTGCGGCGCAGCGACCAGGCGTGCGATCAACCGACGCTCGCCATAGCCCGCGACTGAGCTCGTAATCGAATACAGTGCGACGCCCGCGGACATGTGAGAGAGCACCGCAATCGTGAGCCCCACCGTCAGCAAGGCTGAAAAACCGAGCGCCACGCCGCGCGCCGCACTGCCGGCGGGCGCGCCCCCCGCGTTGAGCGCCTGCGACGATGCGGCCAACCACGACAGCCCGCCGGCGACAAGCGCGCCGATGATCGCGAACGAGCGATCGGGGCGCGCCAGCGATTTGATCCAGAGGAAGCCGCCGGCCCTTTCGCCGATGGTGCGGATCGTCGCATAAAGGCCAATCCCGAGCGGGAATTGCGCGAGACTGCCCACATCGGGAATACCTTTTCGTCCCGCACCCGCGGCCGCGCGCCGAGCAGCGCGAACCGACAGCGGTAACATGAGTGCTCGAAGGCCGAGCGAGGCGACGACGATTGCCAAGCCCATGCTCCCGCCACAAAAGTGCGCGAGCGAAAAGAGCCCGCCGCGCAACAGATCCATCACCATTGACCAGGTCATCGCAGGATCGGTGGAGTCGACTGCCGTACGTCGTTGCGCCGAAAAAAGTTACGGGCGAAGCCGTTGTGACAGGATATCGTCCGATGTTGCGAACCCATGACGCGCATAGAGCGGGCGGCTTCGCGCACTCGGCCAGAGAAAGACCGTATCGACGTCCAGATCGCGACACGCCGCCAGGGCGGCTTGTATGAATCGCGAACCAACCCCCGAATTCCGGAGCTCGGGCTGGATGTAGACGCTCGTGATGTACGCGTGCAGCTCCGCCTCCGTCCCCGGATTCGGCAGCTTCTCGACGAGTTGGAGCCAGAGCGTCCCGACGAGCGCCTCCTTCCCGGTATCGCGCTGTACAGCCACCCAAGCCCGCCAGCCCGTGTACCGCGTTAGACGATCGCGCATCCAGGGTTCGCATCGCGCGACGAAGTCTTGTTCGGCCTCGACGGCGGCGTGGTGGCGAGAGCGGAACGCGAACCGAAGGCGGGCCAGCTCCGATGCGTCCGCCGCCGTCGCGGCGCGAACGTCAATCTTTGGCTCGGAAGTCACTTAGCACCTATCATTTGGGCGTTCAATTCTCGGAGCTCTCGCAGATGCATCGCTTTCGGTCCGAATTTATCGGCTTGGTTGTGGCAGCAGCCAGCGTCGCCGCGCCTCATCAAGCTGTTCAGGCCCAGCTGGCCGACACGAACATCGTCGTACCCATCACGCCGCCGCGGACGCCGATTCCGCCAGAGGACGCGACGCGCAACATCACGAAGTTTTCGTTCATCGCGTATGGAGACACGCGCGGCGCGTTCGATGGAACGGTCGTACAGTACGAACATTCCCTGGTGGTGGGGACAATGCTTCGCACCATCCGGGCTCGCGCCGCCTCGACCGATCCGATCAAGTTCGTGGTGCAGAGCGGTGACGCCGTTGTCGACGGCCGTTCAGCGAACCAGCTCAACGTCAGCTATGTGCCCGTGATCAACCAGCTCACCGGCGCGGACGTCCCCTACTTCCTCGCCGTCGGGAATCACGACGTCCGCACGAGCACTTCGCTGACGGACACCGATCGCGTGAAGGGACTCAAGAATTATTTCGCGGCGAATTCGAAGCTCATTCCAGCCGAAGGTTCACCGCGACGACTCAACGGCTATCCCACGTACGCGTTCGGTTACGGCAACACCTTCGTGCTCCTGTTCGATTCGATCATCGCGAACGACAGCACGCAGTTCAACTGGATCCGCGGACAGCTCGAGGGGCTTGATCGGCGACGCTTCACCAACGTCGTCGTTGTGTGCCATCATCCGGCCTTTTCATCCGGTCCGCACGGTGGTTCCACGGTCGAGCTTCAGACCGCCGTCATGCGATCGCAGTACATGCCGTTGTTCCGCAAGCATCACGTAAAACTGTTGCTCACGGGACACGAGCATTTGTTCGAGCATTGGGTGGAACGGTACACCGATGCGACGGGTCCGCATCGCATCGACCAAATCGTGAGCGGCGGTGGCGGCGCGCCATTGTACGGGTACAACGGTGAACCAAACGTCCGTCAGTACCTCAGCGACAACGTCGCGTCGCAAGTTCGCTTAGAGCATCTGGTAAAACCCGAAGTGGACCCGGGCGCCAATCCGCACCATTTCGTCGTGGTGCACGTGGACGGGCCGAAGATCACACTCGAGGTGATCGGGGTGTACTGGGGCGCAGGATTCCAACCGTATCGCAGCGCAACGGTACAGCTCGATCCGCCTTAAAGACTTCTTAATGTTTCGGCTGATCTTAAAGGCTGATTTCGCGTCCGGGGTTTGCATTGTAGAGGCCCGCATGTCGCCGTGACGAGCGCGACTGTGCGCGCTTCACTTTCGGCCGACGAGCGCGCATTCGAGGCAGGGCCGATGGGGGCTTACAATGCGAATCTGGACAGTTTTGGCGACGACAGTCGTGCTCAGCGCGATCGCGGCGCCGGTGAGAGCCCAGGATACGAGTGCCACCAAGCCTGGCGGACTCAACAAGGTGGCGCATAACGTGAGCAAGACGATGAAGAAGGCCGGGCGGGACACGAAAGCGGAGGTCCACCGCGACGCCAGCAAGACACATCAAGCGCTCACGAAGGCCGGCAACAACACCAAGGCGCAGCTCAAGCGAACGACGGGCGTCACGACGCACTCGCCCGATGCGAATCACAAACCGGGCGGCGTGAACAAGCTGGCGCGTGACGTAAGTCACACGAGCAAGACTGTGGGAGCGAAAGCGAAGCACAGCGTGAAGAGCGCGGGCGGAGAAATCCATCAGGATCTCACGAAAGCCGGCAAACACGCGAAGGAAGTCGTCAAGGACTCGGTGAAAAAGCCGTAGCGACTTCAGCGTAGGCGTTGCGGCGTCACTGTCTAGCTCGTCCCAAAAGCGTCACTCGCTCCGGGCTAAGACAGTGGCACCGCACTCCCCCCCGCACTCCCCGTCCCTCGCAGCACCCTCTCTCGAGCGTTGTCCGCACGAGCAGCGTCCAGGCACGAAAGTCTGTCTGCACTGCCGTCACGAAGCGCGGATGATCGCCAAGGAACGCCGACGACGACTGCTGCTCCGCGGCAGTGCGATCTCGGCGGTTCTGCTCGTCGTCGCCTCGGTTGGAACGATTGGGGCGGTAACGCTCCGACGTTATACCGCGCCACGCGGCGGCGAATCAAAGCCGCAGCTTGCGCGGACGACTGAGGCGACAGCGCCCGTTCAAGACTCGGTTCCGGTGGTGGCCACCGCTGGACCGACGGTCGCAGCGCCCGTCACAAGTCCGGTATCGGCGGCTCTCAAGCCGCTGGTGCCCGAAGGGACGACGACACTCGCCGGCGGGATGACCGCGACGCGCCATGACAGCGTCGTCGTGCTGTCGTTCGACTTCGCGGGGGCGCGCACGCGAATCCCGGAACGGTTCGAGCGACTCGTTCGCGCGACGCTTCCCACGGTGTACGGCGCGCGCGCCGACTCGGCAATTCGCGCGATTCCCGACGGCGGTATCGCCCGGCAGGGTGATTTGTTCACGGAGCTAACGGAGCGCGGCGTGCGAATCCCTCTCGGCAGCGGGGGCGCGATCGCCCTCTATCCGATCTCGCGCCCGGGCCACGACGGTCCGCTCGTCACCCAATACCGCGTCACCGTCATCAAGAGCTGACCCTACTATTGTCATAGTTGACAAAGTCGTCAGAGGGCCGCATAGTACTATCACCCTAGTACTAAAGGCGGCCCGATGGACGATTTTGTGCTTGGTGATCGCGAGCTCGACGTAATGGGCGTCCTCTGGGACCTCGGCTCGGGCACCGTCGCCGAGGTGCGCGACAAGCTCCCCGCCGACCTCGCCTACACGACGGTACTGACGATCCTTCGCAATCTCGAAGCGAAAGAGCTCGTCCAGCACACGACCGAGGGCAAGGCGCATCGCTACCACCCGCGCGTTGCGCGAAAGACCGCGCGGCGCAGCGCCCTCGCCCGCGTCGTAGACAAGCTGTTTCACGGCTCTCCGGAACAGCTCATCACGCAGCTCGTCGAGGACGAACAGCTCTCCGCTGACGATCTCCGGCGACTCCGTGCCCTCTTGTCCACGCAGGAAAAAAAGGGGAGGGCCAAGCGATGATCGGTTCATGGATGCTTTATGCGATCGCCGTGAGCGCGTTGTTCACCGTCGCCGCGCATGCATTGGAGCGGGTCGTGGTAGCGCGTGGACGACCGCGACGAATGCTCTGGGTTGTCGCGACCACGCTTTCGGTTGCGTGGCCGGCAGTCGCGGGATTCCGTCGCTTCACGGCACTTGAGGTCCTGCCGGTGACGGTCGTCCCATTCACGATCACCGTTCCGGCGCCAGAGAGGATTGTTCCGGCAGCGCGCACGCCGTTACGCGGCGAGCAGATCGACCGCGCGCTCGTCACGCTCTGGGTCGCGCTCAGCGCGCTGCTGTTGCTTCGACTGGTCGGCGGCATCGCGACGTTGAGGCGGGCGCGCCTCGGCTGGCGCCGGGAAGAGCTGGATGGCATGACGGTGTGCGTTTCGCCGAACGTTGGTCCCGCAGTCGTTGGGTTGCGCTCGATGAACGTCGTGCTGCCGGAGTGGATCCTCGATCTCGATCGACCACTTCGCGCACTGGTCCTGCGACACGAACAAGAACATCGCGACGCTCGCGATCCCTATGTCCTATTCGGCGCGGCAGCGGCTGTGTGCTTGATGCCCTGGAACCCGGTGCTGTGGTTTCAAGCCCGCCGGCTGCGCCTCGCAATCGAGTTGGACTGCGACGCGCGGGTTCTCCGGGCGCATCCGACACCCGAACGCTACGGGCTGTTGATGCTCACGATCGCTCAACGCCGGAGCGTCGCTCCGACACTCTTCGCGCCGATGCTCGCCGAGCCGGCGACTCAAATTGAACGGAGGATCATCGAGATGCGAACGACGACACGACGCATTGCGCGCTGGACCGTCGTCGGTGGAACAGTGCTCGCGGCCGGCGCCGTCACGCTGGCCGGGTCGCTGCGGTCCGCCGGTGCAACGACGATGCGAGCTGTGACGACGATGGGATCGGAGATCGGGGCAACCGCGCTCCCGGCGCATCGAGAGTCGCGCAATCAGCAGGGTAATCCCGCGCCCCGCTATCCCGACATCCTACGCTCAGCCGGTGTCGAGGGTTCGGTGGTCGTCGAGGTGTCGACCGACGAAAACGGGATTCCAGATACGTCCTCGATGCGCGTGATGGCGGCGACGCACGATCTGTTCGCCGCGTCAGTGCGTCAGGCACTGGCGAAGTGGCATCTGAGTCCGCGTGCCAACGTCCGATTGCCCTTTTTGTTCGTCATGAGCAACAAATCGGCGACCGATATGGCCTCGGTGCCGCCGGGCACGGTCGTCATCACCGGCGTGCCGATGAACAATCCGGGCGTGCACGTCGCCGCCGCCGTGGTGAGCACCGCGGCTCCGTCATCGCAGCCAGACACCGTCCGTCTGCGGGCGCGGGCCGTGCTGCGAGAGGTCGAGGTCCCGCGCGACTCGGTCGCGCGAACACGCGTCGCGGCCGATAGCCTCATCATCATCGACGGAGTCCCGGAGGTCCGGGTGCGCCGTGCCAATCCAGTGGGTGGCGGTACCGACACCGTTCGCACTTTCTACACGCGACCGCGAGTGACCGAAGTTCCGGTGAAACGGCCGGACCTCGCGGAGCAGCCGTATTTCGAGTTCCAGGTCGAGAGAGCAGCAACTCCGCGACCGGGGAATGCCGCGCCTCGGTATCCCGACATGCTTCGGTCGGCAAACGTCGAGGGCGAAGTCCTGGCTCAGTTCGTCGTCGATACGCTGGGCCATCCCGATATGGACACGTTCAAGGTGTTGAAGTCGACCCATGATTTGTTCACACAGGCCGTCATCGGCAGTCTGCCCAACATGGCGTTCTCTCCGGCCCTCGTCGGGGGGAGAGCAGTCAAGCAGCTGATCCAGATGCCGTTCCAGTTCAACCTGAACAAGAACCCAAACTGAGCCCTACCGCGGGAGTAGTCTTTTCGTAGACTACTCCCGCATGTCGTCCTCGAATCTCGTTGCAATCACGAACCTCCCGTCGCCGCTGCTCTACCTCGGCGTGCGGACGTTCGCCGACGAAGCAGCGGTCGACTTCGAGATCGCGTTGCGGCAACACGAGCAGTATCGTGGCGCTCTGGAGCGGTGCGGCTGCCGGGTGATCTCGCTCGAGGTGAATCGCGAGCACCCCGATTCGGTATTCGTCGAAGACACGGCGCTCGTGCTCGACGAGATGGCGATCATGATGTCGCCGGGTGCGGCATCGCGCCGCGACGAGCCGAAAGGGATTGAACCCGCCTTGGGCGAATACCGCAACATCGT
>Ga0105242_10004966_pt1 | contig 10289 bp, 9 predicted proteins | sample KBSM24metaG_FD_81521 | JGI IMG/M metagenome (GOLD analysis project Ga0105242, IMG submission 81521) | Miscanthus rhizosphere microbial communities from Kellogg Biological Station, Michigan, USA - KBS M2-4 metaG | ecosystem: Host-associated > Plants > Roots > Rhizosphere > Soil | place: Michigan... | reverse complement strand
TCGACCGGCGCACGCTGCTCGCTGGCGCGGGTGCGATGCTCCTCACCGCGCCGCTCGGCGCCGAGGCGCAGCCGGTGGGGAAGGTTCCGCGCATAGGCTGGCTAGGCGGTCCCACCCGCGGGTCCGCGGAGCCTTTCGTCCGGGAATTCCAGCGAGGGTTGAAGGACCTCGGCTGGATTGAGGGTGAGAACATCGTTATCGAGTGGCGATTTGGAGAAGGACGAGCGGAGCTGCTCCCCGGTCTCGCGGAGGAGTTGCTCCGGCTCCGCGTGGACCTGATTGTTGCGCCGTCAACACCTACCATTTTTGCCGCGAAGAACGCGACCAAGACCATCCCCATCGTCACGGTGGGAGGCGGCGATCCTGTTGAGCTGGGGATCGTCGCCAGCCTGGCGCGACCGGGGGGGAACATCACGGGGTTGACGAGCACGGTGGGTCCAGAGATAGCCGGAAAGCAATTGGAGCTACTCAAGGAGGCCGTCCCCAATGTCTCCCGAATGGCCGTTCTCTGGAACCCCGCTACTCCAGGTAACGCACTCGCATTGAGAGAAGCGCAGATCGCGGGCCGGGCACTAAGGGTCGAGCTTCAGCTCCTCGAATCGCGCAAGCTCGACGACTTCGAGAGCGCATTCGCGGCGATGAGAACAAAACGAGCGGGCGCGCTCTTCATCCTGGGCGATGTCATGTTCACGACGTACCGAGTGCGGCTGGCAAACCTGGCGGTGAAGAGCCGCCTGCCGGCCATCTATGGAGGTAGGCAGTTCGTGGACGAAGGCGGTCTCATGTCCTATGGCGCGGATGTCTTGGACAATTTCCGCCGCGCGGCCGTCTACGTGGACAAGATCTTGAAAGGGGCAAAGCCCGGCGACCTGCCGATCGAGCGGGTCACCAAGTTCGAGCTCGTCATCAACGTCAAGACCGCCAAGACACTCGGGCTCACGATCCCCCAATCGTTGGTCCGGCGGGCGGACAAGATCATCCAGTGATAGACCGTCGCGCGTTCCTTGCTGGCTCGGGTGCGGTGCTCGTCGCCGCGCCGCTCGCCGCCGGGGCGCAGCCGGCGGACAAGATCGCTCGAATCGGCTACCTGGCGGCCGACCTCGCGACCACCAATCCGCGCTTCCGAGAGGCCTTCCGCCAAGGACTCCGTGAGCTCGGTTACGTCGAGGGCCGCAACGTCGTGATCGAGTACCGGGATGCGGAGGGAAAGCTCGAGCGGCTCCCCGCTCTCGCGGCCGCACTGGTGACCCTTGAGGTGGATGTGATCTTGGCCGCCGCCGCCACACCGGCGGCCATGGCCGCCAAGCGAGCAACCAGGAGCCTCCCCATTGTCTTCGTGGCGGTTTCCGATCCGATTGCGAACGGGCTCGTCGCCGGCCTTGCGCGGCCGGGCGGCAATGCCACCGGGCTGTCCATCCTTAGCTTAACGCCGGAATCAGTCGGGAAGTGTCTGGAACTGCTCACACAAACCGTTCCGAGAGTCAGTCGGGTCGCCGTCCTCTGGCACCCCGGCCAACTCGGCGAACGCGCGGAAAGAGATCTGCTGAAGGGAGCAGAATCCGCGGGACGGGCGCTGGGGGTGCGGCTTCAATACGTCGAGGCGCGAGGGCCCGCCGATTTCGACAAGGCCTTTTCGGAACTGACCAAGGGGCGCCCGGGTGCGCTGGCGGTGTGGGGAAGCGTGACGTTCTTGAATGAGCGGAGACGCCTCGTGGACTTGGCGGCCAAGAACCGACTGCCGGCCGTGTATATAGCGAGGGAGTATGTCGACTCCGGGGGCCTGATGGCCTATGGCGCGAACATTCCGGATCAGTTCCGGCGCGCCGCTACCTACGTGGACAAGATCCTGAAAGGGGCGAAGCCCGGCGACCTGCCCGTCGAGCAGCCGACGAAGTTCGAGCTGGTCATCAATCTCAAGACCGCGAGGGTCCTCGGCCTGACGATCCCGGAGTCGCTCCTCCGGCAGGCGGATGAGGTGATCGAGTGACTGAGGCCCGTCACCGGAGGCATGACCTGGCGAGCCTCGCCCGCCGGGACGACCTGAGGTAGGATCGGGGCGGAGGATCGACCATGGACTTCGCGCTCACCGAATCACAGGAGATGATCCGCAAGGAAGTCGCTGCGCTGTCCCGGGGCTTCTCGATGGACTACTGGCTCGAGAAGGACGAGAAGGCGGAGTATCCGCACGAGTTCGTCAAGGCCTTCGCGGAGGCGGGCTGGCTGGGGCTGATGGTGCCCGAGGCGTACGGCGGCGCCGGGCTCGGCGTCACCGAGGCCTCGATCATGATGCACGAGATCTGCGCCTCGGGGGCGGGCACCTCGGGCGCCTCGCCCATCCACTTCTACGTGTTTCCGCCCACCCCGGTGATCAAGTTCGGCACCGACGCCCAGAAGCGGAAGCATCTGCCCGGCATCTGCACCGGCGAGACGGTGATGGCCTTCGGCGTGACCGAGCCGAACGCGGGCACCGACACCTCGCGCATCCAGACCCGGGCGGTGAAGCAGGGCGACCGCTGGGTCGTCAACGGCCGGAAGGTGTGGACGACCAATGCCCAGCACGCGAACAAGTTCCTCCTCCTCGCCCGGACCAGCGAGCGCGACCCCGCCCGGCCGCTCAAGGGCATGACGCTCTTCTTCACCGCCTTCGACCGCAGCGCCATCAGCGTGCGCCTCATCCACAAGCTGGGGCGCGCGGCGGTGGACTCCAACGAGATCGTCATCGAGAACCTCGAGATCCCGGAGGAGGACGTGATCGGGAACGTGGGCGACGGCTTCTACCACCTCCTGGAGTCTCTCAATCCCGAGCGCATCGTGGTGGGCATCGAGGCGGTGGGCATCGGCCGCGCCGCGCTGGACCGCGCCGTCCAGTACGCCAAGGAGCGGATCGTCTTCGACCGGCCCATCGGGAAGAACCAGGCCATCGCCCATCCGCTCGCGCACGCGGCGGCCCAGCTCGAGGCGGCCGAGCTGCTCTGCCTCAAGGCGGCCTGGCTCTTCGACACCGGCCGGCCGTGCGGAAAGGAAGCCAACTCCGCCAAGATGCTCGCCGCGGAGGCGGGCTTCAATGCCTGCGACGCCGCGCTGCAGACCTTCGGGGGCTTCGGCTACGCGCGGGAATTCTACGTGGAGCGCCTGTGGCGCGAGGTGCGGCTCTACAAGATCGCGCCGGTGTCGCAGCAGATGGCGCTGAACTACCTCTCCGAGCACGTGCTCGGCCTGCCCCGCTCCTACTGAGCCGCTAGCTCTCGCGCACCGGAGGCGGCCCGATCTGGACGAGGCCCGTCTCCGTCTCCAGCTGAATCGTCGTGTGATCGATCCCGAACCGCGAATGCAGCAGCACGTGGAGGTCGTGGAGGAGCCGATCGCCGGGGGTGCCCGGCTCCACGTTCACATGCGCGCTCATGGCCTCGCGGCCGGAGGTGAGCGTCCACACGTGGAGATCGTGGACGCGGCGCACGCCGGGCACCGCGGCCATGGCGGCCTCGATCTCCTGGAGGTCGAGGTGAGCGGGCACCGACTCCAGCAGCACGTTGACGGCGTGGGTGAGGAGTCCGGCGGTGCGCGGCAGGATGAGCAGCCCGATGACGGCGGCGGCCAGCGGGTCGGCCACCGCCCAGCCGGTCAGGGCGATGGTGGCGCCGGCGGCGAGCACGGCGCCTGACGAGAGCGCGTCGCCCAGCACCTCCAGATAGGCGGCGCGAATATTCAGGCTCTCGTGCGCGCCCGCGTGTAGCAGCCAGAGCGAGGCCAGGTTGACTCCGAGCCCCAGGGCGGCGGCCGCGATGAGCGGCGCCGCGGGCACGTCCGGGGGCGCCCACAGGCGATGCCAGGCCTGCCAGAGGATGCCCAGGGCGACCACGCAGAGGACGACGCCGTTGACGAGCGCGGCGAGGATCTCCACGCGGTAGTACCCGTAGGTTTTTCTTGAAGTCGCCGGGCGCTCCGCGAACCAGATCGCGACCAGGCTGAGGAGGATGCCGCCCGCGTCCACCAGCATGTGCACCGCGTCGGCGAAGAGCGAGACGCTGCCGGTCCATACCGCCAGCGCGAGCTCGACCACGAGGAAGCTCCCCACCAGGCCCAGCGCGGCCCGGAGCCGGCCCTTGTGACGGGAGCCGTGGGAGTGCAGGTGCACGGGTCAGCGGGCGGAGGCGGCGGGGATCACGAGGCGGGCCTCCCCCTGGCGCAGGCCCTGGCTGTCGAAGAAACCCTTGCGCGCCTCCAGCGCGAAGCGGAAGTCGCCCATGGGCCCATAGAGCGCGGTGGCGCTGGGCTCCATCCGCAGGATGGAGAAGACGCGGCCATCGCCCTTGATGAAGGCGATGTCCAGCGCGGCGGGGACGTTCTGCATGTGGAACTGGGTGGCGATCTCGCGGCCGAAGTCGAAGAGGATGAGGTTCCGGTCGATCTCCTGCGGAGTGGCGCACTGGAAGCCGGCCGCCTGCTGCTCCGAGGTGGCCGCCATCCGCACGCGCAGGGCGATGGTGCGGCCGCCCGACTCGAGGGTGATCATCTGCACCGGCATGCCGGCGAAGAGCTCGCGGAAGCGCTTGCACTGGGGATCCTGCGCCTCCGCCCCCGTGGCGGCGAGGGCCAGCGCGGCCGCGAGGAGGGCGGCGGCGGGGCGCGGGACGCGCGGGAATCCGCGGCGGAGCAGGGAGACCGAGGCGAAGATCGCCAGCGCGGCGAGCACGATGGCCCCGCCGGCGGCCAGCCGCAAGTAGTAGGCGGCGATGAGGCCCGAGACCACGGAGCACAGCGCCATCGCGATGGCGATGGCCATGGCCTGGCGGAAGCTCCGGCCCAGCCCGAAGCCGGTGAGAGTGGGGATCACGATCATGGCGCTCACCAGGAGCACCCCGACCATGCGCATCGCCACCACGGTGGTGAGCGCGGTCAGGAGCGTGAGAACGAGGTTGAGGGCGTCGACGGGGATCCCGCTGGTGCGCGCGAGGTCCTCGTTCATGGTGATGGCGAGGAGCCGCGGGTAGAAGATCCCGAGGGTCACGCCCACCACCGCTCCCAGCCCCCCGATGAGCCAGATGTCGGCGGGGCTGACGGTGAGGAGGCTGCCGAAGAGCACCGCGAAGAGATCGGCGTTGAAGCCGCGCGCGAGGCTGATGAGCACCACCGCGAAGGCGAACCCGCCGGAGAGAAAGACCGCCAGGGAGGCGTCGCCGGAGAGCGCGCCCCGCGTGCGCAGGCGCTCGATGCCGATCGCTCCCGCCACCGTGACCACGAGGGCGCCCACCAGGGGCGAGATCCCGAGGAAGAGTCCCAGCGCCACGCCGGCCAGCGCCACATGGGCCAGGCTGTCGGCGATCAGGGAGAGCCGCCGCGGCACCAGGAACATGCCGATGGCGGGGCAGATGACGGCGGTCATCGCGCCCGCCGCGAAGGCGCGATGCATGAAGTCGTAGGCGAGGAATTCCGGCAAGGGAGGCTCCTCAGTGATCGTGCGAGACGACGCGCACCGCCGGCCCATACAGCGCGGCGAGGGCGGCATCGCTCAGGAAGTCGCCGGGGCGGCCGTGAAAGATGAGCCGGCGATTCAGGCAGGCCAGTCGCGTGACCTCCTTGGCCACCACTCCGATATCGTGGCTGACCAGGATGAGGGTGACCTCGCGCTCGCGGTTGAGGTGATGCAGGAGCGCGTAGAAGCTCGTCTGCGCCTCGGGATCCACGCCGCCGGTGGGCTCGTCGAGGATGAGCAGCTCGGGGTCCGAGACCAGCGCCCGCGCGATGAGCACGCGCTGCTGCTGGCCCACCGAGAGGGATCCCACGCGCGCCGCCGCGTGGGCGGTCATGCCCACCTGGGCCAGCACGTCCGTGACGCGCTGCCGCTCGGCGGCCCGGACCCGGCGCAGCAGGCCCAGCGTGGCGATGAGGCCGCTGGCGACGACCTCTCCCACCGTGACGGGGAGCGCCGGATCGAACGTGGCCTTCTGCGGAACATAGCCCAGGCGTCCCCATTGCTTGAGGCTGGCCGGCGGATGGCCGAACAGCCGGACCTGGCCGCTGGTCGGGGCGAGCAGCCCCAGCATGATGCGGAGCAGGGTGGTCTTGCCCGAGCCATTGGGGCCGATGATGCCGAGAAAGTCGCCCGGGTCCACCGTGAGGTCGATGTTCTCGAGGACGGAGACCTCGCCGTAGCGGACGCTCACCTTCTCGATCTCGACGAAGGGGCGCATGCGTCAGTCCACCGTCCGGCGCTCGAGCCGGCCGGGGGCGGCCGGCGGCGCGTGCGCGGTGGCTTCGCGCGACGCGTCCCACCAGGCGGCGCCCGACGCGCAGGCCGCGCCGAGCGCCCAGCCACCGACCACGTCGGACAGCCAGTGCGCGTCCAGCGCGAGGCGCGCGGCGCCCACGCCGACCCCGAGCACCACCACGACCACAACGCTCGTGGCGACCCGCCCCGCGCGGCCGAAGGGCCCGCGGCCGAGCAGATAGAGCGCCGACACCACGTACGCGGCGGTGGCGGTGGCGTGTCCGCTGGGAAAGCCGAATGCGTGGCCTTCCGGCCGCGTGCGGCCCACCAGCACCTTCCAGCCGTTCTCGATGTTCGGGGCGAGCACGAGCACCGCGCACCAGAGCCACCAGCGGCGGCGCGCGTGAGGGGACAGCGCGAAGAGGAGCGCGGTGGCGGGAAGCAGCACCATCCAGGTGCCGCCGTGATTGACGCCGTGGAAGAACGGCCCCGCCTCGGACCCGACATACCCGCGCACGAGCGCGCGCACGGCGACGTCGCCGGGGAGGGTACCGAGAGCGGCCCCCGCGCTCAGGACGAGGAAGAGCGCGAGGGCGCCGAGACAGAGCGCCCGCCAGCGCGCGGGGTCGGACGAAGTCATGCGTTGAAAACCGCTTGCAGTGTAGTCGGTTGCGGGACGCGGTGTCAAGGCTTGCAGCACCGGAGGATGGCCTCTGCGAACACCTCCGCGGCTTCGGGAGCGAGGCCGAAGAAGAGACCCGGCTCATGGGCCTCGACCTCCATCACCACGAAGCCGCGCGCGGTCACCACGCCGTCCACCCGGACGTAGAGCGGCGAGACGGGAAGGGCGTCCAGCGCGCGCCGGGCGGTGGCAATTGGCTCGGCGCCTGGACGCCCGGCGGCGGAGCTGCCGCCGAAGCTCGGCTGCACGCGGAACTCCCCGGGAGACGGACGCTTCAGCGCGGCGTGGGTGAATGTCCCGTCGATGAAGACGAGCGACCACTCGCCCCGGGTCCGGATCTCTTCGACGAAGGGCTGCACCATCACCGGGGTCCGGATGCCGCCCGCCGCGATGGTGCTCCCCACCGCCGGTGCCTCTCCGGGCTTCACGAGCACGGTGTCGTGCGCGGACGCGGAAAGGACGGGCTTGACCACCGCGGTCTCCCAGCCACGCGCGGTGAGCAGCGCGGGCAGCGCGTCGGGGTCGCTTCCGTCCAGATAAACGGTCGGCACCACCGGGATGCCCGCGCGCTCGAGATCGCCGAGATACCGCTTGGAGAGATTCCAGCGAATCAGCTCGGGCGGATTCCAGAAGCGGACGCGCTTCGCCTCCCAGCGGGCGAGCCAGGCGAGGAAGGCGTCCGGCGCGTGGTGATAGTCCCAGTTCGAGCGGAACACCACCGCGTCGAAGCCGTCGAAGCGCGCGGCGGCATCGTTCCAGGCCCGCGGCGTCACGGCGGCTCCGCGCCGCTCCAGCGCCCGTGCCACGAAGCCGTCGCTCTCCGAGACGGCGGGCCAGGTCGTGCAGGTCACGAAGCAGACGCTCACTGGCACTCGAGCGCCGTCCGGAGATTCGCGAGGTTCTCGCGCATCAGGGCGAGGTAGTCCTTGCCCGCCGCCGCTTCTTCCCTGGTCAGGCCTTCCACCGGATTGAGCACGAGCGTCTTCGCCCCCACCTCGCGCGCCAGGGTCTCGGCGAGCTTCGGGCTCACCAGGGTTTCGAAGAAGATGTACTTCACTCCCGCCCGGCGGGCGAAGCGGACGAGCCGGGCCAGATCGGCGGGGCTCGGCTCGGTCTCGGGGGCGATGCCGAGGACCGGGACCTGGTTGAGCCGGTAGCGCCGCGCCAGGTACGTGAAGGCGGCATGGGAGGTCACCACGTCTCGCCGCGCGCACTCGCGAAGCCCGGCTTCGAACTCCGAGTGGAGCGCCGCGAGCTTGACCTTGTAGGCGGCGGCGCGCTCCGTGTATCCCACACGCCCCTCGGGATCGGCCTGGACCAGCCCAGCGGTGATGGCGTCCACCTGGGTCTGCGCCAGGATGGGGTCGAGCCAGACGTGGGGGTCGCGAGCATGGTCCTTGCCGCGGCCCCCGCGCGCCTCCGCCGGCGCCTCGAGCAGGGTGATTCCCGCGATGGTATTGACCGCCAGCGGTCCCGCTCCCGCGATCTCCTTGAGCAGGCGATCGGCGGCCTGCTCGAAGCCGGCGCCGTTGTAGAGGAAGAGTCGGGCCTTGCGCACCTGGATCACGTCCTGCGGGGTGGGCTCCCAGTCGTGAGGCTCCACGCCGGGCGGCACCAAGGAGACGACCTCGGCGCGATCGCCCGCGACCTTCGTCGTGAAATCCCACAACGTGAAGAAGCTCGCGACCGCGAGCGGCCGTGCCGTCGCGGCGGGGGGCGCGGGGGCCCGCTCGCATCCGAGCGCGCCGAGTCCGGCCAGGCTCAGCGCGAGCAGGGCGCGCGCGGTCACGAAGCGGCCGCCGGCCGGCCGCGAAAGCGGCTGATCGCGCCGAGGGCGAGCAGGCAGAGGCCGAAGGCGCATACCACGGTGGCGCCGGTGGGAAGATCCAGGACGGCGGAGGCGAGCATGGCGAGCACGCTCACCGCGGTGCCGAAGGCCCAGCCGACGACGAGCCGCGTGCGCAGGCTTCCGCCCACGAGGATGCCGGCCAGCGCGGGGACGATCAGATAGGAGAATACGAGGAGAACGCCGGCGATCCGCACCGAGCTGGTGACCACCACCCCGAATGACGCGTAGAAGAGGAAGTCCCACCAGCGGACGCGGATACCCTGGCGGAAGGCTTCGGCCGGATCGGTCGAGATGAGGAAGAACGGCCGCCGGCACAGCCAGTGGAAGAGGCCGATCAGCGCGTAGAGGCCGGCCACCTTGAGCACCTCGGGGAGCTGCACGCTCAGGATGCTGCCCACCAGCATGCCGCGCAGGTGCTCGGCGCCGTGGGGGGAGCGATCCGCCACCAGCACCGCGGCCGCGGACGAGACGGCGTAGACCACCCCGATCACCGCCTCCTGGGACACGTGCCGCTCCCGGGTGCGTGTCAGCGCGAGGACGACGGCGCCGAAGATGGTGAATCCGAGCCCGAACGCGTAGGACTCCCAGGTCTCGAGCTCCCACCCGAAGACGAAGGCCGCGGTGGCGCCCAGCGCGGCGATCTGGGCCAGCGCGATGTCCACGAAGACGACCTCCCGCGCAATGACGTGGATGCCCAGATAGGCGTGGATCCCGGTGAGGACGAGGCACATCAGGAAAGGCACCCACATCAGCGCGAGGAGGTCGGCGGTCATGGATTACTTCAGCGCCTGCGCCAGCGTCTTCACGTTGTAGTCCACCGTCTCGATATAGCTGTCGGCGCCCTTGACTCCACCCACCGCCGGGGCCATGAGCACCACCTTGGCGCCGGCCTCCTGCCCGATCCGCTCGGCGAGCTTCCTGTCGCCCCACGGCACCGTCATGATCACCTTGATGCGCTCGCTCTTGATGAGCTCGATGAGCTTGGCGACATGGCTGGGGGTGGCGGGAATGCCCGGTCGCTCCTCCACGCTGGCCACCTGGACGAGACCGAAGCGGGTGAGGAAGTACGCCCACAAGCTGTGGTCCACCACCACCCGGGCGCCCTTCAGAGGCGCCAGGACCTCCGTCCACCGGGCCTGGGCCTGCTCGAGCCGCGCCAGGAAAGCCGCGCGGTTCCGCTCGAAGGCGGCGCGGCTCTGCGGCGCCACCCGGGCAAGACCGTTGAGGATATTGGCCGTGACGGCCGGGGCCATCCCCGGGTCGGACGTGTAGTGCGGATTGCCCATCGGATGGACGTCTCCCATGGAGCGGTCCACCCGGGTCTTGGGCACCTCGAGGACGAGGATGCCCTCGGAGGCGTCCACCCGTCCCGGCGCCCCCGGATTCACCTTCGGGTTATTGGCGCCCTGGATCACCACCTCGGCCCACTGGTCCATCTCGAGGCCGTTCATCACGATGACGTCGGCACGCCGCACCTTGACCATGAGGCTCGGGCGTACCTCGAGGTCGTGCGGGTTCTGGTTGCCGCGGGCGAGCGCGTCCACTTCCAC
>Ga0105242_10004962_pt1 | contig 10293 bp, 11 predicted proteins | sample KBSM24metaG_FD_81521 | JGI IMG/M metagenome (GOLD analysis project Ga0105242, IMG submission 81521) | Miscanthus rhizosphere microbial communities from Kellogg Biological Station, Michigan, USA - KBS M2-4 metaG | ecosystem: Host-associated > Plants > Roots > Rhizosphere > Soil | place... | reverse complement strand
TCCTGTTGTGGAAGCAGGGGAGAGCCGATCTCGTGATCACCGTGGGTTCGAAGCAGCCCGGCGACCGTCACACCGAGGCGGAGTCGGGCGCCGCATATCTCGAACAACACGGAGTACCCGCCGACAAGATCGTCGCTCTTCCGACCGGGCACACGACCTATCAGAGCCTGCAGGCGGCGACGAACGAGATGGCCCGGCGCGATCTCGGCTCGGCGTTCCTCGTATCGGATCCATGGCACAACGCGCGGCTCGACGCGATGGGCAGCGACCTCGGCATCGAGGCGTACCCGTCGGCGACATGGACCTCTGCCGACACGTCTGTGATCACCCGAGGCAAGGAATACGCCCGCGAAACGTTCGCCTACCTCTATTACCGGCTCTTCGGCGGCGGGTGAGCTGCGTCGGAGGGCGCCGGTACCATGGCTCGAGTGGAAGCCCCCCGTGAACGCACCGAACGGATCGAACACGACACCTTGTCGCCGTTCGCCGTGCGGTCCGCGGAGTCCAAAGGCCGTGAGCGCGCCGAGCCGCTCGATCCGCTGCGCACCTGTTTCCAGCGCGATCGTGATCGGATCGTGCACGCCAAGGCGTTCCGCCGGCTGAAGCACAAGACCCAGGTCTTCCTCGCGCCCGAAGGTGACCACTACCGCGTCCGTCTGACCCACACGCTCGACGTCAGCCAGATCGCTCGAACCGCCGCACGCGCGATCGGGCTCAACGAAGACCTCACCGAGGCGATCGCGCTCGGCCACGATCTCGGCCACACGCCCTTCGGCCATCTCGGCGAGCAGGCGCTCACACCGATGCTCGAGCGGCCGTTCCGTCATTCGGAGCAGTCGCTCAGGGTCGTCGAGTATCTCGAGAACGACGGCGAAGGCCTCAACCTCAGCTGGGAGGTCCGCGACGGCATCCTCCATCACCCGTGGTCGATGCCACCGCCCTCGACCCTCGAGGCCCAGGTGGTCCGGTTCGCCGACCGCATCGCCTACGTCAACCACGACGTCGACGATGCGATGCGGGCAGGCGTCCTCGACCCGAGGGAGCTCCCCGCGCAGGCGATCGAGGTGCTCGGCGAGTCCCACGCCGAGCGGATCAACACCCTGGTCACCGACCTCGTCGCGACGAGCACCGACGCAGCGCAGGTGCGCCTGTCCCCACCGGTCTTCCGGGCCCTCGACGGGCTCCGCGACTTCCTGTTCGCGGAGGTGTACCTCCGCACGGCCGCCGGCGACGAGCACGACCGGGCGATCAAGCTGCTCCGCGAGCTCTTCGCCTACTACCACGACCATCCCGACGAGCTGCCCCCCGAGTACCACCGAGTTCCGGGCGACCTTGCCACCCGCGTGGCAGACTTCATCGCCGGTATGACCGACCGATACGCCGTTCGCACCTACGAGCAGCTCTTCCTTCCCCGGGGTTGGCTCCTGTAGCCGGGGGACCTGTGGCCCGCATCCGCCAAGAAGACGTCGAGGCAGTCAAGGAACGGACGGACATCGTCCAGCTGGTCGGTCAGTACCTCACGCTCAAGAAGTCCGGCCACGACTCGCTCACCGGCCTGTGCCCGTTCCATCAGGAGAAGACCGGCTCGTTCAGCGTCTCGCCGGCCAAGCAGGTGTTCTATTGCTTCGGGTGCGGCAAGGGAGGCGACGCGATCACCTTCCTGCGCGAGCTCGAGCACCTTTCGTACGTCGAGGCGATCGAACGGCTGGCGTCGACCGCGGGGGTCTCGCTCCGCTACGAGGGCGACTCGGCGGCCGAACGGCGCGCCGCGGAGCGGCGCAAGTCGCTGTACCGGGCGAACGAACAGGCGGCCTCGATGTTCTCGACGATGCTTGTCTCCGGCAAGGAGGCGACCGACGCCCGCGCATACGTGGCGGAACGCGGCATCTCGCCCGAGTCCATCGAGACGTTCGAGATCGGCTACGCGCCGGGCTACTCCGACTTCCTGCTGCGGCGGCTCTCGGGCGCGCGCGACCTCTCGGCCGAGATCTTGCTCGAGGCTGGCCTCGCGAGCCGCGGCGAGGACGGCACCGTGCGCGACCGGTTCCGGGGGCGGCTCACGTTCCCGATCCAAGACCTGCAGGGCCGCCACATCGGCTTCGGCGCCCGCGTCCTGCCGTCCGACGCGCGGGCCGGCGAGCAGGCGAAGTACCTCAACACCGCCGAGACGCCGATCTACCGCAAGCACGAGGTGCTCTACAACATGCACCGCGCGCGACAGGCCGTCGCCAAGACCGGCGACGTGTTCGTGGTCGAGGGCTACACCGACGTGATCGGGCTGGCCCAAGCCGGCATCACCAACGTCGTGGCGACGTGCGGCACGGCGCTGGGGGAGCGGCATTTCGAGCAGCTCTCCCGGTTCGCCGATCGCGCGATCCTCTCGTTCGACTCGGACGAGGCCGGCGCCCGGGCGGCCGAGCGAGCGTTCGGGTTCCAGGAGCGGTACCCGATCACCGCCGTCGTCTTGATCATGCCCGACGGCCTCGACCCCGCCGACTTCGTGGCCAAGCACGGCGCCGACGCGGTCGCCGCGGCCGCTTCCTCGGCGCGCCCGCTCGTCGAATACATGGTCCGCCGCACCGTCGAGCGGCACGACCTCGGGACGATCGAGGGCCGTTCGGCCGCGGTCGCCGACGCCTTGCCCATCCTCGAGCGCCTCAACGATCCGATCCGACGCTCGGAGTACGAGGGGCTGCTCGCCGACCTCGCGGGCGTCTCGCACGCGAGCGTCGCGCAGTCGCTCGCGCGCCAGCTGAGCGGCAAGCCCCCCGAGGTCGCCTCGACGATGAAGCGCGGAACCGCGCGCGAGCGGCTCGAGCACGAGGTGGTCAAGCTGATCGCCCGCGGCGACCTCGGGCCGGACCTCGCCGCGACGATCGACGAGACCGACTTCTCCACGCCGAAGCAGCGCGCGCTCTTCGTGGCGCTCCGCGACGAGAAATGGGATGCCGGCACGATCGTCGGGGGCGAGGACGGCGATCTGTCGGCGAAGGTCGCGTCCCTGATCGTCGAGCCGTTGGAGGGCGATCCCACGCCGGTGTATGCGGAGGCCGTCCTCGACCGCCTGCGCACGTTCGTGCTCAAGGCGCAGAGCGACGAGGTCCGCGGCAAGCTCCAGCGGATGAACCCTACGACCGATGCTGCCTACGACGAGCTCTTCCGGAGGCTCGTCGAGATCGACGGCGAGCTGCGACGCTCGAAGGAGCGGTCACCGTGAGATTGCTTCCGTACACTGGCGCGGTCGTGATGGATACCCCCCAGGACCGCCGCCCATGAGCGTTCCCGCCCGCGAAGCCGAGCCGCTCAGCCTCGACGAGGTCAAGGAGCAGCTGGTCGTCAAAGGCCGGGAGCGCGGCTTCGTCACCTCCGAAGACCTCCTCGAAGCCGTCCCCGTCGACGACTTCACGCAAGAGCAGGTCGAGGAGTTCCTGACACAGGTGCAGGAACACCTCACCGCCGAGGGCGTCGAGGTGATCGAGGTCCCCGGCGACGACACCGATGCCGCAACGCAGGTCCGCATCGAGGTCGATCTGCTGCGCGCGCCGACCAACGACCCGGTGCGCATGTACCTCAAGGAGATCGGCAAGGTGCCGCTGCTCAATGCGGCACAGGAGGTCGACCTTGCGCGGCGCATCCAAGCGGGCGAGCTGTCGACCGCGCTGCAGCATCAGACCGCCGAGGACGGCAAGCCCGACCCGAAGGCGATGAAGTTCATGGTCGAGAAGGTCTGGGAGGTTCGCGATCACCAGCTCAATGCTTTCGGAAAGGTCGAGGGCATCGGCCGCGACAAGATCGCCAAGAGTTACCGCCCGAAAACCGAGCCTGAGCTGCACGATTTCTGCCGCCGGGTCGAGCGGGACGGGCAGCTCGCCAAGCGCAAGCTGATCGAGGCCAACCTGCGGCTGGTCGTCTCGATCGCCAAGCGCTACGTCGGGCGCGGCATGCTCTTCCTCGACCTGATCCAGGAGGGCAACCTCGGCCTGATCCGAGCGGTCGAGAAGTTCGATTACGACAAGGACTTCAAGTTCTCGACGTACGCGACCTGGTGGATCCGCCAGGCGATCACGCGCGCGATCGCCGACCAGGCGCGCACGATCCGCATCCCCGTGCACATGGTGGAGACGATCAACAAGCTCGTCCGCGTCCAGCGGCAGCTGCTGCAGGATCTCGGCCGCGAACCCACGCCCTAAGAGATCGGCAAGGTGATGGGGATCAGCGCCGAGAAGGTGCGCGAGATCCAGAAGGTCTCGCAGGAGCCCGTCTCGCTCCACACGCCGATCGGCGAGGAAGAGGACTCGCAGCTCGGCGACTTCATCGAGGACGCCGACGCGGTCGTGCCGGTCGACGCCGCCAGCTTCATCCTGCTCCAGGAGCAGCTCGAGGGCGTGCTCCACACGCTGTCCGAGCGCGAGAAGAAGGTCATCCAGCTCCGGTTCGGTCTGGTCGACGGCCACCCGCGCACGCTCGAAGAGGTCGGCAAGGAGTTCGGCGTCACCCGCGAGCGGATCCGGCAGATCGAATCGAAGACCCTGTCGAAGCTCCGTCATCCGAGTCGGTCGCAGAAGCTCCGCGATTACCTCGAATAGGGGACAGCGCGGTTCCCCCTTTCGGGGGAATCAACGCCTGCGTGGTGGCTACTTCTCTCGAGCCCTCAACGTTGCTGCTGGATGCGTCGATAGGCACCCAACGCCGAACGGACGGATCGAGGGTATGCGGGCAACGAGACTTCGCGAAGACGACGGCTTCACGCTGATCGAGCTGATGGTCGTCGTGTTGATCATCGGCATCCTCGTCGCGATCGCGTTGCCGACCTTCCTCGGGGCGCGCAACCGGGCGCAGGACCGCGCCGCACAGTCATCACTGCGGGAGGCGTTGACATCTGGACGCGTCGTCTTCGCCGACTACAACGACTATCTGCCCGCGACCATCGCGGAATTCCAAGCGGTGGACCAGAGCGTCCAGTGGGTATCCGGAGCGCTCTCCAGCACGAACCCCACCACGGTCAGCGGTGACACGACGGGCGGCGTCCTGACGATCGCGGCCTTCTCCAAGTCGGGCACCTGCTTCTTCATGCGGGACGACCCGCCGCACGACACCAAGTACGGGCAGATCTCCAACGCGACGTGGGCGGACTGCAACGCGGCCAACAACGGCGCGGTGCCCGCCTGGGTGTCGTCCTGGTAGGTCAGCTCCAGGCGGCCTCGTCGTAGCCCTGCTCGACCAGCCGGTCGCGGATCGCGACCCGAGCGCGCCGGATCGCATCGAGGCTCCGAACGGTCGCACGGTCCGAGAAGGCTGCTGTCCGGTCCGAGAAGGCCCGCATCATCGGGTTGGCCGGCCGCATCTGCTGCGGGCCGTGGACGATCTCCTCGTCGTCGGCCGAGAGCTTCTTCGCGATCATGAGGCCGGTCACCACGCCGGCGCCGAACAGGAACAACGTACGGAGCTTCATCGAGGGTCCCTCCCGGTCGATAGGGACGGAGCGTACCGCGAGGCGCGAGGAAGGCCACTGCCGGTTCGGTGCCCCTGGCACACCGGCCGGGTAGACTCGCTCGCGTCCCATTCCGGGGTAGCTCAATCGGCAGAGCGGCGGACTGTTAATCCGTAGGTTGAGAGTTCAAGTCTCTCCCCCGGAGCCATCTACGAGCGGAAACGAGACACCCGCTCCCGAGGCTGGGGGGATTTGGGAGACAGTCCTCACGGCCCAACTGGCGGAGGTCCGGTTCGAGAACCGAAGAGGGTCTCGATCAGGTCGGTAAGATCATCGACATCGGGCTCATCGGTGACGTCGATGTAGACCTTGTCGCGTTCCACTCCGCCAGCCTAGCGAGCTCCCAGACCCAGGAACGGCTCTCGCAGCGGTTGGTGGCGACGTCAGGGCGTCGCCAAAGGGTCCGACGAACCCAGGGGCGCGTCCGGCTCAAGATCGACCGTCTCGATCAGCGTGTCGAAGAAGTCGCCGTCGTAGAGCCGCTGGAGGGCACGGTCGTCCGCGACGTGGAGGTAGATGAGGTAGCCGCGCGAGTCTGTCGCGACCATGACGTAGTGGCCACCCGCGGTTGGGCTCCCGCAGCTCTCGATCCAACCGCTCGCGCCATCGACCCTGATGGCGCCACCATCTACCCCGGTTGCGTGGGCGCAGATCCCGGTCGAGGACGGTGGGTTCACGGGCCAGTCTGATCTGGCGACTCGCCCCAGGGGCTCCGAAGCCAACACCAGGTAGACGTCACCGTGGAGTGACGGGTCGTAGATAACGTCGACGTCGCGAGCGGTCAGCGCCACCGGACCCTCGTGCCACGGCTCGGCCGCGTACCTGAACTTCCATCCGTCGGGGTAGTCGATCGTGATCTGTTGCAGCGCGGAGTGGAACGTCGAGAAGCCCGGGGCAGCGGTGTGCGCCGGCGGCGGGGTTTGTGTCCGCGTCGTATCGGTCACAGGCACCACGTCCGCTGACGTTTCAGGCAGGAGAGAGGCGCCCGCGAACACCAGCGCGAGGGCAGCGACCAGCCCGGCCGCAGCGAGGACGATCGTTCTCGTCGCGCGCCGGCGCGCCTTGCGGGCGAGCGGACTACCGTCGACGAACGGGATCGGCTCCTCATCCGCCATGCGCTCGAGGAACGCGCGGACGTCTTGGTCGGTCATGCGGTCACCTCGGGGATCTGACGAAGGGCCTCGAGCCCGCGCGCCACGAGCGAGCGCACTGTCGCCGGGCGGCAGCGCAGGAGGTCCGCGATCTCGGACTCAGGCAGGTCTTCGTAGTAGCGCAGCACGATCGCGGCGCGCGGTCGCTGTGGGAGCGAGAGCAGTGCGGTGCGCATCGATTCGTACGCTGCGACGTCTCGGTCGGTGTGGCCCTCGCGGAGCTCGGCGGTTCGCCGTTCGAGGTAGGACCGCTCGACCGCCCGGCGTCGGAGGGTGTCCTTGGAAAGGTTGATGATCGTCCGTCGCATGTAGGCGTCGAACGCCTCCGGGTCTCGCAGATGATGGAGGCGGCCGACGAACCGGAGGAACGCCTCTTGGACCAGATCCTCGGCGAGTGCCCGGTCACCCGTCAGGAGGTAGGCGAACCGGAACCCGGCCGGGGCGGACCGTTCGTAGACCTCGGTCAGTCGATCCGCGTGCTCCTCGTCGACGTCCATGTCGGCGACCATCGTCGTCCTTTTCGCTCTCACAGCACTAGGACGGATGAGAACTGGGAACCGTTGCAAACCTGGTCGCATCGGATCTATCTCATCTACCCCGACGAGGAGCAGCGTCAGCTCGGTGGTGACGCGCCACGTCGTCGTGGCGGTGGTGATCTCCGTGACGTTGCTCGCCGCCCTCGGTGCGTGGTACACGAAGCCAGCGGGACGACCCGTGCAGCGACTTGCGGAGTCAGATCGGGTCTTCCTGCGTTGACCTGCGGCTCCGTCCGACGGACCTAGGTCTTCGGACGTGGCCCGCATCGCCCTTGGGAGCTACACGCGACGAGGTACGGGGGGTACCCTCCGTACGACCATGACGACCCCCTCGGAGCCAACCGCGCCGACCGAGCGCACCGAAGATCTGCGCGCACGGTTGCGGCCACGCGCGCTCGAAGGAGGCGCCGTCGGACCGAGCGAGCGTTTCGCGCTCGAGCGGATCCAGGCGCTCGAGGTCCAGATCGCGGCGGCGCACGAACGGGAGCGATCGATGACCGAGCTCGCCGTCCGCGACGGCAACCGGATCGCCGAGCTGGAGGGGACCGTCGAGGATCTCGCAGACCTCGCCGCGCGTGCGCAGTCGTCCGAGCGCTCGCTGTTCGAGGCCGAGGGGCGTGCGGAGAACGCGGTCCGTCGCGCCGAGCTGATGGAGGGCGAGCTGATGTCCAGCCGCGGCGAGGTCGACCGCCTGCGGACGCGTGTGGTCGAGCTCGAGGCGAGCCTGCGGCGAGCTCTCGCCGAGGTGGGCGCCGCCGCCGCGCGGCCGGCCGAGGACGCCGGCGCCGAGCAGACCGCTCGGATGGAGGAGTCCGCACGCCGTTCGGTCGAGCTCGCGGATCGCCTGCGCCTGAAGGTCGTCGACCTCGAGTCGAACCTGCGAACCGTCGTCAGCGAGATGAACGAGGCCGCCGCAGCCCAGATCCGGGCCGACGAGGCGGAGGCCGCCCTGGCCGCTGCAGAGGAGGCGAGCGCCGTGGCGATGGCCGACGCCGACCGTGCCGCCGAGGCCGAGGGTCGGCTGGAGGAGCTCGAGGAACGGCTTGCGGCTCTCGACACCCGGATCTCAGCGCTCAGCAGCTCGATGCGCCCCGACAGAGACGACGAGACGCTCGTTGACCTCCGTGACGCGGAGGCCGAGGTCGAGGTCGATGACGAGGACGATGAGGAGCCCGAGCTGCCCGATGCCCCGCCGCCGGAGCCGGGTTCGATCGCTCCGCCGGCATCGCGCTGGTCCGACTGGCGCTCCACGTAGGCCGTCGGGCCGCGCCTCTATCCTGGCTCCTTCCGAACGGAAGGACGCACCGTGACCGATCGATCGACCGGCGTGCTGGTGATGGCGTACGGCACCGCCAGCGGACCCGACGACATCGAGCGCTACTACACCGATATCCGGGGCGGCCGAACGCCGTCGCCCGAGCACCTCGAGGAACTCCGCGGCCGATACGCGGCGATCGGGAACCGGTTCCCGCTGCTCGACACCACCACGGCGCAGGCGAACGGGATCGTGGACAGGCTGAACGGGGACGGTGGCGACACCTTCCGGTCGTACCTCGGGATGAAGCACGCGTCGCCGACGATCCCCGATGCGATCGACCGGATGGCGGCCGACGGCATCGATCGTGCGATCGGCATCGTCATGGCGCCGCACTGGTCGGGGATGTCGGTCGAGACCTACGTGGACCGGGCCGAGGCGGCGATCCGCGAGCGCGGGCTCGACCTGCCGATCACGTTCGTGCGCTCGTTCCACGACCACCCGATGTACATCGCGTGGGTCGCCGCCCGGCTGCGGAGCACGCTCGACACGCTGGATGCATCCGCTCGCGACCGGCTGACGGTGCTCTTCACGGCGCACTCGCTGCCGATCCGGACGCTGGCCGACGGCACGCAGCGATGCAAGACCTGTGATTGCGATCCGTCGTGCCGCTATCGCGACGGGCTGCAGGAGACCGGTGACCTCGTCGCGAAGGAGGTCGGGCTCGACGATCATCGGATCGCGTGGCAATCGGTCGGCCGCACCGCCGACCCGTGGTGGGGCCCGGGCATCGACGAGGTGATCCCGGAGCTCGCGGCCGAGGGTCGCACCGCCTGCGTCGTGTGCTGCGTGGGGTTCGTCGCCGACCACCTCGAGACGCTCTACGACCTCGACATCGAGGCGACCGCGGAGGCCAAGGAGGCGGGCCTCGCCTTCGCGCGAACGCCGATGCCCAACGCGGACCCGGCCTTCTGCGACATGCTGGCCGACGTGGTGCGCGAACACCTTGCGGAGATCCCGGCATGAAGCTGATCACCTGGAACGTGAACTCGGTCCGTCAGCGCCTCGCCCGGCTGCTCGCAGCGCTGGAGCGCCACGAGCCGGACATCGTGTGCCTGCAGGAGACCAAGGTCGAAGACGCCGACTTCCCCACGATGGAGGTCTCGGCGGCCGGCTACCAGATCGCGACGCTCGGTCAGCGCGGATACAACGGTGTCGCCATCCTGTCGCGAGTCGGTCTGGAGGGCGTGTCGACGGGCTTCGACGGCGACCCGGTGCCGGAGCAATCACGCGTCGTGACTGCGAAGGCCGGTGGGATAGACGTCGTGTGCGTGTACGTCGTCAACGGCAAGGTGGTCGGTGACCCGGCGTATGAGACGAAGCTTGTGTGGCTCGAGGCGTTGCGCGCCTGGCTCGCCGCGACCCGCGACCCGGAGCAGCCGCTCATCGTGGCGGGTGACTTCAACATCGCTCCCGACGATCGCGACGTCTGGGATCCGGTGCTGTGGGCCGGCCAGAACCTCGCGAGCGAACCCGAGCGCGCGCGCCTGCGGGCGATCATGGACTGGGGCCTGACCGATCTCGGACGGGCCTCGGCGGGCGACGTGCAGGGGCCGTTCGCGTACTGGGACTACCAGGCGGGCGCGTTCCACAAGGGATGGGGCCTCCGCATCGACCTCGCGCTCGGCACGGCGCCGGTCGCGGCACGGCTCAAGGAGGTCGTCGTCGAGCGTGACGAGCGCAAGCCGACGTTCGGCGAAGGGAAGCCGAGCGACCACGCGCCGGTGATCGTCACGCTCTCGGGATGAACGACCTCCTGGTCGACGCCGCGTGGCTGACGTCGCACCGCGACGAGGTGGT
>Ga0105242_10004961_pt1 | contig 10294 bp, 12 predicted proteins | sample KBSM24metaG_FD_81521 | JGI IMG/M metagenome (GOLD analysis project Ga0105242, IMG submission 81521) | Miscanthus rhizosphere microbial communities from Kellogg Biological Station, Michigan, USA - KBS M2-4 metaG | ecosystem: Host-associated > Plants > Roots > Rhizosphere > Soil | place... | reverse complement strand
TGTCGATGGTGGCCGACATGGGCGACGTCGACCTGGTGCACTCCCACACCTGGTACGCCAACATGGCCGCACACCTGACATCGCTGCTCTACGGCATCCCGCACGTGTTGACCATGCACTCGCTGGAGCCGCTTCGGCCGTGGAAGGCCGAACAGCTCGGCGGCGGCTACGCGCTGTCGTCCTGGTGCGAGCGCGACGCCGTGGAGAGCGCCGCGGCGATCATCGCGGTGTCCAACGGAATGAAGGCCGACGTGCTATCCACCTACCCCTCGGTGAACCCGGACAGGGTGCGGGTGATCCACAACGGAATCGATGCCCAGCAGTACGCCCCCGACCCCGACACCGACGTGCTCGAGCAGTACGGCGTCGACCCCAATCGACCCAACGTGGTCTTCGTGGGTCGTATCACCCGGCAGAAGGGCGTACCGGTGCTGCTGCGTGCGGCCGCCCAGCTCGACCCCGAGGTCCAGCTCGTGCTGTGCGCCGGACAGCCGGACACGCCCGAACTCGCACACGAGGTGACCGACCTGGTCAACAACTTGCGCGCCACCCGATCCGGGGTGATCTGGATCGAGGGCATGCTGAACCGGCACGAGGTGATCCAGCTACTCAGCCACGCCACGGCGTTCGTCTGCCCATCGCTGTACGAGCCGCTCGGCATCGTCAACCTGGAGGCAATGGCCTGCGGCACCGCGGTCGTCGCCTCACATGTGGGCGGCATCCCCGAGGTGGTCGCAGACGGCCAGACCGGCCTGCTGGTGCCGCCGGACGAGCCGCAGGCGCTAACCGATGCGCTCAACACGCTGGCCCGCGATCCGGAGCGGGCTAACGCGATGGGCGAGGCCGGCCGGCAACGCGCCATCTCCGACTTCGACTGGACCAGCATCGCCTCACAGACCGCCAAGCTCTACCACGAAGTCGCCTGATCGACCCTACCGCGACCACCCGCGTGATCTCCCGCCGGACGACGGGTTAATTTCAGACAAATCACTTGCCGCAGCGAGTATTTGGTCCTTGCCGGCCCTTCGAAGACTACGACTTGGGCTCATGATCACCTCTGTGGAGGAAGTGGCCAACGGCACGCACTAGACCTCGGCCGGCGTAGATACCTGCGACTACCGAAGCGATGATCATCACGATGAACATCACCAGCCAGTTGGCCCGGCTGTGGCTGACATTCCACCAGACGATGGTGAACAGCACCGCGCAGACGAACACCACGATGTCGCGCCAGTTTCCGCGGTATGACATCGCGGCGATTCGTATTTCACGGCTGCGCTCATCGGCCTGGATGAGGGAGTCGATGCGCCGATCGATGCTGTCCTTGAGCCGGGCCCTGAGTTCCGGTTGATCGTCGGGAATCCGTCCGAGCAGATCCATGTCCTTGGCGATGTTGCCTCGGATGTCTGGTGGCTTGAGATTGCCTGCAGCGACCCCCAAGAGAGCCCCACCAGCGATCGGCGCTGCGCCCAAGGCGAGTTCGGCGATACCGGGCATAGGTCTCCTCCGTCAGTTCGTCAGCGGCTCGGGCCGGACGCCCGTCATTATTTCGTCCAGTAGGAGACGACGGGCCAGGTCTCCCAGTTTCCGGGATCCCGCCTACATCCTCGGTTCACCTGTCGCCTGGAAGACGATTCGGCGCCCGATCTCTACGGCGTGGTCGGCAAACCGTTCGTAGTAGCGGCTCAGCAACGTCACGTCGACTGCGGGGGCGACACCGTGCTTCCACTCGCGGTCCATGAGCACCGAGAACAGGTGCCGATGTAGGTTGTCCATATCGTCGTCATCGTCGTCGAGTTGCGCCGCCCGATCTGGATCCCCAGACTGCACAACGTCTTTGACGCTGTTACCGATGTCGACCGCGATACGCCCCATCTCGGTGAAGTAACCGTTGACATCCTCAGGCAGCGCCTTCGAGGGGTGGCGTCGACGGGTGAGCTCGGCGACATGCAGAGCGAGAGCACCCATGCGGTCGACGTCGGCAAGATTTGTCAACGAACTCACGACGAGGCGCAGATCGCTTGCGACCGGAGATTGCAGGGCAAGCAAGGTGATCGCAGCCTCTTCGGCTTCTGCGATGCGCGACCGGAACGCGTCGTGGTCGGTGATGACGTCCTCTGCAAGGACCAGGTCGGCTTGCAGCAGCGCCTGCGTTGCGCGTTCCATCGCTACTCCGGCCAACCCGCAGATGTCGGCGATTTCGGTGCACAACGCGTCCAGCTGCTGGTGGAAAGCCGTCCGCATCGCGTCACACCTTCTTGCCTGGCAGTCTCCGCAGTAGCGCGGAGAGCCGCTCCGCTTCCTCCAGCTGCTCGCGCAATCGCACAAGTCTGGCGGGCGTGTCGACGTCGCATCGGCTACGGCCACGTCGGCCCTCCCACTGCTTCTCAGCCTTCCACAGCTGTGCACGCAACGTGGCGACCTCGGCGGTCAAAATGTCGGCGAACAGCGCCGCCTGCGCGATGTCACACGCCCCCATCGCGCGGACCACCTGGCTGCCCGCTGCCTGCGGTCTTCTCCCCCATTGACCAAATGCCTAGCCGAAAATCGTCCGTTTGACCAGCAGAATAACCTGTTCGCCGGTCTCGAGGACTCGTCAGCCCATCAACTGAGCAGCGATCGTCGCGCCGAGTTCCCAACAAGATTCGAGGTCGTCCTTGCTCGGCTTGCCCGACACCAACACGTACTCAGCGGCTTTCACCCAGCCCAGCCCGGTCGTGATGGCGGTGACGCCCCGCTCGGCTCCCTCGGTGCCCTCGTTGCCGTGGAGGTAAAGGCCGAACGGTCGTCCACGAGTCGTGTCGACGCACGGGTAGTAACACACATCGAACGCGTGCTTGAGCGCACCGCTCATATAGCCGAGGTTGGCGGGGCTTCCGAGCAGATAACCATCGGCTTCGAGCATGTCGCTCGGTGAGACGGTGAGCGCGGGTCGCCGCACCACCTCCACACCCTCGATCTCAGGGTCGGTCGCACCGGACACCACGGCCTCGAACATCGCCTGCATGAACGGAGACGGGGTGTGGTGAACGATCAGCAGCGTCTTCGTCATTTTGCTCTGTCCCCCTGCCCTTCGGGCGGGAGGTGCCCCCACTTCGCGCAACCGGTCATCGCCCGCGCTCCTGCATCTCGACCGCCTTCCGCATCGTCTCGCGGGCGCGGCTGCGGTCGCCGGCGTAGTCGTACGCGCGCGCCAGCCGATACCAGCGCCGCCAGTTGTCGGGATCACCTTCGAGCTCGTCACGGACAGACTCGAATAGGGCGTCGGCGGCATCGCGCTGAATTCGCCCGGATGGCATCCGCGGCAGGGAGCTGACGTCGAGCTCCATGCCTTCCTCATTGATGATGCGAGCCAGTCGCTGGTGGGCGAGCCCGGCTCTCAGCGTGCTGACCATGGCCCAGATCCCGATCAAAGGCAGCACCATCAACGCCAGGCCGAGGCCGATGGCGGCAGGCCTGCCGGAGGTGATGAACGCCATCGCAATGCGGCCGAGCATAACGAAATACACGACGAGGGCCACGCACATGAAGCCGATCACCAGCTGGATGCGCAGTGCGCGCGCCCCCTCGCTCATGTCAAGTCGAGAAGAGGCTCGAGACCCACTGTGAGGCCGGGGTGTTCGCCGACGGTTCGGACCGCCAGCAGCACACCGGGCACGAACGACGTGCGGTCCAGGCTGTCGTGCCGGATCGTCAGGGTCTCCCCTTGAGTGCCGAAGAGCACTTCCTGATGCGCAACAAGGCCGGCGAGGCGTACAGAGTGCACCGGTATGCCGTCGACGTCCGCGCCGCGTGCCCCCTCGAGACCGGTACTGGTGGCATCGGGGTTGGGCGGCAGGCCTTTTCGGGCCTCCGCGATGAGGCGTGCGGTGCGGGCCGCGGTGCCGGACGGTGCATCAGCCTTCTGCGGGTGGTGCAGTTCGATGACTTCGGCGGACTCGAAGAAGCGGGCGGCCTGCTTGGCGAAGCGCATCGAGAGCACGGCGCCGATGGCGAAGTTCGGGGCGATCAGGACCGCGACGTCGGGCTTGTCCGCGAGCCACGCTTTCACCTTGCCTAGGCGTTCGTCGGTGAATCCGGTGGTGCCGACCACGGCGTGGATTCCGTTGTCGATCAAGAACTTCAGGTTGTCCATCACCACGTCGGGGTGCGTGAAGTCGATGACGATCTCGGTCTGGCTGTCAGTGAACAGGCTCAGCTGATCGCCGGCGTCGACCCCGGCCGTGAAGGTGAGGTCGTCTGCCGCCTCGACGGCTTGAACCATGGTGGCGCCGACCTTGCCCTTGGCGCCGAGCACTCCGACTCGCATGGCCTTACCCTAGCCTCCGCGCACCTGTGGATAACTTTCTGCATGTGTCGTAATTCGAACTAGTGTGGCGCTCCCAGCGTTTTCATGGGCGCGTTTGTGCTGTTCAGCGTCGTCTTTTGGTGCTGTGGTGAGGGATTCGGCGTGTCAGCGCTGAGATGAAGGACGCGCACGCGGGGTGGCTTTAGGTTTCGGGGTTACCACACCAACCGCAACCAAAGGGCCGTCCGCGAAGGGACGGCAGCTCCGGAAGAACCTCGCAGCACGTGAACCAGTTCGCGACGGATACGATGTCGCGCTCACCCTCACGCGACGCGCGATAGGCGACGCGCAAATCCCCGTTCAGCGCGTAGCGCGTCTCCGAGAACATTGCGGAAGTCTAAGCCGAGGAGCGGGTCGAGTGTCGGTGTCATGCAACCAGCTCGAGTGAAGTGTTCTTCGCGTAATCGGCGCCACCATCTGCGGACGACGTTGTGCTGTCGTGCGGCGGTTGGGCCGGTTCGGCAAACAAACCGCCGGGCGGCTGGCCTGGCTCACGGCACCAGGACGGCGCGCCCCATGATCAGGCCCTTGCGCAGTTCCTGCAGTGTGGCGTCGGCCTCGTCGAGCTTGCGCTTGATGACCGGAACGGGCGTCACCTTGCCGCCGGTCACGAGGTCCATCATCTCTTTCATCTCGGCCGGGCTGCCGGTCGTGGAGCCGATGATCTGGCAGCCGGTGAAAGCGAACATCGGCAAGGGCATTGAGAAGGTGCCGCCGAAAAGGCCGACGACGACCAGCCGTCCGCCGCGGCCGAGTGCTCTCAGGCCGAACTGCGCGGAGGCCTCGGCGCCGACGAAGTCGATCGCCGCACCGACGCCGGTGCCGCCGGTCAGGTCGATGATCTGCTTGCGCGATTCCTTGTCGCGCGGGTCGAGGGCGGCGCAGGCGCCGTTCTCCAGGGCGAGCTTGCGCTTGTTCTCGTCGATGTCGGCCACGATCGGCTCGCGGCCCAGCACCGACTTGGCGAAGCGCACGCCCATCAGGCCGACGCCGCCCGCGCCGATCACCAGGATCGGCCTGCCGGCATCGTGGCCGACAGCTTTCTTGACTGCGCCGAAGGCCGTGATGCCGGAACAGGCATAGAGGCAGGCGAGTTCGACCGGCAGGTTGCCGTAGGGATAGAGGTATTTGGCATGCGGCACGAGGACGTGGTCGGCAAAGCCGCCGTCCTTGTTGATGCCGAGCGCCCGCGGCGTCGGGCAGAGATGTTCGCTGCCGGCCTGGCAGTACCAGCATTTGCCACAGCCGATCCAGGGATAGACAACCGCCTTGTCGCCGACCTTGGCGCCCTTGGCGTCGGGGCCCAGCGCCGCGACTTCGCCCACGATCTCGTGGCCCATGGTGCGCGGCGGCGCCATGGCCTTCTCGTACTTGTTGCCGCCGCCCATGTCGAAATAGCCTTCCCACAGATGGACGTCGCTGTGGCAGACGCCGGCGGCGGTGATACGCACCAGCACTTCGGTACCCTGCGGCGCAGGATTGGCTTCCTCGACCTTCTGCAGCGGCTTGCCGAATTCGACGACCTTGTAGCTCTTCATGGGCTCACTCCCGTTGGCTTGCGGCCGGAGCATAGAGGATGAGGCGCCAGAATGGCAGGCCAACGTCGTTTTCGGCGAGCACCGTCTGCGCGGCGCGGGACGACGCAGCGGTCAGGAATCTGTCCCTGAGCGATTCCGAAAGATCTACTTCCGTTGCGCGCCACCATAATTCGATGTAGATAGCCGAAACATATTGCGGTTCAACAGGATTTGCGGCGTTTCTGGCGTGACCGGGCATGTGAGGTCTAAGACGTCCCGTCCCACGCGCACGGCCGGGGTTTGGGCCGGCCGCAGCGGCGACGGCCGGCTGGCTGCGGTCAGGCCGATGTCGCCCCTCGAAGCAGGGCTAACTGCGCCAAAGTCGGGGTCGTAGCACCCGCGTCAATTACGCTCAGGGCCGCGCCGGAAACGTCCTACGCATCCTGCGGTGATCTCAGCCTGTCGTATCAGGTATTCGGTGACGGGCCGGTCGAGCTGGTCTGGGCCGGGTCGTTCACCAGCCACGTCGAGCTGTACTGGACCATGCCCGAATTCGGCTCCCCTGTGGAGAAGCTGGGCACGTTCGCCCGCGTCCTCTTGTTCGACAAGGCCGGGGCCGGGCTGTCAGACCCCGTCCCAAAATTTCGCACGCTCGACGAACGAGCGGCCGAGATCGAGGCCGTCATGGCACGCGCGCCAGCTCACGCTGGCAGCCGCGACACAAAGATGCGGGCCGCCCGGCCGGCGGCCCATGCTCAAACGGCCAGGACGGCGACGACTGGGTAAGTGTTGCTGCTGCGGCCAACTGTCTTTCAGTGAGCAGGCGGACTGTGCAGCGGCTCGCCGAGCGCGACGCTAGCCTTTGCGGGGCTCGTCGCATCGGTTCGATCTGGGCGCTGAAACGGTCAGCCGTCCTGGCGCTGGCAGAGCGGCGGAAGGCAGTCAAATGACAAGCGGCCCGACGGATTACCCGTCGAATTGGCCCGGCGCCCGAACCCAACCGGCGGCGCCGGCCCCACCGAGCGAGGCCGTCGCGCTCGCCGTGGACGCGTACATCGCGGCGCTTACACAACCCGAATTCGACCAGTTGGTTAGCCGCACCCGCGGCTGACAGAAAGGGCACACACCATGACCACCACCGAACCACCTGACGACAGCTACCCGTCGAATTGGCGTCCACGGGAGGCTGTCGAACGTGACCGCGCGCTCGACCCGACCGAAGCCGAATTGTGGCTGGGCAGCCTGTCCCCGGCCGAATTACAGGCGACGCTGAAGCGCGCGCGGGGACCGGAGCTGACTATGCGCATCAACACCACCCTCGTCAGCCTCGCCGACGCCCAACGGCTGTGCGCCGCCGTCGAGGGCTGCGGCGTCACCGTCCCGAAAACACTCTCGGATGTCCTCCAGGCGCACGAGAGACTCACCGCCGCGACATCGGTCGCCAACCCCACAAAAAAGCTCGTGGCGGCCGCGCTGGACGACCGCGCGACCGCCGACAAAGTTGATCAGGCATTGGAACGGCACGCCCTGGCCAGACTCGTCGCCGAAGAACGACGCGGACTCGACCAACACATCCAACCCGAGCTGTTGAACGAGTCCGGCCGCCGGCTCGAATCCGGCGGCGGCGAGGTACTCACACTGCTGCGCGGCGCCTTCGAGGACGCGTCGTGCACACTGCGCGAGGCACTGACCATCGTTGACCTGTCCGCCGATCCGGCGACATTCCTGCAGACCGCCAGCCCCGAGCAGGTGGCCGCATACCAGCGCGTCGCCCCTGCCGTCGCGGTATTGGATCGGCTCTCCGAGATCGCGGCCATGCTCGGTCCGCTGGCAAGCTTCCCGTGCGTCGAAGATCCGCGCAATGTCTATCCAACCGTGGCCGCCGGTTGGCTGCTCGACGTTCCGGTGATGTGCACGAGCGGCAACCTACTGCAGGCGTGCGCCCAGTTCCACAAGCCCCGACCGGTCGGCGATGTCCGCCACTCGCCCTGGGTTGACGGTCGTGCCGTTCTTGCACAGCGTCGACTCTGCCCGCGAACGACTCCGCGCCTGGGCTGAAAGAGATTGGGCCGCATAGGAATCCAAGCGGCTCAAGGGCGGTCGCCTGACCGACGGCGTCATTGTTCATGACGCGCCGCGACGCAACCCCTTCGCGCTCGCGCTCGGGGCGGCGTCAGCATGACCGAGAATTGCACACCGCGCGGTCAGCGCCCGCCAACCAGCCCGCCGGCCAGCCCGCCGCGACGACCGGCACCGGCGGGCCGGGAGCACAGCAGCCCGGAGTGACCGGCATATTTGCTTGGTGAGGCGACTGCGACTGAACTTCAGGACCAACGGATTATGAGTCCGTGTCCAGCTTTGCCAGCAACCAAACTGGAGGGTTGATTGAATCTCTCGAAGATTCAATCCGAGGCGTTGACTGCCCTGCTATTCAATAGCTTTCGCGACATACAGTCATTCAATCGTACCTCCAATCAGCTAACCCGCTGATCAGCGCCAAGTTAGCTGTTCGGCGCGGCGGTGTTGACAGCATGTTGACGAGCCGCAGGTCAGCGCATGTTTGCTGCTTCAAACCGGCAGATTGACCCCGCCGACGAACCAATCCGGCGAGATGACCGGCGTGCCATCCACCAGGGCGGGTGTTTGACTGGCTACCGTTTACGCCGTGGACATCACGGCAGACATTGAAACGGTCAGCGTGGAACAGAGCCGCCGATTTTCTAAGACATCTGAAGAAGCATGGACAGGTGTTGAGTGCCCGTACTGTCGAGCTTCGATGCTGTTCGTCATTGCTCGGCGCGGCACTGTGGAAGACATCGCGTATGGAGATATTAAGAACGCGTGGCTCTATTGCGTGAACTGCCGGAACGGATGCGTAGTCAACGAATCAAAGTTGGTGCCGGGCAAGATGACGTTTCCAACACCCGAGGGAACACCGCAGCTCGAAGCTCAGTTGTGGGAGGAAATACGGCGGTGCCTATCGGTCAGCGCATTCAATGCTGTAGCCATGCTGTGCAGAAAACTGTTGCTACACATGGTGTTAACTCATAAACGCAGTATTGATCCAGAAGCACCACCAGAAGACCTTAACTTCGCAGCTGCTGTCAGGTATCTGGGTGAAAACGGCGTAATTACAGCAGCGATGAACAACCTTGCCGTGAATATCAAGGACGTCGGCAACAAGGCAAACCACGAACTACCCCACATCACGCAGACCGAAGCCAACGACATAGCGTTGTTCACTCACTATCTGTTCATCAGTGTCTACGAGATGCCAGCACGCGCAAGGTTTCCCACACCGTTTGTTGGTGATGCCGCTACACCATACGACGGCAACCTTGGACCCGACGTTGATGACGACTTGAAAAACGGGGGCTAATCATGTCGTGGCTTGAGTTCATCGCTGCAATGTCGTCGGCGCTTGGCTGGCCCATCGTTGCGCTCGTCGCGGTCTTTTTCCTTAGATCCGAGATTAAGACCGCTGCGCAGAAGATTATTGACCGCATTGGCGAGATAGCGCATGTGAAAGCGCCAGGTGTAGCAATCGATTTCAAACAAGAGGTCAAAGAACTAGCCGAGACAACTGAAGACTTGAAAGACGAGACTCCAAAAGCCTTGCCAGCCGGGCAACCACAAGATTTCATGTTGCCGCCTGAGACCGCTGAGGAAAGGGTCTCAAAATACCAAGAGCTTGCGGCAGTAGACCCACGGGCCGCAATACTTCTCCCGTTCGCAGATTTAGATGCGTTGATACGGCAGGAATTTCGGCGGCAATACCCTGACGAAAAACCAACGTTAGGATTCAGTAAGATAGTCGCCATACTCGAACGCGACGGCGTGCTTGAGCCGGATATGGCCGCTTCGCTGAGGGAAATGGTCACAATCCGGAATCGTGTAGCGCATGAAAGGACCGAGTTGGACGTAGACGTTGCCAATTATTTTGTGCAATCCGTCGGCAACGTTCTCACTTATCTAGTGGGAACGAATTTTTTCAAAGATGAGCCGAATCAATCAGGCCGCCAACACTATTGAGCACGGCGGTCAATCGGCACAACGTTCGTAATTGCACTTGCAGCCACCGGCCTGGCCAACGGTGCGGCCTTGCCACCTTCGGCGCTTGAGATGTAATCGCCGTAAACGTCCAAGGTAAGCGTAAACGTGCTGTGCCCGAGCCACTTGCTCACCTGCATGTAGTGCTCCCCCGCGCTCAGTGCCAGCGTCGCGAAGGTGTGTCGTAGATCGTGCACAACCGAACACCCTTGACCTGAGACCGGCGTGCCGTCGTTTCGGGTGGTCAATCGCTTGCGTTTAGCTCGGCGGCGGTGGTCACTCAGGGCGGGATCGAAGGATCGTTCCGGCCCTGAGTGCATGCTCCCCGTCAACACGTCAGCGGTGGCCGCCGCGGTGATGAAACAGCAGACCGCCATCG
>Ga0105242_10004960_pt1 | contig 10296 bp, 9 predicted proteins | sample KBSM24metaG_FD_81521 | JGI IMG/M metagenome (GOLD analysis project Ga0105242, IMG submission 81521) | Miscanthus rhizosphere microbial communities from Kellogg Biological Station, Michigan, USA - KBS M2-4 metaG | ecosystem: Host-associated > Plants > Roots > Rhizosphere > Soil | place: Michigan... | reverse complement strand
GGGGGCTTTGCTCATCGCTCGGGCCTTGTACGGTTGCCGGCGGTTCTAGCCGATGCGGCCGTCCCTCGACAATGCATTAGCTCTTTCTTTCCGTGAGCAGCCGGGCGATGGCCGCGCGCAGCTCGGGGACGCCCGCTCCGTCGTGGGAGGAGGTCGCGAGAACCGTCGGAAATGCGGCAGGGCGCTTGGCGAGCCCCGCTTAGACGGCGACGATGCGGCCCGCAAGGTCGGCGGGTTTCACCTCGTCCCACTTGGTTAAGACGACCTGATGGCTGACCGCCGCCTGGCCGCGGGCGTCGAGCGCCGGGGCATCTGTCGGTTTGAGTCCATGCCGCGCATCCACCAGGACATAGACCCGGGCGAGGTTGCTCCGCCCGCGTAGAAAGGCGTGGATCAATTCCGTCCAGGCCGCGACCTTGGATTTTGCCGCGACGGCATAGCCGTAACCCGGCATGTCCACGACGTTGAGGTTATCGCCGCCCGAAAAGAAGATGAGTTCCTGCGTCCGACCAGGTGTGCGCGAGATGCGGGCGAGGTTTTTGCGGCCAGTGAGCGCATTGATCAGGCTGGATTTGCCGACGTTCGAGCGGCCCGCGAAGGCGATTTCGACGCCCTTCATGAACGGTAGCGAGGCAGGCGAGCCCGCCGCGGCGACAAACTGCCAGTCGCCGGCAAAAAGCTTGCGGCCGGTCTCGATTTCCGCGCGGGTTAATTGGTCGGACCCCATTGGCGCCGGCCATGATTGGTGAATGATTGTCGACTTTATTCTTGCGGCGTCTTCTTAACGAACATGGTCTTGATATTGTCGAACAATTCGATCTTCGCCCCATGCTTGCGCATGATCACGCTCTGCTGCACGACCGACAGCAGATTGTTCCAGGCCCAGTAGATCACGAGGCCAGCGGGGAAGTTCGCCAGCATGAACGTGAACATCAGCGGCATCCAGTTGAAGATCATCGCCTGCGTCGGATCCGGTGGCGCCGGGTTGAGCTTCATCTGAGCCCACATCGTGATGCCCATGATGATGGGCCAGATGCCCATATGCAGGAATGGTCCGATCAAGGGCAGTATCGTCGGGTCGACTGGAATGAGTCCGAACAGATTGAAGATATTGGTCGGATCCTGCGCCGAAAGGTCGTGAATCCAACCGAAAAACGGCGCGTGCCGCATTTCAATGGTGACGAACAAAACCTTGTAGAGTGAGAAGAAGACCGGAATCTGGATCACGATCGGCAGGCAGCCGGCCAGCGGATTGATCTTTTCCCGCTTGTACAGCTCCATCAATTCCTGCTGCTGCTTGGCCTTGTCGTCGGCAAAACGTTCGCGCAACGCCATCATTTGCGGCTGCACGGCCTTCATCTTCGCCATTGATGCGTACGACTTGTTGGCGAGGGGGAAGAAGACGATCTTGACCAGTACGGTGACCATCAGGATCGCGAGGCCGAAATTGCCGAGGAGACGGAAGAAGAAATCCATCACCAGGAACATCGGTTTGGTTATGAAGTAGAACCAACCCCAATCGATCAGCAGGTCGAAGTGGTTGAGGCCGAGCGCTTTGTTGTAACCGCCGATGCCGACAAATGGAAAATTGATGCCGACGATCGACACTTCCTTGGCGCCGGCAAACAGCCGTGCATTGGCGGAACCGGTTGCGCCGGGTCCGATTGTCTGTGCATCGAGCAAATAATCGGTCTGAAATGTCCTGACCGTGCCGAGCATGCTGGTCGAGAAACGCGCCTTCAGGCGCGCGCTTGTATCCGGCAACAAGGTGGCGGCCCAATATTTGTCGGTGATGCCGAGCCAGCCGTTGGTGACGTCCCAAGTGACGGATTTTTTGTCCTCGATGTTTTTGTAGGTGAATTCCTGCAGGCCAGACTCTCCGAGTACGCCGATGAGGCCTTCATGCAGAACGTAATATCCGGCGGTCGGTGGAATTCCATGACGCGAGATCAAAGCGTAGGGAAAGAGAGTAACCGGGCTTTCGCCCTTGTTGCTGACGTCATCCTTGATCGTGAACAGATACTTGTCGTCGACCGCAATGGTACGGCGGAATTCGAGTCCTTCGCCGTTGTCGTAGGTCAAAGTCACAGGGTGGCCGACGCCGAGTCCCCCGGAGCCCACCTGCTTCCAGACAGTTTCGGAGGTCGGCAGCTTGACATTCGCTCCGGCGGCGCCCGTCCAGCCGAACTCCGCATAGAATGGATCACCGGTCCCCGAAGGGGACAGCAAAACAATCGGCGGAGATTTCGGGTCAGTCGTCTCTCGGAATTTGACCAGCGCGAGGTCGTCGATGCGCCCGCCTTTCAGGGCAATCGTGCCCTGCAGCGTGTCGGTCACAATGGGTACACGAGGCGAGTTCGCCAGCGCCGCCCGACGATCAACGGGCGCCGCGGATGATGGTGCGTTTGCCTGGCCAGGCACCTGCGACTGTGCCTGCGGCTGCGCCGGTTTGGACTGATCGGGCGTCGGCACATTCTGTTTCTGTTGCTGTGCCTGCAGCTGCAACTGTTCCTGCCGCGCCTTTTCCTGCGGAGCGGCAAAGAAATACTGCCAGCCGAGCAGCACTAGTGCGGACAGCACAATGGCAAGAATGGTATTTTTGTTATCGGTCATTGAAATTCCGTTTGCCGCTATGCCCCGCGTGAACTCGCCGCAATGCGCCTTCGAAGTCCTGTGTCATGCGCTCGAACGGTAGATTGAGCGCCGCCCGACGGCCGACAAGCACATAATCATGTCCCGCGCACACCCGGGTTACGGCCCAGAGCCGCACAATTTCACGGAGGCGGCGGCGGACCCTGTTGCGCTCGACAGCATTCCCGACCCTTTTCGTTACCGTGAAGCCGAACCGTGCCGGCCCCTGGTCGCGGCGATTGCGCGCCTGCAGCACGAATGCTGCCGACGGCGCCTTGATTCCTGACGCTGCAGCCAGGAAGTCCGCCCGTTGCCTCAATCGTTCCATGGAAGCAATGTGCGGCCTCTTTGCCCCTGTCAGGCGGACAGCCGTTTGCGACCACGCCCCCGGCGCGCCGACAAAACCTTGCGCCCGCCTTTGGTCGCCATACGTGAGCGGAAGCCGTGGCGGCGCTTACGTACGAGCTTGCTCGGTTGATAGGTCCGCTTCACGTTCGTTCTCCGCTGGCTGCGCCTTGGGGAAGGAGGGATTAACCCTCGATACGCCGTCAGACCCACTTAATCGGGCCGACGTGCGATTTTGCGCGGCTTATAAGGGAGGGCCTGTGGTCCGTCAATGTTCGCGGTGTCGGCGCCTTCGGCGGGGTCAAATAGCCTCACAAGGCGGTGAGACGCGCCTCGTTCGGCCGGGCGGTATAATCGGTTCGAAAGATACAGAGTTATGGCGGAAACGCTCAGACCCGACATTTGCGTGATCGGCGGAGGTCCCGGCGGCTTGTCTGTTGCCGCGGCCGCGGCGGCCTTTGGCGTGCCGACAGTGCTCGTCGAGGGCCACAAGATGGGCGGGAACAGTCTCAATGCCGGTTGCGTGCCATCGAAAACCTTGTTGGCGGCGGCAAGACGCGCCGAAGCGACACGGAGCGCAAAACTGTTCGGTGTCGATGTGCGGGACACCGGCGTGAATTTTTCCGGCGTCCACCGACATGTTCACTCGGTCATCGCCGCCGTGGCACCGGCCGACTCGGCCGAACGTTTCACCGGGCTCGGCGTTCGCGTCATCCATGCGCCGGCCAAGTTCAAGGACCGCAACACAGTCGTTGCTGGCGATATCGAGATCCGTGCCCGCCGCTTTGTGATCGCGACCGGATCGAAACCGGCGCTGCCGGCAATTCCCGGCATCGACAGTGGTCCCTACCTGACGAACGAAAGCATTTTCGACCTTACAGAGAGGCCGGAGCATCTCATCATCATCGGCGCGGGGCCGACCGGTCTTGAATTGGCGCAGGGCTTCCGCCGCCTCGGAAGCTCCGTGACGGTCATTGAAGCGGCGCAACCGCTCGACAAGGACGATCCCGAATGCACCGCCATTGTGCTCGCACAGCTCGAGCGCGAAGGCGTCGTCATCCGAAGCGGTGTGAACGTTGTCGATATCACGCATGCCGGGCGAACAGTCACCGCGACAATCGATAGCGGCGGCGCCGAGCAGACGATTACCGGTAGTCATCTGCTCGTTGCCGCCGGGCGCAGCCCATCAATCGCGGAGCTTGATCTCGATGCTGCGGGAATTCGTCATGAACGGTCGGGCATCGTCGTGAACAGAAAGCTCAAGACGAGCAACCGTCGCGTCTACGCGATCGGCGACTGCATTGCCGGCGCGCTTCAGCTTACGCATGCCGCGAACTATCACGCCGGCCTTGTGATCCGGAACGCCTTATTCCGCCTGCCGGCGCGTGTTAACGATGATTGTATCCCGTGGGTCACTTTTACCGACCCGGAGCTTGCGCAGATTGGGCTCACCGAGGCGCGGGCGCTTCAGCAGGGCACAAAGATTCGGGTAACGCGATGGCCCTATCACGATAATCACCGCGCGCAGGCAGAGGGCGCTCCACGCGGTCATATAAAAGTCATCACGACGGCAAATGGTAAAATAGTGGGTGTCACGATTGTCGGTGCCCAGGCAGGCGAGCTGATCGCTATGTGGGTTCTGGCGGTTGCACGAAATCTCAATCTTCGCGACGTAACAGATCTTGTTTTGCCCTATCCGACGCTGTCAGAGATTGGAAAATATGCGGCGATGGACTATTTCACCCCAAGTTTGACCGGTGTCTGGGCGCGGCGCATCATCGGTTGGATGAGAATTTTTGGCTGAGGCGAAATTGGAATCGGCGGACAGACCAGAAAACATGATCGAAGCGGAGCCCGGAACGCGAAAGCCGCGCATCGGACTCTCCGGCAAGTTACTTTTGCTGACGATCGTGTTTGTGATGGTGGCCGAAATTATGATTTACGTGCCGTCGGTCGCAAATTTTCGGCTCAACTGGCTGAATGACAGGTTGGCTGCCGCGCACACGGCGGCGCTTGTCCTCGACGCGGCGCCGAGCGGCATGGTGCCTGAAAGCCTGGCGAACCAGATTCTTCGCAGCATCGGTGCGCATGCGGTGGCGATGAAAATGGGCAATCAGCGGCGTCTGCTGGCCGCGTCCAACATGCCAACGAGCATCGCCCAGGACATCGACATGCGGAACGTGACCTGGTGGAAGTCGATTGTCGATGCGTTCGACACGTTGCTGATGTGCAAGCCCGGCGACAACATCCGTGTGGTCGGAGCCGCGCCGATGGGCGGCGACTTCCTCGAGATCATTCTCGACGAAGCACCGATGTGCAAGGCGATGTGGACGTTTTCAGTGAACATCCTGCTCCTGTCGCTGGCGATCTCCTGTATCACGGCGATGCTGGTGTTCCTTGCGCTGCACTACCTTTTCGTGCGCCCGATGTGGCGCATCACGCGCAACATGGTCGCCTTCCGAGCCGATCCCGAAAATCCGTCCCGCGTCATTGCCGAAAGCGGGCGTCGCGATGAAATCGGCACCGCCGAGGAAGAGCTCGGCGCCATGCAGCGGGATCTGGCCTCGATGCTGCATCAGCAGAGCCGGCTGGCGGCACTCGGTCTGGCGGTGTCGAAGATCAATCACGATTTGCGCAATCTGCTTGCGTCGGCCCAGCTATTTTCCGATCAGCTCTCCACTTCGCCCGATCCGAAAGTGCAACGCTTCGCGCCCAAGCTGATGCGCGCGCTCGAGCGGGCAATCGCATTCTGTCAGAGCACACTTTCTTACGGCGGCGCGCAGGAGCCACCTCCGGAACGCCGGACGCTCCAGGTCGAGCCCTTGATCGAAGAAGTACACGAAGCGCTCGGCCTCGGCCTTGACGTGCCGATCCGATGGATTGTTGCAGTCGAACGCGGCCTGACAATGGAAGCCGATCACGATCAATTGTTTCGCGTCCTGGTCAATATCGCACGTAATGCGGTGCAGGCGCTGGAGACGCGCGGTGCGCGCGATCCGGCACGCGATCAGATCCGCATTACCGGGCGGCGTGAAGGCAGCGTGGTCGTGATTGAAGTCTCCGATACCGGCCCCGGCGTACAGGAAAAGGCAAGAACTCACCTGTTTCAGGCTTTTCAGGGATCGACGCGAGCCGGCGGGACGGGCCTCGGCCTCGCCATTGCCGCGGAGCTTGTGCGGGCGCATGGCGGTGAAATCCGCCTTGTGCCTGGCACGATTGGCGCCACCTTCAGCATCACAATCCCCGACCGGGCGGTCGATCTCGATACCAGACGTGGTGAGCGCGTACGCGCCTGACGGACGTAGACGCCGGTTGCGGTGTTCTACCTCGGGGGCTCGCGCGACTGAAGGACATCTGACATGGCGCCGCCCGTTAACGTGCTCTCGATCGCCACATCTGTGCCACCGCATCAACTCGATCAGCGAGCGGTGGCGGATGCGGCGCGCCACGTTTACGCGCGCACCTTCACGCGCTACCCGAAACTTGCAGAGATCTTTGCGAATGCGGGCATCGAGCGGCGCTATTCCGCGCGGTCGCTTGAATGGTTGAGCAAACCGTACAATCTGGCCGAACGCACGGAAGCTTATGTTGAAAGCGCGAGCGAGCTTTTCATTCGAACGGCGAAGGCCGCACTCGATCGCGCCGGAATTCCGGCGCGTGATGTCGACGTCGTCGTGACGGTCTCCTCGACGGGTATTGCCACGCCAGGGATAGAAGCGCGTGTTGGTCCGGAACTGGGGTTGCGTCCAGGCGTAATGCGCGTGCCGGTATTTGGTCGCGGTTGTGCCGGCGGCGTCTTTGGTTTTGCACTCGGCGCGCGGCTTGCGCGGGCTGAGCCAGGCGAAGTGGTGCTGGTGGTTGTTGTCGAACTCTGCACGCTGACGTCCCGCATCGATCGGGGAACAAAGGCAGACGTGATTTCATCGGCCCTTTTCGGCGATGGTGCAGCAGCCATCGTTCTGCGGGCGGGGCCGCGTGAGGGGTCGCTGCAAGTTGGTGCCGCGGCGGAGCACACCTGGCCGCGCACGCTCGACATCATGGGCTGGGCGATCGATCCGGTGGGTTTCCGGGTGATGCTCTCACGCTCGCTCCCGCGCTTCGTCGAGCAACGAATGGCGGCGCCGGTTCGCCGTTTCATCAAGGCGGCCCGGCTGCGCGCGCCTCAGCTCGTCTGTCATCCCGGCGGCGCAAAAGTGCTCGATGCCATCGAAGCGGCGCTCGAATTGCAGAAGGGGACGCTGCGTGACGAGCGGGAGATTCTCCGCAACCACGGAAATATGTCGGCACCCACGGTTCTTTTCGTTCTCGAACGTGTGCTGCGGCGTGGTCTGTACGGTCCGGTCGTGCTTTCGGCGTTGGGTCCCGGCTTCACCGCGAATTTTCTGGCCCTTGAGGCGTTCTATGGGTGAGGGCGCGTGGCTTGTAACATTCCTGATCGTGCAACGGCTCATTGAACTCTGCTTTGCCCAGCTCAATACGAGGCGACTGCGCGGGATGGGCGGCATCGAATTTGGCGCGGCGCATTATCCTCTCATCGTGATTTTACACGCGACCTGGATTGTCGGCCTGCTTATCCTCGGGCATGACCGCGTCATTGATCCGTTCTGGCTGTCGATATTCATCGTGCTGCAGATCGGGCGGCTGTGGGTCATCGCCAGTCTCGGTCGCCGCTGGACCACGCGCGTCATCGTGCTGCCAGGTGCGGCAACAATCGCGCGAGGGCCGTATCGCTGGCTTCAGCATCCAAACTACTTGATCGTCGCGCTGGAGATCGCCGTGGTTCCGCTGACCCTTGGACTACCGGTCTTCGCGTTCATCTTTTCAGCCGCGAACGCGGCGCTGCTCGCATATCGAATCCGCATTGAAAATGTGGCCCTGGCCTGGGCCGTGCAGCCCACGTGAGAGTTCGCGTCGCAACTCTTGCCAATACCCGGTCAAGACGATAGCTATGCCCCGTTCCGCGGGCCGATTTCCGGCAGTGGAATCAAGCGCCCGTAGCTCAGCTGGATAGAGCACCAGACTACGAATCTGGGGGTCAGGAGTTCGAATCTCTTCGGGCGCGCCATCTATCCCGCTACTCCTCTGGGCAATCGTCGACGTCGCTCAGGCCGGATCGAAGTAATGGATTTCCAGGAGCGTACAACCGCCGTTCGACTTGAATGGCCCATGATAGGCGCCCGGCGGGCGGACGGCATAGGTGTTGGGCGGAAATGATTTGCCGCCGTTTCCTTGTGCGTCGTTGCCGACGATTAGATCGCCCGATACGAGAAAAACTTCCTCCCAGTAATCGTGCACGAAAGGCTTCGTCGTGAAGACGCCGGGTGCGAAGCGCAGTAGGCGCGTGCGCGTGCCGCGCCGGTTTGTCTCGTCCAGCGCGCCGGACAAAATCTTCTGCTCGATGCCTTTTGGATAGCCGGACGGCGTTTCCCAGCCGACATTCATGTCGAGGGTATGAAATTCGTCATGTTTTTTGTTGACGGCCATACTACTTCACCATTCGACACAAATTTCCGGCGGTGGATTTTCCTCGCCGATCATGTACCAAGTGCCCGTCGCCAACTCAAGGAACAAGCCATGCTCGTCTTTGAGCGTCTATCAAGCGGTGAAACCGATTGGTCCGAACTTGCTCCGAAAGCGCTGATCGTTGCGGGCTGGACCGGCCGCGATGAAAAGGCGCTGCGTCATCACATCGAGGAGCTCGCGGCAATTGGCGTACCACGCCCGTCGTCGGTGCCGGTGTTTTACCGCATCAGCACGGCGAATCTCACGCAAACGGCGCACCTGGAGGTTCTCGGGCCCGACACCTCAGGCGAGGCGGAACCGGTGGTCGTCGCCATGCACGATGGATTGTGGCTTGGCGTTGGATCCGATCATACCGACCGTAAACTGGAGACAATGGGTGTCGCGCTATCGAAGCAATTCTGCGCCAAGATGGTCGGCAAGACGCTCTGGCGTCTCGATGAGATAGCGGGCCACTGGGACCAATTGATCTTGCGCGCGTACGTCACCATCGACGGCAAACGACTAAAATACCAAGAGGGCCCGCTATCGGCGATGCGCAATCCCTCGGACCTGATGTCGCGTGCCGGAACGGAATTTGTGGCGGGCACGGTCATGTTCTGCGGAACGCTCGGCGCCATCGGAGGCATTCGCCCCGCGGCACAGTTTACGGCCCTGATCGAGGATCCGGTCCTCGGTCGTGAGATGAGTTGCGAATACGACGTCAAAGTTTTGCCGGTTGTCCGCTAACGATCGACCCAAGAGGATTGCGAATTTTGGTCAGGGATTGAAGGCTTCGGGCGCGTCTTCGCCCCGCTCTTTTTTGCTACCTTCAATGTCAGAACTGTTGTAGCGAATCGTAGTCGGGATGACTGGCGTTGTGGAAATCAGTAAACAGCAGTTTTCCGAAATGGGTTTTGACGAACGGCGGGTATTGATTGCCGGAGGTGGCCCGGTCGGCTTGTTGTGCGCGTGGCTGCTCGGGCGTCGCGGTCTGCCGGTTCGGCTGTTCGACGTAAATGAAACGCTGCAAGCGGATCCACGCGCTGCCACGACCCATCCCGCTACACTCGATCTGCTGGCCGATGATGGTCTTGCGGACGACATGGCGCGGGTCGGACTTGTGGCGCCCATTTTCCAGTTCTGGGATCGGCCGAGCGGCGAGAAAGTCGCCGAGTTCGATCACGCTGTCCTCAAGGAAGACACCAGTCATCCATTCGTCGTTCAGTGCGAGCAATTCAAGACCACCAAGCTCCTTGTCGAGCGCCTGCGGACGCTGCCGAACGTGGAAGTGTTGTTTGCGCACGAGGTGGTGGATGTTGTGCAGACCGATAGCTTGGTCAGCGTCGATGTGCGCGGCCCCGACGGCGTCAAATCACATTCGGGCGCTTATCTGATCGGCGCCGACGGTGGCCGCAGCATCGTACGCAAGCAGAGCGATATTGCGTTCGAGGGATTTACCTGGCCGGAACGGTTCATCGTGCTCACCACGCCGTTCGATTTTGAATCGGCTCATGGATTGTGTTTCCGCAGCTACTTCGCCGACCCCGACGAATGGTGCAATTGCTTCAAGGTGTCGGCTGACGGACCGCCGGGGTTGTGGCGTACGGTCTATCCGGCCAATCCCGATCAGTCCGAGCAGCAGTTGATGAGCGATGCGGCCGTGCAGGCGCGAATGCAAAAGTTCTTTCCGGCGCAGCAGCCCTACGAAATTGTTCACCGCAACCTTTATGTCACGCATCAGCGTGTCGCGGAAACCTTCCGCAAAGGCCGCGTGCTGCTCGCCGGCGATTCCGCTCACGTCAACAATCCGATCGGCGG
>Ga0105242_10004958_pt1 | contig 10300 bp, 8 predicted proteins | sample KBSM24metaG_FD_81521 | JGI IMG/M metagenome (GOLD analysis project Ga0105242, IMG submission 81521) | Miscanthus rhizosphere microbial communities from Kellogg Biological Station, Michigan, USA - KBS M2-4 metaG | ecosystem: Host-associated > Plants > Roots > Rhizosphere > Soil | place: Michigan... | reverse complement strand
GCAGTGCGCTATCGTGCCAGAGCCGATGAAACGACTCACGCGCGCGCCCAATCTGGCCATCGCCACGCTGTGGGCAGACCTGCTCTCGAACGCCGGCGTCGCGGCGACGGTGCAGCGCATGTACGCGAGCAGCATCGCCGGCGAGCTGCCGCCCGATCAGGCGCTCCCCGAAGTCTGGATCTCCGACGACGGCGAACTCGAGCGGGCGCGCGCGCTCCTGCACGAGCTTCGCCATCCGGTCCATCGGCACTGGGTCTGCCGCGCCTGCCACGAGCGCGTCGACGGGCCGTTCGAGCAGTGCTGGAACTGCGGCGCCGACATGCCGCCGTCGTAAGGGGCCGCTCGGCAGCGAATCGGCCAGGCTTCAGGTCGAATAGTTGCGGAAGTGGTCGCTCGTGTACGACCAGGGGACCTTCTTGCGCTTGCCGCTCATCCTGAACGCCGTGATGTCGGGACTGAACACCTTGTTCTCGAGCGAGCTCTCGAACAGCACCAGCGTCCTGAGCTCGGTCGCCCCGTGGTCACGCACACATCGCACGGCATGCCCGAGAGAGATGCCCGTATAGATATGGTCGTCGACCAGCAATACTCTTTTGTGCGACAGGTCCGGAATGAGGTCCGTGCCGGTCAGGCGCATCTCGCGGACCCCCGGATGGGCCACCGAATCCGTGATCGCGACGCCGAGCGAATAGCATGGCCGATGGCTCGAGGCCTTGGCGGGCAGGTTGATCGCCAGAATCGCCGCCACGACGATGCCGTCGTTCAGGCCGACGATCACATCGGGATCGAAAGCCCTGACCTGGTCGCTCACTTTCTTGATCGCTGCGAGCTCGTGATCCCATGCGATCTGCGGCGTGTCGATTTCGTCAGGAACGACGATATCGGCGGGATGCTTGGGCGTGGCGGCAAGCGGTGCCAAGTCGCCCTTGGCGTCGGGGCGTGCGTCCTTCGGGCCGCCCACCTTGAAGCCTCCCAGCGCCGTCGTCACCTCGACGTCGCGGCCGCGTCTGATGGCCCAGCCGACCAGGATCACGACGGCCGTTACCAGCACGATCAGCGCAGCAGTTGTCCAATCCATGATTTCCCCGCAGTCGCAAACGCCGCACGCGGGATCTGCGGACTATCCGCCCAGATCCGACATCGCGCGGTATTCCAGTCGCCAGTAGCCAAGATACGCGATCATCCACTGGCTGAGAACGCGCGCATAGCCCAGTCGCTGGAAGCGCCGCAGCGAGCACGTGATCGGCGTCGGCAGGTGGACGAATCGTTTTCCCTGCCGGCGGCAGACGCGTCTCGCACGCACCAGGAGCTCGACGTTCTCACCGAGCGAGATGTCCTCGTGGTAGCCGCCGAGCTCCACGAACAGGGTGCGGCGAAGCGCCGACTTTCCGAACGGCCGCCCCACGCGGCGCTTGACGATGTCGAGGCCGGCGAAGAGCCAGGGACCGAACCGGTCGGTCGGCTCGGCGTCGGTCCTGATCGTCGCGCCGGCGACCCGGTTGTCGGCGAACGTCGCCGCGACCGCTTCGAGGAACTCCGGACGCACGATGTTGTCGGCGTCGAGAAACACCAGCACGTCATGGCGCGAAGCCGCGGCGCCCCTGTTTCTGGCGATCGAAACGCCGAGGATGCGCTCGGACACGAGTCGCAGGTCGAGCGGGCCGTCGCGCGCAAATTCGCGCACCTCGGCGGCAGTGCTGTCGGTCGAGGCATTGTCGACCACGACGACCTCGAAGCAGCGCCGGTCGAAGGTCTGCCGAACCAGCGAGGCCAGAAGTCTCTCGATGTATCCCGCTTCGTTGTGACACGGAACGATCACGGAGAGCATTCGTCACCTTGCGACATTGAGCAGCATCTCGACGACCCGCCCGCGCGCGCAGCCGTTGCTGCTGCCGCAGGGCGGATCCCGGGCTTCCATCCCGACCCCGGACGGCGGACGTCAGCCTAGCGCAGGCGCCGCCCCGTTGCCAGGCGCGGTTCGCAGCGTGGCCTTCGACCGTGGCGCCGGCGCGCTTGCCAAGCGGCCGTCCCTGTTCCCCAAGGCGCGAAGCCGCCACATGCGAATCCGCTGGTGTATGTCATCCGGCGACATTGGCGCGCGCCGTGGCCCGCGGCAGACTGGACGTCGCACCTTGCACTGACTGCGGGGTCGCCCGGGCACTCAGACCCAAACATGGAGACGCAATGAACAACATGAATTGCCGCGGGGCTTGGTGGAGCGCCCTCGCGATCTCGGCCATGCTGGCCGCATGCGGCGGCAGCGACGACGACACCCCGCCCCCCGCCGCCGCGACCGCGCCTCCGGCGGCGACGCCGCTCAGCTGCACGCAGCTCGCGGGCATGGCGATCCCGGCGGCTTCGATCGGTCTGCCGACGAGCGGCGGGGCCGTGACCACGGCGGTCGTGACCGCGCCGAGCGGCAGCGGCGTCACCGCCATCCCCGAGTACTGCCTCGTCAACGGCAGCATCTCTCCGATCGACAGCGCCGCACCCAAGATCCTCTTCAGAGTCGCGCTGCCGACGGCGTGGAACGGCAAGGCGCTGATGTTCGGCGGCGGCGGCTTCGACGGCACGATTCCGGCCGTCGCAGGCAACGTCCCGAACGGCCCCACCGATCAGCCGACGCCGCTCGGACGTGGCTACGTGACCTTCGCCAGCGACTCCGGCCACCAGGCGAACTCCTTCGGCTCGCAGGATGCCTCCTCCTTCGTCAACGACGAGGCGGTTCGAAACTTCGGCGGCGACGCGATCAAGAAGACGCGCGATGCGGCGATCTTCCTGATCAACGCGCGCTACGCCGCCGGCGCGCCGGGACGCGCCTATTTCGCCGGCGGCTCGACCGGCGGGCGCGAGGCGCTGGCCGCGATCCAGCGCTGGCCGGCCGACTGGAACGGCGCCATCGCGTGGTATCCGGCGTGGAACGACGCCGCCGCGATCCTGTTCGGCCAGAAAGTGAACCGGGCCTTGGCGCAGCCGGGCGCGTATCCGAACACCGCCAAGAAGGGGCTGATCTTCCAGGCCGCGATGCAGGCGTGCGACGGCTTGGACGGCGTGGTCGACGGCCTCATCAGCAACCAGGTGAAGTGCGAGGCCACCTTCGATCCCGCCACCGCGACCTTGAACGGCGCGCCGGTGCGCTGCCCAGGAGGGGCGGACACCGGCAACACCTGCCTGTCCGATGCGCAGATCAACGCGCTCAAGACCCTCGACTCGGGTGCCCGCTTCAACTTCCAGCTGGCCAGCGGCGAGACCGGATACCCGGGCTACAACGTCTGGGGCAGCGACCTCGGCCGGGCCAGCTCTTCGCCGTTGCAGCCGACCGTCACCTTCCTGGCCCTGGGCACGGTCGCGCCGGCCGACCCGATGCCGACGTCGGGGGCGCCGTACATCGGCCAGTTCCTCGACCAGTGGATCAAGTACGCCGTGACTCGGGATCCGAGCTTCCACTCGCTCACGCTCGATCCCGAGAATCCCGGTGCCTGGGCCGGCCGCATCAGCGAGCTCAGCACCCAGCTCGACACCAGCACCGACATCTCGGCCTTCGCCGCCAAGGGCGGAAAGCTCCTGCTCGCCCATGGCATGTCGGACGTGCTGGTCAGCACCCGGGCCACGGAGCAGTACTACCAGCGCCTGCAGGCGCAGATGACGCCGGCCTACGTCGACACCTTCGCCAGGTACTACGAGGTGCCCGGCCTCGGCCACGCCGTGAGCAGCGTCTTCAACGGCACCTGGGATTCGCTCACGGCACTCGAGAACTGGGTCGAGAAAGCCGTCGCTCCGAGCGGGCAGGTGACCACCGACACGGGCGGCATTCCCGGGCGCACCCGGCCGCTGTGCGATTACCCGAAGTGGCCGCAATACAAGGGATCGGGTGACGCGAACCTGGCCGCTTCCTTCACCTGCGTGAACTAGCGCGACGGCATCACCCGGCCTTCGAGCCGAGGCTCCAGAGGCGCAGCGCGATGTGGATCTCGAGCGCCCGCGACGCGTTGCCCCAATGGCCGAGCAGGTCCTCGATGGTTGCCAGCCGCTGCCGGACCGTGTTGACGTGGATCCGCAGCCGCTGCGCCGTGAGCTTGGCGTTCTGGTTGCTGTCGAAGTAGGTGAGGAGCGTGCTCGCCAGCTCGGAGGTGCGCTTGCGGTCGTGCGAGATCAGCGCACCGATGGTGGCGTCGAGGAAGGCCGACAGGCTGGTCTCGTCGTGGGTTTCGAACAGGGTCGAGTAAAGGGCCAGCTCGTTCTGGGCGACGATGCGACCGTGCACGCCGATCCGCCGCAGCACCCCCAGCGCGCGCTTGAGGGTCGCGTACAGCGCAGGGACTTCCGCGGGTCCCGACACCGGACGTGAGAGCACGCCGCGATGCGCCGCCCCGAGATCGAGCGTGGCCCAGCCCGATATCCTCTCGCGGACCTCGAGCGCCCGCGTGGCGGCGCACAGAGTGACGAGAACGCCGTCGATGTCGTCGACCAGCACGTTTTCGAGAGGTGTCAAGGTCCGGAAGCGCCGCGCCGCGTAGCCCGCGCTCGGTCCGTCCATCTCGATCAGCATCAGCGAGAGCGGCTGGCCGAGGTCGAGGCCGTGGCGCTCGGCCTGGTTCGCCAGCAGCGCCGCCTCGTCCTGCCGCGGCGAGACGAGCGAGCGCAGGAGCGTCGATGCGCCCCGGCTCTTCGTCGCCTCCATGCGCTCCTGCGAGAGCAGGACGATGCCGACGATGCTCGAGCTTCGCTCGAAGATCCGGATCGGGATGTCATCGAGCTCGCCGCGATGAAAGAGGGCCATCGACCCGAGGACGTCGTCGCCGCCGATGACCGCCATGACGCGGCACGATTCCCCCTCGGCGACGCCCGCGAGCACCGAGCGGCCCACCTGGCGGCTCGAGGTCAACGCGCGCGCCATCTCGGCGCTGCGCACGGGCGTCGGCGTGGCGGCGTGGCTGCCGGCGGTGGCGTAGTCCGCCGCCACGCCGCGGCCGACCACGCGACCCGCCTCGTCGAACACGAGCACGCTGCCGGCGAGAAGCTGCGCGACCGACTGGCACAGCATCGACAACGAGGCGCCTCTCGCCAGCAGCGATGTCATCTGCTCATGCGCCTCGGCCGCGGCCTGGATGCTGCGCACGTGCCGCTCCAGCTCGGCGCGTGCCTGCTCGGCCTTGGCGAGCGCGGCGTTGGCGCGAGTGAAGTCGTTCGCGTTCTTGAGGGCGACGGCGCCGTGCGTGGCGAGCGTGCTGAGGATGGCGATGCTCTGCGCCGTGTGCGTGCGGTGGTACCGATCGGCCACGAAAAGCAGGCCGATCACTTCGCCGTCCCAGATCAACGGCACGCCGACGAGCGCGGCGATGCCTTCGGCGCGGAAGGTGTCGTCGAGCTTGGGATCGTGCGCGAAGCGCTTGTCGTGCAGGTAGTCGGGCGTCGTGAAGGGAAGCCGGGTCGACATCAGGATGCTGCCAACGCCGCGGTCACGGCGCGCGACCATGTGCGATGTGCTTTGCGAGAGGGCGCCGTCGGCCGCCAGGACCTCGTACTCCCCGCGATCGGCGTCGTAGGTCGAGAGCCAGGCGACGTCCGAGCCGAGCAGATTGCGCGCGCGCGAGACGATCGCGCTCAGCAGGCTCGTGAAATCGAGCCGGCTCGAAAGATCCTGCGCCGATTCGATGACCGCCAGCATGCCGCGCTCGCGCTGCTGCTGCAGCTCGAGCCGGTTGCGCACCGCCATCGCCATCCGCACCGCCTCGACCAGCGTCGACTTGCCCGGATGGTCGCCGGCGAGCGATTCGACCTCGGAGAGCCGGCGCGCGAACTCGTCCGCCGGTGCGCCCTGATGGAGCAGCGTGACCAGGGCGATGGTGGTCTGCTCGGCGATCTCTGCTGGGATTGCGCGCCTCATCGCTGCCTGTCGCCGCCGGCTCGCGGCACGTTAGCGTCGGGCCCGACAGGCTAGCAGAGGAGCCCGCCATGCCGGCCCGAGGGCCACCGGACGTTCACATCGAATCGGCGGCCGCGGTGTGCGCGCTCGACATTGGGCCAGCGCCTCGCTGCAGTGAGACTTCGCATTCTTCGCCGCGAAGATGCGCCGCCGCAAAGCCATGTCAATCCTCGATTCACTTCGTCCGACCCCCGATCTTCGCGTCCTGGTGACGGCTGGAGCCAGCGGCGTTGGCGCGGCCATCGCCTGCGCGTTCCATGAAGCGGGCGCGCGCGTGCACGTGTGCGACATCGACCGCTCGGCGCTCGATCGCCTGAACGCCGACGCGCCCGGCATCACGGGAAGCATGGCCGATGCCGCGGTTGCGGCCGACGTCGACCTGGTCTTCGACGACGTCGAGGGCACGTTGGGCGGACTCGACGTGCTGGTCAACAGCGCCGGAATTCCCGGTCCCACCGGTCCGATCGACACCATCGACCGCCAAGCCTGGGAGCGCACCGTCGCCGTGAATCTGCACAGCCAGTACTACTTCGCCCGCCGCGCGGTGCCGCTGCTCAAGCGATCCCGAACGGGCCCCAGCCTGATCGCGATGGGATCGGTCGCGAGCGGCGCGGGGCACGCCTTTCGCGTTCCGTACGTGTCGACCAAGTGGGCGATCGTCGGCCTGGTGAAGTCGCTCGCCATCGAGCTGGGGCCGGCGGGCATCCGCGTCAACGCCATCCTGCAGCAGGCGCTTGCAGCCACGTCGCGGCGGTCGGCCGCCGCCGACGGCTGCGCCGCGCTGGCTCTCTTTCTTTGCTCGCCGGCGGGCCGCAACCTCACCGGGCAGGCGATCAGCATCGACGGCGACGGGGAGCTGCTCCCAGAGTGAAGCCGTCGCCATGTTCCGACCGGACGCCGCAGGGCGTGAGGGCGCGGCTGCCGCGCCATCAGCAACTCAGCGTCAAGATCACCGACGAAGCTTGCGAACGCTTCCGTCGCCTCGCCCGCGCGCACGGTCTGACGCTCGGCGACTTGTTCGAGCAGGCGCTTGACGCCTGGGAAACCCAACGGGGTGCCGAACGCGGGCTCGACGCCGCCGGGTGGCCGCGGCGCTGAGCCCGGGTCCCGCGCTCGTCATCGCGGCTCATGAAGGCGACGCTAGAACGTCCCCGGATACGCGCCGCCGTCCATCAGCAAGTTCTGCCCGGTGATGTAGCCGGCATGCACGCTGCACAGGAATGCGCAGGCGGCGCCGAATTCCTCGATCGTGCCGAGCCGCCGTGCCGGAACCGCCTGCTTTCGCGCTTCGATGAACGCCTCGGCGGTGGTGCCCGCGCGCTTGCCGGCGGCAGCCGCCGTCGTCCGCACGCGGTCGGTGTCGAACCAGCCCGGCAGAAGGCCGTTGACCGTGACGCCGCGCTGCGCGAGCTGGACGGTGCGGGCGACGCCGGCGACGAATCCGGTGAGGCCGCTGCGCGCGCCGTTCGAAAGGCCGAGGACGTCGATCGGCGCCTTCACCGACCCCGACGTGATGTTGACGACGCGGCCGAAGCCGCGCTCGGCCATCTTGTCGACGGTCGCCTTGATCAGCTCGATCGGCGTCAGCATGTTGGCGTCGAGCGCCTTCAGCCAGGCGTCGCGGTCCCATTCGCGGAAGTCGCCCGGCGGCGGGCCACCCGCGTTGTTGACGAGGATGTCGACCTGCGGGCAGGCGGCGAGCGCGGCAGCGCGGCCCGCCTCGGTCGTGATGTCGCCGGCCACGGTGCGCACCTCTCCGCGGCCGAGCGCACGCAGCTCGCGTGCGGTCGCCTCCAGGACGTCGGCGCCGCGCGCCGTGATGACGACGTTCACGCCCTCCTTGGCGAGCGCCGTCGCGCAGCCCTTGCCGAGGCCCTTGCTCGCGGCACAGACGAGCGCCCACTTGCCCTCGATTCCGAGATCCATCGCGTTATCTCCATTTGGCCAGCAACCAGATTCCGCTGAGCACCAGGGCCGTGCCGGCGACGACCCAGGCGGTGAACGGCTCGCCGAGGATGATGATCCCCATCGCGATCGTCGACAGCGGTCCGATCATGCCCGTCTGCGCCGCCACCGCGGCGCCGACGCGTTCGATCGCCATCATCACCATCAGGACGGGCGCGAACGTGCACAGCGTCGCGTTGAGCACGGAGAGCCAGACCACCTCCGGCGCGACGGCGAGCGCGACCATCGGCCGCAGGACGAGGAACTGGGCGATGCAGAACAGGCACGCGATGCTCGTCGCCAGGCCGGTCAGGCGCAGCGCGCCGATGCGCTTGACCTCCTCGCCGCTCGCGACCAGGTAGATCGCATACGACACCGCGCTCGCAAAGACGAGGCCGGTGCCGAGCGCCGTGTTCACGCCCTGCAGCGTCACCTCGTGGCCGAAGACGAGCAGGACGCCGCAATAGCTGACCGCGAGCGCGATGAGCTGGCGGCCGCGGACGCGCCGCTTGAAGACGATCGCGCCGAGGGCGAGGACGAGCGTCGGGTTGAGGTACAGGATGAGCCGCTCGAGGCTCGCCGTGATGTACGCGAGGCCGGCGAAATCGAGGAAGCTCGCCAGGTAGTAGCCGCTGAAGCCGAGACCGGTGCAGACGAGCCAGTCGCGCCGCGTCAGCGCCGGCCGATCGCGGCCGGCCCACCACGCGAGGAGCGCGAACAGCGGCAGCGCGAACAGCATGCGGTACATGATCAGCGTCACCGCGTCGACGCCGTAGCGATACGCGAGCTTGACGATGATGGCCTTGCCGGAGAACGCGATCGAGCCCGCCATCGCCAGCGCGAGCCCCGGCCAGAGCGGCGCCGCATGCGCGCTGCGCTCGACTCCGATCTGCGATGCGCCCGGGTCTGCCGCAATGGTGGGTGGGTGCATCGCCTTCGATTCTAGGGATGCGGTCGACGCTCGCGCCGTCGTGGCTCGGCGCCAGGCCGCAAGCGCGCGGCGCGCGCCGTCCGGATCGGGCGCGCGCGTGGCCGCGCCATCGATCGGGCGCGCCGGGCCTTGCGCCGCCTACGGCGTGGCGGCGACCCCGGCAGCGCGGACCCGCAGCGCGGGCGCGCCGCTCGCCTGGTGGCAGCCGGTGCACGCGAACACGCTCTTCGCCATCGGCGTCCACTCGCGTTCGTCGGCCGCGGCACGATCGAGGCGCTGCGGCAGCTCGCCGAGTTGCTCGAGCCGACGCTCCAGGACCTCTCGCCATGGCCACTGCGAATACGTGTCCGACAGTCGCGCCGCCTCGTACATGGCGCGCGCGTTCGCCAGGTCGTCGGCGCGCGCCAACATGTCGCCGAAGTTAAGGAAGAAGCCTTCCCAGTTGTGCGGCGCGATCCAGGAGTTCCAGCACACGCGCTTCGGCCCTTCGCTCGTGCGCAATGCCAGGTACTTGTCGAGCCGCGGTGATTCGCGCGACACGCGCTCGCCGAAGCAGACGTCGAGCGTCGCCCACTGCTGTTCGAGTCCTTCGCGGAATCGGGCGCTGTCGCTCGCGCCCGAACTCATCGTGTAGCCGCTGGTGAAGAGGTTGAACTCCGGAAAGCCGCGACCGCCTCCTTCATGCGGTAGTAGCCGCGGCGCAGCGCCTTCTCGTCGCCGGCGATGCTCGCCTCGGTCATGGTGAAGCCGGCGGCAAAGCCGAGGATGCGCGCGTCTTCCGGCTTCAGCCGCGCCGCGTCGTCGAACGGCGCAGACGTTGCGAACGGCGGCGATCGGAGTCGTGATCGCGGGAATCGACGCGATGGCAGCCGCGGCAACGCCGGCGGGGTCGGGCGAGCCGGGGCTGCCGCGCCGCATCGAGCCGCGCCGCGGCGCGTCGCGGAGCGGCGCCCCGCGCGCTGCCGGCGATCCGCCTCCGATCAGGAAGGTCAGAACCCGGCGGCCTGACCGTCGCGGCGCGCGTCGCTCGCCGCGACGTACCCCTCGACGGCCGGGTCGCCGAGGCGCCAGATGAACTGCCCGGCGCCGAAATCCTGGTAGCTGTCGAGGATCACCTCGACCCGGTGGCCGCGGTCGACCAGGCCGGCGACGGTCGCCGGCGCCATCGTCGCCTCGACGTTGATCTGCGTTCCCTCGTTGACGCGCCAGCGCGGCGCATCGCACGCGGCCTGCGGCTGCTGGCGATGGGCGAGCATGCGGACGATCGTCTGCAGGTGCGCCTGCGGCTGCATGTTGCCGCCCATGATGCCGAAGCTCATCTGCGGCCGGCCGTCCTTCGTGAGGAACGCCGGGATGATGGTGTGAAACGGCCGCCGCCCCGGCGCGACGCAGTTCGGGCTCGCCGGATCGAGGACGAAGCCGTGACCGCGGTTCTGCATCGAGACGCCCCAGCCGGGGACGACGACGCCCGCGCCGAAGCCCATGAAGTTGCTCTGGAT
>Ga0105242_10004957_pt1 | contig 10300 bp, 10 predicted proteins | sample KBSM24metaG_FD_81521 | JGI IMG/M metagenome (GOLD analysis project Ga0105242, IMG submission 81521) | Miscanthus rhizosphere microbial communities from Kellogg Biological Station, Michigan, USA - KBS M2-4 metaG | ecosystem: Host-associated > Plants > Roots > Rhizosphere > Soil | place... | reverse complement strand
GTGCGCGGCAGCACGCAGGCCGACGAGGCGCTGCTGACGGGCGAATCCACGCCCGTGCTGCGCGCCGAGGGCAGCACCGTGGCGGCAGGCAGCCACAACCTGCTGGCCGCGGTGGACGTGCTGATCGAGCGCCTGGGCCCGCAGACGCGCTTCGGCGAGATCGTGGCGCTGATGGAAAGCGCCGCGCTGCAGAAGCCCCGCCTGGCCCAGCTGGCCGACCGCATCGCCCGGCCGTTCCTCGTGGCGGTGCTGCTGGCCGCGGGCCTGGCCGCCGCCTGGTGGTGGCCTACGGACCCCGGCCACGCGCTGATGGTGGCGGTGGCCGTGCTGATCGTCACCTGCCCGTGCGCGCTGTCGCTGGCCACGCCCGTGGCCATGCTCACGGCCGCCGGCACCCTCGCGCGGCAGGGTGTGCTGGTGCGCAACCTGCAGGGGCTGGAAGCGCTGGCCGGCGTGGACACCATCGTCTTCGACAAGACCGGCACGCTGACCGAGGGCGGGCTGGGGCTGGATGCCGTGCGGCCCGCGCCCGGCAGCGGCCTGGATGCGGCCGGCGCGCTGGCCCTGGCGGCGGCGCTGGCGCGGCATTCGCTGCATCCGGCATCGCAGGCCCTCTTGCGGGCGGCGGGTACCGAGGCCGCAGGCGCGGCGCCGGAACTGGCCGACGTGCGCGAGCTGCCCGGCAGCGGCCTGCAGGCGCGTGCGCCCGATGGCGCCGTGCTGCGGCTGGGTTCGGCGCGCTTCGCCGGCGTGGCGCCCGGGTCGGGCGAAGACGCCGGGCCGGTGGTGGTGCTGTCGCGCCAGAGCGGGCAGGGCGGGCAGGGCATGCCCGGCGTGCCGCAGTGCCTGGCGCGCTTCGCGCTCAGCGAGGCCCTGCGGCCCGATGCCGCCGCAGCCATCGCGCAGTTGCGCGAATCGGGCGTGCAGGTGCTGCTGCTGTCGGGCGACCGCGATGCCGCCGCGCAGCGCGTGGCGGCGCTCGCGGGCATCGTGGATGCGGCGGGCGATTGCGCGCCGCAGGACAAGTGGCAGCGGCTTCAGGCGCTGCAGGCGCAGGGCCGGCGCGTGGCGATGGTGGGCGATGGCCTCAACGACGGGCCGGTGCTGGCGGGCGCGCATGTCTCGTTCGCCTTCGGCCGCGCCGTGCCGCTGGCGCAGGCGCAATCGGATTTCGCGGTGCTGGGCGAGCGGCTCATCCGCGTGCCGCAGGCCCTGCTGCTGGCGCGCCGCACGATGCGCGTGGTGCGTCAGAACCTGGCCTGGGCCGCGGCCTACAACGCGCTGTGCGTGCCGCTGGCCGTGGCTGGCTGGATGCCGGCCTGGCTCGCGGGGCTGGGCATGGCGGCCAGCTCGCTGCTGGTGGTGATGAATGCCGCACGGCTGGCGCGCTGGCCGGGCGAGGCGCCGGCCGCTGCACAGGTCGCAACGCCCGCAGCGCCCGCTGCCGCGCTGGAGGCGGTGTGACATGGACATCCTCTACCTGCTGATCCCGCTCTCTGTGGTGCTGGTGTTGGCCGTGCTCGCGGGCCTGTGGTGGGCCGTGGACCGGGGCCAGTTCGAGAACGTGGAGCAAGAGGGCGAGCGCATCCTCGACGACGAGAAGCGTTGAGCGCACTGAGCGCCGGGCGTGCCGGCAGCGCCCGCCGGGCGCTGCGGCCTGCGCCGGGATCGGCGCGTCCGTTCGGCGTGCATGGCCGCACGCGCAGCGCCGCAGTGATGCCGCGCACCTTCCTGGAAACCTTCTGAAACCCGGTTGATGTGCGTCAACGGGCCGGGGCGGCACCTGCAACACACTGGCCCCGCAATACAAGAGGTGCCCGATGGATTCTTCTCAAACCCGTGCTGCGCACTACGACGATTCGGTCGTGCGGCAGTTCTCGATCATGGCGGTGGTGTGGGGCGTGGTCGGCATGCTGGTGGGCGTGGTCATCGCCGCGCAGCTGGCCTGGCCCGAACTCAACTTCGGCATTCCCTGGCTCAGCTACGGCCGCTTGCGGCCGCTGCATACCAATGCGGTGATCTTCGCCTTCGGCGGCTGCGGCCTGTTCGCCACCAGCTACTACGTGGTGCAGCGCACCTGCCAGACTCGGCTCTTCGCCGGGCCGCTGGCCAAGTTCACGTTCTGGGGCTGGCAGCTGGTCATCCTGGCCGCGGCCGTCAGCCTGCCGCTGGGCTACACCTCCGGCAAGGAATACGCCGAGCTGGAGTGGCCCATCGACATCCTGATCGCGGTGGTGTGGGTCTCCTACGCCATCGTGTTCTTCGGCACGGTGGGCAAGCGGCGCGTGCGCCACATCTACGTGGCCAACTGGTTCTTCGGCGCCTTCATCATCGCCGTGGCGCTGCTGCACATCGTCAACAGCGCCGCCGTGCCCGCGGGCTGGATGAAGAGCTATTCGGCCTATGCCGGCGTGCAGGACGCGATGGTGCAGTGGTGGTACGGCCATAACGCCGTGGGCTTCTACCTCACCACGGGCTTCCTGGGGATGATGTATTACTTCATCCCCAAGCAGGCCGGCCGCCCGGTGTACAGCTATCGCCTGTCCATCGTGCACTTCTGGGCGCTGATCTTCACCTACATGTGGGCCGGCCCCCACCATCTGCACTACACGGCGCTGCCGGACTGGACGCAGTCGGTGGGCATGGTGTTCTCGCTGATCCTGCTGGCCCCGAGCTGGGGCGGGATGATCAACGGGATCATGACCCTCTCGGGCGCCTGGCACAAGCTGCGCACCGACCCCATCCTGCGCTTCCTGATCGTGTCGCTGTCGTTCTACGGGATGTCCACGTTCGAGGGGCCGATGATGTCCATCAAGACCGTCAACGCGCTGAGCCACTACACCGACTGGACCATCGGCCACGTGCATGCCGGCGCGCTGGGCTGGGTGGGCCTCATCACCATGGGCTCGCTCTATTACCTGATCCCGCGCCTCTTCGGCAAGGACAAGATGCATTCGGTGCCCGCCATCGAGCTGCATTTCTGGATGGCCACCGTGGGCATCGTGCTCTACATCGCCGCCATGTGGATCGCCGGCGTCATGCAGGGCCTGATGTGGCGCGCCATCAACCCGGACGGCACGCTCACCTACACCTTCGTCGAAGGCGTGAAGGCGACCTATCCGTTCTACGTGATCCGCTTCGTGGGCGGCCTGATGTACCTGGCCGGCATGGCCGTGATGGCCTGGAACGTGTGGATGACGGCCGTCGGCGGGCGTTCGGTCAAGGTGGCCATTCCCATGGTCCAGCCGGCCCACGCCTGAGCTTGAAGGAGCGATTGAATGTCTGATACCCCCCGCACCGCATCCGCCGGCTTCACCCACGAAAATGTGGAGACCAGCAACTTCCTGATGATCGTGCTGATCCTGCTCGTCGTGGCCGTGGGCGGCCTGGTCGAGATCGTGCCGCTCTTCTTCCAGAAGTCCACCACCGAGGCCGTGGACGGCGTCAAGCCCTATACGGCGGTGCAGCTGATCGGCCGCGACATCTATCTGCGCGAGGGTTGCTACAACTGCCACTCGCAGATGATCCGCCCCTTCCGCGCCGAGACGCTGCGCTACGGCCACTACTCCGTGGCGGGCGAATTCGTCTACGACCACCCCTTCCAGTGGGGCAGCAAGCGCACCGGCCCCGACCTGCAGCGCGTGGGCGGCAAGTACAGCGACGAGTGGCACCGCATCCACCTGAACAACCCGCGCGACGTGGTGCCCGAATCGAACATGCCCGCCTACCCATGGCTGGAGAAGACCCCGGTCGATCCCAGCGTGGTCGCACCGCGCATGAAGGCGCTGCGCATCGTGGGCGTGCCCTACACCGATGCCGAGATCGCCGGCGGGGCCGACGAGGTCAAGGGCAAGACCGAGCTGGACGCGCTCGTCGCCTACCTGCAGGTCATGGGCCGCGCGCTCAAGTAGGCAAGCCCGCGCCGCACACCGCAACCAAGGAGTCTGCAATGGACATCACCACCATGCGCATCGTGGCCACGCTGGCATCGCTGGCGTGCTTTCTGGGCATCTGGGTCTGGGCGTTCCTGCGCCGCAACCAGGCCCGTTTCGAGGAGGCGGCGCAGCTGCCCTTCGTGCAGGACTGACGGACTCACTGCCGGCCTTGCCGCCGGTCCCACGGACCGACCGGGTGGCCGCACGCACAAGAAACGAGAGAACCCATGAGCGATTTCACCAACCATTTCTGGTCCCTCTATGTGGCCGGGGTCACGCTGGCCGGCATCCTGGCCTGCGCCCTGCTGCTGTGGATCACCTCCCGCAAGAAGGTGGAGGCCACGGCCGACAACACCACCGGCCACGTCTGGGACGAAGACCTGCGCGAGATGAACAACCCGCTGCCGCGCTGGTGGATGTGGCTGTTCATCATCACCATGGTCTTCGGCGTGGCCTACCTGGTGGCCTACCCGGGCCTGGGCGCCTTCACCGGCCGCCTGGGCTGGACGCAGCGCGGCGAGTACGAGGCCGAGATGGCCAAGGCCGATGCCGAGCTGCAGCCGCTCTACGCCCGCTTCATGCAGATGAAGCCCGAAGAGATGGCGCGCGACCCGAAGGCCATGGCCATCGGCGAACGCCTCTTCCTCAACAACTGCGCGCAGTGCCACGGCTCCGACGCGCGCGGCAGCAAGGGCTTTCCCAACCTGACCGATGGCGACTGGCTGCACGGCGGCGCGCCCGAGCAGATCCACCAGACTATCCACGACGGCCGCATCGGCGTGATGCCGCCCATGGCCGCCGCCGTGGGCTCGCCCGAAGACGTGCGCAACCTCGCGCAGTACGTGCTGAGCCTCTCGGGCAGCCCGCACGATTCGCTGCGTGCGTCGCTGGGCAAGTCCAAGTTCACGGCCTGCGCCGCCTGCCACGGCATGGACGGCAAGGGCAACACCGCCCTGGGTGCGCCCAATCTCACCGACGACATCTGGCTGCACGGCTGGGGCGAGGCCGCCATCACCGCGATGATCAACAACGGCAAGACCAACCAGATGCCGGCGCAGGCGGGCAAGCTCACCGACAGCCAGATCAACGTGCTGACGGCCTACGTCTGGAGCCTGTCGAACGGCAAGCCCGGCGCCGCCGTGCGCTGAGCGGGCCCCGAAGAACGTGTCGCACGCTTGCCCCGAGCCCACGTCCTGAGCCGGCGCCCCGGCACCGGCTGCATCGCATGACTTCTTCCCCTCACCACAAGACCCGGAACCCATCCGGGCCCCGCCACAGGCCCCCACCATGAAGCCCGCCGAAGGCCCCCCGGCCAAGGTCATCCCGATCACGCCCGTCCCCGCAGAAAGCCAGTCGCTCTACGAGGCGCAGCAGAAGATCTACCCGCGCGCGATCAGCGGCGTATTCGCGCGCTGGCGCTGGCTCATGGTCGTGCTCACGCAGCTGGTGTTCTACGGCCTGCCGTGGCTGCAGTGGGGCGAGCGCCAGATGGTGCTGTTCGACCTGGGCGCTCGCCGGTTCTACCTGTTCGGGCTGGTGCTCTATCCGCAGGACTTCATCTACCTCACCGGCCTACTCGTCATCTCGGCGCTGTCGCTGTTCCTCTTCACCGCGGTAGCGGGGCGGCTGTGGTGCGGCTTCGCCTGCCCGCAGACGGTCTATACCGAGATCTTCATGTGGATCGAGCACCGCGTGGAGGGCGACCGCAGCGCGCGCCTGCGGCTGGACCGCGGCGGCTGGACGGCCGAGAAGATCGCCAAGAAGAGCGCCAAGCAGCTGCTGTGGATCGCCATCGCGGGCTGGACGGGCTTCAGCTTCGTGGGCTACTTCGTGCCCATCCGCCTGCTGGGCGCGGAGCTGCTGGCGCTGCAGGGCTCGTGGCAGATCTTCTGGGTGGCGTTCTACGGCCTCGCCACCTACGGCAACGCCGGCTTCATGCGCGAGCAGGTGTGCAAGTACATGTGCCCCTATGCGCGCTTCCAGAGCGCCATGTTCGACAGCGACACGCTGATCGTGACCTACGACCAGGCCCGCGGCGAGCCGCGCGGCCCGCGCAACAAGTCGGTGGCCGACCCGCGCGCGCAGGGGCTGGGCGACTGCATAGACTGCACCCTCTGCGTGCAGGTCTGCCCGGTGGGCATCGACATCCGCAATGGCCTGCAGTACGAGTGCATCGGCTGCGGCCTGTGCGTGGATGCCTGCAACACCGTGATGGACAAGATGCGCTATGCGCCCGGCCTGATCCGCTTCTCCACCCAGAACGGCGTGGAGCAGCGCTGGAGCCAGCCGCAGATGCTGCGCCGCGTGCTGCGCCCGCGCGTGCTGATCTATGGCGCGGTGCTGGTGCTGCTGTGCATCGGCATGCTGGCCAGCCTGGTGGTGCGCACGCCGCTGAAGGTGGACGTGGTGCGCGACCGTGCGGCGCTCTCGCGCATCGTGGCGGGCGGCCGGCTGGAGAACGTCTATCGCCTGCAGATCATGAACGCCACCGAAGGGCCGCAGCGCTACCGCATCGGCGCGCGCGGCCTGGCGGGGCTGGAGGTCGCCTCCGAGCCCGAGGTGGAGGTGGGCCCGGCCGAGGCGCGCTGGGTGGCCGTGCGGCTGCAGGTGCCCTACGGCTCGGCCGAGCCCGGCTCGCATCCGGTGTATTTCGAAGTGCGCGCCCAAGGGGCGGCAGCGCAGGTGTCCGAAAAGTCGGTGTTCCTGGTGCCGCGCTGATGGCAGCGGTACCCGGACTTTCTACGGTTCTTGGTGAAGCGGCCGTGCGCCGCGAAGGAGTGTGAGCATGACCCCCGTCGTTCCATCGGCCGCGCAACCCGTGGACCCCGTGCCCCAGCCCTGGTGGCGCTACGGCCATGTGTGGCTCATCATCGCCGGGCCCGCCATCGTGGTGGTCGCCGGCTTCGTCACGCTCTGGCTGGCCGTGAGCCGGCCCGATCCGGTGCTGGCCGAGGACTACTACCAGCGCGGGCTCGACATCAACAAGACGCTGCGCCACGACGCCGCCGCCATGGCGCCGGCCCTCAAGGGCCGCAACCATGCGGCCACGCCAGCGCAGGACCGGCCCTGAGCCGGCCCGCCGCCCCGAGGAGGAGACAACACCATGCTGAAACAGCGCCTGATGTGGATTGCCTGGCCCGCCTTTCTGATGGCGGGCGTGATGGAGATGGTCGTCTTCGCCTGCGTGGACCCGCAGGCGCTGCACTGGGCCGACCAGCCGCTCGCGCTCTCGCGCGAAGGGGTCTATACCCTGGCCTTCTTCGTGTTCTGGGCCATCATCATGCTGTCCGGTGCGCTCACCACCTTGCTGTCGCTCTCGCCCTTCGAGATCAACCGTTGTCCGGTGCCGGAATGCGAGCGACCCGCCGACTGCGCGAAATACCGGCGCTAGCGGGGCCGCCGGCGCACCGCCCGTGCCGGGGGCTGCCGGGCGGTGCCAGGCGCGGTGCCTCAGTGGCAGGCCTGGCTCTGGCTGTTGACGATGCGCTTGAGCGCCTCGGTGTCGAGGATGCGCACGTGGCGCTGCTTCACCTCGACGATGCCTTCCTCGACGAACTTCGAGAAGGTGCGGCTCACGGTCTCGAGCTTCAGGCCCAGGTAGCTGCCGATCTCCTCGCGCGTCATGCGCAGCACCAGTTCGGACTGCGAGAAGCCACGCGCATGCAGACGCTGCACCAGATTCAGCAGGAAGGCCGCCAGCCGCTCCTCGGCGCGCATGCTGCCCAGCAGCAGCATCACGCCGTGCTCGCGCACGATCTCGCGGCTCATGATCTTGTGGACGTGGTTCTGCAGCGCCGTGACTTCGCGGGAGAGCTCCTCGATGCGGTCGAAGGGCATGACGCAGACCTCGGCATCCTCCAGCGCCACGGCGTCGCAGCTGTGGTGGTCGTTCACGATGCCGTCCAGGCCGATGATCTCGCCGGCCATCTGGAAGCCCGTCACCTGGTCGCGGCCGTCCTCGGTGGCCACGCAGGTCTTGAAGAAGCCGGTGCGGATGGCGAACAGAGAGGTGAACGTTTCGCCGTTGCGGAACAGCGTGCCTCCGCGCTTGACCTTGCGGCGCACGGCGACGATCTCGTCGATCCGCTGCAGCTGCTGCTCGTTCAGGCCCATGGGCATGCACAGTTCGCGCAGGTTGCAGTTGGAGCAGGCCACTTTGATGGTTTGCGGATTCATATGCACGGAGCTCCTGTGGTGGCTGCGTCGCATCGGGCGAACCGGCGACGGTCGTGCGGCGTGGCGCAAGGGCCGTGCCGCGCAAGAGGTTTCAATTCATTGATGTCTCTGCCGATTGTGTCAGCGCGCTCGCAGACATCGCTTGATGCACATCAAGGACGGCCGAGGGGCGCTGCGGCAAAGTCCGAAGCCGGACCCCAAGGAATTCCTTCATGAACGCTGTCACTCCCGAGCTGTTGCGTCGCTTCGACGTGCCAGGGCCACGCTATACCTCCTATCCGACGGCGGACCGGTTCGTCGAAGCGTTCGGGCAGGACGAGTATGTCCTCGCGTTGCAGCAGCGGCGCGCCGGAACGGCCTCCATGGCTCTTCCGCTCTCTCTTTATGTGCACATTCCGTTCTGCGAATCGCTCTGTTACTACTGCGCCTGCAACAAGATCATCACGCGCCACCCGGAGCGCGCCACCACCTACCTGCGCTACCTGAGCCGCGAGATCGATTTGCACACCGCGCAGTGCGGCGTGGGCCAGCCCGTGAGCCAGCTGCACCTGGGCGGCGGCAGCCCCACCTTCCTGTCGGATGCGGCGCTGCGCGAACTCATGGCCATGCTGCGGCGCAGTTTCGCGCTGGTGCCGGGCGGCGAATACTCCATCGAGGTGGACCCGCGCACCGTGACCGAGGAGCGCCTGGCCCTGCTGGCCGAGCTGGGCTTCAACCGCCTGAGCTTCGGCGTGCAGGACTTCGACCCCGAGGTGCAGAAGGCCGTCCACCGCGTGCAGCCGGTCGCCCAGGTGTTCGGCCTGGTGGAGGCTGCGCGGCGCCTGGGCTTCGAGTCGATCAACGTCGACCTGATCTATGGCCTGCCCCGCCAGACGCCCGAATCCTTCGACCGCACGCTGGAGCAGATCTGCCTGCTGCGGCCGGACCGCATCGCGCTCTACGCCTACGCCCACCTGCCGGCGCGCTTCAAGCCGCAACGGCGCATCGTCACGGCCGAGCTGCCGCAGGCCTCGGCCAAGGTGGCCATGCTCTCGCGCTCGCTCCAGGCTTTCGGCGATGCGGGCTACGTCTATGTGGGCATGGACCATTTCGCGCTGCCGCACGACCCGCTGGCCGTGGCCAAGCGGCAGGGGCGGCTGCACCGCAACTTCCAGGGCTACAGCACCCAGCCCGATTGCGACCTGATCGGCCTGGGCGTCTCGGCCATCGGCCGCGTGGGCGCGACCTACAGCCAGAACGCCAAGACGCTGGAGGAGTACTACGACTTCCTCGACCAGGGCCGGCTGCCCGTGGTGCGGGGCCTGGCGCTCACCCGCGACGACCTGGTGCGGCGCGCGGTCATCATGGCGCTGATGTGCCAGGGCGAGGTGCTGTTCGAGCCCATGGAGCAGTCCTGGCTGATCGACTTCCGCCGGTATTTCGCCGCCGAGATCGAGCAGCTGCACGACCTGCAGGAACAGGGGCTGGCGACGGTGACGGACGATGCCATCACCGTCACGCCCATGGGCTGGTTCTTCGTGCGCGGCGTGGCCATGGTGTTCGACCGCCATCTGCAGGTGGACCGCAACCGCGCGCGGTTCTCCCGCATCATCTGACGGCCACCTGCCATGCTGGCCGCCACCGCCTGGACCGCCCTGGCCATGGGCCTTCTGGGCGGGCCGCACTGCCTGGCCATGTGCGCCGCGCCGTGCGGCGCGATCACCCGCTCGCCTCTGCCTGCCGACGGGGCCATGGCGGCGCCTGCGGGCACACAGGTGCTGCGGCGCCTGGAGCGCCCGTCGCTCTCTCGCACCACGCTCTTCCATGCCGGGCGCATCGCCGGCTATGCGGCGGCCGGTGCGCTGGCGGCGCTGGCCATGGACCGGCTCGCCTGGCTGACCCAGCAGACCGCCGCGCTCAAGCCCGCCTGGACGCTGCTGCATGTCGCCGTGCTGGCCTGGGGTCTCTTGATGATGCTGCAGGCGCGCCAGCCGGCCTGGATCGAGCGGGCAGGGCGGGGCGTCTGGCGCCGGGTAGCCCTGGTGATCGCGCGACCGGGCGGGGCGCTGGCTGCGGGCAGCGCGTGGGCGCTCATGCCCTGCGGCCTGCTCTATTCGGCCCTGCTCGTGGCCGCGCTCTCGGGCAGCATGGCGGCCGGGGCGGCCACCATGGCGTTCTTCGGCCTGGGCGGCACCGCCTGGCTGCTGGCC
>Ga0105242_10004954_pt1 | contig 10303 bp, 7 predicted proteins | sample KBSM24metaG_FD_81521 | JGI IMG/M metagenome (GOLD analysis project Ga0105242, IMG submission 81521) | Miscanthus rhizosphere microbial communities from Kellogg Biological Station, Michigan, USA - KBS M2-4 metaG | ecosystem: Host-associated > Plants > Roots > Rhizosphere > Soil | place: Michigan... | reverse complement strand
TTCGCCAAAGAAAAGTACCCCAAAGAAAGGCGACCCTGCTGTGCGTGTCCCTCCGCTGCGCTACGGGCAACCTGCGATGCTCGGTCGGCGGGTGCTGCCGCAGAACTCACTGCGCGCACTGCGTGCACTCCGTTCGGACAGCTGCGGCAAGTCAGAGCACGAAGTGCGTGTGTCCTGCGGCACACGCACGCACCCGCCGCCCTGCGCTTCTCGGCACGCACAGAAGGGAGTGGAGAGACTCCCGGGCCATCGCTGCGCTCGGCCCACACACGGGGAAAGCCCAGCGCAGCGCGAAGCGCGCGCGATGTGGGCCGAGCGAAGCGATGGCCCGTGTGCGGCTGTTCACCCCCTGCTGGCTGCGCCTGCGGCGGGGGGCTTGCGGGGTGCGCATGCGTGCCGAAGGATACGCATGCTTCGTGCTCTGACTCGCCGCGGCTGTCCGAACGGAGCGCGCAGCGCGCAGTGAGTTCTGCGGCGGCACCCCGCAAGCGCCCCGCCGCAGGTCTGCCCCGTAGCGAATGCGTAGGGGTCGCAGACTGGGGGTCGCCTTTTCTTTGCTTACTTTCTTTTGGCGAAGCAAAAGAAAGTGAGTGCGCCGCCGGGCGCACATCCCGACCCCGGGAATCAACTCCACAACAAAAGCCAAACCCGCAAGCGAAGAAAAGCATCAAGCCCCCTTCAAACACAACCCCACTCCAGCCACCACCAACGTCACCCGCTCGCACACCTCAGCCACCCGCTGATTCACCCCCCCCAACGCATCCACAAACGCCCTCACCTCCCGCCCCAGCGGAATCACCCCCAGCCCGATCTCATTGCCCACCATGACGACAGGCCCGGCCGAACCCTGGATCGCTCCTGAAAAGAGAGCACACTGCGCTTGAAAATCCAGCGCCAGCGCCCGACTCACCTCGACGTCGGACAGATCGGCCCCCAAAGGCATCAGCCAGTTCGTCACCCACAGAGTGAGGCAGTCCACCACGATCAGCGTACGCGCATCCGAATGCCGCGCCAGCGCGCCCGCCAGATCGCAGGGCTCTTCCAGCGTGGCCAGGCCCGGCACGCGCTCGGCGCGGTCGCGCTGGTGGCGGGCGATGCGTTCGCGCATCTCGTCGTCCCAGGGCTGGCCCGTGGCGATCAGCAGGGCCCGGTGATCGGGCGAGGTCTGCAGCCACTGGCGAGCCAGCAGTTCGGCGCGGCGCGACTTGCCGCTCTTCTGGCCGCCCAGGATGAATTCGCTGCGGGCGATGGACGAAAGGCCTTGCGGCGTCATTCGGTCACCGCCCCGCCCAGCAGCCGCGCCGTGGCGCGCGGGCCGGAAGCGAACCAGGCGTGGAAATAGCTCGCGTGGATGCTGCCCTGGCGGTAGAGCGCCTCGCCGGCGTTCTCGGCCGGCAGCTGGCCCGGGCGCGACGTGCGGGCGATGACCTCGGCCGGACTGCGGCTGGTGGAGTAGTGGAAGGTGTGGCCGCGCAGCAGATCGCCACCTTGGCCGCCTTCACCACCTGGCAGTTCCAGCTGCTGCGGGCCCAGCGCCGCCAGGCGCGGCTGCATGGTGACCTCGCCGGGCAGCAGGCCCCAGAGCGGCACGCTGCGGCCGTCGCGCAGGGTGATGGATTCGAAGAGCGCCATCATGCCGCCGCACTCCGCCCACACGGCCCGGCCGGCGGCGACGTGATCGCGCAGGCTCTGCGCCATGCCCTGGTTGGCCGACAGCGCCGGGGCGTGCAGCTCCGGATAGCCACCGGGCAGCCAGACGGCATCGCACTCTGGCAGCGCGGCGTCGTGCAGCGGCGAAAAGCGCACCACGCGCGCGCCCAGCTCGGCCAGGGTCTGCAGGTTGGCGTCATAGACGAAGCAGAACGCCTCGTCGCCCCCCACGGCCACCGTGCGGCCGGCCAGCAGCGGCGCGGCGGCGGCCGTGGCTGCCGCATCGGCCGGCATGGAGAAATCGACGCGCCAGCGCTCCCAGTCGGCCGGTGCCATGCGGCCCAGCGGCGTCTGCGCGGCCAGCGCGTCGGCGGCCGCATCCAGGCGCTGCAGGGCGTCTTCCAGTTCGTGCGCGGCGACCAGGCCCAGATGGCGCTCGGGCAGCAGGCGCGGACCGCTTTCGCCGGCCAGGGCCACGCGCGGCAGGGCGCCCAGCCAGTCGGCCGGGTCGGCGATGCCGGCGCGCAGCAGGCTGGCGTGGCGCTCGGTGGCCACGCGGTTGGCGAGCACGCCCGCCCAGGGCAGGCCCGGGCGGTAGTGGCGCAGGCCGTGGGCGATGGCACCCAGCGTGCCACCCATGGCCGAGGCATCGACCACCGCCAGCACGGGGATGCCGAAGCGCTGGGCCAGGTCGGCCACCGGCCGCTCGCCGTCGAAGAGGCCCATCACGCCTTCGATGAGGAGCAGGTCCGCCTCTTGCGCGGCGGCAAGCAGGCGGCGCGCGCAGTCGGCCTCGCCGGTCATCCACAGGTCGAGCTGCTGCACCGGCGCGCCGCTGGCCAGCTGCAGCCAGTGGGGGTCGAGAAAGTCCGGCCCGCACTTGAAGACGCGCACGCGCCGGCCCTGGCGCGCGTGCAGCCGCGCCAGCGCGGCGGTGACGGTGGTCTTGCCCTGGCCCGAGGCCGGCGCGGCGATGATGATGGCCGGGCAGGAAGCCGTGGCCGCAGCGGCATCGCCGGCGTTCTCACGCAGGCTCATTGAGGCGCCCATTTCAGCGCCACGTACAGCGTGCGGCCGGCGGTGGCGTAGTTCAGGGCCGTCTGGTAGGCCTTGTCGCCCAGGTTGTCCACGCGGGCCAGCAGGGTGAAGTCGCGCGCCACGCGGGTGCTGGCGTAGAGGTTGACCAGCCCGTAGCCACCCAGCACCTTGGTGTTGGCGGCATCGTCGTAGCGGCGGCCCGAGGCCTGCAGCTCGGCGCCCCAGGTCCAGCCGGCGAGCTGCGTGTCGGCGCCCAGCGTGGCGTGGTGCCTGGAGCGGCGCGCCAGCACGCGGTCCTTGGTCAGGTCACGCGGGTCCTGCCAGTCGATGGAGCCGCGCAGGTTCACGCGGCCCAGGCGGTGCGTGCCGGTGAGGGTGATGCCGCTGTATTCGCCACGGCCCACGCTCTCGTAGCAGCCGAAGGCGCTGGCGCAGGTGCCGGGCGCGCCGAAGTTGATGAGGTTGCGCACGCGGTTGCGGTAGGCCACCACGCCCACGCTGCTCGCGCCCTCGGTCCAGCGCAGGCCGGCCTCGATGTTGCGCCCGCTTTCGGGCTGCAGCGTGGCCACGCCGTATTCGCTGAAGCGCTGGTAGAGCGTGGGCGCGCGGAACGACGTGCCGGCCGACACGGTGGCGCGCCACTGCGGCGTGACGGCATAGCCGTAGGCCAGGCTGCCGGTGGTCTTGCCGCCGAATTCGCTGTCGTCATCGCGGCGCAGGTTGGCCTGCAGCGAATGCGCACCCGCGCTCACGCCGTAGCCCAGGGCCAGCGCGTTCTGCGAGCGCTTGCCGCGCAGGTCGGTGGTGAAGTCGGTGGCGGGGTTGTGCAGTTCGTCCTCGCGGCGCTCCAGCGCCGCGGTGAAGGTCTGCGCGCCCAGGCGCCATTCGTTCTGGAAGAGGTAGTTGCGCAGCGTGGTGTCGGTACGGTATGGGTCCGGCGTGGTGCCGTAGCTGCTGCGCGACGCGGTGGCCTGCACGCGGGTGGTGTAGGCATCGCTCCAGCGCGACGTCCAGGTCAGGCCGCCGGTGCGCAGCTGGTGGTGGCTGACGTCGTCGGCCCCGGGCGTGAAGCCGTCGTACTGCGACCACAGGTTGCTGGCCAGCAGCGTGCCTTCGACGCGGTTGCGCGCATCGATCTGCAGGCCCACGCGGGCGTTGCCCGAGGTGCGGCGGTAGCCGTCGTCGTCGGGGTTGGCGGTGGGGATCGGGCGGGCGTTGAAGCCGTCGCTGCGCTCGTGCGAGATGCCGAGCGAATAGTCCAGCGCGCCCGCGCCGCCGCTCACGCCGGCCTGGGCCGTGCGCGTGCCGTGGCTGCCCAGGCCCACCTGCGCATAGGGCGCGGCCGGGCCTTCGCCCTTCCTGGTGAAGAGCTGCACCACGCCGCCGATGGCGTCGGAGCCATAGACGGCCGCCGCGGGGCCGCGCAGCACTTCGATGCGGTCGATCTGTGCAAGCGGGATCTGCTCCCACTGCGCGCCGCCGGTGGTCTGCGTATCGACCCGCACGCCGTCGATATAGACGGCCGTGAAGCGGCTCTCCGCCCCGCGCAGGAAGACGCTGGTGGTACCGCCGATGCCGCCGCTGCGGGCGAACTCCACGCCCGGCAGGCGCGCCAGCAGGTCGGCCACGCCCACGGCGCCGCTGCGCTCGATGGCATCGCGGTCGAGCACGGAGACGTCGGCCACCAAGTCGGCGAGCGGGCGCTCGGTGCGCGTGGCGGTCACCACGGTCTCGCGCAGCTGCGAGGTGGTGGCGGCTTGGGCCAGCAGGGTCTGGGAAAAGGAAAGCGCAGGCCAGGCAGCACCCAGCAGCAAGGGCAGCGCGGCCAGGCGCGCGGGGGTCGAACGATGGTTCTTCATGGGAAAGGGGCACAAAGGGAATCACCCTGACCGGCCTCCCCGCCGGTCCTTGGGCATCACGGCCGCCCGTTCGCCGCCCAGGGGCAGACGAGTTCGGGTGGCCACCGTGTTGGCCGGTATCCGGGCTGGCGGCACGCATTCCACACGCCTTCCCAGGCGCTTGTTCAACGCGCCCAGTGGCTTCGTGCGTGGATTGGGAAGCGCCCTGCGCCGCTTCGTCGCTGCCGCAGGGCGATTCGTCCGCTGACCGTTGCGGGGGCAGCGCAGGCGCGGCGGGCCTGGCGGGAGACGTCTTCACGATCCCGGCGGCGCACCTCCCTGCTTCCCGTTGAACTGCGGCATGCGAACCACGCCGCGAGCACCAACGGCGCGGATTTTACGGCCCCGGCGGCCCAACCCTACAATCCCAGGCTCTATGGCACACACCACCTCCATCGATGAGATCGCCGAGCGGGTCGAGCGGCTGCTGCAGCGGCACGCCGAACTCCATCGCGCCAACACGCTGCTGACGCAGCAGGTGACGGAACTCACGCGCGAGCGCGACTCGCTCAGGTCTCGGCTCAGCGCGGCGCGCGCGCGCGTCGATGCCCTGCTCGACCGCCTGCCCCCCGCCACCGACGCGAAGGACGCCCCATGAAGCAGATCGAGGTCCGCATCCTGCAGCAGAGCTATCTGCTGGTCTGCCCCGAAGGCCACGAGCCGCGCCTGATGGCCGCGGTGGAACGCGTGGACGCGGCGATGACGCGCATCCGCGACGCGGGCAAGGTCCGTGCGCGCGAGCGCATCGCCGTGCTGGCCGCGGTGAACATGGCCTTCGAGCTGGGCGACCGCGAGGCTGCGGAACAGGCGGCCGTCGGCGAGCGTCCGCCAGCGCCCGGCCAGGGCACGCTGGCGCTCGAGGATGCGCAGGCAAACTCCGGCCAGGCGCCCGAGGAAGCCGCGCAGCAGCAGGAGCGCCTGCGGTCGCTGCTGCAGCGGCTCGACGCGGCCCTGCACGAAGAGCAGCAGCAACAACAGCCGGCCTGATCGCGCCCCGCAGCCCGGTCACGCCTGCGCCGGGCGCGCGCCTTATCGCGCCAATCGCGCGGGCATGCAAGCCCCAGCGCTTCGCCAACACAAGCCGGTGGGTTTTGCACCGCGCGCCCACCGCGGCAGGCCTACAATCGAGGCGTCTGCGGTGCTGCCGGGCTTTATATTTCCTTGAACCAATGCTCCCTGAGCAAGGGCTTGGTACATTGCCCGGTGAGCGTGATCATCTCGCGTCAGATGAACCCAACGCCTGGCTGCCCTCGCCCCCCTGAACCCCCGGTTCAGGATGACGGCTCGGTGGCATTCGCAGACACCTTATTCCCCCGCCGCCACTCCCGCTGAACCCGCTTTCGGAGTTCAGCTGGGCGTCGGTGCCGATGTCGCTTCCGACGGCCTGGCCAGCGCAGGCGTCCAGGCGCCCTCCTTCAGGTCCCCGAGCCACGTGCGCATCTCGGTCGCCGGCAGGCCCGGCGCGCAGAGAAAGCCCTGGAAATACTGGCAGCCCATGCGCTCGAGCGCTTCGCGCTGCTCCAGCGTCTCCACCCCTTCGGCGATCACCTCGATGTGCAGCGCGCGCCCCATGCTGATGATCGCGGCGACGATGCCGCAATCGCCTTCGTCGTCCGGCAGGCCGCGCACGAACGACTGGTCGATCTTGAGCTTGTGGATGGTGAGCTTCTTCAGATAGGCCAGGCTCGAATAGCCGGTGCCGAAGTCGTCGATGGACAGGCCCGCGCCGAGCTGTGCCAGCGCTCTCACGCGCTGCTCCATCTCGCGGGCGTCCTGCAGCAGGATGGTCTCGGTCAGCTCCAGTTCCAGCAGCGTGGCCGGCAGGCCGTGCCGCTCCAGCAGCATGGTCAGCCGTTCGACGAAGTCCGGCTGGCGGAATTCGAGCGCCGACACGTTCACCGCCACGACCAGCGGCGTGCCGGCACGCATCCAGCGCGCGGCTTCTTCGATGGCCCGTTCGAGCACCCAGGCCCCCAGCGTGACGATGAAGCCGGACTCCTCGGCCAGCGGAATGAACACGCCCGGCGAGACCGGGCCGAACTCCGGGCCGGTCCAGCGCACCAGCGCCTCGGCGCCCACGATGCGGCCGGTGGCCATGCAGACCTGCGGCTGGTAATGCACCGCCATCTCGCCCAGGCCCAGCGCCTGGCGCATGCCGTGCTCCATCTGCATGCGCGAAAGCAGATTGGCGTTCATCTGCGGCTGGTAGAAGCCGTAGCTGCCCCGCCCCCGCTCCTTCACGCGGTACATGGCGGTGTCGGCCTGCTTGATGAGTTCGTCCAGCGTGGTTCCGTCCTGCGGGTAGAGCGCCACGCCGATGCTGCACTGGATGGAGAACGCCATGCCGTCGAGCACGAAGGAACGCAGCATGTCGTCGAGGATGCGGCGCGCCACGCTCTGGGCGATGGAAGCCTCGCTCGCGTGCAGGTAGATGACGAACTCGTCGCCGCCCAGCCGACAGAGCACGTCGGTCGCGCGCAGGCTGGACTGCAGCCGCTCGGCCACCAGCTTGAGCACGCGGTCGCCGAAGGGATGGCCCAGCGAATCGTTGATGATCTTGAAGCGGTCCAGGTCGAGGAACAGGATCGCGAAGCGCGTGTCAGGCTGCTGCTCGGCCACGGCGATGGCGGACTGCACCCGGCGCGCCAGCAGCAGCCGGTTGGGCAGGCCGGTCAGCACGTCGCTGAAGGCCAGCTGCTCGATGCGCTTCTGCGCGGCGCGCTCGGAGGTGAGGTCGCGCATGAAGCCGATGCTCTGCAGGATCGCACCGGAATCGTCGCGCAGCGCCACCCAGGAGAGGTGGACCGCGCAGGGATCCCCCTGGCTGCGCAGCAGATCCAGGTCGCCCTCCCAGAAGCCTTCCAGCTCCCAGCCGGCCTGCACCTGCCGCATCAGCGCGGCACCGTCGTCATCGCTGTGGAACAGGGCCCGCGCGGGCAGCTCCAGGCGCAGCCGGGGGCCCACGCCCACCAGCCGCTCGCAGCCCGGGTTCATGCGGACGATGCGGTGCTGGTGGTCGGCGATGAAGATCGCGTCCAGGCTCGATTCGAAGACGCCAGCCGCCAGGCGCAGGCCGGCCTGCGTCTCGGACTGGCGCGTGATGTCGCGGAACGAGAAGACGCGCCCCGTCGGCCGGCCATGCACGCGCTGCGGCACCGAACGGCGCTCCATGAGCATGCCGCTGCGCAGGCGGATCACGTCGCTGGTTTCCTCCAGCGGCTGCCGAGCGATGGCCGCCAGACGTGCCCTGTAGGCCGGCACGTCGGAGACCTGCGATTCGATATGGGCGTGGACCGCATCGTCGTCGCGCTGCACGAGCAGCTCACGCGGCAGGTTCCAGAGCAACGCCAGCCGCTGGTTGAAGGCGCGCACACGGCCTTGCAGGTCGCACACCATGATGCCGTCGGCAGCGGAATCGAGCGTGGCGCGCAGCTCGGCCAGCAGGGTTTCCAGCTCGTGCTCCACCGCGGTTTCGCGGGAGCGGTTCACCATGGTCAGCAGCAGCAGCCGCTCCCCCGAAGGCAGGTGGACGGCCACGGCGCGCCGATCCACCGGCAGCAGCCGGCCGTCGCGGTGCAGCACGCGGGTGCGCGAGTCCAGTCCTTCCAGGATGGCATCGGCCGGCTGGCTCCAGAAGATCTGGTCCTCGGGCGTGGCTGCCAGCTGCAGCACGGACTGGCCCACCATCTCGGCGACCGGAAGGCCCGTCAGCTCCGCGGCGGCCTGATTGGCATGCAAGACGCGCTGGGTGGCCGGGTCCACCAGCCATACGGCTTCGGCCAGGCCATCGGTGATGGCGAACCAGCCGCCCGTGGCGCGTGGCAGGCCTGTCACGGCGCAGCCTCGCCAGAGCTGGGTTCGGCCGCTCGCTCGAAGAAGTAGCAGATGCGCTGGCGCGGCGCGAGGTAGTCGAGGGCGTCGCGCGGCAGCTGCGAGGGCCGCAGGCTGCGGCGGATGCCGAGTTCAGGCACCGTTTCCAGGTCGAGCACCAGCGCCTCGTCCTTGGGCACGCGGGGGTCGTGCACCAGCACCCGGGGGCGCAGCGGACGCGACGAATTGACCGACATGACGAGCGCGTAGCGGTCGTTCACCAGTTGCACCACCGAACCCGGGGGGTAGACACCCATCATGCGGATGAAGGCCCCCAGGGTGATGGCGTCGAACCGCATCTTGTGCTGGGCGTAGATGACGGAGAGCGCCTCGTGCGGAGTCAGCGCCGTGGCGCCGTGCAAGGGGCTGCAGGCCCGGTCGTAATGGTTGACCAGGGCCACGATCTGCCCGGCGCGGCTCAGGTCCTCGGCCTGCAGGCCCAGCGGAAAGCCGCTGCCGTCGGCCATCTCATGGTGCTGGGCGATGGCCACCTGCACGGGGCCGGGCAGCCCCATGCTGCGCGCCGCGTTGACCGATTCGGCGACATGGCTCTGATAGCGCTGGCAGTCGGGCGGCGAGAGGGGGCTGGTCGGCTCCGCCAGATGCAGGGGCAGCACATGCTTGCCCACGTCGTGGAGCAAAGCCGCCTTGCCGATGTCGAGCAGGCCGTCGCGCGGCACGCCCAGCGCGCGGCCCAGCAGCAGGGAAAGCACCATCACGTTGACCGCATGCATGGCGGGCTGCGCCCCAATGCCTTGCGAGAGCAGCTGGATCGCCGAGTCGCCGTTGTCGAGCACTTCGGCCACGCTGCTGCCGACCAGGGAATCCGCCAGCGTCCGCGCCTCGCGCGGGTCGGAAGGCAGCTTGGCCGTGAGCTGCTGGTAGCCGCGGGTGACTTCGGAAAAGCGCTGGTCGCAGCGGTCCACGGCCACGCGCTGGGCGTTGACCAGGGCCAGGGCCTCGAGGCGCCGGGCGCGCAGTGCGGAAATGCCGGTCGGCGCCGCCGGTGCGGCCCCGGCCGCAGGTTGCTGCGGGGGCGCAGGCGCGGGCTCGCCCGCCGGGGGCTGAGCGCCATCCAGGGGTGCGGGCTCCGCTGCAGTGGGGTCGCTCTTGGCCGGAACGTAGCGGACCTGCTGAACTCCCAGCGCGCGCAGCTGCTGGATCTGCTCGGGGCTGGTCAGCTTGAAGCTGCTGGTCGGAAACGGATGGCGCAGCCAGCCCACATCGAGCTGGATGTACATGCCGACCCGTAGCTGACGAATGTCGATGAGGACGCTGCTGTTGTTCACGAGATGGGGGCCGCGCAACGCGTCGCGTTGAAGGAGAGTGCCGAATATATCGTCAGCGGTGAGCCTGAGTTAACAATTGTGCCTCCCGTATCTCCAGGCAACAGCATCCCGGCGCAATACCGATAGCCCAGCCCTATGGAAGGCACCACAGACCGGGCGCGGAATGGCTCAAATCCAGCCACAGCGCCCAGGCCGCGACGCCGCACAGCAGCAGCCCGGCCAGGCGCGTTCCGCCACCGCCGTGGGCCTGGTCGAGCCGGCGGCGCAACCGTCCCCACGCCCAGGGCCCAGCCAGCAGCCAGGCGGTGCCGCCCAGGCCGAAGAACGCCATGGTGGCTGCGCCGGCCGCCACGCTGCCGGAGAGCGCAGCCACGAGCAGGGCCGAGTAGATCAGGCCGCAGGGCATGAGCGCCCATGCGCTGCCCGCAGCCAGCGCCCCGCCCGGTCGCGCGATCGCCGGGGCTACCCGGCGCCAGACGCCCCGCCCTGCCCGCTCGATCCAGGCCGGCTGGCGCGCCTGCAGCATCATCAAGAGGCCCCAGGCCAGCACGGCGACAT
>Ga0105242_10004953_pt1 | contig 10304 bp, 10 predicted proteins | sample KBSM24metaG_FD_81521 | JGI IMG/M metagenome (GOLD analysis project Ga0105242, IMG submission 81521) | Miscanthus rhizosphere microbial communities from Kellogg Biological Station, Michigan, USA - KBS M2-4 metaG | ecosystem: Host-associated > Plants > Roots > Rhizosphere > Soil | place... | reverse complement strand
TGGTCAGGCTGCCTGCGCGCGCCGAGGCGAACCGGCCCGCGATCATGGTGAGCAGTTGCTTGGGCAGCAGGTACTGGGGGAGGACGGCGAGGCGATCGGACACGTGGGGGAGATCCTTGTTCGGTAGGGCGGGGCCCCTGGGGCCACTCGATAGGGCCGGTGATTCTAGGCGGCTGCAAGGAGGCGGCCCTCCCCGGCTTGGCGCGAATAAGCATAGCGCGGTACAATCGACAGGCTAATGCACAGCGACTCGCCTGTCCATTGAAGCCGTCTCCCCGGCCCCCACGCCTGCTGCGCCCCGGGTGCAGCGACTCCCCTGCATGTCATGCCCGCGCTGTCGAGCCTCTGAGAGAAGGCCCGATCGCTTGGTGTTTCCGTGGCCCGGGCATTGCAGGCGCGCCCACGAACACGCAGGTGCGCTCCCAGAATATTTGTTGTTTGGAACTCGACTTAAAACATGGCAAAAGAAGAACTGATCGAAATGCAGGGCTCCGTGACGGAAGTTTTGCCTGACTCGCGTTTTCGCGTCACGCTGGACAACGGCCACCAGCTCATCGCCTACACCGGCGGCAAGATGCGCAAGCACCACATCCGTATCCTGGCCGGCGACAAGGTCTCGCTGGAAATGTCGCCCTACGATCTGACCAAGGGCCGCATCACCTTCCGTCACCTGGCCGGCCGCGGCCCGGGTCCGAGCAGCCGCTGATGCGCTGCGCATCGGTGGCGCCCGGCGGCACTACCGATCCATCAATAAATATCGGCGTTTGCCCCCGATTTGCCCAGCAAGGCAGGCGGCGCCGGTTAGAATGCTAGTTGTCGGAGCGTAGCGCAGCCTGGTAGCGCATCTGCTTTGGGAGCAGAGGGTCGCGAGTTCGAATCCCGCCGCTCCGACCATTGATTCAAGGGGTTGTGCCGCAAGGTGCAACCCCTTTCGTCATTTCCGCCGGGCCTCGTACACAGCCGCTCCTGGACCCGCCGATTCCGTCGTCGGCGCAACGCAGCATTCAAGCAGCATGTCCCACGTTCCTCCGCCGCTTCCATCTTCCTCGCCCGCCCCGGCCGGCCGCATGGACGCCGTGGATGCGCTGCGCGGCGTCGCCATGCTGTGGATGACGGTCTTTCACTTCTGCTTCGACCTGAGCCACTTCGGCTACTGGCCGCAGAACTTTCTTGCCGACCCGTTCTGGACGCTGCAGCGCGTCATGATCGTCAGCCTGTTCCTGACCTGCGCCGGCCTGGGGCAGGCGCTGGCCTCCGCGCAGGGGCTGGGCTGGCAGCGCTTTCGCCGCCGCTGGCTGCAGGTGGTGCTGGCGGCCCTGCTGGTCACCGGCGGGTCGATGCTGATGTTCCCGCGCAGCTTCATCTATTTCGGCGTGCTGCACGGCATGGCGGTGATGCTCCTGATCGCCCGGTTCAGCGCGCCGGCGGGCCGCTGGCTCTGGCCCCTGGGGCTGGCCGCCTTGCTGCTGCCCACGGCGGGCGCCTGGGCGCTGGGCGGCCCGCTGCAGGGCTGGGCGGAGTTGTTCGACAGCCGCGCGCTCAACTGGCTCGGGCTGGTCACGCGCAAGCCTTTCACCGAAGACTATGTGCCGGTGCTGCCCTGGCTGGGCGTGATGTGGTGGGGCATGGCAGCGGGGCAGTGGCTGCTCGGCCGCCGCCCGGCCTGGCTGGCGCGGCCGGTTCCCGCTGCGCTGCGCTGGCTGCCGGCGCTTGGCCGGCACAGCCTGAGCTACTACCTGCTGCACCAGCCGGTGATGATCGGCGCGCTGATGGCCTTCGGCGCGCTCACCGGGCGGTGAGTTGCAGGGCCTGGCTCAGCGCCGGACCTGCAGCGCGCCCGGGTTGACGATGTTGGTCGGCGTGCCGCGGATGTAGTTCACCACGTTGTCGAAGGCCGCGCCGAAATAGAGCTCGTAGCTGTCCTGCTCCACGTAGCCGATGTGCGGCGTGCAGATGCAGTTCTCCAGCCGCAGCAGCGCATGGCCTTGCAGGATGGGCTCGCTCTCGAACACATCCACCGCCGCCATGCCGGGGCGGCCCCGGTTCAGCGCGGCGATGAGCGCATCGGGCTGGATCAGTTCGGCGCGCGAGGTGTTCACGATGAGCGAGGTCGGCTTCATGGCCGAGAGGTCGTCCAGCGTGATGATGTTGCGCGTCTCGTCGTTCAGGCGCAGGTGCAGCGAGACCACGTCGCATTGCGAGAAGAATTCCTCGCGCGTGGTGGCCACCTGCAGGCCGTCGCTCAGCGCCTGCACGCGCGAGGCCTCGCGGCCCCAGACGCGCACGTTCATGCCGAAGGCGCGGCCGTAGCCCGCCACCAGCTGGCCGATGCGGCCGTAGCCCCAGATGCCCAGCGTCTTGCCGCGCAGCACGGTGCCGATGCCGAAGTTGGGCGGCATGGAGGCCGCCCGCAGGCCCGACTGCTGCCAGGCGCCGTGCTTGAGGTTGGAGATGTACTGCGGCAGCCGGCGCATGGCCGCCATGATGAGCGCCCAGGTGAGTTCGGCCGGCGCGACCGGCGAGCCCACGCCTTCGGCCACGGCCACGCCGCGTTCGGTGCAGGCAGGCACGTCGATGTGGCTGCCGACCTTGCCGGTCTGCGCGATGAGCTTCAGGCGCGGCAGCTTTTCGACCAGTTGGCGCGTGATCTGCGTGCGTTCGCGCACCAGCACGATGATGTCCGCATCCTTCAGGCGTACCGAGAGCTGGCCCAGTCCCTTGACGGTGTTCGTGTAGACCTTGGCGGAATAGGGATCCAGGCGGGAGGCGCAGTGCAGCTTGCGCACTGCGTCCTGGTAGTCGTCGAGTATGACTATGTTCATGTTGTCCGTTGCATGCGCACCGGAACGATCCGGCGGGCCGGTGCGCTACGGCGCCACCGGCTGCAGCTGTCAAAAAAGGGGAAATCGGCGGGCCGGCTGCCGGCTCGCCGCATTGCGCGTGCATTGTCCTTCATCGGCGTTCAAAGGCCCCGGTTCAGGCCGCCTGCGGCGCCCTCAGGGGACACACCGTTACAAAACAATGGTGTCCTGATGGTGTCTTCGCGCGCGCCGAAGTTCCTCCGTCACCTGCGTGACGCCGCATTGGTGCGATCCCCAATACGCCGGCCGACGCGCCCGCCTAGGCTAGGCGGCAAAGGAAACGTTCATGCGACCTCACTACCGATTCTGGCCGCGCCGGCTGCCGCACGCGCTGCGGGTGCCCGCCACCTCGCTCTGGGACAACCTGGCGACCAACGCCCGCCGCTATCCGGACAAGGCCGCACTGGTCTTCTTCGGCGCGCAGATGTCCTACCGCGAGCTGGCCGATTCCGCCGAGCGCCTGGCCGCGCGCCTGCACGCCCTGGGCGTGCGCAAGGGCGACCGCGTGCTGCTCTGCATGCAGAACTGCCCGCAGCTGGTGGTGGCGCATTTCGCCATCCTGCGGGCCAACGCGGTGGTGGTGCCCGTCAACCCCATGAACCGGGCGGAGGAGCTCAAGCACTACATCACCGATCCCGACAGCCGCGTGGCCATCACCACCGCCGACCTGGCGGCCGACATTTGCCAGGCCAGTGCCGGGGTGCCGCCCGCATCGGGCCTGCGCCATGTGATCGTCACGCATTTCACCGATGCGTTCGACCCGGATGCCGGCGGCGCCGATGCCGTGCCCGCCCACTGGCGCGACTGGCTGTGCCGCCGGCACGTGCTGCCCACGCTGGCGGGCGGCGAAGTCCATGCCTGGACCGATGCGCTGGCTTGCACCGAGCCTGCGCCGGCACACGAGGTGGCGTCCGGCGACCTGGCAGTGCTGCCCTACACCAGCGGTACCACCGGGCTCCCCAAGGGCTGCATCCACCCGCACCGCAGCATCATGCACAACGCCGTCGCCGGCAGCCTGTGGGGCACGGCCTCGCCCGAGAGCGTGGTGCTGGCGGTGGTGCCTATGTTCCACATCACGGGCATGGTGAGCATGATGCACACCACCATCTACTGCGGCGGCACGCTGGTCATCATGCCGCGCTGGGACCGCGATCTGGCCGGCCGGCTCATCTCGCACTACCGCGTCACCAGCTGGACCAATATCCCCACCATGGTCATCGACCTGCTGGGCAGCCCGCGCTTCGCCGAATACGACCTGTCGAGCCTGAGCTATATCGGCGGTGGCGGCGCGGCCATGCCGCAGGCCGTGGCCCAGCGCCTGTTCGAGCAGTTCGGATTGCGCTATTCCGAAGGCTACGGCCTCACCGAGACTGCAGCGCCCTCGCATTCCAACCCGCCCGACCATCCCAAGCAGCAATGCCTGGGCATTCCCTTCATGAGCACGGATGCGCGTGTGGTGGACCCGGACACGCTGCGCGAGCTGCCTGTGGGCGAGCAGGGCGAGATCGTCATCCACGGCCCCGAGGTGTTCGACGGCTACTGGAAACGGCCCGACGCCACCGAAGCGGCCTTCATCGAACTGGATGGCAAGCGCTTCTTCCGCTCGGGCGACCTGGGCCACATGGACGAGGAGGGCTACTTCTTCCTCACAGACCGGCTCAAGCGCATGATCAATGCCAGCGGCTTCAAGGTCTGGCCGGCCGAGGTGGAGGCGCTGATGTTCCGCCACCCGGCGATCCAGGAAGCCTGTGTGATCGCCGCGCGCGACGCGTATCGCGGCGAGACCGTCAAGGCCGTGGTCGTGCTGCGCAGCGAGCAGCGCGGGCAGGTGTCCGAAGCCGACATCGTGGCCTGGTGCCACGACAACATGGCCGTCTACAAAGCCCCGCGCATCGTGCAGTTCGCCGACGCGCTGCCCAAGAGCGGCAGCGGCAAGGTGATGTGGCGCGCGCTGCAGGAGGCCGAGCCGGCCTAGGGCCTGCCCAGGCCCTGATCTGGCGGGCTTGACTCGATCAGGCCCCTGGGTCCGCCAGCTCGGCCAGTTCCCGGTCCAGCAGGGCCGGGTCGTCCATCTGCAGCTCGATCAGGCGGCGCAGATGGGTCACGCTGTCCAGATCGATCACCCGGCACAGCAGGCCGACCAGGGTGCCGTCAGCGCCACTGTCCACATGCGCCAGCTCGGCGGACATCGAGATGTGCGCGTCTTCCGGCCCCAGCGGGATCGCCAGCAGGCAGGGCATGCCCACGGCCAGCGCCAGATCGGCCGGCACACGCAGCAGCGCGCCCTTGAGCGAGAGGTCCAGCACCTGGGCCGCGACGGTGCCGTGGCCGGTGGTGAACTGGGCGGGTGCGTCGAACGCGATGCGGATGAACTGGCGGCGCTCTGAGACCATGGGTCAACTCCTGATGCTTGCCCGGCATGCTAGCGCAGGGAGTCCGGTACGGGCGCTGGCGTTCGGCACGCCAGCGTGATTTTCATCGCGTGGAGCGTCCCGCCCCGGCCGGCGCCCATCCGCCTTGCCTTAAGCTTGCCGCCCTATGAGCCAAGTGACCTTCTCGCCCCCTTACGCCCAACTGGGGGGCCTCGCCCAGCAATTGCAATCCGCCGGGCATGCCGTCGTCCGCCCGCAGGACGTGGCTGCCTGGGCGGGCGTGGACCTCGTCGGGCTGCAGGCGCTGGGCGCCGGGTGGAACGATCTGCCGCCCGATGAATTCCTGAAGGATGGCGGCCGCTACCGCCGCCGCCGGCACGCGAGCTTCGTGGCGGAGCCCGGCGCCGTGGGCGAACCTTTCGCCCTGCGCGCCGTGCCGCACCGCGCGCATTGGCAGCCTCTGGAATACAACGCGCTGCACGGCGGCATGGAGCGCTGGTTCGCGCCCATGGAAGAGGCGGTGCTGGCCGCTCCGGCCTGGCAGCGGCTGATGGCCGCGCTGGCGGGGCTGGCGCAATCGGCGCTCGCGTCCACGCCCGAGCGCTGGTTCATGGAAGCGCACCAGTTCCGCATCGACACCGCCGGCGGCATCGGCCGGCCCACGCCCGAAGGCGCGCACCGCGACGGAGTGGATCTGGTGGCCGTCTTCCTCGTGGCGCGCGAGGGCGTCAAGGGCGGCGAGACGCGTATCTTCGAAGCCTCGGGCCCGTTCGGCCAGCGCTTCACCCTGACCGAGCCGTGGTCGGTGCTGTTGCTGGACGATGCCCGCATGATCCATGAAACCACGCCCATCCAGCCCTTGGCAGAGGGCGGCTGGCGCGATACGCTGGTCGTCACCTGCCGGCGTGGCGGCTTTCAGCAGGCGGCCTCCTGAGCCCGGGCCGAAAGCCCCGGGCTATGACGGACATCAAAAGGCAGAGGGGGCGGCGCTGCCACACTGTCGGCATGAACCCGGCCCTGCGGGGCCGTCCATCCACTCTAGAGGAGCACATCTCATGTTCAAGCACATCCTGATTCCCGTCGACGGTTCCGCTACCGCGCTGAACGCGGCGACCAAGGCGGCCGGCCTGGCCAAGGCCTTCGGCAGCAAGGTGACGGCGCTCTACGTGGTGGACCCGTACCCCTTCACCGGCGTCGGCGCCGACTTCGCCTACGGCCAGTCGCAGTACCTGACCGCTGCCACCGCAGAAGCCAACACGGCGCTGGATGCCGCCAAGGCGGTCTTCGAGCAGGCCGGCGTGGTGGTGGAGACGACCATCGGCGAAGGCCATGCCATCCACGACGGCATCGCTCGCGCGGCCGAAACCACCGGCGCCGACCTGATCGTGATGGGCTCGCACGGCCGTCGCGGCCTGGAAAAGCTGGTGCTGGGCAGCGTGACCCAGCGCGTGCTGGGCGTGGCCCACGTGCCCGTGCTGGTGGTGCGCGACTGAGCCTGCGCTGGCGCGTTCCGCGCGCCTCGTGCGATGTTCTTGCGCCCCGGGACCTGCCGGGGCGGCGGGGCGGTGCGGCTCCTGCGGGAGCCGCTGTCCTTGGTGCGCAGCATGGGCCCGCGCCGGGGCCCGCTGGTCACTCGATCTTGGCGCCCGAGGCTTCCACGATGCCCTTCCACTTGGCGTGGTCGGCCTTGATCAGGGCGCCGAACTGCGTCACCGACATCGTTTCGGGCTCCGCGCCCTGGGCCTGGATGGCCGCCTTCACGTCGGGCATGGCCAGCAGCTTGTTGACTTCGGCATGGATGCGATTGACCACGCCGGCCGGCGTGTTCGCGGGCGCGAGCAGGCCGTACCAGGTGCTGACGTCGAAGCCCGCGTAGCCCGATTCGGCCACCGTCGGCACGTCAGGCAGGCTGGAGCTGCGCTTGGCCGACGTGACGGCCAGCGGGCGCAGCTTGCCCGACTTGATCTGGCCCATGGCCGAGGGTACGGACGACACCAGCAGGTCCACATTGCCCGAGAGCGCATCCATCAGCGCGGGGCTGGAACCCTTGTACGGCACATGGACCAGCTTCACGCCTGCGGCCTTCTCGAACAGGTCGCCCGCCAGCTGGATGGAGGTGCCGTTGCCCGGCGAGCCGTAGGTGATGCTGCCGGGCTTGGCCTTGGCGGCGGCTACCACGTCGGCCAGCGTCTTGAAGCGCGAGTGGGCGCTGGTGGCGATCAGCACCGGCGTGTAGGCCACATGGGCGATGGGCGTGAGGTCGCGCGTCGGGTCCCAGGGCAGGTTCTTGTAGAGCCAGGGGCCGATGACCAGGTTGTCCTTCTGGCCCATCACGATGTCGTAGCCGGTGGGCGCGGCTTTCACCGCTTCGGTGATGCCCAAGGTGCCGCCCGCGCCGGCGCGGTTGTCGGCGACCACCGTCCAGTGCGCGGTCTCGCCCAGCTTGGTGCCCACCAGGCGCGCCAGGATGTCGGTGCCGCCGCCGGGCGGGAAGGGCACGATCATGCGGATGGGCTTGGTGGGGTAGTCGGCGGGCGCTGAGGCGCCTTGCGCGTGCGCGCCGGAGGCGGCCACGAAGGCGAGTGCGGTGAAGGACAGCAGGGTGCGGATCGAGGTCATGGCGCGGTTGTCTCCATTGTTCGGCGAGGGGTGATCAGGCGCCGATTGTGCCCTCAGCGCACGGATGCCGTCGCACCATGCTATGAAATCAATAGCGATATATCCGGCTGCGCTATGCCGCGCGCATCGCCGGCCTGAGCAGTTCCAGCAGCTTCTGTGCCGTCCCTCCCTCGTCCAGCGGCGTATACACCACCAGCTTCATGCCTGGCCGGTCGGTGATTTCCAGGCCGGTGTATTCGAAGGTCATGCGCCCGGCCAGCGGATGCTGGATGCGCTTGTGCCCGTCGAGCGGACGCAGCACCTCGTGCCGGGGCCACCACTGGCGGAACTCCGGACTCGCCTGCGTCAATGCATCGATAAGCCGCGCGAAGTCGGGGTCGCCGACGTAGCGGGCGCTGTCGGCGCGGAACATCGCCAGCGCGGCCGGCGCGAGCCGGTCCCAGTCGAGCAGCAGGCTCCGGTGCGCCGGATCGGCGAAGACTTGGTGCATGACGTTGCGCGCGTCGCCCTGCAGCCGGCCATAGTCGCCGAACAGCACCTGCGCGGCTCGGTTCCAGGCCAGCACGTCCCAGCGGCGGCCCAGCACGTAGGCCGGTTGGCCGCGCAGGCTCTCCAGCATGCGCAGCAGCGGCGCATCGACCTGCTCCGGCCCCATGGCCCGGCTCTGCGGGGCGGGGCGGTTGCCCAGCAGGAACAGATGCCGCCGCTCTGCCGGATCGAGCTGGAGGGCGTCCGCCAGTGCCGTCAGCGCTTCTGCCGACGGAGACACGTCGCGCCCTTGTTCGAGCCAGGTGTACCAAGTGGCGCCGATGCCGGCGAGCTGTGCGACTTCCTCGCGCCGCAGGCCCGGTGTGCGGCGGCGGAACCCTGCGGGCAAGCCGGCCGCTTCCGGGCTCAGCCGTTCGCGCCGTGAACGCAGGAATCCACCGAGTTCATGGCGACGGACGCCGGGGTCGGGCAAGGGTGGCGGCGAGGGCATGCGAGGATCGTAGCAGTAGCGATACCAGGATAACGCGGGAACTGGTTGGAGAGTGCGCACGTTCGAACAATGCGGTCTTCCACCACTCTCCATCGAGGATCAACGCCATGCCGCAACAACACACATTCATTCTTGGAGGCTCGTCGGGCATCGGTCTGGCCTGCGCTCGCGAACTGCTCCGCCTCGGCCACCGCGTCACGATCGCCGGGCGCGATGCGCAGCGCCTGGACGACGCCACGCAGACACTGACCGGCGATTTGGCGACCTGCCTCCTGAATGCTGCCGACACGGGGCACCTGGGCGATGCCTTCGCGCAGGTCGGTCCACTGGACCACCTGGTGCTGGCGCTGGGCAGCGGCAAAGGCGTGGGGCCGTTCGCCACGGTCGGCTTGGCCGAGGTGCGCCAGGGCTTCGAGGAGAAGTTCTTCCCCCACTTCGCGGCAGCGCAGGCTGCGCTGCCATGGCTGCGCAAGGACGGCAGCCTCACCTTCGTCTCGGCGGTGACGGCCCAGGCCGCCATGCCCGGTACGGCGGGGATCGGCGCCGCCAATGCGGCGGTCGCTGCGTTGGTTCCCATCCTGGCCGCCGAATTGCGACCGTTGCGTGTGAACGGCGTCTCGCCCGGCGTGATCGACACGCCCTGGTGGGGTTTCCTGGAGGACACGCAGAAGGCGGCGGTGTTCGCCGAGTACGCCGCCAAGACCCCGGTCGGGCGTGTGGGCCAACCGCAGGACGTGGGCCAGGCCATTGCCCTGCTGATCTGCAATGGCTTCATCAGCGGGCAGATGCTTGTCTGCGACGGCGGGCTGCGCCTGGGCTGTTAGCTCACGCGCATCACTGTCGCGGCCCGACTGCGGTCTCCGCAAACTACTATCTGGCATTGGAGTCGATCTCCCTCCTCAGGCGGCTTGCGGCTTGCCGTTCGGCTCACGAACCATCTCGGGGTTTTTTCCGGGGGCAATGGATCTTTCTCGTGGGCATTGAGGCTGGGAGATCGTCAACAAGTTCCTGAAGCGTCCCCAGCATCAGCCTTCGCGCACATCGGCCACGGGTACGTGGCCGAAGTCGGGGCGGTCCAGCCAGGCCAGCACGCGGCGCGCGGCTTCTTCGGGCGAGGTGAGCATGCCTTGGCTTTTCAGCGCGGCGAAGTTGCCGGCGTCCGGGAAGCGATCCGGCGCGGCACCGCGCAGCTGGGTCTGCATGGCGGTGTCGATCACGCCCGGGGCCAGCGAGCACACGCGAGCACCGTGGGGCCGGGCGGCCTCGTCCAGCGCCACGCAGCGGGTGAAGTGGTCCACACCCGCCTTGGCCGCGCAATAGGCCGATTGCGAGGCCATGGGGCGGCGGCCCAGGCCCGAGGAGATGTTCAGCACCTTGCGCGGCAGCGTCCAGCCGTTGGTCGCGCCCAGGAAGGCGCCCGTCAGCAGCATGGGCGCTTCCAGGCCCACGCGCAGGGCCTGGGCCAGCGCGGTC
>Ga0105242_10004952_pt1 | contig 10306 bp, 19 predicted proteins | sample KBSM24metaG_FD_81521 | JGI IMG/M metagenome (GOLD analysis project Ga0105242, IMG submission 81521) | Miscanthus rhizosphere microbial communities from Kellogg Biological Station, Michigan, USA - KBS M2-4 metaG | ecosystem: Host-associated > Plants > Roots > Rhizosphere > Soil | place... | reverse complement strand
GACCTCGACAAGCGCCGGTGGATCGTCTACCCCGAGCGCCAGCGGTCGCAGGACGTGTACAAGAACTACCCCGGCACGATCGCGTACGCGCGGTCGGTCGAGGACAAGATCCGCATGATGCTCAGGTACGGCAACGACGACGCCCTGCGGACCTACTGGAACTTCATCCACCACCAGCGCCAGCGCGACATGGCGCGCGGCAAGGGCGACTACGCCGAGAGCAACATCGTCTACAAGTGGCTGGTCCGCGCGGGCCTGCTGCCCGAGATCGCGAAGGCCCTGGGTGTCTACCTCGCTACTTGACCGCCTCGTCGAGGCCGCCGTCCGGCCCGACCCGCTCCCGTTCGAGGTCGTCGCCGCGATGCAGCACGAGGCCGCCTGGGTGGACGTGGCGGCGAAGGCCAAGCGCCTGGTCATGAACGGCCAGGTCACCGTCCTCCGCAACGCCCCGACCCACGTCATGGCGCACGTCATCGGCGACCACGGCGAGTACGACTGCGAGATCAGCCGCCACGACCCGAACTCGTCCGTCATCGAGCAGTGGAACTGCGAGTGCCCGTGGGCCCAGTACGCCTTCGACCGCACCCGCAAGTGGAAGCACCTGGAGGGCCGCGTCTGCTCGCACGTCCTCGCCGCCTACTGGCGCGCCCGCCAGACCCCGCTCGACACCGAGGGCGAGGAGGTCGCCCCGCAGCCCGGCCAGCGCGCCCCGCAGCCCGCGATCCCGGGCATGGAGCCGGGCGAGGCCCCGAGGGAGGTCCAGCGCAGGCCGATGGAGACGGAGGGCGTGCCGCCGCCCGAGGAGGCCGCGCCGATCCCGACGCAGCCCGCGCAGCCGCCCCTGCCCGCGCCCGCCCCTCCGGCCGCGCCCCCCGCCGCGACCCCGCCGGTCGTCGGCCCGCCGCCGCAGATGCCGGTGGTCCCGCCGTCCCCGGTCTCCGTGCCGACCGCGCCCCAGCACGAGCAGCTGCAGCTTTTCGACATCACCCGCCCGATCGGCCAGCAGCCGTACCCGTCCGCGACGCCGGTCTCCGTCCCGGGCAAGACGCCCCCGACCCCCGGCAACCCGATCGCCTTCCCGGGCACCTTCTCCCACTTCGCGCCGGTGATCCGCGTCCGGTCCTCGCGGTTCGTCTGGGCCGACGCCGACCCGACGGAGCTGTACCTCCGGGACGGCGGCCGCTACGTCTCCCTGGTCACCGACCAGGCGCTGGAGCTATCCGGCGGCAAGATCCCCGTACCCGGGGCCCAGCCGTTCGACGTGTCGTCCGAGGGCGTCCCGATCTACCGCGTCGCCGACCTGGGCTGGAACCCCGAGACCGGCCGGAGGGAGAACGCCGACGTCAACGCCCTCCAGGGCGCGCCGGAGCAGACCGGCACCTACGGGACCGCCAGGGCGGGCCAGCGCGCCGAGGTCCTCGACTGGGACCCCGCGCTCCAGATGGCCTACCTGCTCCTGCCGGTCGGCTACCAGGGCCAGGACGTGCGCCTGCACCCCCACGCCATGAAGGGCTGGGTGGACCTGAAGGACCTCAGGCCCGCCCCGGGCCGCGACCCCGCCCGCCAGGGCTGGAGGCCCGCCCGGTGATCTGGTACCTCCTCAAGTTGCAGCTCCTCCCGTACCTCCTCCGGCCGCGTCGCTACGTCGAGTCGCTGCTGGACGAGGGCATCTCGTAGACCCCCCGTTTGGGGGGCGCCGCCCCGCGCCGGAACCTGCTATACTGAGGGCATGAGGCTCATCTCTCAGGGCGACGGCATGTGGGTCTCGGAGGACGGGCGTTGCTCGATCGAGCGCGACGACACCTACGAGACGTACTGCGACGACCCGCACCCGCAGAAGCTGTCGCGCGACGACCGCGCGAAGTTCGCCGGGATGGACGACCACGACCGGCGCGGGCTCTCCAGCTGGAACTGGCCGAAGTACTGGGCCCTGCTCCACGGGCACAAGGGTTTCGTGTGCGACGGCGGCCAGTCCCACTGGTACACGATGTGGGTGGTCGTGGTGGAGGACGAGCGTACGGAGGACGTGTATGACAAGTTCGGGCAGGCTCGCGCGGCTCTGGAGGCGATCGCGGGAGAGAAGACCACGCTGGTCAGGAGGAAGCCATGATCACTTGCAGAGAGGCGCTCGTCATCGCCGCCGAGGAGGCTCTCGCCAAGGGCAACATGAAGCTCCACTTCCGCATCCTCCGTCTGCTCGCGAGGCGCCAGTCGTGAAGGCGCAGGACGGGGACCTGATCATGAGGCGGAGGACCCGGCAGGGCCCGGTCGTGATCTTGGAGTACCTGCCGAGCGCCGACGAGGGGAACCCGTGGCAGACGACCTGCGACGAGCACGGCGGCGTCTGCTCGCACACGACGCGGGCGATCGCCGAGAGCTTCGTCCCCGTGCCGGACCAGTGGTGCGAGGATTGCATGCACGGCCCTGGAACACTGAGCGGAGACAGAGAGGTGTGAGATGGCCAGACACGTGATAGGCAGCACTGGGCGGAAGGCCGTAATGGCCGACGGCCGAACCGAGGAGATCTTCGAGGCCGTCCGCGAAACCGGCATGTTCGCCGGTGCTACGTTCGAGGTCTTGGAGTCCGAGCTAACCGACGACGAGAGAGAAGGGGTCAATGACGACTGAGAAGGACTACACCTGCGTCCCGACGCGCCAGCTCGCGGAGGTCTTCGAGCGGTACCGCGACCGGAGCGTTCCGCTGGCGCTGATCGCGGAGCGCGTCCCGATGGACGTGCGCGACCTCAAGAAGGTCGTCCAGCAGGACAAGTACCGGACGACCGGCCTCGGCCTGGCCGACCGCATCCTCATGGCCATCGGCTGCAACATCACGGCCCTGACCGAGGCGGGCCTGCTGACCGTCATCCCGTCGCCCGGCGCCGGGTGCCCGGCCCGCATGGCCTACGACGAGTGGTGGGTCGCCCGGGAGCCGGGCCGCCCCGCCCCCGGGCCGCAGGAGAGGGCCCGGCGGGACGCGCAGGTCAAGCGGCGCACTCGGGAGCTGGCCCAGCTCCGCAAGACCACGCTAGCCCTGCACTGCTGACGGGAGGGGCGCCGCGCCCCTCCCCTCCGCGCTAGAATCCTGGGAAACCAACCAGGAAAGCAGGAGAACATGTCATTCCCAGAGGTATCTCTCGAACTGGCCGCGGAGGCCGTCGAGGAGGCCCGCAGCGACGTGGAGGGGTACATCCTCGACGCCACCGGCATCGAGCCCGCCGCGCTCGACTCGGTCTCCACCGACACGCTGATCGACCTGGCCCGGGCGCTCGTGGGCGCCTACGAGGACGGGTTCAGCTCGGGCGTCATGACCGGCGGCGGCGAGTCGTTCGAACTCGGCCGCATCCTCGCGTCGATGGGGTTCGACGTCGGCCCCGACGGCGATGAGGCCCCGGAGGACGGCGACCTCTCCGAGGCCGACGCGATCGTGGTGGACCAGCTGAGCATCCTCGTCCGCGAGGAGGTCATCCCGCGCCTGGAGTTCGTCGAGGCGCAGACCGGCTACAAGTGGGCGCCGGAGCTGGCCGAGGAGAAGGCCGGAGAGGATGAGGGCCGGTACGAGCTAGGGGCCCAGTGACGCAGATCGACCCGGACCTGCTCCCCCAGGCTCTGCCCGACGGCTGGATGCCCGGGAGCGGTAAGCACCTGGGGGCGATGGTCGTCACGTTCGCGCCGCCGGACCACTATCTGCCCGAGAGGTCGCCGCACTTCCACCCGACCGCGGGGCGTTTGCTCATGGACGCCCTGTTCGCGGCCGAGGTCGAGGAACTCGGCGACATCTACTGGACGGCCCTCGTCAAAGTGCCGCTGGGCGAGAACTCCTCCGGGGCCCTGCACATTGAGGCGGCTCTCCCGTACCTTGTCGAGGAGGTCCAGCACGTCGTCCCTCTGTACGTCCTGGCGCTCGGCCAGAAGGTGTTCTCGGCCCTGACCGGGTCGGTTCTCGGCCTTGCGCTCTACCGCGGCCTCTGGCAGCACCTGGACGAGCGGTTCGACTGGGAGGAGGCCCTCGTCATGCCGACGTTCAGCCCGGCCGAGGTCCTCGACCGGCCGTCGCTCAAGGCGGCGTTCGACCGCGACGTGCGCGAGTTCGCGTCCGCCTGGAGGAAGGGGAGGGGAGATGGCTAGGATGACGGAGATCGAGACCGGCACACTGGCGCTGGAGCCCATCCTGCACAGCGTCCGCCACGTCCACGAGCCCGAAGCGACCTACAGGATCGACGCGAAGGAGATCCGTGACCGCACCCTCGACCGCATGGTCTGGGAGCTTCACGCGAGCGTCTACGCGGAGAAGGTCCTGGAGCGTGAGCAGCGCGTCCACTTCGAGAAGGAGGTGGACTTCTGGTTCCCGCGGTCCCCGTGGCACCACTTCAAGCACCGGCACGTCGAAGCCTGGTGGATGGCGCCGGTCCGCTGGCTCCGGCCGACGGTGCAGTACGAGCGGTCGTCCAAGATGATCGACCTCTGGAAGACCGTCCGGTTGCAGCAGTTCGCAAAGTTCCCGGAGACGAAGCTCATGATGCCCGAGGACCTGGGCGGCAAGCAGTACGTCCGTTACGAGACGAGCAAGGTGCTGGAGTGAGTTTCTGGCGCCCCGGGCTTGACGAGATCGGGCCGACCCGGCTCGGCCACTGGATGCTCGTCCTGCGTCTCGGTTGGCTCGCTCGTCCCTTCGGCATCGGCGTCCACTCCGACGCCCAGCTCACGACGTGGGCCTGCGAGCGCGAGGGGCACGCCAGGCGGGCGTTCCGGGACGCGATGCACTCGCTCCAGAAGCGGGACCGCGGCGAGGCGATCCGCCTGTGGGACAAGTGGGAGGGCGCGTGAGCGACTACGACGACGGCTACGAGGCCGGTCACGAGGACGGCTGGAACGAGGGCTACGAGCAGGCGGTCAAGGACGTCGGGCCGGGCCCCACGTTCCCCAGCGGCTCCACGAACGTCACCGCGTACGCCCTGTCCTCGGTCCCGCTGGTCACCGCCACCGCGCCGCTGACCGGAAGTGTCTGACGCGCCCTACGTCAGGCCCGAGGAGGGCGCCTGGTTCCTGCCGACCTCCCCGTTCAGCCTCCGGTGCTGCGACTGTGGCCTGGTCCACAGGGTCGAGCTAGAGGTGCGGGAGGACGGCAAGGTCAGGGCGAGGTTGTGGCGCGACAACAGGGCGACCGGCCAGGTGCGCCGGTGGTCCCCGCCGCTGCCGGGCATGATACGGGCATGAGGGCCTTCATCGTCCCGGACCTGCACGGCCGGACCGACCTGATGCTCGGCCTGCTCCGCGCGGCCGGGGTCGCCACGCCCGACGGTAGGCGCGCCCAGGAGACCGAGCGCGACACCGTGATCTCCGTCGGCGACCTGATCAACGGCGCCATGTCCTCCTGGGACGACGACGAGCGTACCCTGAGAGAGGCCGACGGGCTGATCGACCTGGTCGTCATCGGCAACCACGAGCACCCCTACTACGGCGGCGTCCCGTTCAGCGGCTTCTCCCCGAGCCCCGCCGTCCGGTCGGCCCTGAACTCCTGGGAGCGCGCCGGGAAGATGATACGCCAGGCGGTGATCGGCGACACCCTGGTCACGCACGCCGGGGTCCACTCCAAGTTCCGCTTCGAGACGGCGCTGGGCGCCGCCGCGGCGATCGAGGACGCCTGGGACAACTACGAGAGGTACGCGGCCGTCAAGCTGGGCGGCGTCGTGTACACGCGGAACCGGGACTTCACGTTCACCAAGCCGAGCAACGGCAAGCAGTACACCCTTCCGATGGCCTCGCTCGTGGACGGGATGCCCGAGAAGCGCGGCGGCTGGCTCCGCTACGGCGGCGTCCTCTGGTCGGACTGGAGCGAGCCCAAGAACACCAGCTTCAGCCAGGTCTGCGGGCACACGCCGGTCGAGACCGGGCCCGTCCTGGTCCAGCACCTCAAGTCGGAGAAGTTCACGGTCAACATCGACACCGGCGCCAAGAGCGGCAAGGGCCCGGTCGGCGTCTGGCTCGACGGCGACGGCGAGATCATCGACTTCGTCGAGACCCCGTGAGCGCCGAGGCCCAGCTGCGGGCCCTCGTCGGCCTGGCCGTCGAGGACGCCACGCTGTCGGCCGGGGACGAGCGGCTGACGCTCGTGTTCGCCGACGGCTCGACCCTGTCGGTCGAGGTGGACCACGCGCCGCAGCCGGGCTACTCGGCCGTCCTGCACGTCCGGCACACCCGCGACTACTCCCGGCGAACCCCCCAAACGGGGGGCTAGCAAGCCCCCAAAAGGGGGATGCGAGGACCTCCTTCCCATGCTATAATATGGGTAGGGACACCCTACGCCAGGAGGTCGGATGGAGGGCACCGAGACGGAGGCGCCGCTGTGGCGCGTGTGGATGCAGGACGGCCCGTGGGTCCTCAGGCGGGCCGAGGACAAGGACGCGGTCTACCGCGGGTTCAAGCCCAAGAAGCGGGCGCTGATCACGCGCGTTGACCGCGTGCTCAAGACGAGCGAGGGCACGCAAATCCCCCAAACGGGGGGCGCGGGGAGGCGGCGGCTGCGGTGATACTTAGGGAGATGGACCGCGACCAAGGAGGAACGTTGACCCAGCTCCACGAGCCCGCCGACAAAGGCGACTTCCGTTTCGAGGTCATCGACACGCCGGAGACCGAGGACCCGTTCATGCAGGTCCTCGTCCTGACGATCGACGACCAGGGCGCCGAGATCGGCCGGGACATCTACTCCTCGCGCAGCGAGGCCTTCGACATGATCGAGGCCGCGCGCGAGGCCCAGGCGTTCACGCTTGAGGAGCGCCTCGACATGTACGCAGAGAGGGGCTGGTAGCCTTGAGGCTCAACGGCCAGACCCTGACGTCGGAGGGGACCCTCCCGGGCAAGAAGATCAGGATGTCGATCGAGGCCACCGCCGTCCCGCTCATCATGGACGCGATGACCAACCTGTATGAGAACGCGCACCTCGCGATCATCCGCGAGTACAGCACGAACGCGCGCGACTCGCACGTCGAGGCGGGGTGCCCGGAGCGGCCGATCGAGGTCACGCTCCCGAAGTCGCTGTCCCCGAACCTCGTGATCCGCGACTACGGCGTCGGGCTGGACGCCGACGACATCGAGCAGATCTACTCCCGCTACGGCGCGAGCACGAAACGCGACACCAACGACGCGATCGGTATGCTCGGGTTCGGCTGCAAGAGCGGCCTGGCCTACGCCCAGCAGTTCACGCTCAGCGGGATCAAGGGCGGCGTCCGCACCGAGGTCGCCGTGTCGAAGTCCGAGGACGGCGGCGGCGACATGACGCCGGTCACGTCCTACGAGTCGGAGGACGAGCAGGGCGTGGAGATCGTCATCCCCGTCCCGCCGTACGACTTCGAGAAGATCGCCAAGACCGCCGCGGAGTTCTTCCGCTTCTGGCCGGAGGGCTCCGTCCTCGTGGACGGCGTCCCGCCGAAGCGCATCGACGGCATGTGGCTGAGCGACGACCTGCTCCTGACCAAAGAGGCCCTCGGCCTGACGGTCGTCATGGGCGGCGTCCCGTACCCGGAGATCAACAGCTACGGAGACACCTGGGACAAGGACCGCTACGGCCTCGTCGCGTTCGTCGGGATCGGCGACGTCGCCTTCGTCCCGTCGCGCGAGGCTCTCAAGCTGAACGACCCGCAGACCAAGGCCAAGATCCAGGAGATCCTGCAGCGCGAGAAGGTCGAGAAGCAGGCGGCCCTCCTGGCGCTCGTCGCGGAGGCGCCGGACGCGCCCGAGGCCGCGAGGATCGCGAAGGAGGCCCGGAAGATCGGCCTCAAGGAAGAGGCGGTCTGGCAGGGCAAGCCCGTGCCGGACGCCCTCAAGCTGGAGGGCGCCAAGCTCACCGTCGGCTCCGTCGTCCGCAAGGACCGCGACAAGGGCTTCGGCGAGGTCCGCAGCATCCCCAACGGGACGCCCACGTTCTGGCTCGGCGGGTTCCCGAACCCCAAGTTCACGCCGTACAAGCGGCAGAAGCTCGACCAGTGGTGGCGGAAGAACCGCGACCGGCTCGTGCCCGAGGGCGAGGCCGCCCCGGTGGACTTCGTGATCGCGCCGGAGGTGCCCCAGGAGATCCGCGACTGGATCCCCGAGGGCCGCATCCTCCCGTGGGCCCAGGTCGAGGCCGAGAAGATCTCCAAGCCGAAGCAGGAGCGCGAGGACGCCGACGGCCGCCCGAAGAAGCCCCAGGGCACGTACCCGGCCTACTCGGGCGGCGGCGGGCGCGGCGACCACGACCCGGCCGACGTCCCGGTGGACAAGCTGTTCTACTACGTCGGCTCGGCCGCCTGGAACGCCTACCGGCACGACGACGTGGACCAGATCCTCCGGTCGGTCGAGGGCGCGTTCGTGTTCGTCCTGGCCCAGAACCGGCTGCCGAAGTTCCTCCGCGACAACCCGGCCGCGAGGGAGATAAGCGCCTTCGTCAAGGCCCAGGCCGAGGACTGGCTCGACTCCCTGACCGACGACGACCTGCTCGCGCTGTCGATGAACGGGAACACCCCGGGCATCATCCGCGACCTGGACGTGTCGAGGGTGGACGACCCCGAGCTGGCCAAGGTCGCCGCCGCCGCCGCGCGGCACGACGAGGTCCAGGCCCTGCGCAGCGCCTAAAGCCGGTGGGTGAGGCCCGAGGTGCCGAAGCCGCACGACGTGAGCGTGAAGTACCCGCTCATGGACGGCCTGGACTTCCACCACTTCCACGGCCGGACCCCCCACGACCACGTGTACCTTTACATCAACGCCGCGCACGCGGCCAGAGAGGAGCAGACGGTATGACCGCTGCGACACAGAAGAAGGGCGGCTACGCGGGCTACAGGCTCGTCGGCGAGCCCGGCCAGACCCAGTTCATCACCGTCTTCGTCCACGGCGCCCCGCCCCGCGCGATGTCGTCGGGCCAGCCGGAGTTCGACGCCGTGCTGGAGAAGGCGCGCGCGGGCGACCCGACCGTGATCGACCTGCTCGACATGGCCGCCGCCGCGCAGAGCAAGTTCCAGTACCTCACCGACCGCATCGTCGCCCGGGCGGACGGGATCTACTTCGACGGAGACAAGATGGTCGGCCCGCTGGCGGACCAGGTCTCCCGGTTCCTGCGCGAGGGCGTGGGCGACTGGCGCCCGCTCGTGAACTTCTTCGAGCGCGTCATGACCAACACGAACGAGCACACCCGCCGGACGCTGTTCGACTTCCTCGGCCAGGAGGACTTCACGATCAACGACGACGGCACGATCGTCGGCTACAAGGCCGTCCACGTGCGCGGCGACGCGTACTCCCCGAGCCGCTTCGGCCCCGGCGTCACGGTCAACGGCGTCCTCCAGGTGGGCCGGATCGAGCAACGCGTCGGCGACCTCGTCGAGATGCCCCGCGCCCGCGTCGTCCACGACCCGACCGCGGACTGCTCCGTCGGGCTCCACGTCGGTACGCACAACTACGCGAGCACGTTCCTGACGGGCCCGGGGACCGCCGTCCTGGAGGTCGCCATCGACCCCCGCGACGTGGTCAGCGTGCCCGAGGGCCGCGGCGGCTACGGCAAGGTGCGCGTCTGCCGGTACCGCGTCGTCCGCGAGATCCCGAAGCGGGCCAAGGTCACGGCGGCCGTCAAGAAGGCGGGCCGCCCGAACGCCCGGAAGGGCGCGGCCACGGTCGCCTCGAAGATCGCGGGCGTCCTGAAGCGGCGCAAGAAGAACGGCCTGGACGCGAAGGCGATCGCCGACAAGACCGGCGTGAGCCTCGCGACGACCCGGACCACGCTGAGCCGGATGAAGAAGGACGGCTCGGTCAAGGTCGCGGGCAAGAAGAAGGGTAAGGCCGACACGTACGTAGCGGCCTAGGCTCCCCGCCGGTGGCGGCCCCAAGATCCCCCGTTTGGGGGAGGCGGGGGCCGCCCACGGGAGGGATACTTAGGACACATGGCAATCGTAGACACATACAAGGCTCTGGACGCCGTGCAGGCGGCGGTTGACGCCGCCGTCGAGGCTGGCGCGACCCGCCCCGACATCCGGGAGGCCACCGAGGCCGCCATGGACGAGGCCAACGCCCGGCGCGAGGCCGAGCAGATGCGGAGGATCTACGGATGAGGCTCCCGACCCTGTACAAGCGCAACGAGGACGGCTCCGTCCAGCAGTGGGACATCGGCGTCGCCGAGTGGGGCGCGGAGGGTCACGGCATGATCCGCAAGGTCTATGGGAAGGTGGACGGCAAGCTCCAGACCGCCGAGGACCTTGTGACCGAGGGCAAGAACGTCGGCCGCGCGAACGAAACCACGCCGCTCCAGCAGGCCGAGGCCGAGGCCCAAAGCCAGTGGGAGAAGAAG
>Ga0105242_10004949_pt1 | contig 10311 bp, 8 predicted proteins | sample KBSM24metaG_FD_81521 | JGI IMG/M metagenome (GOLD analysis project Ga0105242, IMG submission 81521) | Miscanthus rhizosphere microbial communities from Kellogg Biological Station, Michigan, USA - KBS M2-4 metaG | ecosystem: Host-associated > Plants > Roots > Rhizosphere > Soil | place: Michigan... | reverse complement strand
GCTGTGCTATCTGCGGCGAGGGTAAGCAACCGAAAAACATTATCTGCGACTGATGAAAACAATTGCATACCTGGCTTTAGTCGGAGGGTTGGCGCTTGCCTGCTCCGGGCCGGCGCTCGCCGGGCCGATCGGTGATGGCACCGGCGAAGGCGGCGCGTCGGATTCCTTTACACCCCCGCCGCCCCCGCCTCCCTTGGGTCAAGACGTTGCGGATTACATCAATTCCTTACCCGCCGACCGCGGCGACGGGGGGACGGCTAATTCGTATGACACCTCGGCATACATGCCAAAACCGACGGACGGACTCAACGACCTTCAGATTTCGTGGAATGACATCGCCGGCCTGACAACGGGCGCCTACGATCAATACTGGCTGACACATACCGCGCCGCCGCCTCAACCCCTGTTGCAGCAGCACCACCGGTTATTCTTCAATGCACCTACCGGTAACTTGGGCGAGAGCGATGCAGCGGGCGAGGGTTACATGTTCAGCGTCACCGCGCGGAATATCAAATTCCTGGCGCCGATCCCCGAACCGACACCGCTGCTTCTCGTCGGTATCGGCATCGCGGCGCTTGCGCTGGTCCGTCGCCGCCGCGTTTCAGCCTAGGCATCGACGCGGTCCTGCGGCCGGCGATCGCCGGCCGGCAACTTGCCGCTCCAGTTGCGGTCAATAGACCGGCGCTTTGCACGGGGTGGGCTCGCGGCCATAGTTATCAACAGACACGGAAGACAGAGGAAATAGTTATGAAGACTAGCAACTGGCTGCGCTTTATCTGGGTCGCGCTTGCCGTGTGCGCAGGCGGTGTGACGCAAGCGCAAACCAGTGCCGGTTCCGGGTCCGTGATCGTACTCCCGGTCGTGGCGTTCACAGCAACCTTCACCAGCGAAGTAACAGTCCAGAATCCCAATGGCAACTCGATCACGCTTGATCTCGATTATTACGAATCGAACAATGCGCATGACCCCGGGTTCCACGATTGCGGCCAATTCTCCGTACCCGCAGGACAGACTCTCGCATTCACGATGCTTGCCATGTGTCCGCCTGAAACCGGCACGACGCATTTCGGGATGCTGATCCTCAGGCATCACGACCCAGCCAATCAGCTCGACCTTTTTTATGCGTACTCGCGGGCTCAGACTGGATCGGGCGTCGGCTTCAGCATCGAGGGCTTTCCGATCGGAGGTTTCTCCGGAGACATCTCGTACGCCACCGGAATCAAGAATTCGACGACCACGCCGTTTTATGCGACTAACTGCTACGTTGCGGCGCTAGGGGAACCGATCACGTACACCCTGACGCTGTACAACGGGACCGACGCCGCGGAGGCTGCTCCACTGGGCACGGTGACCGCATCGATACCCGCGTTCGACTCGCATCGCTACACGGACGTTTTCGCCAGACTCGGCGCTGGCCCTAACAATACGAATGTCAAAGCCAAGTTTTCGGTCGCTGCGATCGATGCCAACGGCACAGTTCCAGACTACATCGGTTTCTGCACGGTCCAGGAGAGCGTGACCTTCAGCGCGGACTTCCGCATCGCCAAGTCCCGGGATGCACTGGACCAACGGCAGAAGCGCAAGACCTGTTATGGGCAAAGCGCTTGCGGTACCCTGACGGTGCCGCCAACGCAGATCGGCAACGCTGCAACCGATCGCAATGTCCATTCGATGTTCATCGCGCAGCCCGACTTTGTCCGCTGCGACCTGGTCGGGTCACCTGCAACGGTGGCGCAGCTTCAGATACGGATCCGCGATCCAGGCGATAGCTTTGTGTCGACCAAGTTCGTGCCCGCGGCGCCTTACGACGCTACGCCGTTCCAGAATGCAAACACCGCTGACGTATCATATTTTTACATCTACACCGGCGAGCGCACCGAGTGGAACTTCGGCCAGACCGCGCGTTGGCTGATCGATGTCGAAGGAAACGACGCCGCGACGGGAACGTTGGACTATGGGATCACATGCAAGTCTGGCAACGGCGTTAGCGTGCCTTACTTCCGCGGTACCGCCGCCCGGATTGCAGACGTTAACTTCTGAGGCCCTGCTCTACCAAAAAGTGAGGCCCGTGCGAGTCCGGGCGCGATCGCGGCACGGCCCTCGCGCGACTTAGTTCTCGGCACGGCACCCTCGCCCGATCCTCTGCGGGGCGCGCCCGGCCCGGCGCCGCCGATCCGAAAGTCCTCGGCGCTTTTATAGCGCCGAGCATTTCACCGAGTAACCGTCCCCCAAGCTGCGGCGGCGTTCGACAACGGCGGGTCGCCCAATCAGCGATAATCCGCCATCTGGTCATAACGAGTCCCGGCCGGTAATCACCGTGAGCCCGCCCGCCTCCCTGCACCCGCAATCGAACGCTCGGTCCGAGTCCGACCGCGAAGCGCTGTACGGATCGAGCTACTTCGATGAGCAGCTCCACCGTCAGCACTGGTTTCACAACAACGCCGCCAAACGTGCGCTTCGCTGGAAGGAAGTCGTGCGAATGCTCAAGCCGGACGCTCGCGATCGTATTCTGGAGATCGGATGCGCGACGGGCGAACACTCGATACGATTGGCCAAGCTGGTTCGCGAAGTTGTCGGCGTAGATCTTGCTCCGACCGCCATCGCCCGGGCGCGGGAGCGCGCCGAAACGGCGGGAGCAGGAAATGTACGCTTCGTTGTCCTCGATGCCGCCCACCTAAGTGGAATCGGGGACGCGACGTTCGACAAGGCCGCCGCGATCGACTTTGTCGAACATATCGACGACGCGACATTGCTTTCCGTACTGCGCGAGACCAGGCGCGTGTTACGCCCGAGTGGATTGCTCGCGATATTTACCCCTTGTGCATCGCATTACGTCGAGCGGATGAAGTCGCGCAATTTCGTCCTCCACCAGACACCAGGACATATTGCCGTTCGCGATGAGGCTCAGTATCGCGACCTTCTACCGCAGGCAGGCTTCGACATAGAGTCGCTTTATTTCTCGCCTTCCACCTATCCGTTCGCCGGATGGCTGGATCGGTGGCTCTGGAAGAGTCCATTGACCGGCCCGTTGTTCAGATTCCGGCTTTGCATCGTGGCAGTGCCGGTCAATATCGCCAGCCAGAGATGATGCATCTTTCCCAGCAGCCGCGCCGCGTTCTGAACCTGCCGGCCGGCCGTCTCATCTGACGCGCCGAAGGCAAGCCGTGGATGAAAAGGCAGAAGCCAAGCCGGCACAGCAATTCTACGATCAGACCTATTACGCTGATAAAGACGGCCAGCGCGGCAGCGCGACGTGGCACACCCGCCGCATCGCACATCGCCTGGGAAACTTACGCAACAAGCGCGTGCTCGACGTCGCGTGCGGCCTGGGCGAGTGGCTCGAGTTGCTCGGCCGCGAGGGTGCTCTATTGAGCGGCATCGATATCTCAGAGCGTGCCGTGAAGACATGCCGTGAGCATCTCCCCGGCGCCGATGTCCGACTGGGTTCCGCGGACTCGCTGCCCTGGCCCGACGCCACGTTCGACCTGGTTACCTGTCTCGGATCGCTAGAGCACTTCGCCGACAAGCCTCGGGCCTTGGAGGAGATGGTGCGCGTCGGAGTGGCGCAGGCGCGCTATCTGGTCCTCGTGCCGAACGCGGGCTTCCTCACCCGCAGATTGGGCTTTTATGCCGGCACGCAGCAGACCCGGCTACGCGAGGACGTGTACTCGCTGGATACATGGACGGATCTTTTTCGCACCGCGGGACTGATTGTTCAGAGACGGTGGCGCGATCTGCACACACTCGATCATCGATGGATCGCGACCGGCCCGATGCGGCAATGGGTCTTACGGGCAGCGCAAGCGGCAATGCTGCCAATCTGGCCGATTGCCTGGCAATATCAGGTCTATCATCTTTGCAAGAAAGTTTGATCGATTCGGTTGCGAATTGATCTGATCACCAGCGCGTCCGATGCTCGAGCGCGTTAAATATCAATTCGTAGCGCTCACAAACGCTCTCCCAGTTTCTTTCCGAACGGGCCCATTCGCGGGCTCGCTCGCCGAGCGCAGCGGCCGCGGTGCGATCGACGAGCAACTCGACGATTGTGGCGGTCCAGGCATCGGCCTCTTCGCTGGCGATCAGCCGCCCGCCCTGGCCGTCAACGATAGCGTCCCGCAACCCTTCCAAGTCCGCGGCGACCAGCGCGCAACCGGCAGCAGCCGCCTCGAGCGCCACGACGCCGTAACCCTCGATGTCGCCGGGCACATGCACGTTAGGCGCAATGCAAACTGCGGCGCGGGACAGCCAGGTCATTCGCTCGCTCTCTGGAACGGCCCCAAGCCAAGTGATCCTATCGGCGACGCCGACCGCCGTGGCGGCTCGGTGGATTGCTGGCCGTTCCGGTCCGGCACCGATAATCACGAGTCGCACACCATTTCGTCGCTGCGCTACTCTCGGCAGCACGACCCGGACAAACCATTCGAGTCCCTTTCGTTTTACGAGTCGGCCGACGAACAGCAACAAGTCCTCTTCGCGGACAGCATTGACCGGCGCGCCTGGCGCCGTAACTCCTACTCCGATCACTTGTGTCAGCGACGCGGGCACGCCCTTCGCGATTGCCGCAGCGCGGGCCGCCGAGCTAATGCAAATATAGGCGTCGAAATCGCGCAGAAAAATTCGCAACCAAAAAGGGTACAGCCAGTGTGGATAGGTGACATCAAGTCCGTGGACGGTAACGCACACTGGAACATTACATAGTTTGGCCAACCGACCGAGCGGAGCGAGCGCTGGATCACCCAGATGCACTAACAGAATTTTTCCACGAATTGCATTCGCAAGAATCAGCAGCGCGCTGTAGCCGATAAAAAGCGGCAGCCAGTGGTTCCCGCGCCGCAGGGCAACAATGCGCGCCGACCGCCGTTTGGCGATCCTGGTCGTGAGTTCCCAGCTGAGGCGTTCCATGCCGCCGATGCGTGGCGGGTATTTCCGCGTTACAAACCATGTCTCTGCGCGTTCAGCCATCGTGCCGCTCGCGGCGATCGGCTGAAAATCGCGCGCGCCGAGAATTGAGTTGCACTTCTTCGAGCATTCGTCGATTGATCGCGAGCAAATCACCGAGAAAAGCGACGGCCATTAGTGCTCCGCTCAGTCCGTAGAGGATCGCGGCGAGAATAAGGCTTTGGACATGGCCGCCCCCTCCGTCACCGATCAGCAAATAGTAGACGAAGCGTAGCGCAATAGCTGTTGCGCTGACGAACAGAGCGAGGGCTGGCACCATGAATGAGCGAAACGGACGATATACGACAAAAATGCGCAGCAGGTCGCTGCCGCTGCGCCACAGATAGTGCAAATTGCTCCGAGCCAGTCTGGATTTCCGGACTGAAGCATTGACGCGGACCGGTATCGATCTGACACGCATTCCATGGTGTGCGGCCTGAACGATGGTTTCGAGCGTATATGTGTACCGCGAGAAGACATTTACCTGCAGCGCAGCCTCGCGGTTCATGGCGCGAAAGCCGCTGGTCGCATCGGCGACGCGCGTGCCCGACAATACCCGTACTACCCAGGACCCCACCCGCTGCAGGACCTTCTTGGCGAAAGAGAACGATTCGATCTCCGCAATCGGCCGTGCGCCAATGACGAGATCGGCGTTGTCTTCCTTGATAAGCGCGACGAGTTTTGCCACGTCCTCCCCGCAATACTGGTTGTCGCCGTCTGTATTCACGATGACATCGGCGCCGCGTGCAAGGCAGGCGTCAATGCCGGCTACGAACGCATTTGCCAACCCGCGGTGCAAAGGCACGCTTACGACCTGAGCGCCCAATCCCCGCGCGACCTCAGCCGTGCGATCGCTGCTTCCATCATCGACGACGAGCAGTTCAATAGTGTCGATGCCGGGTAACGAACGCGGCAGAGCGCGAAGCGTCTGCGGAAGCTGCGCTTCTTCGTTAAAGCACGGTATTTGTATGCAAACCTTCACGGCCTGTGACCTTCAACCGGTGGCACAGCGGGAGTGGTAACGAATATCGATCATCGTGCAACCACGACGGGAAGCGACACCACGGCATCTCCATTGTCCGCAAATAGCGCCACCTTCTCGCGCACCAGCCCAATGCGGAGCTCATATTCGCCTGGGGGCAGGGGTTTTCCATCGAGCGCGATTGGCGCGAGTGGCACGCGCACTCGAGTCCGGTCTCCCGGAAGCATCGATATCGCTAGGGCCCAGCGATTGTCGCCGACGATTTCATCGAGATTTGTCCGACGGTACCAGCGCAAGGCGATCTGAATTGCACCCGCCGGACCGCCAAGTTCGCGTACGCTTGGCCAGAACTCGGTGCCCGTATTTGCCACATCCAACACAAAGGCCGATGGCCGCGCAAACGAGACTTGTAGCGGTTCGCCGCCCGAGCCGACCAGCGCCATTCGCGATCGGAAGCCTTGAATACCTGCCGCGTTCGGTTTGGGTTCCCCGGCATGAAGTGGCCGAATACCGACCAGGCCGACACTTAGGCCAGTGCGTGGATCGGCCACATTCATCTCGGCGGCGTTAAACACCTGGCCGCGAATTTCGACTCGCGCGCTGTCTCCATCAAACCTGCCCAGAACTGGTATCCGTAGCGTGTTGATGCCCGGACCCACCTTGCCGGCCCAAGCCTCGTGCTGATCGATGAGCACCGACATCCAGCGCGTCACTCCCTGTTTTGCATATGAGAAAACATCGATCTTGAGTGCTTCCGCCCCACGCAATGCATTCGTTGGAACGTCGATCCATGCGAGGCCGTTCGTATAGCGCAACTGACCGAAGGGCGCCACTTCCACAGGAAAGAATCCGCTGTCCCGGGCGCCCCAAATTCTTTCGCCGCCGAACATTCGGGTTGCGAACGTGGGGTCGAGCCCGTTAATCCGGGAGAGTACCAGTGCCGATTTGAGCGTGGCGACTTCGGTCGCGGGCGGTCTTTCGACAGGCTTCAGTCCCGTGCGCACTATGGCCCACTCATGTTGATCCGAAAGATCGGCGCCTGAGCGCCACATCTCTTGTCCGTGTAAGAGCCACGCCGGGTGTCCAAGCTTCGCTTTCGCGACGACCCAATTCGTTATTCGTTCGATATTGGCTTGGTTCACGGCCCCACTTGCGACGATGACGACCGGCTTTCCGTAAGCGACGAATAGTGCGCTCGAAATATCCTCGTCCGCATCCAAAGCGACAACCAGCCCCTCGGGCAGCTCATGCGCGATGGCGGCGATCCGGGCGGTAATCCCGTGATTCTCGCGAATCACTGTCTGCTGTGGTGGAAACTCCGACGCCACCACCGCATAAGGGACAATGAGTGCGATTGTCCCGGCAGCCGTACCGATCCGGCCGAGGCCGCGCGTCATCATATTCACCAATAACGCGGCAAACAAAACTACGTAAGGAATAATCGTCGGCACCAGTCTGCGTACGGCCCAGGGATGATCTGGGCTGACCTGCGGGGACCAAAGATAAAGGAGCGTCGGGCCGATAGCGATCACCAGCAAGAGCGACCTAAACGCCCCGTGCCGGCCAATCCAGTTGCATTTGATTGCGTAGCATACGCCGGCGAGCGCGAAGACAAGGATTGGCCAGGAGACGTATGTCGCAAGATTAAGCAGGGACTCTTCACGAAAATCCCGTCGGCCATTGAGATCTGAAGCCTGCTGGATTAGATGAAACGGTTGCAGCGTCGGCCTGATTGCGGCGGCATATGCGAAGAAGCCGACGAGTAGCGCAATCGTGACCACGCGAGTCGGGTGAGCATTGATTGTCCGGCGCAAGCCGGTTAACGATTCCGGGACGGCAACGACCAGTGCCAGCGCCAACGCGAAAGATGCAGCGGCGATGGTGGCGGTTTCCCCGAAAACACTGCGCAGATACCCGGGAAACAACGTCAAGTAAAAAAGCATCGCCACGCCGAACGTGGCCACCTGGATCAAGGCGAAACGGCGTGCGGTCGCCGCGCTCGTGCGCGTCGGCATCGCCACACAAGCCAGCATCGTGGCCGTGATTAGGGCGGGGATCAGAAGTGCTGAATCGATGCGCACGAGCGTAGCCGCGAGCAATAAGACGGCGATCCTCCAGCGGGAGCGATACATACCGGCACCGGCTAGCAGCGGGACGGCCATGAGAAGCGACATTGCTATCGGCTCGCTCAGCGTTATCCCCGCAATCCAGATGGAACTGGGTAGTGCCAGAAAGAAACAGGTTGCCGCGACCGCGATGCCGGGGGCCACGATACGCCTCAACAATAGAAACAAGAGGAGCCCGCCCAGCGCAAATACGATCGCATTCGCCGCATATAACCCGTCGATGCCAAACATCGCGTGAGCGAGTGCGAGCCAGACTGGCCATCCGAGCGGATGCGTTGTGCCGATTGGCTGATCGATGCCGTTGCGCGCTCGCGTCAGGCCGGGCACAAGCACCCCTCCCAGGCTTCGGAGCAAACTGCGATCGGCCTCGTCGAGTTGCGTGTAGCGGCCGGAAGCCTCGCCACGCTCGGATAGCGCTACAGCTGACTCAGCATAGATCTGCTGATCGCGTCCGCCGCCAAGCGTTTCGTCGCGTCCGTTTGCCGCGACGCTTGCAAATACGATCACCGCCAGCAATGCGAAGGCGTCCGGCAGGTCGATTGACGAGCGTCGCGCCAAATGTGGAGGCCGACGGATCAGGGTGATCGCCCCGCCGATCCAGCATACGGCACCGAGCATCCGGACACGGAACAGGCCTGCGCCAGCCAACGCGACGAGCGGCGGCGTAAGGATCGCGATGCCTAACACCAAGGCCAGCGTGTGTCGCGCCAAGGCCGATCGGCGCAACCCAGGTGCCAGGCAACCAGCTAGCGCCCATCGGCCGACTGCATATGCGAAAAAAATAACGCCTGCCGAAAGCAGCGTGTTCATTGGCCCCAGTTCCCGATAGCCGCGGTCAGCGTCCGAAATTGTGCCTCAGATTCAAGTTCTTGAGTGATTACAATATGGGGCTTTGAGCAGCGAAACATGTCTGCGATGACCGCAGAGCGACTTGTGATTTGATACTATGAGAAAGGTTTGTCGGCGGCGACACCCGTGACCTGCCAGCCCACGGCTTGGCGCTGCAAATGTATCCGTCGGGGGAGGTCTGCATTCGAGCGTCGCCGGCGTGAACGAACGCAATTGCGACGCGCGGGGACGAGATGCTTGCACCAAACTTAAAAAGTGCCTGGCGTTACCGCCATTTCATCCTGTCGTCGATCCATACCGAGTTTCGTGCGCGCGTCGCGCGCAGCAGGCTGGGTGCGGTCTGGATGATCATCCACCCCCTCGCCCAGGCCGCGATATTCGCCCTGATCCTGGCCGAGGTCATGGCGGCAAAGCTCCCCGGCATGGTGAACAGCAAGTTCGCCTATGCGATCTATCTATTGTCCGGCATGCTGGCCTGGTCGCTGTTTTCCGAGATCGTCAGCCGTTGCCTGACCGTTTTCATCGACAACGGCAACTTGCTGAAGAAGATGGCGTTCCCGCGCATCAATCTGCCTCTGATCATCGCCGGCTCAGCGCTGATCAATAACCTTCTTCTGCTGCTGGCGGTCCTCGTCGTTTTCGCGCTGCTAGGGCATGTTCCCGGGAAGCAGGTCATCTGGATGCCACTGCTCATCCTTTTGACCATGGGTCTCGGGCTCGGCGTGGGCCTTTTGCTCGGTGTATTCAATGTATTCGTTCGCGACGTCGGCCAAGTTGTCCCGATCGTGTTGCAACTCGGATTCTGGTTCACGCCGATCGTATACACGCCGGATGTCGTGCCGCAGAACGTGCGGATTCTGCTGCAACTCAATCCGATGACGACGATCGTTCAGGGCTTCCACAATGCAATGCTCTTTGATCGACCGCCGGAATTCACAGCTCTCGTCTGGGTTTCGGCCTTGGCGCTGCTGTTGATGATGGCCGCTCTCGCCTTGTTCCGTCGCGCCAGCGGCGAAATGGTCGACGCCCTGTGAGTGCGAGCGCGCTGGCAGTATCGGGGCTCGGCAAGGCCTTTCGGTCCTATCGTTCCGAGTGGCAACGGGTTTTGTCGTGGCTGGGCGCGCGGGTGAAGCCGTCGTCCGAGCAATGGGTGCTGCGTGACATCGAATTCGCGGTCGCGTCGGGCGAGGCCGTGGCCATCGTCGGACAGAACGGTGCAGGCAAGAGCACGCTGCTAAAGCTGGTGGCGGGTACGATGCGGCCATCGGAAGGCAGCGTGGAGGTCACCGGCCGGGTCGCCGCCATACTCGAGCTCGGCATGGGCTTCAATCCCGAGCTGACCGGCCGCCAGAATGCGCTTCATGCCGGCGGCTTGATGGGGTTCGATCGCAAGGCGCTGCAGGCGGCGATGCCTGC
>Ga0105242_10004946_pt1 | contig 10319 bp, 7 predicted proteins | sample KBSM24metaG_FD_81521 | JGI IMG/M metagenome (GOLD analysis project Ga0105242, IMG submission 81521) | Miscanthus rhizosphere microbial communities from Kellogg Biological Station, Michigan, USA - KBS M2-4 metaG | ecosystem: Host-associated > Plants > Roots > Rhizosphere > Soil | place: Michigan... | reverse complement strand
GGCATCGTCCTGAGCGAGCGCGGTTCCTTGGAAGAATGCAGCGCCGACAGTTATTGCCAAGAGAAAATAGAGATTAATGACAGAACCACTTCGAGTTTTCATAATCGGCCTACCTTTGCGTAACGCAGAACTTCCCAATATTGACGATAGGCCTGGAAAAGGAAGTGAGAGACTGTCAATTTTGACAGCATGGCCACGAACGGGCGAAACGGAGACGGGGCAACGGGGTGAGCTTCAAACGGTGGTGGCAAGCTTGTTAGTGATTCTTAAATAAATCCCCATTTCGATGACTTGGAATCTATTACCAACTCTTGCCTCTGTCAGGCGACTATTGCTGAGAGATAAGAATCGAATCTTAAAATGGTTTGTCGCAGAACTCTACTGTTGACTTCACAACGTTGGAAGCCAGTTGTCCTGGCTTTTGTTTCTTGTTGGCCCAGTGCCACGAGCGAAGCGGCACTGGAGTTTACGTTGTGGCGCTGGAAGGAACCGCCGCGCAGCTTGAAGACGAGAGGGCCTCAAAACCCAAAGCCTCAAGTCGTTTGACGGGGAACTGGATGGGACTGACAGCAGCAGTTGTGTGGTCGGGTCTTTTCGGCGCTAAACTCCCTCTTCGGTTCGCATTTCAGTTGCATCGTCTGTTCGGTCAAACGGATAGCTCCCCAGTCCTCTATTCCTCGACTCGCCGCGCGCAAGGTTCCAGTAGATTCCAATTTCACAATCGGCGAGCTATAGCCTGCGCAGATACGCCAGTAATGCCGCCCTCTCTTCCGGCTTAACGAATCCTCGATCAACAACAAGGCCATTCGACGAGAGAATCGGGGGCAGGTTGGGAGCTGGATTTAGTCGAGCGACACGCCGGAACAAAGCATCGTAATGGTCCAGAACCTCCTCCAGTGTTGCCGCCGAGTTATTGTGGAAGTACGGTGCGGTCTTACTTATTCCACGGAGTTGAGTAACATCCATCACGTTGAGATCCGCAGGCTGGCCCGTAAGCAGCAGCCTTCCTGGATCCGAGGTAGTGATGGATTGGAAAGTCCCATTCGCGAGAGTGACGCGGTACGTACGCGCGTTGCGGTTCAGTCGCTCGGGACACGGCGCGAAGCCGTCGAGGGCTGGACGTGGACAAGCAGTGAAGATGTTGTGGAAGCGCACGATGGGCCGAACAAAGCCTGTCTCCGGCGTTGAGCCACTGGGATGCAGGCTGCCGCCGTGACATTGCGCGCATGCTCGGTTGAAAACTCCTTTTCCCTGTTGCTCGACCTGATCAAGTTCCGGATCAGGATCCGGAAACGCTGAGGCACCATTAAGAATAGCGTCGGCAAGCTCCTCAACAGTAGGCGCTGAAAACAGCGACTGCTGAAAGGCTGCGAGGTCATCGAGCATACGTTGCGGCGGTTCAACAGACACCTGCGCATGGGCGATCAACGCACCGCGTGCTTGTTCCTGAAGCGATCCGAATCGGGCATCGTGTTGATATCCGCCCTGCCGGTTTGGCCCATTAGGATCCTGGCCCATGATTGGCGGACGTGGAGCGCCCGGCGGCCAGATCGGCAATACGTTATCCGGACCGGTAATTGCGACGTTGAGTACAGGCATTACCGCGCGCCAGAGATCGACGGACGTTTCTGCCGAGGGTTGACCGGTACCCGGATCGATCAGTTTCACATTCAAAGGCAAGGGCATCGTCACGCGAATGAGACCGTTTTCAACAAGGTTCGAGAAATCGATCGCGCTGTCGCCGTTTGTACGGAAGTCGTCGGCATCCACTGGGCGGAAGAGCGGATCGTCAGCATTCTTGTTGTGCTCAAGTTTCGCCTGCAGCGCTTCGTAGCGAGCCCTCGCTGATGCAGGAGAAAGCTGGAATCCATCAGATGGCATGTGGCAATCTGCGCACGAGCGTCCGTTCCCACCAAGCTCTGTGAGTTTGCCGTCGTTGAACGCTTTACGACCGCGAGCCACGGAGTCGCATGGTTGCTCGTTGCAGTTAAGCGGTATCTCGCCATTTCCCTCCAGGACTTGGCCGCGACCTGTGTGCGGTATTACTGCGGCAGTCACAGCGATTAGGCCAAAAACGAGGACGGTGATGATCGATCTATTGGTTTTGTACATAGTCTTAAGTCTTTCCGAACAGAAACGTCGAGGGTTTGGTGGCTGGCCGCTTCCCCTTGCGGAAGCTTGTGACTTTCCCGCCAGCACGCTTCAGTGGTTGTATGGTTCTGTGACGAACGCCTTCTATTGCTCACAAGTTGAACGTGGCGGATAATCACTCGCGAACAACTGAAAAGTCCTTTGGATTCCCTTAAACCTTCCTAAACTTTGCTAATGTCCACAGCGGCAATACGACAAATGAGCATTTACGATTTTGGCCCGTTCAGTGTTGATGCTCACAGGCGACTCCTGTTGCGAGAAGGTGCGCGTGTGCGTCTCCCCGCGAAAGCTTTTGAGATTCTGCTCGTACTACTTGAAGAGAACGGGCGACTTGTCGAAAAGGATGAATTGTTGAAGAGGGTTTGGCCTGACGTGGTGGTTGAAGAGAACAATCTGACTGTCAACATTTCGGCCCTCAGAAAATCGCTTGAAGAGAGCCCGGGCGAACACCGATATGTAGTTACCGTTCCAGGTCGGGGTTATCAGTTTGTCGCGGAAGTTCACCAGCATTACGCAGATGAACTGAGCGACGAAGCAGAACTACCAAGTCAAATTACACAATCCGTTAGCTCCGACCCCCAGCTTATGCCTCGAACTCAGGAGGTTTGGACTTCAGAAGTTGATGCGTCACACACAGACACTGATCAAGCATCCAGTCAGAACAACCGCTACAGCTACTCATCGCTCCTGGTTGTCGCAGCTCTCGTTGGAACAGCGATCATCGTTGCATACTTTGCTTATTCAGGTTACTCGCACTACTTCGCTGGCGATGACAACAAGCGCAACGGTTCCATTGCCGTCTTGCCCTTTGTGAATATGGGCGGTGATCCCGACGCGGAGTACCTTTCCGATGGGATCTCGGAGAGCCTTATAAATACCCTTTCGGAACTACGCGGCGTCAAAGTTATCGCGAGCAATTCGAGTTTCCAGTACAAGAACAAAGAGATAGACATTCAGAAGGTCGCGAGTGAACTCGGAGTCGAAGAGATCGTTACCGGCCGAGTCTTGCGGCGTGGAGAGAGTCTCCTGATCAGCGTTGAACTGGTGAACGGGCGTGACGGTACACATTTATGGGGTGAGCAGTACGACCGCAAAGCAACGGATCTTTTCGGACTGCAGTCACAAATCTCCAGGACCGTGGTCGAGAAGCTGCGTTCACGTTTAACCGCCAATCAGCCAACGCAAAGAACTAAGCAATTAAGTGTGGATCCGCGAGCTTACGAGATGGTGCTCAAGGGACGGTTTTACTTGCGAAAGCAGGAGGTGGACAGTCAGAACAAAGCGCTCGAGTATTACAAGCAAGCGGTGGAGATTGATCCTAACTACGCGCTCGCAAACGCCGAACTAGCGGCAACCTACATTGTTCTTTATGGGAGCAGTTTTCTCGATCCGAAAGAGTTTAGGCCAAAGGCAGAAGCAGCAACATACAAGGCGCTCGAGTTGGATGACAATCTCGCCGAGGCGCATTATGCGCTGGCGGCTCTCAAACAGAATAACTGGGAATGGGCGTCTGCCGAACGGGAGATTCTGCGAGCGCTCGAGCTGAATCCAAATCTCGCCGACGGTTATCGCTTTTATTCATATTACCTCATGGTGAGAGGCCGATTTGAGGAATCTGTTGACGCAGCAAAGCGCGCTCACGAGCTAGATCCACTCTCGCTCGCGGCAAGTGCTCATATTGTCAACTGTCTTAACGTAGCCCGTCACTACGACGAGGCAATTGAGTTGAGCCGGAAAATACTAGAACTGGATCACAACTTCGCGCCGGCACACTACAGCCTCGCCGGAGCCTATGAGGGTAAAGGCCTCTATCTGGATGCGATCTATGAACGCCAGGAATCAATCAAGTTTGGCGGCGACTCTCCATCGGATCAGATCTATCTGGGCGCCGTATACGCTAAAGCCGGAGATCTCAAGACAGCGCACCAGATACTTAAACGATTGGAGACGAGCAAAGACTATGTGTCACCTGGAGAATTGGCAGTGCTTTATACTTCTTTAGGAGAACGTGACCAAGCGTTTGCATCCCTCGAGAAAGCTTATGCAGCGCATGATCTCCAACTGCAATTCCTCGGGGCTGACTCTTCGTTCGATAGCCTGCGAGAAGATCCGCGCTTCAAAGACTTGATGCACCGCATCGGACTCACGTAATTCCCTTCAAATGAAGTTGAGAGGTGAACAATATGATCGAGACTATTTCCAGGGATGAGCTCAAGGCGAAGATTGATCGCAACGATCTCTTCACGTTGGTCGAGACATTGCCTGAGATTGCATATCACCATGCGCATCTTCCAGGCGCGATCAACCTGCCGCCTGATAAAGTTTCTTCAGACGCCGCCAAACTCTTGCCGGACAAGAATGCTGACATCGTGGTTTATTGCGCCAGTCCCACCTGACACGCTTCAGAAAACGCCGCCCGTGAATTGGTGGCGATGGGCTACCCAAAGGTACGCGACTATTCTGAAGGCAAGTCTGACTGGATTGCTGCGGGGCTACCGACTGAAAGTGAACACCAGCATTGAATGAATTCGCCTATTAAGATATTCGCCTCATGAAACAGCAACCGATGAGTGATCAGACGTTGGCTAAACTCCAGCGCGACACGTTCGGCTACTTCCAGCACGAAACCAATCTCACTAACGGCATGGTGCCCGACAATACGCGAACAGGCGCACATGCCAGCATCGCCGCAATCGGATTGGGACTTGCCACTTATCCCGTCGCAGTTGAGCAGAGTTTCATTTCGCGTGACGAAGCTGTGGACCGTGTCCTCACGACGCTGCGGTTCTTTTGGACGAGTCCTCAAGGAATGGAGTCCGATGCCACGGGTTACAAAGGTTTCTACTATCACTTTCTTCACATGGATACGGGACGTCGGGCGTGGGAATCCGAACTCTCGACGATCGACTCAACCATCCTGATCGCCGGTGCGCTTACAACTGCAACTTACTTCGATCAGGAGACAGAGTTAGAAAAAGAGATTCGGCAACTTGCCGACGATCTTTATCGGCGCATCGATTGGCAATGGGCGATGAATGGTGGTCCTAAGGTATCGATGGGCTGGAAGCCTGAATGCGGTTTCCTGCCATATTGGTGGGAAGGCTATGACGAAGCCATCCTACTGCACGTCCTGGGTATCGCTTCGCCAACCTATCCGCTACCGCCAGAAACCTACCAAGCATTTACCTCTACGTACTCCTGGAAAGAGATTTATGGAATTGAGTTTCTCTATGGCGGTCCGTTGTTCATGCATCAGATTTCGCACTTATGGATCGACTTTCGAGAGATCCAGGATGAATTCATGAGTGAGAAAGGGATCGACTACTTCGAGAACAGCCGCCGGGCCACCTATATTCAGCAGCAGTATGCGATCCGGAATCCAAACGGGTTTAAGGGTTATGGTGAGGCAACCTGGGGAATAACCGCTTCCGATGGGCCCGGTCCTGCAGTGCTCACGATTGACGGGATCGAGCGCAGCTTTTTTGATTACGAATCTCGTGGCGTTCCATACGGACCAGACGACGGCACGATTGCACCATGGGCCGTCGTTGCTTCCCTGCCCTTCGCGCCGGAGATCGTGTTGCCGACGCTGCGATCCTTCAACGACCTCTATCCTGACATGACCAGCAAGTATGGATTCAAGTGCAGCTTCAATCCGACCTTCAACGGGGAAAATGAGAAAGGCTGGATCTCGAAAGGTTACTACGGTCTGGATCAGGGTCCGGTGGTAATCATGATTGAGAACTATCGCACCGACTTCTTTTGGGAACTGATGAAGAAGTGTCGTTACATTTCGGATGGTTTGCGAAAAGCCGGATTCAAAGGCGGTTGGTTGTAGTCTCGCTCAATTAGTAATGCGCTTCCAGCCTTTTGGAGAACTTGAAGCCTCTTGTGCGAACTTCTTCGCAACCGGTCGCAAAAAATCCCCAACCCAGGCTCTCGCTTATCAAAATCCCCTAGGTTTTCGTCCGGTATGTCCCTTGCACTCACAAGGGTCTGGATTGGCACGCCTGGGGCGGCGACCAGATTAGATAGGAGAACCATAATGATTAATTCAGCGATGACCGTGCGTGAGGTTGCGATTGAAGTTCCGCAGTCAACCAGACTCTTTGAAAAACTAAAAATTGATTACTGCTGCGGTGGCAATCGTTCGTTAACAGAAGCCTGCAACTCAGCTGGCCTCGAAGTGGACGATTTGCTCGGGATGTTGAAGACCGCCAGCATTGAAGGAAAATCGGAAACGAGCGCCGTCGACTTTCAACAACTCCCAATCACCGATCTCATAGAACATATTGTTAATACCCATCACGTCTTTACGAAAGACGAGATGCTCAGGCTTGATTCGTTGATAAAGAAAGTGATTGCAGCTCACGGAGAAAATCATCCGGAGCTTCGCACAGTCGGCGAACTATTCGCCCGGATGTGTGCGGACCTAACGCCGCACATGTCGAAGGAAGAGCGAGTCCTGTTCCCCTATTTGTCGGCGCTTGCGAAAGCCGCCGCTAAAAAGCTCGCCGCGCCATTTTCCCCTTTCGGCACCGTCAATAATCCCGTGCGCATGATGATGATCGAACATGACGCCGTCGGGGAGATTTTGCGCGAACTGCGTAACGTAACATCCAACTACACCACCCCTCCTGACGGATGCATTAGCTATCGCACGCTATACGAGGCGCTGGAAAAGTTCGAAAAAGATCTGCATCAGCACATTCACCTGGAGAACAATATTCTCTTTCCCCGCGCCATCGAGGTAGAAGCGCAACTGCTGTCATAGATACCTGGCCGCTACAAAAACATGCACGCCACCGATCTCATTACTCGAGACGCTTTTCTTCCCGATGTAATTGCGCAATACCCAGCCACACGCTCCGTCTTCGATCGCTACGGGTTGCACGGTTGTGGCGGAGAGCTTGGACCGCGCGAACAAATCGGCTGGTTCGCGCGCTTGCACGGAGTTCAGATCGACAACTTGCTCCGTGAATTAAACGCTGCCTCAACACAATCCTGTGCAGTCGCCGAATTCTCGCCGTCGATTGCAGACACAATCTATCGACCATTCTTTCTCGCCGGGATCGTCACGGTACTGACACTCGGCTGCATGTGGGGTGCAATCAATCTCCTGACAATTGGTCTTAAAGGAAGTTTCAACAGTGTGAGCTATTCATGGGTGCTGGCCCACGCTCACGCAATGGTGTTTGGGTTTGTTGGTTTCTTCATAATGGGTTTTGCGTACCAAGCAATTCCAAGATTTAAACATGCCAGCTTATGGCGCCCGCGACTAGCGTTCTCAGCACTCCCGTTGATGGTCCTGGGAATATTGCTACAGACAATCGCCCATCTTTCATCACCACCTTCGTTCAACCTTGAAATCGTAGCTGCTCTCATACAAGCGACTGCAGTGGTTGTGTTCGCCCTGTCGATGTTCAAAACCATCCGACAAGCGAAGAAGCCGGAAAACTATGATCGTTTTCTCTACGCCGCGCTCGGTTGGTTCCTCATAGCCGCGATCGCAAACCCGATCATCTTTAAGTTGTTCGAACTCCCCGGCAGTCACCAGGAATTGCTCCGCAACCTGGCGACATTCAATATCCCTTATCGCGATGTCGAATTACTCGGATTGGCAGTAGTGATGATACTGGGCGTGTCGCTGCGATTGTTGCCGCACGCTTATGGCTTTCGCGAGCCTTCGCAACGATGGGTGTCGTTTCTATTTTGGGGAATTAATGGATCGATCTTGGCTGGAGCCGCACTGTTCATCGCCGGAATGACAACCAACAACCATTTGCTACTAGTCATTCAGTGGCTAACGACGATCGTACTACTCGTCATAGCGGTTGGGACTCCCATTCAGTACCGACTATTCGGCACTGTACCCGACAACGAACGTGACCGCGGCTTGAAATTCATACGCGCCGCTTACGTGTGGTTCATTGTGGCGACCGCGATGCTTGTATTCACACCTATCTACACCTTTGGCGTCTACATGCCGCTGACAGGTTCTCCGGTGCCCTTCTCACATGCGTTCTTTGGAGCTTATCGGCATTCGCTTACGGTCGGCTTCATCATGATGATGATCGTTGGGGTGTCGAGCAAAGTAGTTCCGACACTGTCAGGTGTCGATGTGCGTCGCGCACGCTCGCTTTGGCCCACTTTTCTGTTGCTGAACATCGGCAACCTGACGCGCGTTTCGTTTCAGATCGCCACGGACTTCTCACCTGCGGCTTATCGAGTCATGGGCATATCTGGTTTTATCGAAGTCCTCGGCCTAACGCTGTGGGGATATGAACTCTTTGCAAATATGCGGGCAGGAAGAAAATTGGAAAAGGAACATGGTCGGTTACAGCCTATTGACCAGAGATTTGAGTTAACAGCAAACACTACAGTCGGTGAAGTACTAACTCGCTATCCACAATCACTGGAAATCTTTGTACGCCTGGGATTCACGCCGTTACGTAATCCAGTACTACGCAACACACTGGCACGCGTGATCACAATTGAGCAGGCTTGCCGCCGCGAAAACATCGACATGAGTAATCTCCTTCGCGAACTTGAGCAGTTGTCGGTTAATGAGACGGCGATCGCAACTCCCCTCGTTTCAATCACACGGCTTGAACAATCGCAAGTTAACTAGGAACGCCCATGCTGTCGAAAGCGGGACGATTATTAACCGATGACCATATCGTCCTGGATAAACTCCAGGGGCAACTTAAGTCTGCTTTACGTGCGGGCGATATCGAAGCAACCCATTCACGGCTGGATATGTTCTGGTCACGTTTGGCCGTTCATATTCGAGCGGAGCATCTACAACTTTTTCCGGCAGTCATAGATGCCTTAACCGTTTCGTCGCGCTCACAAACATCTGCCCCGACTTTGACCGAAGCCCGTTCAACGATTGAGAAGCTACGATCAGATCATGATTTCTTCATGCATGGGCTGGGGCAAGCTATTAAGATCTTGCGTGCTCTTTCACACGAGGATCGTGAGACCCTCGACCATGGAATGAAGTCAGTCCGCAGCATGATGATTGAAATCGAAAAAAGACTCGTCAGCCACAATCAGTTGGAAGAGACGAAGATTTATGCGTGGACAACAACTATTCTCAATAGCCGTGAACAGACAGAGCTCGCAAAGAGCATAAGCATTGAGCTGGCCAACCGACCTCCGAGGTTCTCGCTCGACGAATGGACAACATCACCATAATTAGTCCGGGTATCCAGGTATTCGTGGTATAAACATGACACCTCCTGAGTCCAAGCCCCGTAACTCCGATATCGACTGTCTATGACAAGTCCGTCGACCAATCGCAAACCTGTCCTACTCGGGCTGGCCGCTTCGTTCCTGCTGACGGTTCTAATCATCGCGGGTTCTCGCAATCTTGAACATTACGACTCTGCACTCTTCGGCTACACCATCGCGAGCGTGGTTGCTTTCGGCGCAATAGTTTTTCGCTATGCAATCTGGTTGCAGCGGCCTGCGACCCGCGTCTACTGGCGTCGAGGATGGAAACTTTACCTGCAGCGAGAGAAGTTTGCGCAGAACACCGCGAACGCCGCTAAGACGCTTGCCACCAACATTGTGGGTCAGCGTTTTATTTTCAAGCGCGGCTTCTCTCGTTGGGCCATGCACTTTCTAATCATGTGGGGCTGCGTGCTGTCAGCGATGGTGACGTTTCCACTCGTGTTTGGCTGGGTACACTTCAAGTTGGAAGGTGATCTCGGCTACCGCGCCTATGTCTTCGGTTTTCCGTTGAATGTTATGCAGGGCCGCAGCGTGATCGCCTGGGTAACGTTCCACGCGCTCGACTTCACGGCAGTTATGGTCATCGCCGGTTGTGCGATTGCGATTCACCGACGACTCCGAGATCGCGGCGCCATAGCGTTACAACAATTCACTCTCGACTTTGTGCCACACATGCTTTTGATTGCTATTTCAGTCACTGGCTTGATGCTGACGGCTTCGAGTCTTTGGCTGAATGGCTACATGTATCACTTCATTGCTTTGACGCATCAAGCGACCGTGATCATGACGCTCTTCTATTTACCGTTTGGAAAACTTTTCCACGTGGTGCAGCGACCGGCATCGATCGGAGTCGAGCTTTATCAGGAACGTGCGCGCGAAATGCCGCAAGCTGCTTGCGCTCGTTGCGGAGCAGAGTTTGTCGCGCAACT
>Ga0105242_10004945_pt1 | contig 10323 bp, 9 predicted proteins | sample KBSM24metaG_FD_81521 | JGI IMG/M metagenome (GOLD analysis project Ga0105242, IMG submission 81521) | Miscanthus rhizosphere microbial communities from Kellogg Biological Station, Michigan, USA - KBS M2-4 metaG | ecosystem: Host-associated > Plants > Roots > Rhizosphere > Soil | place: Michigan... | reverse complement strand
TTCCGCCCACGCGCATCCGCGAGATCCACGACCGCGGCTACCGCGTGATGCTCTATACCGTGAACGAGATCGCCGCGGCCGAGAAGCTGCTGGAAGCGGGCGCCGACGGCCTCTTCACCGACAACCTGCGCGAGTTCGCAGCGAAGTTTCCTTCGCTGATCTAGCGCGTCACGCAGCCAGAGGCTGGCGCTCCTTGATGCGCGCATCGAGGTCGCGCAACGCCGTGCGCAGGCCTTCCTCCACCACCGGGTGGTAGAAAGGCATCTCGAGCATCTGGCCCACGGTCATCCCGGCCTGCAGCGCCCAGGCGAGCAGGTGGCCGATGTGCTCGGCGTCGGGGCCCACCATCTCGGCGCCCAGGAAACGCCCGCTCACGGGGTTCGCATAGACGCGCAGGTGGCCCTTGTTGCGCAGCATGACGCGCGAGCGGCCCTGGTCCTCGAAGGACACCTCGCCTGCGGCGAGCGCCTTGGCGTTGGGATGCGCGTAGCCCGAACCCACGATCGCGATCTGCGGGTCGGTGAAGACGATGCCGAGCGGTGCGCGGCGAAGGCCCGGCTTCACGTTCGGGAAGCGTGCGGCGTTCTCGCCCGCGATGCGGCCCTCGTCGGCGGCCTCGTGCAGCAGGGCGAGCTCGTTGTTCGCGTCGCCCGCGATGAAGATGCCGGTGGCGCCGACCTGCAGCGTGGTCGAGTCGAATTTCGGCACGCCGTGGGCGTTCAATTCGAGGTCCGCGCTCGCGAGCCCCAGGTTCTCGAGGTTCGGCGTGCGTCCCGTCGCCGCGACCACGTACTCGAAGCGCTCGGTGCGCGGCTCGCCGTCCGGGCCGCGGAAGTGGATCTCCACCTCGTCGCCGATGCGCTTCACGCTGGTGACGTGCGCGTCGGGGTCGAGGGTGAAGTCGGCCGAGAACGCCTTGATGGCCGCCTCGCGCACGACGGGGTCGGTGATGGGGCCGATGCGGCCGCCGCGGCCCAGCACGACCACGCGCACGCCGAGGCGCGCGAGCGCCTGGCCGAGCTCGAGGCCGATGACGCCGGGGCCGAAGACCGCCACCGATTTCGGCAGCGTCTCCCATTCGAAGATGTCGTCGTTCACGACCAGCCGGTCGCCCAGGTCGCGCAGGATCGCCGGGAACGTCGGCCGCGAGCCGGTTGCAATGACGACGCAGCGGGCGTCGATGCGCGCGCCGTTGTCCACTTCCAGCGTGTTGCGGTCGACGAGGCGGGCGAAGCCGCGGATGCGGTCGGCCTCGGGGATCGAGTCCACGCCTTTCAGCACGAAGCCCACGAACCGGTCGCGCTCGCGCCTCACGCGCGCCATGACCTCGCGGCCGTCCACGCGCACGGACCCATCGACGTGCACGCCGAAGCCCGGCGCGCGATCGATGGCGTGCGCTGCTTCCGCCGCGGCGATGAGCAGCTTCGACGGCATGCAGCCCACGCGGGCGCAGGTCGTGCCGTAGGCGCCGCCCTCGATGATGACGGCGCTGGCGCCGGCGGCCTTCGCTGCCCGGTAGGCGGCGAGGCCGGCCGTGCCGGCACCGATGACCGCGACATCCACTTTCATTTACGCCGCCTTCTTCTGCTGGCCGTTGAAGTACGCCTCGAGGTCGTCCGCGCCGCCGATGAGCCGGCCGCCGATGAAGACCTGGGGTGCCGTGCCGCGGCCGGAGACCGCGCGGATGGTCGAGAAGGTGATGCCCTTGCCGAGCTGCACTTCCTCGAAGGCGAGCTTGTTCTTCTCCAGCAGCTGCTTGGCGCGCGCGCAGTGCGGGCAGCCGGCCTTGGTGAAGATCACCGCAGGCTCCGGCGCCTTGGCGTTGGGCGCGAGGTATCCGAGCATCGTGTCGGCGTCGGAGACCTCGAACGGGTCGCCTTCCTTCTCGGGCTCGATGAACTGCTTCTCGATCAAGCCGTCGCGCACCAGCATGGAGTAGCGCCACGAGCGCTTGCCGAAGCCGAGGTCGGACTTGTCGACCAGCATGCCCATCTGGCGGCTGAACTCGCCGTTGCCGTCTGGGATGAAGGTGATGTTCGGGGCGTTCTGGTCCTTCTGCCACTCGCTCATGACGAAGCCGTCGTTCACCGACAGGCACACGATCTCGTCGATGCCGTGCTTCGAGAACGTCGCGGCGAGCTCGTTGTAGCGGGGGAGGTGGGTGGTGGAGCAGGTCGGCGTGTAGGCGCCGGGCAGGGCGAACAGCACGACGTTGCGGCCCTTGAAGATCCGGTCGGTCGTGACGTCGACCCACTTGCCGTCCTGGCGGGTGCGGAACGTGGCCTGCGGGACGCGCTTGCCTTCGGAGTTCTGCAGCATGGGATTCCTCTGGAGGTGGGTTGAAGTCATAGGGGATGACTACCAATATAGGGATGATCGATTGGTATGGCCAATTGATTGTGGATATAATCCCGATAGGGCCCGCCAATTGCCGGCGGGCCCTTTTTCCCCAATCCAGAGGGACAGCCATGACCCTGACCGAGTTGCGCTACGTAGTCGCCCTGGCGCAGGAACGCCACTTCGGGCGCGCGGCGCAGAAGTGCTTCGTCACCCAGCCGACGCTGTCGCTCGCCCTCGCCAAGCTGGAGGACGAGCTCGGCCTCAAGCTCTTCGAGCGCAACAAGAACGAGGTGCTGCTGACCGCCCGCGGGCGCGAGATCGTCGAGCAGTCGCGCAAGGTGCTCGACGAGGTGGGCAAGATCCAGCAGATCGCCCGCGGCGGCAAGGACCAGCTCTCGGGCGCCTTCCGCCTGGGCGTGATCCCCACCATCGGCCCCTACCTCCTGCCCGACCTCGTGCCGATCCTGCGCAAGCGCGCCCCGCAGATGCCGCTGGCGATCGAGGAGAACCTCACCGGCAACCTGGCGCCGATGCTGCGCGACGGCGAGCTCGACGCCGTGATCGTCGCGCTGCCGTTCTCGATCCCCGGCGTGAAGACGCAGGGGGTCTATGAAGAGCCCTTCAGCGTCGTGGTTCCGGAAGGCCATCGCTGGGAGCACCGCAAGGGCGTGAAACCCTCGGAGCTCTCGGACGAGAACCTCCTCGTGCTCAACAACGGCCACTGCTTCCGCGACCAGGTGCTGGAGGCGTGCCCCGGACAATCGAACACCGCATTGCCCGAGGGCCGGGCGGGCAGCTCCCTCGAGACCATCCGCAACATGGTGGCCTCGGGGCTCGGCATCAGCGTGCTGCCCTCGACGGCGCTTACGCCGCGTTATGCGAGCAGGCTCCTCAAGGTGGTGCCGTTCTCGACGCCCGTGCCGTCGCGCAAGGTGGCGGTGGCCTGGCGCCAGAGCTTCGATCGCCCGGCGGCGGTGGAATTGCTGGCGGACGCGATCCGCGCGGTGAAGCTGCCCAGCCTCAGGATCTCGAAGTTGTAACACCGGGGTACCACCCGCCGCGAGGTAAGCTATCCCGAAGAGGAGGTACGAGATGAAGCCCACGAAATTGGTCCTCGCACTCGCCACGGCCGGAATGATCGTGGTGCCCGCATTTGGCGACGGCGTACGCGCCGCCGATTGGTTCGATCCGGTGTTGCAGCCGGGCGCTTTCTGCGGCGGGGCCCGCGGCAAGCAGCCGCCCATGATGCGCGAGCTCGTCCGCGTCGCCCAGAAAACGCAGCTCGCGCAGTTCCAGCCGACGCCGACGAACCCGCCCATGGGCATGCCCCGGAGGACCGAGACGGCGCCGTTCCAGCCGGTGCCCCCGCAGCCCGTGTTCAGCGAGAACCCGGTGCTCTTCAAGAACCTGGGCCGGCTCAACTATCCGGTGAGCTCGAAGGTGCCGAAGGTGCAGGCCTGGTTCAACCAGGGCCTCATCCTGGCGTTCGGCTTCAACCACGCCGAGGCGCAGCGCTCGTTCCGCGAGGCGCAGAAGCTCGATCCCGGCTGCGCCATCTGCTTCTGGGCCGAGGCGTTGGTCCTGGGCCCGAACATCAACGTGCCGATGATGCCGGAGGCGCAGGAGCCCGCGCTCGCCGCGCTCAAGAAGGCGGTGCAGCTCGCGCCCCAGGCCGACGAGAAGGAGCGCGCGCTCATCGCCGCGCTGCAGAAACGCTACTCGGCCGATCCCAAGGCCGACCGCGCGAAGCTCGACGTGGCCTATGCCGATGCGATGAAGAAGGTCGCGGCGAAGTATCCCGCCGACGACACCATCCAGGTGCTCTACGCCGAGGCGCTGATGGACACGCAGCCGTGGGACTACTGGGAAGCGGGCGGGGCGACGAACAAGGGCCGCGGCGCCGAGATCGTGAAGACGCTGGAGACGGTCCTCAAGCGCAACGTGCTGCACGCCGGGGCCGTGCACTACTACATCCACACGATGGAGGCGTCGAACCGGCCCGAAGCGGCGCTGCCGTACGCGAAGCGCCTGGGCGCGCTCGCGCCGGGCGCCGGGCACCTCGTGCACATGCCCTCGCACATCTACTACCGCCTCGGCATGTACCGGGAGTCGCTCGACACCAACAAGTACGCGATGGTGGTGGACGAGAAGTACTTCAGGACGTCGCCCTCGGATCCGCTCTACAAGGTGGCCTACTACCCGCACAACATCCACTTCGTGATGGTGTCGGCGCAGATGGGCGGCGACGGCGCCACCGCCGTGGTCGCGGCGAGGAAGCTCGACGAGGCGATTCCCAACGAGGTGGCGAAGCAGTTCGCCATCATGCAGCCGGTGAAGGCCGCGCCGTACACGACCCACGCGCAGTTCAGCGACGCCGACACGATCCTCAAGCTCGCGCCCGCGAGCCCGGATCTCGCCATCGTCGACGCCATGTATCACTACGCGCGGGCCATCGCATACGCGCAGAAGAAGGACGCGGCCAGCGCGAAGGCCGAGATCGCGGCCCTCGAGAAGATGGAGAAGGAGCGCGACTTCAAGGAATTCGTCGACTGGAACGTCCCGGCGAAGGAGATCGTGCAGACGGCGCGCCTCGTCGCCACCGGGCGGCTCGCGGACGCGATGGGCGACCTCGACGGCGCCGCGAAGGCCTACGAGGACGCGGTCTTCATCGAGGACACGCTCTCGTACATGGAGCCGCCCTACTGGTACTACCCCGTGCGGCAGTCGCTCGGGTCGGTGCGCCTGCGCCAGGGCAAGCTCGACGAGGCCGAGAAGGCGTTCCGCGAGTCGCTCGCCCGCGTGCGCAACAGCGGCTGGGCGCTCGCCGGGCTCGCCGAGACCTACAAGCGCCAGGGCAACGCCAGCGCCGAGAAGGCGACGCGCGAGGCGATGGCGCGCGCGTGGTTCGGCGACGCCGCGGGCCCCGACATCGCGAGGTTGTGAAGGAGGGCCGGGCCGAGGGCCTTGCGGCGATCGTCCTCTGGGGGACGCTCGCCGCGCTGGCCCTCCAGCTTTCGAACGTCCCGCCGTTCCTCCTCACCGGCATCGCGCTTTGCATCGGCGCCGCCGTGGGCGGCCGCGCGCTCGCGCACCGGCCTCCCCCGCCCGCGGCACTCGCGCTCGGCGTTTACGGGCTCTTCGGCTTCCACTTCTTCCTCTTCCTGGCACTGCGGCGCGCGCCGCCGGTCGAGGCGAACCTCATCAACTACCTGTGGCCGCTCCTCATCGTGGTGCTGGCGCCGGTGATCGTGCCGGACGTGCCGTTCAGCAAGCGCCACGGGCTGGCGGCGCTGCTGGGATTCGCCGGTGCCGCGCTGCTCATCACGGCCGGCGCGGCGACATGGGGCGGCGGCGAGCTGGCGGGCTACGCCTTCGCCGCGGTCTCGGCGATCATCTGGTCCACGTACTCGCTGATGACGCGGCGTTTCCGCCACTTCCCGACCGCGTACGTGTCGTGGTTTTGCCTGGTGTCGGGCGTGGGGTCTGTCGCGTGCCACTTCGCGCTCGAGCCGCGATACTGGCCCCGCGAGGTGGAATGGCTCTACCTCATCGCGCTGGGGCTGGGACCGATGGGCGCCGCGTTCTTCCTCTGGGATCGTGCGATGAAGCAAGGCGATCCCCGGGTGATCGGCAACCTCGCGTATCTCACGCCGCTCTTGTCGACGACGCTGCTGGTGGTGCTTGCGGGCGCCGCGTTCACGCCCGTTTCCTTCGCCGCGATGGGCCTGATCCTGGCCGGCGCCTGGCTGGGCCGCTAGGCCAGGTCTTTCACCAGGGCGGCGCGGATCGGGACCGGGACCGGGTCGATCCTGGCGTGGTAGTGCGGATGGTCGACGCCGATGGCGAGCGCCACGCCGTACTTGAGCGACTCGGCCATCTCGCGCGTGAGCTCGAAGCGCAGGAAGTGGACCGAGGAGGTTTTCTCGTCGGTCTCGCGCTCGAGGTCCTCGTCGGCGATGGCGTACACCGCCGGGCAGCCTTCGACGCGCACCCAGACGCGATCCTCGACGCCTTTCAGCTTCGCGAGGGCGTCGCGGCGCTCGCCCACGTCCTCGTACTCGATCATGAGCGTCGCCTTGAAGTTGCTGCCGTCGGGGATGAGCGGGTTGTACGCGTCGATCTCGTCCTGGATGCCCTGTTCCTCGAAGATGCGTTCGACGCGCAGCATCTCCTGCACCTGGTAGCGGATCGTGAGCTCGTCCTCGAAGAGGATCGTGAGGTGCTGGCCCAGGTGGAGCGTGCGGTTCTTCTTGTGGGCGATCACCTTCGCGCGGAAATCCTTGCGGGCCTTGGCGTAGGCCTCGAGGGTCATGAGGGAGTCGCGGGAAAGTTTCTGCATCTCAGTCGGGAAGCCCATAGGCCATGCGCAGCAGCGTGATCGGGTGGCGAAGCTCGGCCTTGCCCTTCGCCTCGTTGCGCTCGAGGCCCTCGTTGATGTGGTGGCCCGCCATCTGGCAGTCCGAGGCGAAGAAGTCCGGCGCGAACTCGCCGATCTGCCGGAAGACGGGCCGCCCGATCTTGAGCGCGGTCTCGTGGAACTCGGCCTTCACGCCCCAGGTGCCCGCGTGGCCCGAGCAGCGCTCGATCGTCAGCACCTGCGTGTCCGGCACGCCTTCCAGCGCTTCCTGCGTCTTGAGGCCGCCTTTCTGCACCCGCGTGTGGCAGGGCACCTGGTAGGCGACCTTGCCGAGCGGGCGCTGGAAGTCGGTCTTGAGCAGCCCGTCGCGCTTGCGCGCCATCAGGTACTCGAACGGATCGTTCATGGCGTCGCGCACCACGCGCACGTCGTCTTCCTCGGGAAACATGAGCGGCAGCTCCTGCTTGAACATCAGCGTGCAGGAAGGCACCGGCGTGAGGATGGCGTACCCGTCACGCGCAAGCTTCGCGAGCTTCGGGATGTTGTTGTCCTTCAGCTTCTCGACGGTCTTGAGGTCGCCCTGCTCGAACTTGGGCATGCCGCAGCACGACTCGCCCTGGACCAGCGTGTAGGGAATCTCGTTGTGCTCGAGGATCTTCACCAGGTCGTGGGCGATCCCGGGCTCGTTGTAGTTCACGTAGCACGTCGTGAAGAGCGCCACCTTGCCCGAGGTGCGCTCGCCGTTCCTCGCCGGATGCGGATTGCTCTTCGGCGCGTGGCTGCGGAAGGGCTTCGGCGAAAACTCCGGGACCCACGCGTCCTTGGAGACGCCGGCAACCTTTTCGCCCATCTCGCGCAGCGGCCCGGACTTCGCCGCGGCGTTGACCATCTGCACCACCACCGGGATCGTGGCGAGCTTGCCGTTTCGGTCCGTGGAGGAGAGGTTGCGGTCGCGCACCGGGTGCTTCATGGTGCCCGCAGTGAACTGGTAGGCCTTCGCGCGCAGCATGAGGTGCGGGAAATCGACGTTCCACGGATGCGGCGGAACGTAGGGGCACTTCACCATGTAGCACATGTCGCAGAGGTAGCACTGGTCCACGACCTCCCAGTACTTCTCCTTGGCGACACCTTCCACCTCGCCCGAGGGGCTCTCGTCCACGTAGTCGAAGAGCTTCGGGAAGGTATTGCACAGGCTCACGCAGCGCCGGCATCCATGGCAGATGTCGAAGATGCGCTCCATCTCGGCGACGATCTTGCCCTCGTCGAGATAGTCCGGGCCCTTCCAGTCGATCGGATGGCGGGTGGGTGCCTCGAGGCTACCTTCTCGTGTCATTGGATCTCGCTACGTGAGTGAAAAGGGGCCGCGAAGGCCCCTTTTCACGTCGGACGGACGCGCCGCTCAGTCGGTCAGTGCGTCGAGGGCTTTCTGGAAGCGGTTGGCGTGCGAGCGCTCGGCCTTGGCGAGCGTCTCGAACCAGTCGGCGATCTCGTCGAAGCCTTCGCCGCGCGCCGATTTTGCCATGCCCGGGTACATGTCGGTGTACTCGTGCGTCTCGCCGGCGACCGCGGCCTTGAGGTTCTGGCGCGAGCTGCCGATCGGCAGGTCCGTGGCGGGGTCGCCCACCTGCGCGAGGTAGTCGAGGTGGCCGTGCGCGTGGCCGGTCTCGCCTTCCGCGGTCGAGCGGAAGAGGGCGGCGACGTCGTTCTGGCCTTCCACGTCGGCCTTGTTCGCGAAATAGAGGTAGCGGCGGTTGGCCTGGGACTCGCCGGCGAAGGCGGCCTTCAGGTTGTCGTGGGTCTTGGTGCCTTTGAGGGGTTTCATGCGGGAGCCTCCTGGAAGAATTCGGGGCGAACTTTGCGATCTTGTCGTGGGCAGGTCCAGATTAGGCCCGCGGCGCGACGCGCGTCCAATTGATTGTCTCGATACGCGCGATTGGTGGTGCCTATGAACGCCGGCGCAGCCGGGAGAGGGCCCCGCGGAAGGCGCGCTCGGCCGCCTCCTCGTCGGGATGGCGGCCCGCCTCGACGACCGGCCGTCCTCCTACGAAGACGTCGCGGACGCGGTTGGAGTTCCCGGAGAACATCGCCACGCCGAGCTTCGAGCGCGCGTCCAGTCCCTCGAAGTCCACCGCGTCGCCGTCGAGCACGACGAAATCCGCGCGCCGGCCCGCCTCCAGGGCGCCGACCGGCTGGGCCAGCGATTGCGCGCCACCGGCGGCGGCCGCGCTCCACAAATTCGCGGGCACGTCGGGGCGATCCTCCTCCGAGGCGACCACGCGCACGCGAAGGCGCAGGCGCTGGCTGTACTCGAGCGCCCGCAGCTCCTCGAAAGGGCTCACCGAGACGTGGCTGTCGCCGCCCACGCCCCAGGCGCCGCCGCGCTCGAACCACGGCAGGAAATCGAAAATGCCGTCGCCCAGGTTCGCTTCCGTCGTGGGACACAGGCCGATGCAGGCGCCCGCGTCGCCGGCGCGGCGCATCTCGAGGCCGGTGAGATGCGTCGAATGGATGAGCGTCCAGCGCGAGTCGACCGGCACCAGCTCCGCGATCCACGCGAAGGGCGACACGCCATGCGTCGAGATGCACTCCGAGACCTCGCCCTGCTGCTCGGAGACGTGCATGTGGATCGGCATCGTGGCGTCGAACTTCGTCGCGAGCTCGACGGTTTCCGTCAGCAGCAGCGCATCGACCGCGCGCGCCGAATGCGGCGCGATGCCCAGGCGCAGCAGCGGCGACGGGCTGTGGAAGCTGCGCACATCCTCCAGGAGCTCGAACAGGCCCTGCGGATCCGACTGGAAGCGGCGCTGCGCGGCCGAGAGCGTGCGGTGGCCGAAGCCACCGTAGGCATAGAGCACCGGCGCCAGCGTGAGCGCGATGCCCGCGGCGCTGGCGCCGCTCACGATGCAGTGCGCAAGCTCCGCACGGTCGGCGTAGGGCTTGCCGTCGCGATCGTTGTGCAGGTAGTGGAACTCGACCACCGAGGTGTAGCCGTGCTTCAGCATCTCGACATAAAGGTGCGCCGTGATCGCCTCGATGTCCTCGGGCTCGAGCAGCCGCACGAGGCGGTACATCTCCTCGCGCCAGGTCCAGAAATCGTCGGTGGGATGGCCGCGCAGCTCGGCGAGACCGGCCATCGCGCGCTGGAACGAGTGCGAATGCACATTGGGCATCCCGGGCAGCACGAGGCCCGTCGCGCGTTCATGGGTGCCCGCGGGCGCGCCGGCGGTCACGCGCGTGAGCGTGCCGGCATCGTCCCATTCGAGGAGGACGTCGCGCGCCCAGCCCGAGGGCAGCAGCGCTTCGACGGCGTGGAGGGTTTGCATCGCGGCTATGATACCGGCCATGGCACGGACCCTCCTCGTGAACGGCCGCATCGCGACGATGCGCGGCGGGACCTATTCGATGATCGACGACGGCGCGATGGTGGCCGAGGGCGGTGTCATCTCCTGGGTCGGTCCGCGCGAGCTCGCGCCCACGGTGAAGCGCGGCGCCGACGAGGTGGTCGACGCCAAGGGCGCGCTCGTCACGCCCGGGCTCGTCGATTGCCACACGCACCTGGTGTACGCGGGCAACCGGGCGCGCGAGTTCGAGATGCGGCTCACGGGCGCGACCTACGAAGACATGGC
>Ga0105242_10004944_pt1 | contig 10323 bp, 5 predicted proteins | sample KBSM24metaG_FD_81521 | JGI IMG/M metagenome (GOLD analysis project Ga0105242, IMG submission 81521) | Miscanthus rhizosphere microbial communities from Kellogg Biological Station, Michigan, USA - KBS M2-4 metaG | ecosystem: Host-associated > Plants > Roots > Rhizosphere > Soil | place: Michigan... | reverse complement strand
TACGCTGGCGGCGATGTACCTGCTGGGGTACAGCCTGAACAACCTGTCACTGATGGCGCTCACCATCGCCACCGGCTTCGTGGTCGATGACGCCATCGTCATGATCGAGAACATCTCGCGCTACATCGAGGAGGGCATGCCGCCGCTTGAGGCGGCGCTGAAGGGCTCCGCTGAGATCGGCTTCACCATCGTGTCGCTGACCGTGTCCCTGATCGCGGTGCTGATCCCGCTCCTCTTCATGGGGGACGTGGTGGGTCGCCTGTTCCACGAGTTCGCCATCACGCTCGCCATCACCATCGTGATCTCCGCGGTGGTGTCGCTGACTGTGGTGCCGATGCTGTGCGCCAAGCTGCTGCGCCACCATGAGGCGGCCGAGGAGAGCGGCATCGCGCGGTGGGCGAACGCGAAGTTCCAGGCGCTGATCGATCACTACGGCAGCGCGCTCAGGTGGGTGCTCGACCGTCAGCCGATGACGCTGCTGGTGGCGGTCGCGACGCTGATCCTCACCATCCTCCTCTACGTCTTCATTCCCAAGGGATTTTTCCCGGTACAGGACACCGGTGTCATCCAGGCCATCACCGAGGCGCCGCAGTCGGTGTCCTTCGCCGAGATGTCGCGCCGCCAGGCGGCGATGGCCGCGGCGATCCTCAAGGACCCCGACGTCGTGAGCCTGTCCTCGTTCATCGGGGTCGACGGTTCGAACATCACGCTCAACTCCGGCCGCATGCTCATCAACCTGAAGCCGGTCAGCGACCGCAAGGAAAACGCGAGTGCGGTCATCCGCCGGCTGCAGCGCCAGGCCCGCGAGGTCACCGGGATCTCCCTCTACATGCAACCGGTGCAGGATCTCTCGATCGACACCACGGTGAGTCGCACCCAGTACCAGTTCGTGCTGGAGGATGCGAACCCGGCGGAATTCAATACCTGGGTGCCGAAGCTGGTCACCGAGCTGCAGAAGCTGCCGCAGCTGGAGGACGTGGCGAGTGACCAGGAGAACGAGGGGCTGGCGGCCTATCTCACGATCGACCGCGACACCGCGGCGCGCTTTGGCATCACGCCGGCCACGGTCGACAACGCCCTCTACGACGCCTTCGGCCAGCGCATCGTCTCGACCATCTTCACCCAGTCGAACCAGTACCGCGTCATCCTGCAGGCGGACAGGGCGCTGATGAATTCGCTCGAGGCGCTGGGCACGATCTACCTGCCCTCGGCGACCGCGGTCGGCGGCCAGGTACCCCTGAGCGCGCTGGTGAAGGTGACCGAGACGACCGCGCCGTTGTCGGTGGGGCACCTCGGGCAGTTCCCGGCGACCACCATCTCCTTCAACCTCGCCAGCGGCGCGGCGCTCGGGGATGCGGTGGATGCCATCAGGAAGACCGAGCAGGGCCTGGGCCTGCCGGCGAGCATGATGACGACCTTCCAGGGTGCCGCGCTGGCGTTCCAGTCCACCCTCGGCAACGAGGTGCTGCTGATTCTGGCCGCGCTGGCCACCGTCTACATCGTGCTCGGGGTGCTGTACGAGAGCTTCATCCACCCGATCACGATCCTCTCGACGCTGCCCTCCGCCGGCGTCGGCGCGCTGCTGGCGCTGATGCTGTTTCGCGCGGATCTCGGGGTCATCGGCATCATCGGCATCATTCTTCTGATCGGCATCGTGAAGAAGAACGCGATCATGATGATCGACTTCGCCCTGGTCGCCGAGCGCGAGCAGGGCATGAGCCCGCGCGATGCGATCTACCACGCCTCGTTGCTGCGCTTCCGCCCGATCCTCATGACCACGATGGCCGCGCTCCTGGGGGCACTGCCGCTGATGCTCGGCCGCGGCACGGGTTCCGAACTGCGCCATCCGCTCGGTATCACGATCGTCGGCGGCCTGATCGTCAGCCAGCTGCTGACGCTCTTTACCACGCCGGTCATCTACCTGTACTTCGATCGCTTCGAGCGCCGCGTGCGCGCCTGGGGCGTGGAGCAGGCGCCCGGCGGGGCGGCGGCGCAATGAACCTGTCCGAGCCGTTCATCCGCCGCCCGATCGCGACCACGCTGCTCACCGTCGGGGTCGCCTTCGCGGGCGTCCTCGCCTACACCAAGCTGCCCGTGGCGCCGCTGCCGCAGGTGGATTCCCCGACCATCTCGGTCAACGCATCCATGGCGGGCGCAAGTCCGGACATCATGGCCTCGACCGTGGCGACGCCGCTGGAGCGGCACCTGGGTCAGATCGCTGATGTCACCGAGATGACCTCCTCGAGCGCGACCGGCTCCACGCACGTCACGCTGCAGTTCGGCCTGAACCGCGATATCGACGGCGCGGCGCGCGACGTGGAGGCGGCGATCAACGCGGCGCGCGCGGACCTGCCGACCGCGCTGCGCAGCAATCCGACCTACCGTAAGGTCAACACCGCGGACGCGCCGATCATGATCCTGGCGCTCACCTCGGCGACGCTCGCGCCCGGGCAGCTCTACGACGCCGCCGACACGATCCTGTCGCAGAAGCTGTCCCAGGTGAAGGGCATCGGCCAGGTGCAGGTGGGCGGCAGCTCCCTGCCGGCGGTGCGGGTGGAGCTCAATCCCAGCACGCTGTTCAAGTACGGCATCGGTCTTGAGAGCGTGCGCGCCGCGCTCGCCGCGGCCAACGCCAATACGCCCAAGGGCTCGATCGACGTGGGCGCCGAGCGCTACCAGATCTACACCAACGACCAGGCGAGCAAGGCCGCGCAGTTCAGGAACCTCATCGTGGCGTACCGCAACGGCAACGCGGTGCGGCTGTCGGATGTGGCCCAGGTACTCGACTCGGTCGAGAACGTGCGCAACCTCGGGCTCGCCGATGGCAAGCCCGCGGTGCTCGTCATCCTCTACCGCCAGCCGGGCGCCAACATCATCGAGACGGTGGATCGCGTGACCGCGCTCATTCCGGCGCTCAAGGCCGCGATTCCCTCCGATATCCAGATGAAGGTCGCCGTCGACCGCACCACCACCATCCGCGCCTCGCTGCACGACGTGGAGCGCACGCTCATCGTCGCGATCTCACTCGTGATCCTGGTGGTGTTCCTGTTTCTGCGCAACGCGCGCGCCACGCTGGTGCCCGCGGTGGCGGTGCCGATTTCGCTGCTGGGCACCTTCGGGGCCATGTACCTGCTCGGGTACAGTCTGGATAACCTCTCCCTCATGGCGCTCATCGTCGCCACCGGCTTCGTGGTCGATGATGCGATCGTGGTGCTGGAGAACGTCACGCGCCACGTCGAGGCCGGCATGCCGCGCTTCGAGGCCGCGATCCTGGGCGCCAAGGAAGTCGGCTTCACGGTGCTCTCCATGAGTCTGTCCCTCATCGCGGTGTTCATCCCGATCCTCGCCATGGGCGGGCTCGTGGGACGGCTGTTCCGCGAGTTCTCGGTGACGCTGTCGGTGGCGGTGCTGATCTCGCTGCTGGTGTCCCTCACCACGACGCCGATGATGTGCTCGCGCCTGATCCGTCCTCAGGACCCGGCGCGCCAGGGGCGGCTCTTCCGGGTGAGCGAGCGCGCGTTCCAGGCGATGGTGCATGGCTATGCGCGCTCGCTGCAGTGGGCGCTGCGCAACCGCGCGCTGCTCATGGTGCTGCTGGCGGCGACCGTGGTGTTCAACATCTACCTCTACGTCGTCATTCCCAAGGGATTCTTCCCGCAGCAGGACACCGGGCGCCTCACCGGGGGGATCCAGGCCGACCAGGCCATCTCCTTCCAGTCGATGTCGCAGAAGCCCATACAGTTCATGAACCTGGTGAAGGCCGACCCGGCGGTGGACTCGGTGGTGGGCTTCACCGGCGGCGGCTCGCAGGGGGGCGGACAGACCAACAGCGGCTTCGTGTTCATCTCGCTGAAACCCAAGGCCGAGCGCAAGCTGTCCTCGGACCAGGTCATCGCCCGGCTGCGGCCGAAGCTGAACCAGGTGGCCGGCGCGCGCCTGTTCCTGCAGGCGGTGCAGGACATCCGCACCGGCGGCCGCCAGAGCAACGCGCAGTACCAGTACACGCTGCAGGCCGACAACGTCGCCGACATCTACAAGTGGGCCCCGAGGGTCGCCGAGGCGCTGCAACGCATCCCGCTCCTGACGGACGTGAATTCCGATCAGCAGCAGAACGGGCAGCAGATCAACGTCATCATCGATCGCGATACCGCGAGCCGGCTGAAGCTCAATCCCGCCGCCATCGACAACACCCTCTACGATGCCTTCGGCCAGCGCGACGTCTCCACGATCTACAACCCGCTGAATCAGTATCACGTGGTCATGGAAGTGGCGCCGGAGTTCTGGCAGAGCCCCGAGACCCTCAAGGACATCTGGGTGAGCACCGCGGGCGGCACGGTGAGTGGCACCCAGTCCTCGCAGGCGGTGGCAGGCACGGTGACTTCCGCGCAGACCGCCGCCAGCACCACCGCGGCCACGATCGCCGCGGACACCGCGCGCAACCAGGCGGTCAACAGCCTCGCCAACTCCGGCCGCGGCGCGGTGTCCACGGGCGCGGCGGTCTCCACCGCGAGTGAGGCGATGGTGCCGCTGGCGGCCTTCAGCCACTACGGACCCGGCACCACCCCGCTCGCGGTCAACCACCAGGGCACGTTCGTCGCCACGACGATCTCGTTCAATCTGGCGCCGAACGCTTCGCTGAGTGATGCCACGGCGGCGATCGCGCAGGCGATGAACGCGGCAGGTGTGCCGAGCACGATCCACGGCAGCTTCGCCGGCACCGCCCAGGTGTTCCAGCAGTCCCTCGCGAGTGAGCCGGTCCTGATCCTGTCCGCGCTCGCCGCGGTTTACATCGTGCTGGGCGTGCTCTACGAAAGCTACATCCACCCGATCACGATCCTCTCGACGCTGCCCTCCGCCGGCGCCGGCGCGGTGCTGGCGCTGCGCCTGTTCAACACCGAGTTCAGCATCATCGCCCTCATCGGCGTGATCCTGCTCATCGGCATCGTCAAGAAGAACGCCATCATGATGATCGACTTTGCACTCGAGGCGCAGCGCGTGCACGGCCAGAGCCCGCGCGATGCGATCTACGAGGCCTCGCTGTTGCGCTTTCGCCCGATCATGATGACCACCATGGCGGCCATGCTCGGCGCGCTGCCCTTGGCGTTCGGCACCGGCGATGGCGCCGAGATGCGCCAGCCGCTCGGGATCGCGATCGTCGGCGGCCTGGTGGTGAGCCAGATACTGACGCTCTACACGACCCCCGTCATGTACCTGTACCTGGATCGTTTCGGCCGCTGGTGCACCCGCACCTGGGAGCGGCTGTACCCGCCGGCACATCCAGCGCCCGCACCCGGCCTATGAAACACGTGAAATCGCTGCCGCTGATGACCGCCGCCGGTTTGCTCGCTGCCTGCGCGGTGGGACCCAATTACCACCGTCCCTCGGCCCCCGTGCCGCAGGCCTTCAAGGAGGCCGACGGCTGGAAGCCCGCCGAGCCGCGCGCGCCGGCGAGCGCGAGCCCCTGGTGGTCGGTGTACGAGGATCCGGTGCTCGATGAGCTGGAGCGCCAGATCGATGTCTCGAACCAGACGCTCAAGGCCTCCGAGGCGGCCTGGCGCGAAGCGCGCGCGCTGGTGAGCGAGGCGCGCGCGGCCTACCTGCCGACCCTGGGCCTGAGCGCCTCGGGCACGCGCTCGAGCGCCCGCGCGAGTGCGGTCACGAGCGGCGGCAGCACCGTCACGCAATCGCCCACCGGCCATCCCTCCAATTCCTTTGAGGCGCTCGCCACGGCCGCCTGGGACGTGGATCTGTGGGGCAAGATCCGCCGCACCGTGGAGAGCCAGGAAGCGAACACCCAGGCGAGCGAGGCGGAGCTCGCCGCCGCGCGGCTGTCGGCGCAGGCGGCACTCGCCACCGACTACGTCGACCTGCGGGTGGCCGATGAGACGCGCCAGCTCCTCGATGAGACCGTGGCAGCGTTCCAGCGCTCCCTCACCATCACGCAGAACCAGTACAAGGTCGGCATCGTCGCCAAGGCGGACGTCATCACCGCCGAGACGCAGCTCGGGGGCGCGAAGTCGCAGCAGCTCGCCATCGGCGTCACGCGCGCAACGCTGGAGCACGCCATCGCGGTGCTGGTCGGCAAGGCGCCCGCGGATTTCTCCATCGCGCCCGCGCCCCTGGGGGCCGCCGTGCCGGTCGCCCCCATCGGCGTGCCCTCGACGCTGCTCGAGCGCAATCCGACCGTGGCGGCCGCGGAGCGCAACATGGCCGCCGCGAACGCCCAGATCGGGGTGGCGATCGCGGCGTATTTCCCGGACCTGACGCTCACCGGCACCACCGGCTTCGCGGGCAAGGCGGTCGAGGGCCTGTTCCAGGCGCCCAACGCGGTGTGGTCCTTCGGCGGCAACGCGACCGCCACCCTGTTTGATTTCGGCCTGCGTTCGGCGCAGGTGCACCAGGCGCGCGCGGCCTACGACGCGGCGGTCGCCAACTACCGCCAGGCGGTCCTCAGCGCCTTCCAGCAGGTCGAGGATCAGCTCGCGACGCTGCGGATCCTGGAGGCGCAGTACGCGGTGCAGGATCAGACCGTGAAGTCGGCCAACGAGGCCGTGCGCCTGACGCTGAATGAGTACAAGGCCGGCACGGTGGCCTATACGACGGTCGTGACCGCCCAGGCCACTGCGCTCGCCGACGCGCAGGCACTGCTGCAGATCCGCCAGAACCGCCTCAATGCGAGCGTGGCGCTGGTGCAGGCGCTCGGGGGCGGGTGGGATGCGGCCACGCTCGGCAAGCCCGAGGGCGCGGCGGCAGAGCTGGCGCAGACACCCGGACACACGCCCTGAGCGCCTCGGCCGGCACAAAAAAATGGGGCAACATGGACCACCGTGCCGCCCCGAGGAGGAGACGCGACACGGTGGCATGCCTGCATCGCCGGCGGTATGCGCCGGGAGCAAAGAAGTGTCAAGAAAGCTGGGTTTCGGGGCTCCGGATGCCGGGACGGGAAGCCCGGAGCGTGTATCGTTCCGGATCATGGAACCTCGCAGCCCCGCCAGTGAACCCAAGCCCACGCTCCTGATCGTCGATGACGATCAGGCGCTGTGCGCGATGCTCATCGAGTACCTCACGCTCGAGGGGTTCGCGGCCGTGGCCGCGGCCACCGGACCTTCAGGGCTGGAGCAGCTCGCACGCGCACCGGTGGATCTGGTGATCCTCGATGTCATGCTGCCGGAGCTGTCCGGGTTCGAGGTGCTGCGACGCATCCGCGCCTTGAGCCGCGTGCCGGTGATCATGCTCACGGCGCGCGGCGAGGAGGTCGACCGCATCGTGGGGCTGGAGATGGGCGCCGATGATTACCTCGCCAAACCCTTCAGTCCGCGCGAGCTCGTGGCGCGTATCCGCGCGGTGCTGCGACGCACGCCGGCGGAGGCCGGCGCCGCGGAGAGCGCGATCCAGTGGGGACCGCTGCTGCTGGACCTGCGCGCGCGGCGCGCGCAGGTCGCCGAGCATGATCTGGAGCTGACCTCGGCGGAGCTGCGCATCCTGGAGCTGCTGGTGCGCGCGGATACGCGCACCGTGACGCGCGACGAACTGATGCTGCAGGCCCTCGGGCGGCGCCTGCTGCCCACCGACCGCAGCCTCGACACGCACGTGAGCAATCTGCGCCGCAAGCTGCTGCGCTACACCGACCGCGTGAGCGTGCAGAGCGTGCGCGGTTCCGGCTACGCCCTCACTCTGGCGAGCAACCGCGTGCCGACGAGCGCCTCCGCCACCTGAGGCAGGCGCCCGGTGCACTCGCTCTACTGGCGGATCTTCCTCGCGTTCTGGGCGGCTCTGGCCCTGATCCTGGTCGGCACGGTTACGGTGGCGGTGAATGCCACCACGCATCGCACCGAGCGCCCCTGGATCCAGCGCGGCCAGCTCTATAACCAGGCTGCCGCGGCGTTCGAGAGCGGCGGCGCCGCGGCGCTCGAGGAGTGGCTCCGGAAGCTGCCGGCCGAACCGCGCAACCGCACCTTCGTCGTGGGTCCCGAGGGGGCGGAGATGCTGCACCGGCCACTGCCCGCCACGCTCTACCGGCCCGGGGGCAGCCCGGCCGCCGGCGCCGCGGCGGCGCACGCCGATACGCCCGTCGGCGCCATCGCGCCCATCGGCGGGGCGCTGGTGCTGCTGCGGCCCGAGGGCGGTTCATACCACGTCATCATCGGCCCGGTGCGCGACAGTCCGCGGCTGTTCGGCGAGCTGGAGCTTCCCGGCGTGCCCCTCGCGCTGCTCTTGATCGCACTCATCGTCAGCGCCGCGGTTTGCCTGCTGCTGGCGCGCTACCTGGCTTCCCCGGTGGATCGCTTGCGGCTGGCGACGCGCCAGCTGGCGAGCGGCGATCTCAACGTGCGCGTGCTGCCGGCACTCAAGGGGCGACAGGATGATCTCGGGCTGCTCGCCGCCGACCTCGATACCATGGCCGAGCGGCTGCGCCAGCTGCTCGAGGGCAAGCAGCAGCTGTTGCGCGATGTGAGCCACGAGCTGCGCTCGCCCCTGGCGCGGCTGCAGCTGGCGCTATCGCTCGCGCGGCGCGATGAGGCGGCGAGCGAGCGGCACATCGAGCGTGCCGCCTTCGAGGCCGACCGGCTCGAGCAGCTGATCGCACGCACGCTCAAGCTCGTGCGCCTGGAGGGCCCCGCGAACCAGCTCGAGCGCGCCAGCATCGACCTCGCTGACCTGCTGCAGACGATTGCCGCCGAGGTCGCCATCGAGGCCGACGCACAGGGCTGCCTGGTGCACGTGTATGCCGAAGCGGACCTGGGTGTGAGCGGGGACGCGGAGCTGCTGCGCAGCGCCTTTGAGAACGTGGTCCGCAACGCGGTGCGCTACAGCCCGCCCGCGGCGGTCGTCGGGATCACGGCGCGCCGCGGCGCGGCCGCAGCGGCGCCGCAGTTGATCGAGGTGAGTGTGCGCGATCACGGACCGGGCGTGCCGGAGAAGGACCTGGGGCTGATCTTCGAGCCCTTCTACCGCGTCGATGCCGCGCGGGCGCATCGCAGCGCCGGAGGCGAGGGCTTGGGTCTTGCGATCGCGGCGCGCGCGATCGGCCTGCACGGTGGCAGCATCGGCGCCGCCAACGTCGCCGGGGGCGGCCTCGTGGTGCGGATCAGCCTGCCGGCAGACGCCCGGGCACGAGCGGCGGCGGCGCCAGCGGCGGCAGCTGCCGCATAGTCGCGCGGTCGGCGGCCAGGAGGCCGCGCTGCTGCAGGCATTCGTACATCGAGGTGAAGGCGAACTCGCCCAGCACGCGGCGCAGCCGCGCCTCGCAGCGCGAAAGATTCGTGTAATGCCGGAAGCGCGAGAAGGCGCCCACCTTGATGCGCGGCTGACCCGGATCCAGTTCCCAGGGGTGCAGGTAGAAGGCGAACGGCCGGCCGCGGCGGTGATTGATCTGCTCAAGCCCCGCGCGCGTCAGCCAGTAGGGCAGGATGCGGAAGTAGCCGCCGCCGGAGACCGGCACCTGCAGGCCGAAGAAATTCGCCGCCGACATGGGAAATTCCGCCAGCGTGCGCCCCGAGGGGGCGCTGACACGGTGCGGTTCGGGGGTCGCTCCGGGTATCCCGTAAAGATCGTGGTGAATGGGGAAGATCGAGGAGTCGTAGCGGAAGCCGAGATCGATCAGCACATCCAGCGCCCATAGCGACTGGCGGGTGACGGAGAAGCTCGCGGCGCGGTAACCGAGCACCGCGTGCCCGATGGTGTCCTCAAGGAAGTGCTTGGCGCGCACCGTTTCCTCGCGAAACTCGCCCGGCGTCTGCTTGTACACGAGCTGGTGCGAGTAGCCGTGACAGGCGACCTCGTGACCGGCTTCCGTAATGCGGCGCACGAGCGCCGGCGCGCGCTCCGCGAGCCAGCCGAGCACGAAGAACGTCGCGCGCACACCGCGCTCGGCAAGTATTTCCATCAGCCGTTCGGTGTTGCGCTCGACGCGCAGCTCGCGCGAGCCCCAGCTGGCGCGCGAAATCGCCGAGCTGAGCGCGGCAACATGAAAGTAATCCTCCACGTCGACCGTGAAGGCATTGACCTGGCGGGCGGCGGCGCCCGCGGGTGGAGTGTTGCTATCCATGCTGTGGGCTGACTATAGCGGACCGTGCGTGCCAGAGAAGTAGGTACAAGACCTACGTCTGCGGACGGCGTCGGGCGCTCCGAAATTCCTTTTACCGTGGTAGCACACGTAGACCGATTCCAACACCGCCACGAACGCTGCCTCCAAACGCAAACGGCTCCCGAAGGAGCCGTTCACGGTGTCACAACGTTGGTGACTTACGCCTGTGCCCGCTTGCGCCTTAAGGCGAGGAAACCCACGCCACCCAGTCCCAATGCCAGCAGCGGCAGCACGCC
>Ga0105242_10004938_pt1 | contig 10330 bp, 9 predicted proteins | sample KBSM24metaG_FD_81521 | JGI IMG/M metagenome (GOLD analysis project Ga0105242, IMG submission 81521) | Miscanthus rhizosphere microbial communities from Kellogg Biological Station, Michigan, USA - KBS M2-4 metaG | ecosystem: Host-associated > Plants > Roots > Rhizosphere > Soil | place: Michigan... | reverse complement strand
TGGTCTATGCCAACGGCGCCCTGGAGCGCACCCTGACGCTGGTGCACAACGCGCGGCGCGCGCCGCGTGCGCTCGGCCACAACCTGAGCGCCGCCGTCGAAGTGGCGGCCTTCGCTCCCGACGTGGTGGTCAGCGATTTCGACTCCTTCAGCCACGCCATGGGACGGCTGTTTCACCGTCCGGTCATTTCGTTCGATCACCAGCAGGTGTTGTCGCGCTGTCTGCATCCGCGCGCGGTGCGCCGGGCGCTGGCCACGCCCGGCTTGAAGGTCGTGTTCGGCACGGACGCGGTGGCGGGCGCGCACGGCCGCAACGTGGAGGAGCTGATGTGCCGCGTCCAGCAGGCGGGCCAGGCCCCGATGGACGCGATCGTGTCCGCGACCTCGCGCGCCGCGGAAGCGCTGGGCCTCGAAAGGGAGATCGGCGCGATCGCGCCGGGCTTGCAGGCGGACCTCATCGCCGTGGACGGCGATCCGAGTCGGGACATCACGGCCCTGCGACGGGTGGTCTTCGTGATGCGCGGCGGCCGCGTCTATCGCAACGAGACGACGGCCCCCCCGCGCTGATCCGGCCGCCCGAACGAGGACGGGCTCAGTTCAGCGTCGGATCGACGGCGCCGCGCCCTTCGACGGATTGCGCGAAGAAGGCGGGCCAGGCCGCGCGGATGCGCTCGACCTTCGCGATGTTGGCTGGATCCGCAGGCACGCCCACCGTCACGTAGATGAAGGCCTCGCGGAACGGCCGCGGCCAGGGCGTGCCGCGCGGGTTGCGGTCGCCGATCGCGGCCACCACGTCGGCGATGGTGACGTCCTTGCGCGTGCCGCCGAAGGTCACCCCGCTGGCCGGGTTCTGGCCGGGATCGGTGTCGGTGCCGGTGGGGTTGCGCACGAAGAAGAAGGGCGCGACTTCGCTCGCGTCGCGCATCCCCATGAGGTACTGGTCGAGCGCGCTGTAACGGAGCGAGGCGCCGGTGGTGCGGAAGCGGCCGTCGGCCTGGGGCGTGATGTCGTTGCCTTCCAGGTACGAGCCGTCCGTGTCCATGAAGAAGCTCCAGTGCACCTCGTCGCGGCCGAGGAGCTCGGTGCTGGTGGTCGCCCCGTCCCGGAAGCGCGCGTTCGCGAGCCAGCGGTGGCCGACCTCGTGGGCGAGCACGGTGAGCGTGCTGTCTTCGCCCAGGAACCGCTGGTTGATGTCGTCGGGGTACTTCCCGATCGTGTCCATCGTGATGAAGCTCTCGAGGCGGCCGCGGCTTCCGTACTCCGCGGTGAGGTCGGCCTGGCTGGCCCCGATCCCGGCGTCCGTGTTGTGGACGGTCTGCTCGAACGAGAAGGTCCCGGCGGGGACGAGGCGGCGCGACGTGTAGACGATGAGCTGCTGGTAGTCGTCGGGGTGGGTCGCGTAGAACTTGCGCGCCACCGCCACCGTGTCGAGGCCGTCACGGTCGCGGAAGCTCTCGGCGAGCGCGCCCGGGCCCGTCGCCGCCGCCGCGTGCGCGAAGTCCACGGCGGTGACGCCGCCCGTCCCGTTGCCGGGGGCGATCCCCGTCGCCGCCTCCTCGATCGACGTCGCCAGCTCCGTGTCGTACACGAAGTCGATGTGCCCGTCCGCCCAGAGCGTAACCTGGAACGTGTTCTTGTCCGTCTCGTCGAACTGCGGCACCGCCCGCCAGGTGACGGTCGCGTGGTCCGCCACCGACAGGAACGAGATCGTGCCGCCCGATTCCGGGTTCAGGTCCACGAGCAGGGGCGCGACGCGCGGCGGACCGTCCACCAGCCGGCCCACGTCGCGGCTGGTGGAGGCATCGTCCTTCTGGCCGAAGGTGACGTTGCCGTCCGAGTTCACGAAGGCCGCGCTGTAGGTCTGACCGAAGAACGGAAAGCCGAACGGCAGGGTGATGCGGGTCGAGTCGTCGTCGCCGAGGAGGAGGCCCGTCCCCGTGTCCGGCTCCAACGGCAGGGTGAGTCGAGTGACCGAGTAGCCGCTTCCGGACGGCGTGAAGCGCACGGCCGCGCCGGCCAGGTCGATGGGGTTGCGCAGGAGGGCGAGGTCGCCCTGGTCCTCGAGGACCGCGATCTGACCCACGTCGAACGCGCCCAGGGCGGACGCCCGCGCGCCCCCGTCCCGAGCGGCCCGCCGGGCCTGCTCCTCGCGGTGCGCCCATACCGCGCTCCGCGCACCGTTCGGTCCGGTGCCGCACCAGGCGGGCCCGGATTTCCCTCGGGCCGCCCATGCTTCGCTCGCTGGTATCGATAAAAGAAGACAGACGGCGATGACGGCGTGTCGCATGAAGGCCTCCAAAGGCCGGACGACCATCATCGCACCGACTATGATATCGGGCCAATGCTCGACATCACCGTCGCCGTCGTGCCCGTGGCCGGGCTCGGGACCCGCCTTCTGCCCGCCACCAAGTCCCAACCCAAGGAGATGCTCCCGGTCGGCCGCCGCCCCGTGGTCCAGTACGTGGTCGAGGAGCTGACGGAGGCGGGCATCGAGCGCGTCCTGTTCGTGACCGGGCGCGGCAAGACCTCCATCGAGAACCACTTCGACACGGATTTCGAGCTCATCCAGTCCTTGCGCGAGAGCGGCAAGGAGGATCTCCTGGCCGAATTGGAGTTCGAGCGGGCCCGGGTCCAGTACTTCTACACGCGCCAGCGCGAGACCCTGGGCCTCGGCCACGCCGTCCTGTGCGCCCGCCCGTTCGTGGGCGGGGAGCCGTTCGTGGTCGCGCTCGGCGACTCCATCCTCGGCCTCGACCGGCGCAGCACCGTGGTGCGCCGCATGGTCGAGTGCTTCGTCGAGAAGAAGGCGGCGGCGGTGGTGGCCTTCGAGCGCGTCCCGAGGAGCGAGGTCCGCCACTACGGCATCGCACGCCCGCGCGGCGAAGGCGACGTCTTCGAGGTCGCGGACGTGATCGAGAAGCCGAGCCCGGAGGACGCGCCCAGCGAGCTCGCCATCGCCGGACGCTACGTGTTCGCGCCTTCGATCTTCGACGCCCTGCAACGCACGAGCCCGGGCAAGGGCGGCGAGATCCAGCTCACGGACGCCATCCGCATCGCGATCAAGGAGGGCGGGCACGTGTACGGCATGTGCCTCTCCGAGAGCGAGCGCCGCTTCGACGTGGGCAACTTCGACAGCTACTTCCGCGCGTTCGTGGAGTTCGCGCTCGCGGACCCGAAGCACGGTCCTGCCCTGCGCCAGACCCTCAGGCGCCTGCTCGATGCTCCTCATACGTAAGCGCGCGTTCGCGCGCGCCGGCCTCGTCGGGAACCCGTCCGACGGCTATCACGGGCGGACGATCTCGATCTCGGTGCGGAACTTCTGGGCGGAGGTCGTGCTCTACGAGTGGGACTCCGTGGACATCGTGCTCCTGGAGGACGACCGCGCGAGCTTCCGCTCTGTAAAGGATCTGGCCCGCGACGTGCGCCTGCACGGCTACTACGGCGGCATCCGGCTGGTGAAGGCGACGATCAAGCGGTTCGTGGAGTACTGCGAGGCCCGTCACGTCGCGCTCCACGACCGCAACTTCTCGATCCGCTACGAGACCACCATCCCGCGCCAGGTCGGAATGGCCGGATCCAGCGCGATCATCGTGGCCACCCTCCGCTGCCTGATGGAGTTCTACGGCGTCACCATCCCCCTGGCCGCCCAGCCCACGTTCGTCCTCTCCGTGGAGAGAGAGGAGCTCTCGATCGCGGCCGGCCTGCAGGACCGCGTCATCCAGGTCCACGAGGGGCTCGTCTCCATGGACTTCGGGATCGAGCAGGAGCGGATGGTGGACGGGTTCAAGAGCTACGCTTACGAGCGCCTCGATCCCGTGCTGCTGCCTCCTCTGTACCTGGCCTACAGCGACCACCTCAGCGAGCCGACCGAGGTGTTCCACAACGACATCCGCGGGCGCTTCGACCGCGGGGAGGTGCGGGTCGTCGAGGCCATGCGCGGCTTCGCCCGGCTGGCGGAGCGGGCGCGGACGGCGCTGCTGGAGGGCGACACCGCGCACCTGGGCGAGCTCATGGACGCGAACTTCGACCTGCGGCGGACGATCTACGACCTGCCCGCCTGGCAGGTGCAGATGGTCGAGACCGCGCGCGCCTGCGGGGCCAGCGCGAAGTTCGCGGGCTCCGGCGGAGCCATCATCGGGATCTGCCGCGACGAGGCGATGTTCGCGCAGCTGCAGGCGCGGCTGACGGAGATCGGCAGCCGCGTCATCCGGCCGCGCGTGATGGAATGAGCCGATGAGCCGCGGGGCGGCGGTGTTCTCGTCGTTCGTTATGATGATACAGGCCTCTGTTTTGGGAGTTCCCCTGTTCAACGGTCGCGACCTCTCCGGCTGGGACACCTGGCTCGGCATTCCGCACGCGAGCGTGACGGGCCTCGATCTGCCGAAGGACGACGCGGGCAAATACACGGCGCCCCAGGGCCTGAACCGCGATCCGAAACACGTCTTCACCGTCGTGACCGTCGACGGGGCGCCCGCGATACGCGTCTCGGGCGAGATGTTCGGCGCCCTCACCAGCCGCGAGGAGTTCGGCGACTTCCACCTGCGGCTCGAGTTCAAGTGGGGCGAGAAGAAGTGGCCGCCGAAGGAGAACGCGGCCCGTGACAGCGGCATCCTGTATTACGCGGTGGGGGAGCCCGGGGCGGCGGACAACAAGGCCTGGATGCGCTCGCTGGAGTGCCAGGTGCAGGAGCACGACACCGGCGACTTCTGGGGCGTGGGCGGCACCGGGGTCGACGTGGCCGCAGACGTGACGGGGGAGGGCAAGGAGCGCCGGGCCGTCTACCGGAAGGGGGCGCCTATTACCTCCGTCGGCGGCGAGGCCCGCCGCGCCATCAAATCGCTGGACAACGAGAAGCCAAGCGGCGAGTGGAACACGGTCGAGGTCCTGTGCCTCCGCGGCATGTGCGTGCACGCCGTGAACGGCAAGGTGAACATGGTCGTCGTGAACCCGCTCCAGCCGGGGCCCATCGGATCGATGGTGCCGCTCACGAAGGGACGGATCCAGATCCAGTCCGAGGGGGCGGAGGTCTTCTACCGCAACATCACGGTGCGCTCCATCTCCGCGTTTCCGCCGGGCTATGCTCCCTGAATGCGGCCCGCGGCGATCGCCGTCCTGCTCGCGGCGGGACTCGTCGCCACGGCCTGGCCCGACTCCAAGGCCGCGCCGCCCGCGTTCGATCTCGTCTTCGAATGGACGGTCGGCGGCAATCAGGACCTCTACGTCGCGGGCGCTGAGGGCGGCCCGCCGCGCCGTCTCACGACCGACCCGCACGTGGACGCCTTGCCCCGCTGGAGCCCGGACGGCGAGAGCGTATTCTTCACGTCCGACCGCAGCGGGAACTGGCAGGTCTACCGCGTGCCCGCGGGGGGCGGGGCGGCGCGGCGCGTGCGCGACAACGGCGATCGCGAATGGCAGGCGGAGCCTTCTCCGGACGGCCGTGCCCTCGCCCTCCTCTCCAACAAGGAGGGGCCCGAGTCGCTCTACGTCATGGACCTGGCCACGGGCCGGGACCGGCGGCTCGTGCGCCGCGGCCGCCGCACCGGCCTCGGCAACCCGAGCTGGAGCCGCGACGCGCGCCGCATCGTGTTCTCGACGAACTGGGCGAAGGGCTTCGGCATCCACATCGTGGACGCGATGACGGGCGAAGAGCGGCCACTCACCAGGGTCCATCCGACGGGATGCGAGCCCCGCTTCCACCCCGACGGCAAGCGCGTGGTCTACGTCCACCGCGGCGGACGCGGCGACACGAGCCAGCTCGTGGAGCACGAGCTCGCCTCCGGGCGCGAGAAGGTCCTGGTCGGCTGGCCCGCGTTGAACTACAACCCGGCCTACTCCCCCGACGGATCGGAAATCGCTTTCACGTCCAACCTGACCGGCGAGTGGGTCGTCTATCGTCAGCGCCTCTCCGACGGGCACGCCTGGCGCGTCACCTTCGGCGGCGGCCCCGCGCGCGGACCGGACTATCGCCCCCGCCGCGGACAGGTGTGACAGAATCGGGGTCCACTCTCCGGAGGTCACCATGACGTCCCGCTCGTGTCTGGCCACCGTGATCCTCGTCCTCGTCGCGGCGTCCGCGTCCGCGCAGCCGTCGCCGAAGCCGAAGAAGATCCAGGACATTCCGCCACCGGGCGCACCCGCGGCGCCGGCCGCCCCCGCGGCACCCGCGGCGCCCGCCATGCCGAAGCCGGGACCCGAACACGAGGTCCTCAAGCCGCTGGCGGGCGAGTGGGATGCGACCGTGGAGTCGTTCGCGGCCCCGGGCCAGCCGCCGATGCTGGCGAAAGGGATCGAGACCGGCACCATGATCGGCGGCTTCTGGCTCGTGTCCGACTTCAAGAGCGAGGTGATGGGCCAGCCGTTCCTGGGCCGCAGCACGCTCGGCTACGATCCGGTCAAGAAGAAGTACGTCTCGACCTGGATCGACTCCATGACGCCGTCGCTCGCCGTCGGCGAGAGCGACTACGACGCGGCCACGCAGACGTTCACGGGCTGGACGGACGGCCTGGACCACCGGGGCCGGCCGACGCGGTTCAAGATGGTGACGGTCTTCAAGGACCCGGGCACCCGCATCTCGACGACGTCGATGAAGGGGCCGGATGGGAAGGAGATGACGGTCATGCGCATCACCTACACGAGGCAGAGGTAACGCCATGCTGCGCACACTGGCCGTGATCGCGGCCGCGGTCGCGCTCACCGCGGAAGGAGGCTCGCGCATGACGGAAGCCGCCGACGGACACGCGGGCGGGCTGCTCCTGGTCGCGAACAAGGGCGAGCACACGCTCGGGATCATCGATCCCGTGGCGGGCAAGCAGATCGCGACCATCCCGGAGACGGGGGTCACCGGGCACGAGGTGATCGCGTCACCGGACGGGCGCACCGCCTACGTGCCGATCTACGGCGACTCCGGCGTGGGCAAGCCGGGCAGCGACGGGCGCACGATGGACGTCATCGACCTCGCGTCGCGGAAGGTGATCAAGACGATCGATTTCGGCGGCCCCGAGCGTCCGCATTGCCCGATGTTCGGCGCGGACGGGCGTCTCTACGTGACCACCGAGCTGAGCAAGACGGTCACCGTCATCGATCCCAAGACGCACGCGATCGTGGACCGCATCCCCACCGACCAGCCGGAGTCGCACATGGTGGCGCTCTCGCGCGACGCCTCGCGCGCGTACACCTCGAACGTGCACGTGGGCACGGTGAGCGTCATCGACGTGAAGGCGAAGAAGGTCGTCAAGGTGATCCCCGTCTCGCCCTACGCGCAGCGCATCGCGCTGTCCGTGGACGACAAGTGGATCTTCACCGCGGACCAGACGCAGCCGCGCCTGGCCGTGATCGACGTCGCCGCGGGCGCGGTCAAGCAATGGGTGGCGCTGCCCGGCATCGCCTACGGCACGGCCACGACGCCCGACGGCAAGCACCTGCTCATCACCGTGCTCGGCGTCAACAAGGTCGCCGTGCTCGACCTGAAGTCGATGCAGATCGCGCAGGTCATCGACGTGCCGGCGGCGCCGCAGGAGATCGTGGTGCGGCCGGACGGCAAGACGGCCTACGTCTCCTGCGACGCGAGCAAGAAGGTGGCGGCCATCGACACCGCGACGTGGAAGGTGGAGAAGCTCATCGACGCGGGCGCGGCCGCGGACGGGCTGGCCTGGGCCGCCGCGCGCTGATCCCAGGGCGTCCATGAAGCGGCCGCGGCTGCTGCGCTTCGGCGTCTTCGAGATGGACCTCGAGGCGCGCGAGCTGCGCCGCCGCGGACGTTTCGTTCCCCTGCCGCCGCAGCCCTTCGCCGTGCTCGCGGAGCTGGCCGCGCGCCGCGGCCAGGTCGTCTCGCGCGAGGACCTGCAGGCGCGCCTCTGGCCGGACGGCGTGCACGTGGACCAGGAGCGCGGCCTGAACCATTGCCTGAACCGGATCCGGCGCGCGCTGGGGGACGAGGCCCACACGCCCCGGTTCGTGGAGACGGTGCCGCGCCAGGGGTACCGGTTCCTGGCCGCGGTCGAGGTCGTGGAGATCGAGGCGGAAGTCGCGTCGCCCGTCCGGCCTCGCGCGTCCTTGCCATGGCTCGCCGGCGCGGCCGCGCTCCTGCTCGCGCTGCAAATGGCGGACGCGCGTCGGCGGGCGCGGACCGGCGCCGACGTCTCACCGGTGGCCGCCGCTCAGGGCGCGTTCCTGGAGGGACGGCGCCTGCTCGACGAGGGCCCCGCGGGCTGGCGGCGCAGCGTCGAGTCCTTCCGGGAGGCGGCGCTCCACGACCCGGGGTTCGCGCCCGCGCACTACGAGATGGCGGACGCGTACATGCGCCTCGGCGAGAACGGCGTCCTTCCCGCCCACGAGGCGTTCCCCGCCGCCCGGCGCGCGGCCCTGGCCGCGCTGGCCATCGAAGACGACGCGGAGCCGCTGGTCATCCTTGCCGCGATCGACCTCAACTACGAATGGGACTGGGCCTCCGCCGAACGGTCGTATCGGCGCGCGCGGCGCCTCGAGCCGGACCGCATCGACGCGAGCCTGGGCCTGGCGCGGCTCCTGTCCGCGGCCGGCCGGCACGACGAGGCCGTGCGCGTCGTCAGCGAGATCGAGACGCGCCATCCGGGATGTCCCGTGATCGTGCGCGACTCCGCGCTGACCTATTACCGCGCCCGGCGCTTCGACGAGGCGGCGCGCCGATTGCGCGACTGGGCCGCGCTGGAGCCCGGCCTGCGCGATCCGCACCATTGGCTGGCCCTCCTCCACCACCTGCGCGGCCAGGACGAGAGCGCGGTGTCCGAGGTCCGCCTGGTCATGGAGCTGGCCAAGGCGCCCGGCCCGTTCCGGGCGCGCTTCGAGGCGCTGCCGCCGGGACCGGCCGTGGCCTTCTACCTGCGCGGGTGCGTCCGCTACCTCGAAGGACTCCAGGCCACGGAATGGGTCACCGCGGACGACTTCGCGCGCCTGCGGGCGCTGATCGGGGAGCGCGAGCAGGCGTTGCGCGACCTCGAGCGCGCCGTCGACGAGCGCTCGCCGCGCCTCCTGCCCTATCTCAACGATCCCGTCTTCGACACCTTGCGGACCGAGGCCCGCTTCCTCGCCTTGCAGCAGCGTGTCCGGGTCCCGACCCTGCCGCCCGCGCCTTCGGCCCGTGCGATCGTCCTCGCCGCACCCGCTCCCTGACCGTTCACCCACGGCGCGAAGTCGCTCGACGGGCAGGGCTTCCGCGTTCACATCGAAAAGGGTTGTCTCGCTCGTCGCTCTCCGCCGAACCTGCGCGCGGAGGCCATCGCGATGGGGCGCGCCGAGGTCGTGTTCGTATTGGCCGTTGCCGGCCACGGGTGTGGCGGAGGTCCGGGGGGAACCGCGGGTGCGCCGGTGGCGGCGGCGCCCGCAGTAGCCACCTCCGCGGCCTCCTCGGCCGCGCCGACTGTGCGTCCAGCCGCGACGATCCGGCTGAGCGGCTCCACGGCCTCGGGGGTGGCGGAGGCGAACGGCTGGCTCTGGGTGACGCACTTCGAGGCGAGCGTGCTCTCGCAGGTGGATCCGAGGACGGGCGCGGAGGTCGGCCTGGTCGAGATCGGCGCGAACGCGGGCAGCCTGACCGCCATTGGCCCTCAGCTCTGGGTCGCGCAGTACACGACTCGGCCGGAGGACGCACGCCTGGTGCACGTGGATTCACTCACCGCCACCGTCCGCCGACGCGTGCCGCTGCCACACCTGTGCTGCGAGGTCGCAGGTGCGGGGGGACGTATCTGGGCGGTGGATCCCCGCGCCGCCCTGCTCGCCATCGATCCGGACGGCGGCGGTGTGGTCTCGTCGACGCCGGTGGCCATCGATCCTGCCGTGCACATCGGGCTGTTCGGGGACGAGCGCGCACTCTGGGTTTCGAGCGATACGACGGCTCTGCTGCGAGTGGACCCGCAGTCCGCGCGCGTGATCGCGACTCTCGACGTCGGGGGCGGGATCCCGATGGCGCTCGCCCACGATCTCGTCTGGGGCGCGAGCCCGCACCACGTCTGGGCCGTGGATCCGGCGTCGAACGAAGTGCGGGTACGCCTTCCCCTCGAGAACACGATCGAAGTCTTGAGCCTGGCCGTCACCGAAGAGGCGCTGTGGATCGGGGCGCGCCGCCCCGGTTACGTGGGGGTCGTGTTGCGTTACGACCTGCGGTCCGGGCACCTGACGGGAGAGGCGGCGGTGGGCCTGCCTGCGAAGGTGTTGTACGCGTTCGGGCGCGTCTGGATCGTGGACTGGGACACGAACTCGTTGCTCGGATTCGACGACGCGACCTCGAGCATTGATTGAAGCAACTCGTTCTGGAACGAGTAGGTCCGCTCGCGCAAGAAAGCAGGTGGCTCGCGGGA
>Ga0105242_10004931_pt1 | contig 10334 bp, 10 predicted proteins | sample KBSM24metaG_FD_81521 | JGI IMG/M metagenome (GOLD analysis project Ga0105242, IMG submission 81521) | Miscanthus rhizosphere microbial communities from Kellogg Biological Station, Michigan, USA - KBS M2-4 metaG | ecosystem: Host-associated > Plants > Roots > Rhizosphere > Soil | place... | reverse complement strand
TCGCGCCAAGCTGGAGTCGGTCACCCAGCGGCTGCTGGAGATCGAGGTCATGGAAGGCGACGAGCTCAGGCAGCTTCTGACGTAGTCGTCAGTCGTCAGCAATCTCACTCACCTGTAGTGCAGGCCTTTAGGCCTGCCCGTCCACCGCCAAGGGGGTCTCTGAGACCGCATCTCTGAGACCCCGTCTCTGAGACCCCGTCTCTGAGACCCCGTCTCTGAGACGCGATCTACGAGACGACGACCTCGTCGTGATGCGGGCTGGACGCTGACCACTGGGTCAGGGCGATCGCGACGCCGGTGGCCTGGACGATCACCGCGAGCGCCACGCAGGCGGTCCAGCCGCCGGTCGCCCAGAACAGCGACGGCAGTGCGCCGCCGGTGCTGCCGCCGGCGTAGTAGAACGTCGAGTACATCCCGACCGCGAGCGCGCGGTCGCTCGTGGTCACCGCGCCGATGTAGCTGCTCGTCGTCGCCTGCGCGGTGAACACGCCCGTGGCACAGAGCGCGAGCCCCGCGACGATCGCCGGCAGCCACGGCACCAGCGTGAGCAGCGCCCCGGCGCCGCCGATCGCCATCGCCGACGCGATCCCGATCCGGTGCCCGTAGCGATCGATCCAATGGCCGGCGAACGGCGTCACGACGGCGCCGACCAGATAGACCACGAACAGCCAGCCGAGCGCGACGGTGCTCAGGCTGTAGGGCGGCGCGGCGAGGTGAAACGTCACGTAGGTGAACATCGCCACCTGGGTGAAGAGGACCGAGAAGCCGACGCCGCAGGTGGCAACCAGCCGCCGGTTGCGAACCAGGTGGCCGATCGAGCCCCGGCCGGCCTTCACGCCATGCGCCGCATGCCGCACCGGCTCATGCGGCAGCCACATCGTCAGCGCCATCGCGACGCCGCCGGTCAGGATCGCGAGCGCCACGAACGCCGCGTGCCAGCTGACGTCGGCGGCGACGAGGCCCGAGACCGCGCGGCCGGTGAAGCCCCCGAGAATCGTGCCGGTCATGTACGCCGCGGTCGCGCGCCCCGCGTGGGACGAAGGCCACACCTCGTGGACGTAGGCGACGGTGCTGGCGAAGATCCCCGGCGTGGCGACGCCCTGCAGGAAACGCCAGAAGATCAACTGAGGGAGAGTCGACGCGGTCGCAGCCAGCGCGGTGGTGACGGCGAGGATCCACGCGGAGAGGATGATGACCCGGCGAAGGCCGAGGCGGTCCGCCAGACGGCCGATGAACGGCGCGAAGATCGCGACCGCGACGGTCGGCGCGGTGATCGTCAGGCCGGCCTCGAACGTGGACGCGCCGAACGTCCGCGTCAGCAACGGCAGCAGCGGCTGGGTGGAGTAGATGTTGAGAAACGCGGCGGCGCCCGCGAGCACGACCGGAAATGTCGGCAGCCGCGCCTCGCCCGACGCGCGCGTCATGTCGGGAAGATGGGCTCCCGCCCGCGGTTCAGGCGCATTGGCGGGTCCATGGTCGCACGGATTCGTCTCAGGCGATCCCGCGGACGGCCCAGCGCAGCTTCGCCGCCGCGGCGCGCCGGTTCGAGAATGTTTCCTCTTTCGTGGAGCGGATCACCTCGTCGGCCGCCGCGGAATAGACACCCTGCCGGCGCCCGGCACGGAACGCCTGTTTCACGCGCCGGTCTTCACCGGAATGAAATGTCAACACGGCGACGCGGCCGCCGGGGGCAAGACACCGGGGCAGCGCGGCCAGCAACGCATCGAGCGCGGCGAACTCGTCGTTCACCGCAATGCGCAGCGCCTGGAACGTACGGCGGACGGACATCTTGACGTCGGCCTTGCCCATCTGCGGAAACGCGGCGCTGAGCCCGGTGCGCACCAGGCGCTCGAGAGCGTGGGCGGTCCGCACCGGCCGCTGTTTCAGCCAACCCGCGATCTGCACGGCGTGCGGTTCATCGGCGTTGTCGGTGAGGATATTGGCCAGCGCCTCCTCGTTCAGCCGCGCGAGCAGGTCCGCCGCCGGCTCGCCGTGAGAAGGATTCATCCGCATGTCGAGTGGACCGGGATTCTTGTAGTTGAAGCCGCGCTCGGGATTGTCCGCCTGCATCGAGGAGAGGCCAAGGTCCGCGAGAATCACGTCAGCCGAGGCCACTCCTTCCGACGCGAGCAGATCGGGCAGCCTGGCAAAGCTCCCGTGACGCGCGACGAAGGCCTCCGGGCCGAAGCCGGCCGCGCGCAGACGGGCTTCCACGTGCGGCAGTTCGAGCGGATCGACATCGAGCCCGATCAGTCGTCCACCGGGCCGCAGCCGTTCCAGGATCGCCTCCGCGTGACCGCCGCCGCCGAGCGTGCAGTCAACCGCGACATCTCCAGGGCGGGGCCGCAGACACTGCAGTACTTCCGCCGTCATGATCGGGCGATGGATCCCCATCAGTTCGCGGCATCGCCGAAATGCGGCCAGGAGAAGACTTTCGCGAGGGGGACATCCTTCATCGTCTCGATGCTTCGCGAACATCGTTCGGCCCGCGCCGGCGGCAACCGGTCCAGCAGTTGTCGGGCGAGCTCGCGATCGAGTTGTGCGATACCGGGCAGACACATGTCGAGAACCGACTCCCCTTTCTTGTTTCGCTTCCCGGTCTCGAGCGGTTGCAGGCAGGCCTCACCCAGCGCCCGCGCGACCCGGACGGCTGCATCTGCCGTCCCACCGCTCGCGGCACCGAGCAGATAGTGCAGCGCGTCGGCCCGGCGGACGGGGCTGCCTTCCGACGCAATGATCTGCAGAAGCCGACCCGTTTCGGATGACACGCGCGCGGCGTTGCCGGTCAGGGCCAGCGCCTTGATCGGCCACGACGATACGGTCACCACACGATTGGGCTCGTCGAGATCGTTCGCCCACGCAAACGCCTGGTCGATGGCCCGTTCCCGCCGGCGCCGATCGGGAACGTGCACAGCGGCGATGCTCAGCGCCTGACAACGGAACCACGGATCGGCGATCTTGACCGCAAGCGCCAAGGCAGCCTCGGGGTCCGCCGCCGCCATCGATGCGACACGGTCCCGTTGCTGTGTGCCGGTGTTCATGAGGTCCTGCCGCCGGAAGCGCTCCGCCGCCGGCCTACAGCTAGTCTGCCCGAAGAGGTTATAGTGTCGCCATGAAATCGCATCCGCTCTTCATCGCCTGTGCGGCGGCCGCGCTCCTTTCGGTCACGACGCCGGCGCAGCAGCCGACATCGACCACCGCTTTCACCGGCGCCCGCGTGATCGACGGCACCGATCGCGCGCCGATCGACAACGCGACGATCCTGGTCCGCGGCGGCCGGGTCGTCGCCGTCGGCCCTGCCGCATCGGTGACGATTCCCGCCGGCGCCGCACGCGTGCCGCTGGCCGGCAAGACGGTGATCCCCGGCCTGGTCAACGCGCACGGCCACGTCGGCAACACGGTCGGCATGGAGCAGGGGCACTACTCCGCCGCGAATGTCACCCGCGATCTCAAGACCTACGCCGCGTACGGCATCACCACGGTGTTCTCGCTCGGCGACGATCAGGCCGCGGGGATTGCCGCGCGCGACGGCCAGCGGACGCCGACGCTCGATCACGCCCGCCTCTTCGTCGCCGGGCCGGTGCTCGCGCCGAAGTCGCCGGCCGACGCCGTCAAGCTGGTCGATGAAGACGCGGCGATGAAGGTCGACATCGTCAAGATCCGGGTCGACGACAACCTCGGCACCACGCCGAAGATGGCGCCGGAGATCTACAAGGCGGTGATCGACGAGGCGCACAAGAAGGGGCTCCGCGTCGCGGTGCACCTCTTCTACCTCGACGACGCGAAGGCGGTGCTCGATGCCGGCGCCGACTTCATCGCCCACAGCGTCCGCGACTCGCCGGTCGACGAAGCGTTCATCGCGATGCTGAAGCGCCGCAACGTCTGCTACTGCCCGACGCTGATGCGCGAGGTCTCGACGTTCGTCTACGAATCGACGCCGTCGTGGTTCACCGATCCGTTCTTCCTCAAGCACGCGGACATGGCCGCGGTGGATGCCCTGAAGCAGCCGGCGCGGCAGCAGGCGATGGCGAACAGCAAGTCGGCGCAGCGCTACAAGGCCGGTCTCGAGGTCGCGAACCGGAATCTGAAGAAGCTTTCGGACGCGGGGGTCACGATCGCGATGGGGACCGACACCGGCCCGCCGGCGCGGTTCCAGGGCTACTTCGAGCTGATGGAGCTCGAGATGATGGTGAAGGCCGGGCTGACGCCGAAGCAGGTGCTGGCATCAGCCACGCGCGACGCCGCGAAGTGCATGAAGCTGGATGCGGAGCTCGGCACGCTGGAGTCGAACAAGTGGGCGGACTTCGTCGTCCTCGACGCCGATCCGCTGGCGGACATCTCGAACGTCCGCAAGATCAGCGCGGTCTACGTCGCGGGAAACCGCGTGCCATAGGGGTCAGATCTCGATTTTCGCAAGCGCGCGACGGCAAATGCGAAAATCGAGATCTGACCCCGCTAGGCTGGCTTGTCCCCGCTGTCGGGCACCGCCGCCTCCGCGGCCTGGAAGCCGACCTTCGAGTGTGTGCCGTCGCAGAACGGCTTGTTGGTCGATCCGCCGCAGCGGCAGAGCGCGAACGGGCGCTTGGCGATCTGATACGTCTTGCCGTTCCAGTCGACAACCGTCGCTTCGTCGCCTTCAACCAGGTACGGGCCGTTCTGTCTGACCTTGATGGTCGCCATGAGTTCTGTGTCCTCTGTTCGCCTTTGTGTCCTTGACGCTAGCCGCTCTTCTGCATCGAGTTGAGGAAGTCGGCGTTCGTCCTCGTCTTCGACATCTTGTCGATGAGCAGTTCCATCGCCTCGACCGGCGACAGCGGGTTCAGCACCTTGCGCAGCACCCAGATCCGGTTGAGATCCTCTTTCGGGATCAGCAGCTCCTCTTTCCGCGTGCCGCTCTTCTGCACGTCGATCGACGGGAACACGCGCTTGTCGGTGAGCTTCCGGTCCAGGTGGATCTCCATGTTGCCGGTGCCCTTGAACTCCTCGAAGATGATGTCGTCCATCCTCGAGCCGGTGTCGACCAGGGCGGTGGCCATGATGGTGAGCGACCCGCCTTCCTCGATGTTGCGCGCGGCGCCGAAGAAGCGCTTCGGCTTCTGCAGCGCGTTGGAGTCGAGACCGCCCGAGAGCACTTTTCCCGACGGCGGAATCACGGTGTTGTAGGCGCGGGCGAGGCGGGTGATCGAATCGAGCAGGATCAGGACGTCCTTGCGGTGCTCGACCAGGCGCTTGGCTTTCTCGATCACCATCTCGGCGACCTGCACGTGGCGCTGCGCCGGCTCGTCGAACGTGGACGAGATCACTTCGCCGTCCACCGACCGCTGCATGTCGGTGACCTCTTCGGGCCGCTCGTCGATGAGCAGCACCATCAGGTAGATCTCCGGGTGGTTCTTCGCCACCGACTGCGCGATGCTCTGCAGCAGCATCGTCTTGCCGGTGCGCGGCGGCGCGACAATCAGGCCGCGCTGGCCCTTGCCGATCGGCGTCCACAGGTCCATGATGCGCGACGAGATGCTGTCGGGCGTCTCGAGCGTGATCCGCTCCTGCGGGTAGAGCGGCGTCAGGTTCTCGAAGAACAGCTTCTCGCGCGCCTGATCGGGCGCCTCGAAGTTGACCGCTTCGACCTTGATCAGCGCGAAGTAGCGCTCGCCTTCCTTGGGCGGCCGGATCTGTCCGGAGACGGTGTCGCCGGTCTGCAGGTCGAACTTGCGGATCTGCGACGGCGACACGTAGATGTCGTCGGGGCCCGGCAGGTAGTTGTAGTCGGGCGCGCGCAGGAAGCCGAAGCCGTCGGGCAGCACCTCGAGCACGCCTTCCGAAAAGATGAACCCGCTGAGCTCGGTCTGCGCCTTCAGGATCTGAAAAATCAGCTCCTGCTTCCGCATCCCGGTCGCACCGCCGACGGTGAGATCCTTGGCGATCTGGGTGAGCTTCTGAATGCTCATGTCCTTCAGATCGGTGATGTTGAGCCGCTGCCCCTGCGCCGGCGGCGCCGCGGGCTTCGGAGCCTCCGGCGGCCTCGCGGCCTCAGGCTTCGGCGGCTCCGGCTTCGGCGGTTCGGGCTTCGGCGCTTCGGGAGCGGCGCTGACCTGGGTAGCCGTCGAAACGGCGTCGGGTGTGGCGGTACCGTTGCCGGTCTTGGCCGCCGCTGGGCGCTTAGGATTGCTTGGCATGAGGGCTCTTGAACATGAGTGCGGAGGTTGAATACGCGGGCTGAGCGCCCGCAGGAGTTACCGAGGCGTGACTATGTCGGGAGTATATTATTTCTCCGGCAACGCTTACAACTGATACGGGTTCTGTCCGATGGCGATGATGCTGCACGCAACAATCGGTTGGATCTGGAGCGCCCGCGCGCGGGCGATGAGCGCGTCGCTCTCCGCCCCCGGATTCAGCCAGACCTCGGCGATCCCCTTCTTCGCAACCTCACCGATCACCCGCTCGCCGATCTCCGGCGGCACGTAGAACGAGGCCATGTCGATCGTCCCCGGCACATCCAGCACCGAGGCGTAGGCCTTCAGCCCCTCCACCTCCGCCTCGCGCGGGTTGATGGGGACGACGGTGTAGCCCTGCTGACGAAACGCCCGCAACGCGCGGTTGCCGAACTTATTGCGATTGCTCGACGCGCCGATGACGGCGACCACCTTTGACATCGTGAATTGTAAATGGCCTATCCTGCCGTTGCCGGCTGGGGCGCGTGCTTCGCGACGAACGCGAGGAGCCGGCTGCTGCCTTCCTTGAGCAGCTCCATCGACGTCGCGTACGAGATCCGGATCGTGCCGGGTGCGTCGAACGCCTCGCCCGGCGTCACCGCGACCCGCTGCTCCTCGAGGAGCGCGTCCGACCAGTCGAGCGAAGTACGGAACCCGTCGGGCGACAGCGTGTCGCTGATGTCGACGAACATGTAGAACGCGCCGGCCGGCTTGCGGCAGCGCAGCCGCGGATCGGCCGTCAGCCAGGCGTGCAGCTGATCGCGCCGCTTGCGGTACTCGTCGAGCATCGTCGTCACCGGCGCCTGCGATCCGATCAGCGCCGCCACGGCCGCCTTCTGGGTGATCGACGTCACGTTCGACGTCGAGTGGCTCTGGATCGCGTTGGACGCCGCGATCACCGCCTGCGGGCCGATCTGCCAGCCGCAGCGCCAGCCGGTCATCGCGTAGGCCTTCGACGCTGAGCCGCAGATCACCGCCTGCTCCGGGCAGCTCTCCGCCAGGACCTTCGGCAGGTTGTGCGGCACCGGGTCGTAGATCAGCTTCTCGTAGCAGAGATCGACCACCAGCCAGATGTTCTGCTTCGCGGCGAACTCGGCCAGGGTGCGCAGCTCGCCCTCGGCGATGAGCGCGCCGGTCGGGTTGCCCGGCGAGTTGATGATGATGCCGCGGGTGCGGGGCGTGACCGCGTCGAGGATCGCCTGCGCATGCACCGAGAAGCCGTCCTCGACGTGGGTGCGCGCGAAGACCGGCACCGCGTCGGCCAGCTTGACCTGTTCGGGGATCGTCGGCCAGCACGGCGCGTGGGTGATCACCTCGTCGCCCGGTCCGAACAGCGAGAGCGCCGTATTGTAGAGCGCCTGCTTGCCGCCCGCGGTGACGATGACCTGGTTTTCCTTGTAGTCGACGCCGTAGTCGGCCTGGTAGCGATCGCAAATCGCCTTCTTCAGATCGGCGATGCCGGCGACCGGCGTGTAGCGGGTGAAATTGGCGTCGAGCGCCTGGTGCGCCGCGACCTTGATTGCGTCAGGCGTCGAGAAATCCGGTTCGCCGGCGCCGAAATCGATGACCTCGACGCCCGCGCGCCGGAGGCGATCGACGGTGGCCCCGACCTTCATGGTGGGCGAACCGGCAATACGTGAGGTGCGTTCCGCGAGCTTCATCACTTCTTCGCCAACCCTTTCTCTCTGAGGCGCTGCTCCACGAGCTCCGGCACCAGGCCGTGCACGCGGCCGCCGAGCGCAAAGACTTCCTTGATGAGGCGTGAGCTGATGTAGGTATACTGCTCGGCCGGCATCATGAACACCGTCTCGATCTGCGGCTTGAGCCGCTGGTTCATGAGCGCCATCTGGAACTCGAACTCGAAGTCCGACACCGCGCGCAGCCCGCGCACGATGACCTGGGCCTGCTTGCGTTCGACGTAATCCACCAGCAGGCCGTTGAAGGTATCCACTTCGACCTTGGGGTGCGGCCTGAACACCTCGCGCGCGATGTCCACCCGCTCCTGCATCGAGAACATCGGCGACTTCTCCGCGTTGACCAGGATCGCGACGATGATCCGATCGAACATGCGCGCGCCGCGCGAGATGATGTCGACGTGGCCGTTGGTCAGCGGATCGAAGGACCCGGGATATACCGCGAGCGTGGGCATTTAGTTTTTCAGCTCGTAAAACGACAGCGCCGAGTCGCCGCTGGTCACCTGACGCACCCGCGCGAGGCGTCCCGCGGTCTCCGGCGCCGGGCGGCGGCGCGCGTGCTCGAGCACCAGCAGCCCGCCGGACGCCATCAGCACGCCGGCGGCTTCGAGGACCGCGTCGGGCTGCTCGTCGTACGGCGGATCGAACCAGACGATGTCGAACAGTTCGTAGGGACCGAACGCCGCAGCGTCGAGCTGATCGATCGCCCGCGCGACGGTTGCTCGGATAATAGCATAGCCGTTTTCGACGCCGCAGTGCGCGAGATTCTCGGCGATGAGCGTCTCCGCGCGGCGATCGCTCTCGACGAATGTCACGGAAATGGCTCCGCGGCTGATCGCCTCGATGCCGACCGCGCCGGTCCCGGCATAACCGTCGAGAAAGCGGGCCCCCGCGATGCGCGGCGCGAGGATGTTGAACAGCGTCTCGCGCAGCTTGTCGGACGTCGGCCGCAGGCCGTCCCATGTCGGCGCCTTGAGACGCCGCCCCTTCAGCGATCCGGCAATCACCCGCAAATCAATGACCCAATCACCAGATGACCAATTACCCAATCTCCACAAGCCGGAATCGCTGTTCCCATCCGGCGATCAGGCGTTCGACCCCCGCGGCGTCCGGCAGCGACTTCGAGAACCAGCGCGAGGCCTCCTGCTGCGCGGTGTCGAGCACCTCGCGATCGCGAACGAGATCGATCATCCGGAATGTCGGTAAACCGGCCTGTCGCGTGCCGAAGAAATCGCCCGGCCCGCGCAACCGCAGATCGCGCTCGGCGATCTCGAAGCCGTCCGTGGTGTCGGTCATCGCCTTGAGCCGCTCGCGCGCTTCCTCGGTGAGCGGGTACTGATACAGCAGAAAGCAGTACGACTGGTGACGATCGCGGCCGACCCGGCCGCGCAGCTGGTGGAGCTGCGACAGCCCGAAGCGCTCGGCATGCTCGACGATCATCACGGTCGCGTTCGGCACGTCGACGCCGACTTCGACGACGGTCGTCGAGACCAGGATCTGCAGCTCGCCGGCGAGGAATGCCTTCATCACGCGGTCCTTCGCGTCGGGCTTCATGCGGCCGTGCAGCAGTCCCACGCGGTAGGCGGGAAAGATCTCCGTGGCAAGGTGATCCGCCATCTCGGTCGCCGCCTTCAAGTCGATCTTCGCCGACTCCTCCACCAGCGGGTAGATGACGTAGGCCTGTCGTCCTTCGTCGAGCTGATCGCGGATGAACTGATACATCTCGTCGCGCCGCGATTCCGGTCTCGCCGTCGTCTTGATCGGCAGGCGTCCGGCCGGCAGCTCGCGGATCATCGAGACGTCGAGATCGCCGTAGACCGTCAGCGCGAGGGTGCGCGGAATCGGCGTCGCGGTCATCACCAGCACGTCCGGGTGCAGGCCCTTGGCCCGCAGCGTCGCGCGCTGCAGAACTCCAAAGCGGTGCTGCTCGTCGATGACCACGAGGCCGAGCTGCTTGAAGGCCACGTCGCCCTGCACCAGCGCGTGCGTGCCGACCACGAGATTGATCGCGCCCGACTGCACCTGCGCCAGTTGCTCGCGCCGCGCGGCAGTGGCGGTCGAACCGGTGAGCAGCGCGACCCGGAAGCGCGACGGCTGCAGCAGCCGCGAGATGTTCGTGAAGTGCTGCTCGGCGAGGATCTCGGTCGGGGCCATGAACGCCACCTGGAGACCGTTTTCCATCGCGACCAGCGCCGCCAGCAGCGCGACGATCGTCTTGCCCGCGCCGACATCGCCCTGCAGCAGGCGGTTCATCGGCTGCATTTTCTGCAGATCGTCGACGATCGCCTTCAGCGCCTGCTTCTGGCCGTTGGTCAGCCGGAACGGCAGCACCGCGCGCGCCGAGTCGCGGATGCGATCGTCGACGTGGATCGCCTGCGGCTTCTGCTCCGCGGCCGCGGTCTGCCGGCGCGCGAGCACGCCCATCTGGAAG
>Ga0105242_10004929_pt1 | contig 10336 bp, 7 predicted proteins | sample KBSM24metaG_FD_81521 | JGI IMG/M metagenome (GOLD analysis project Ga0105242, IMG submission 81521) | Miscanthus rhizosphere microbial communities from Kellogg Biological Station, Michigan, USA - KBS M2-4 metaG | ecosystem: Host-associated > Plants > Roots > Rhizosphere > Soil | place: Michigan... | reverse complement strand
TCATCGTCTTGACGTCGAACATCGAGGGCTGCGGATGGTCGCTCGTGAAGCCGTGGCCGGTGTTCGGGCAGACGGCGGCGCCGTTTCCGCCGACGCCTGGAATCGTGCCGACCGGTTCGAGTGTGTCGAGGTTGAAGATGGTCAGCCGCTTTTCGAAGGCGGGCACCGCGGGCGTCGTGTCGGTTGCCTCTCGCGCCTGCGTCGCGCCGCGCGTGATGTACAGCCGCCGGCCGACTGGGTCTGCGTAGATGTAGTCCGTGCCGCCCTCGCCGCCGACCCTGGCGGTCTTCAGGACTTTATAAGGACCGGGGGATTGCGCGAGCATGATGGGCCCAAGCACCGCGATGCCGGCGGTCAGTAGCAGAGTCAATCGACGCATGGCCGTTCTCCTTGTTGTTGATCCTTACGTGGCAGGCGATACAACCACAAGCGTCGGCAATTTAACCCCGCCGCCGTGGGCCAAGTAGACCGTCCCGTCCTTTGTGACGACGCCGTTTCGCGCGCCGTTCTGCGTCGCCGCTTGCACATCGAGATTCTAGACGATGAGCCACGGAGGGCGTCTTCCCCACGTTCGTAGACCCAGAATGTCGCCTTGACGTCGTCGGCGGCTTGCGGGAGGCTTTCGCGTACGGTCGGTTTCACTTAGAACGGAGGCTCCATGCATCGCCTGGTCCTGGCTTTGCGCACACCGCTGGCGCTCGCGGTCGTCATCATGTACGCGTCAACGTACCCAGCGGCCGGCCCGGACCCAGCCACAGTGGAACAGCCTGCCGCCACCCACGTGAGAGTCGCCGACGACCCCGACGTGCTTGGCGCAGAGCGGCTCTTTTCCGCGTGGATGGAAGGACAGATTGCGTATCGATCGCTCCCCGGCGTCGTCGTCGGAGTCGTGAGCGATCAGGACCTGGTGTGGGCCAAGGGCTTCGGCTTCGCTGATATCGCCGCGAAGGTGTCCATGACGCCGACGACGAAGTTCCGCATGGCCTCGCACAGCAAGCTGTTCACCGCCATCGCGATCATGCAGCTGCGCGAAGCAGGTAAGGTCCATCTTGACGATCCTGTCGCGAACTACCTCACCTGGTTCAAGGCCAGGCCAGCCGGTGACGACGATGGGCCGATCACGATCGAGCAGCTTCTCTCACACAGCTCAGGTCTTCAGCGCGAAGCGGGAGACCATTGGACGTCGTTCGAGTTCCCGACCGCCGACGAACTCCGCCGGCTCTACGCCGATCGGCAGGCGGCGTTCGCGCCGTCGGTCCGGTGGAAGTACTCCAATCTCGCCTACGCCGTCGCGGGGATGATCGTCGAGCAGGTGACCGGCGAGCGCTGGGCCGACTATGTCGAACGCAACATTTTCCAGCCACTCGGCATGCTCGCTTCCAGCGTCGACAAGAACGAACCAGGGCTCGCCGTGCCGTACGGGCGCCGGATGCCCGACGGAAGCCGCGAGACGCTTCCCTTCGTCGACGCACGCGGAATGGCGGCCGCCACGGGCGTGACGTCGAACCTGGAGGACATGGCGAAGTTCGTCTCGGCCCAGTTCCGCAGGGGTCCGCGCGGCGGCGCACAGATCGTGAGCACCGGTTCGCTGCGCGAGATGCACCGCGTGCGCTCGGTGGAAGAAAACTGGACGTCGGGGACCGGCCTCGGGTTCGACATCAGCCGCATCAAGGACAGGACGTACGTCGGCCACGGCGGCGGCTATCCCGGCAACACGACGCAGACGCTCATTCAACTCGACGACAAGATCGGTGTCATCGTGCTCACCAACACGAACGACTCCAACCCGTCCGACATCGCGCGGCAGTTGATCGCGACGGTCGGACAAGCCGCCGCCAAAGCATCGGCGTCGAAGCCGGCGACGGTGACGTGGGATCCGACGTGGGCGCGGTTCGCCGGGCTCTACCGCGGACGTGGCGGAGACTCGCAGGTCGTACTGCTCAATCAGAAACTCGTGATCATCACGCCGAACGCCACCAACGTGGACAACCCGATCTCGCTCGAACCACTCGGCGGCGGCCGCTTCCGATTCGTCGCGCCGACTGGCGGCGGCGCCGTCGGCGAGGTCGTACGGTTCGTCGAGCAGACCGGGCGTCCGATGCGGATGTACATCGGCGACGGCTGGATCGATCGCGCGCCGTAGCCGTCAAATGAGGGAGACACGCATGGACGCCTCACGCACGCGACAGGCGCGGGTTGTGCTGCTCGCGCTCATCGCATGGCTGCCCGGCTGCAGTACGCCGAGCGCTCAACGCGCGCCATCATCCGGCACGCAGCCTGCCGCCGCCGTGAATCCGATCACGGTCGATTCCACGGAGGAGCAGATTCGGCAAGCGGTCGGAACGGCGCGAGTCGGCCGGAAGCTTACGCCCAGGAGCTGGCCGCACGGCGCGAGGATTGCCGTCTGTCTCTCCTTCGATGTCGACAATGAACTCTTGCAGCGAGCGAATCCTCTTCCCGTTCCGTTATCGGTCGGCGAGTACGGTGCGACGACATCTGTGCCGAGGATTCTCGACGTTCTCGATCGTCACCAGGTGCCGGCGACGTTTTTCATTCCCGCGATGAGCGTCATGCTCCACCCCGAGATGGTACCGGCGATCGTGTCGAGGGGCCGTCATGAGATTGGCGTCCACGGCTGGATCCACGAGTTCTGGCCCGGGATCGGCGATGCGGCGAAGGAGCAGCGGCTGCTCACCCAATCGATCGAGTATCTGACCAAGGCGACCGGACGGCGTCCGACGGGAGTCCGCGCCCCGAGCTCCGGATTCAGCCCACACACGTTCGATCTGATCCGCAAGGCCGGGTTTCTCTACGACAGCAGTCTGCTCGCCGCCGACGAACCTTACGAGATCATCTCGAACGGGCAGCCCAGCGGCGTGATCGAACTGCCGATCAGCGAAGTCGGCAACGACTACGTCTATTACGGCGAGACCGCGAACGGATCGCTTCCATCACCGGATGCGGTGTTCGAAATCTACAAGGCCGAATTCGATCTCGCGTATCAGGAACGGACGATGTTCATCCTGACTCAGCATCCGCACGTCGGCGGACGCCGCTCGCGGATCGTGCAGCTCAATCGGCTGATCGAGTACATCCAGTCCAAACCCGACGTATGGTTTGCGACGCTGGAGCAAGTGGCGCTCTACGTCAAACAGGCGGGCGCCTGAATCGCCGCCATCACGGCCCTGGAGGGAGTTTTCCATGAAAGCATTCAACACGTGGATCGCGCTGGCGATGGCGTTTGCCGCGGTGCCAGCCCTGGCCCAGACCCCGTCCGCTGCGTCTCCCGCACGCGGACCTCAGACGAATTGGTGGTCGGAGGCCGGCGGCGAAAACGGCCCGGAACGAATTGTCTGGGCGGCCCAGAAGACGCCGGAAACGCCCTACACCGGAGTCAACAAGCCGATCTGGCATATCGCGGACATTCTCAAGTCGCATCAGGGACAGACGCACTGGGAAGAGAAAGTGGTTCTGACGCGCGACTTCGACGGTCGTTACGTCCAGATGGCCCCTGGCGACAAGGCGAAGTGCCTGTTCTACGCCGACGACCGCGTCTTCGGCTGGGTCTATAGCGGCGCGCTGAAGATGACGATCGATGGTCAGGAGCCAAAGGTCTTGTCGAGCGGCTGGGCGTTCAACGTGGCACCACGCCTGTCCTACTGCATGGAGACTGTCGGCACCGAGCCGGTCGTGTACTACCGCAACACGCCCGCAGGGCAGGTGCCGTCCTATCCGGAAAGCGAAACGCCGACGCCCATTCCCGGCTACAAGTACATCAAGACCAAGATCACCTCGACCGGCGGCTACGACTCATTCAACGTGCCGTTCTTCAATGTAACGGAGTATGGCGATTCGAAGCGCACGGGTGGGCGCTTCCTCTATGACGGCCACACCTCCTCCAACTTGAACATCGGAACGAACCTGACTGAGCTGCCGCCCGCCACCAACTGGGGCCACTGGCACGCGAACATGGTGGAACTCTGGATCAATGTTTACGGCAATGTCTGTGCGCTGATCTCGGGCGTCGGAGTGGTCCATGGCGAACTCGGCGACGTGATCAATGCCAATGAGGAACGTTGGCACCGTGCCACCAGCTGCCCGAACACCGGCACAAGCATACGCATGGCGATGACACCGCGGAGCAAGGAAGGACAGGTCCACTATTTCCAGGTTGACCAGCGACCCGGCGGGCAATAGATGGGGCGCTTGCCGGGAATGGCCGGCCCTCCCGGGCAGATGCATGTCGAAATGCCGAAACCCCATTCGACTACAAGTTGCCAATCCCGGCTGCTACCAGATGAAGGCAGACACACATGCGATTCCTTTCGATGATCCGTATCAATGAAACCACCGGACAGAAGCCCAGCGAGCGCCTCATGCAGGACATGGGCAAGCTCATGGAAGAGATGATCCGCGACGGATCGCTCGTCCGGACCGCCGGCCTGCGCCCCACGAAGGAGGGCGTCCGCGTGCGCTCGAACCGTGGCAAGGTCTCGATCACGGACGGCCCGTTCGCCGAGACGAACGAAGTGATCGGCGGCTACGCGATCCTGGAAGCTCCGTCGATCAAGGAGGCGATCGCGCTCACCAAGCGGTTCCTCGCGGTCCACGGTGACGAATGGAACCTCGAGTGCGAGGTGCGGCCGCTTGACGGGCAGGAATTCGGCGCCTCGTAGTCCTCGCCGAATCGCTTCGTAGAGTGCCTCGCGGCGGCGTTCACCTCAGATCGGTGAACGTCCGCCCAGTCAATATCGTCACAGCCTTGGTGACTATGACTGGCGTCGCGCGCCTCGGAATCCCTTCTTGGCTCGTACAACGGCTGGTGGTGGTGTCTCTAGCGATGGCAGGCGCCTCCACCGTCCCTGCTCAATCGAATGCGATTGCGGTCACGAATGTGACCCTCATCGACGGCACCGGCGCACGACCGCGAGTTGTGTCCGTCATCGTCGAAGGCGATCGAATCACAGCAATCGCTCGAAGCGGGAGCGAGCGGATTCCGACCGCGGCAACGATCGTCGATGGTCGCGGCAAGTGTGTGGGATGAACGCCGCGCTCAGCTCCATCCAGGCGACGCGGCCGCCATGAATAGCGCAGCCAGGAAGACTGACGAGATGTTCGCCGACATGCGAAAAGCCGGCGTGAAGGTGCTGGCTGGCAGCGACCTTCCCATCTCGGGCGGCGTGCCGCCGATCCACGACGAGCTCGTGGCGTTGGTGCGCGCCGGCATGACGCCTTCTGAGGCATTGGAGGCGTCAACGCGGAGTGCCGCCGAGTTCCTCGGGCGCCTCCCGGAAGAAGGCACGGTCGAGGTGGGCAAGAAAGCCAATCTGGTCTTGCTCGAAGCGAACCCGTTGACAGACATCGCCAATACTCGAAAAGTGGCAGCCGTCGTTCTGCGCGGACGATTCATTTCTGCGGAAGAATTGCAGCGGCACCGTTGAAGTGGGCGGCCGGACTCTCGGCAACCGCGGTAGGACTACCTACGTTACGGACCAGAGAGATCAGGGCAGGTCTTGCGATAGTCACCTTCCATTCCAAACGTTTTCCATTCCTCTCTCGTGAGATTTCTCGGAAGCAGTTTGCACGCCTCAGCGAGGAAGTCCGGCACGAGGAGCGGCCATATGTGCACGGCATCGTCGGCGGTCGATGTCATGAGCCACCGGCCGTCAAAGCTGAAGCCCGCGTCGTTGATAGAAGCGTCGTGAAAGAGAACGCCCGCAACTCCCGAGCCCACCTGCGTCAATTCCATGGACGAAGACGTTTTCCCGTGTCCGAGTTTCCACCGACCGTCCGGGCTCACGCCTTCTCCATGACTGAACATTTCAGGAGAAGTCGGCCAGCGCTCCGCATCGGCAATGAGGGACTGAGAACCACGTAGTCGGGGAGGTTTCCGCAATTGGCCAGGTACTTCGAAGGTTTCCCTCGATGCGATTTCCTCTCCGGTTACAGAGCTCCACACGTGGACCGCAACTGAACCGTCTCTCGTTGAGCGGTTATCGACGAACGCCGCCAGCCATCTTCCATCTGGGCTGAACCTGAATCCGGACGGGAATCTGCCCTTGATGAGCGGCTTCTCCTGCCAGGTTGCCGTATCGAAACGGTGGATCCCGTTGGCATCGGAAGCCGCCAGCATCCGGCTATCGGGACTGAACGCTGCCTGAAAGTATTCTCCAGCTATCTCGTATCGGGTGAGCCTCGTCCAGGGACTCGTCTGCAGGAGATGAATCGAATGTTTGTCGGCAACGAGCACGAAGCGCCCGTCCGGGCTGAAGCTTGGTTTCGTGAGATCCGTGCCTAGCTGAAAGGTATACCGTGGTTTGCCATTCGTAATATCAGAGGTACTGATGATGTTAAGGATGCCATCACGATATGAGACGGTTGCGAGCCACTTCTGGTCAGGACTGAAGGACAACGAACTGACTCTGGATCGACGCGGCCATCGCAAAGACGACAGGCCTTTGGACAGATGCCACATGGCGGTCGATCCATCTTGCAGCCCGGCAGCCAGAACATCAGCGTCAGGCTGGAATGCGAATGATGGTGTTCCGAAACCTGTCGGTGACGGACGGTTGGTTCGAAAGACTTCTGTCCCTTCTCCGTAAACCTTAATCGCATCACCCAGTTGGGCCATGGCGGCGATGTACTTGTGGTTGCTCGAGAAACTCAAGTGAGCAGGATCGGACGTGGCAAAAGGGAGCGAGTCATAGCTGTTCGTCGGAAAATCGCGCCCAGGCAGTCGCACGATCTCGAGGCTACCTTTGCAACCGACGAACAGCAGGCGCAGATTCGGTAGTATGTCAGGCCGCTCACTCAAAGCCGCACTCCTGCATCCCGCATCCTCGGGAGCTTCAACACCGTGAGCCTCGCCTAAAGACAAAAAGGAAAGTTCCTGGAGCGCCGGAAAACTTACAAAAGACAACCCGTTGCTGCGTACTACCACAAGAGTGCCGTCATCTATGAAAAGAGCAGCATTGCCCTGGAGAGACTCGTCCTTTCCCGCAGGCATATCCATTTCTTGCCAATGACCGGATGCGCTCCGGAGTACTCCGATTCGTCCCGCTCGCGGGTTAGCCCCGCCCTCTGCGACAACCAGATGTCGAGAATCCGGACTGAAAACAAGCGACCACACATGTCCCGAGGTTGCAATCGGAGTCTCTTGCAGGGCACGGCCGGCTTCGATGTCCAGCAACCACACGCCGCCATTGACACCTGCAGCCACCCACCGCCCATCTGGACTGAATGCCATCGACGAGATTGACGGCCGCCTCGAATCGGAAACGATGTCTCCTCGAGCTCTCGAGAGATCAGACACGACAATCCGCCCGGCACGATCTCCGCGTGCGATCCAATGACCGTCAGGGCTGAACGCCACGGCATCCACCGGCCTTCCCGACGTTCCCGGAATGATTTCAGGCTTCGGCGGAATGAGCTCGAGCACATTGAAAAGAGCTCGTCTGCCCTGAAAGGTATCGCTGGCTCTCAGCGACTCAATTGCAAGAGCGTGGCTGGTGACAAGGTTGCCCTTCTGAAACTGGTCGTTGGCTTGAGCAGCGAATTGCCGCGCGAGAGCGATTCGGGCTTCTCTTCGGGCATCGGATTCCCCTTGAATGGCGCGCTTCTCGTTGCTCCTGGCCAGTTCTTCGTTCTTTCTAGCCACCTGTTCGTTGCTTTTCGCCAGTTCTGCGTTCGTCCTCGCCAGTTGTTCGTTCTGTCTTGCCTGAGCTTCGTTCCTCCGCGCAAGGTTGCTTTGTTTGACCGCCACCAAGGCGGCAACTCCCGCAGCTATCGTGAGCGCGGCGAGTCCAGCCATCACGCTGCGTCGAAATACCACCGCCTTTCGATGCTGGCGCACATCTTCGCCGATGAGCTGATCTTTGGGAATTCCGCGCAAGACCGAAGAGAGGTCAGCGACGGCCTCTCGAAAGGCCGGATTGTTCAAGGACAGGTGTTCATCGTGTTGTGCAAAACGCAAGTCGACCCATAACGGTTCTTCCGAGAATGTTCCGCGAACGGCCGAGGGCAACGCACTGGTCCGGTTCCAGTCGAAGTCATTCGCAGTCGGGTCCCAGGCAATCTCTCCATCGGTGAGCACGATCAACATGTGACCTGGCGATCGAGCGTCAAGCCAGTGCTCGACTTCCTTGTTGACCCAGTGGGAACCCGCAGCCGCGGGAGACGCCAGGAGCAGAAAGTACCTGGAAGAGTTCAAAGCCGCGGTAATCGTTGACCACAGCCCGGGATTGGCGCTCATGCCGGTCTTGTCGCGGAAGATCCGAATAGCCCGTAGCCGGTTCCAAGGCCTGGCGAATTGCTGCAACCCCGCCTGTACCGCCGGCGCCAGTGCTCCGTCTGCCGCGTGCGAGTAAGAGAGAAAAGCCTCGAATTCAAATGTCCGATCGGGTTCGCCCTTTGGAACGTGGGAAGGTGCCTGGATGTGAACAGGGGCGCTGCCGACGCTGGCATTGGTGAGCATAAGAACCGGCATTGCCGGCCAAAGGGCCAGTCGATCGGCCGCAGTCTACACCAGGCCGAGGCTCGCCACCGGGCCAGCAGATCGATGCGAAGAAGAATGGTTCACGAAGTGGATTGCGAACGGCTCACAGAAACACCGCGCGTATCCAGGTATGACGTGATCGACTGCGCGTGACCCGACGGCTCCGCAAGGCCGACGTAACCGTCGGGTCGCACGAGATACAGGGCATCGCGCTTCAGGCCTGCGCGCGCGGCCGCACTGGACCACGGAAATGTGCACAACGGCAGCTGGCGTGCCTGACACACCGATCGCACGGCGGCTGTCGCGTCTCCGTACACGTGGACTTGCCAGGCCGGCGGCGACAAGGAAGCCAAGTTGCCCATGGCATCGCGGCCGCCGTCAGGATTCACCCACGGCAAGCGATCGCCGCCGTGAATCGTGCCGGCCTGCCCCTGGCTCAAGCGGCTGCCGCGATAGTTGATGAGGATCTGCGAGACTGTTCTGAACATGTATTGCCGCGCCGCGTTCATCGCGAAGAACGGCTGCAACAGCATCGGCACCACGTGGAGCCTGATCGTCCGGGCGAGAGCCCCGTCGCTCGTCACGCCCGTGAAGGCGCGGTCGGTCGTCTCCACGAGCCGCCGCGCGAACGCGATTCGTTCAGGCTCGTAGGTATCGAGGATAGATTCGGCTGACTGCTGGCGGATAGACGCGGCAAGCTTCCAGGCGAGATTCACCGCATCGCCGATGCCGGTATTCATGCCCTGCCCGCCGACCGGGCTGTGGATATGTCCGGCGTCGCCGAGGAGGAACGCGCGCCCCTTGCGAAACCGGTCGGCCACGCGATGATGGACGCGGTACGTCGAGAACCAGTTGACGCGCTGAACATCGATGCGGATCCAGTCGATGACCCGCCGGCTCACATCGGTCCAGGACAGATCCTCGTGCGACAGCGTCGCGCTCTCGCGCAGCGTGCCGATGAGCCGTGCGTGCCCATCCGCAGTCAACGGAAACACGACGAGGAAATCGGTCGGATCCATTGCGACGTGCAACTCGCCGTTCATCGTGGCGCCGCAGGCCTGCACATCGGCGACGTAGAACAGATGCGAGTACGTGCCGCCCGGAAAACCAATGCCCAACCGTTCGCGGACCGCCGAATGCGCGCCGTCGCAGCCAGCCAGGTACAGCGCCGTGCACGTCTCCGTCGAGCCATCCGCCCGCTTCAGATGGGCGACCGCATGACTCGTTTCTTCCGCGAAATCGACCAGTTCTGTTTGTCGTTCGACGCGGACGCCTTCCCTCGACAGACGATCGATGAGGAGGCGCTCGTGCTCGTCCTGCGGAAGGATCAACGCGTATGGAAACGGGCTCAGGCCGGCGCCCATGTCGCCCAGCACGGCGCGTGCGACCCGCCGGCCTGATACCCACATGTTGGCCGCGCCCATTTCGCGTCCGTGCGCGACGATTTCCTGGGCGAGATCAATCTGGCTGTACAACTCGAGCGTGCGCGCGTGGATCACCAGCGCACGCGACGAGGTGCCCGGCTCTGCGGTCTTGTCGATGATTCGTACGCGGACGCCAAGGCAGGTCAGCCACAACGCGAGGACGAGGCCCGTGGGTCCGGCACCGACAATCAGCACGTCCGTCGCGATTGCTGGGTCTCCCACGGCCCCGATTGACGATCAGCTCGACGCGCGAGCTGAAGCGCTCGCGGTTTCTCTTTCGGTTGTGTTCGGAGGCGTGACCAGGCTGAAAATATTTCCGTCAGGATCCTTGAACCACGCGGTCTTCATGGACCCGGCCACGTGGATATCGCCGTGCCTGGTCATCTTCGGCAGATCGTAGTGTTCGAACGTGACACCC
>Ga0105242_10004925_pt1 | contig 10341 bp, 11 predicted proteins | sample KBSM24metaG_FD_81521 | JGI IMG/M metagenome (GOLD analysis project Ga0105242, IMG submission 81521) | Miscanthus rhizosphere microbial communities from Kellogg Biological Station, Michigan, USA - KBS M2-4 metaG | ecosystem: Host-associated > Plants > Roots > Rhizosphere > Soil | place... | reverse complement strand
CGGTGTTATTCACACTCTCGCAAGTGTCCGCCGTCCGCTTCTCCTGACCAGATCCTCACGTGGCCCTTGGCGGTCGTGTCCGCCGGGAGCCTCCCGTCGCGCGAGGTGCTGGCTGATTGGGGACGAGTCGAGCTAACGCCGGGCTTCCTGGATCCGGCCGAGGAAGTCCAGCACTCGGCGGGTGAGGAGCGCAGTGGCTTCTGGATCGTACGACGGCAACGAGCGGTCGGCGAAGTAGTGCTGATCACCGGGGTAGAGGAACAACTCCGCGTTGTCGACATTGGCGACGATCTCACGTGCTGCGTCGACGTCTGCCTCCCCGACGAAGATGGGGTCCGCGTCCATGCCGTGGATTTGGACAGGGACTCCGTCGGGCCATGGGCCGAAGGCCCAGTCGCCGGTGATCGGGATGCAGGAGTAGAACAGCAGCGCGCCGCGAGCTCCGGGCCGGGTCTGAGCGAGCTTCTGAGCTGACATCTCCCCGAGCGAGAACCCGGCGTAGACGAGGTCGCTCGGCAGCTCATCGGCGCTGCGAACGTTCCGCTCCAGGATCTGATCGAATCCGATTTCCCCGGCGTAGGCCATGCCCTCGTCCAGCGTGGCGAAGGTTCGACCGTCGTAGAAGTCGGGCACGACCACCGTGTGACCGGCCGCCCGCAGCTCCTCGGCGAACGAGTGAACCCCTTCGGTCAGGCCCTGAGCGTGGTGGAACAACAGCACGTCGGTCATCGAACTCCGTCGGTCGAGATCGAAAGATCGCGCTCACCCTACGCCCGGCGGTTGCGCGTAGTGTCCGCACCCGGTACGACCGTCTAGCCAGGAAACCGTCGACCACCAGGCGTGGCGTTCATAGGCTTTTGCTGTGACCTACTTCGCCAAGTACCGGGCGCCGGCAATCGGCTTCGACACCATAGCTGGGCGTAACGAGGGATTGCGTCGTATCGTGCTTGCAGCTGGCCAGCTCGGTGCCGGCGAGGGTGGCCCGCTACATCTGCACCACGGCGAGGAGATCCTGCACATCTTGTCAGGTGAGGTCGAGGTGATTGTCGGCTACGAGATCCGACGGTGCCTTGCCGGAGACGTGGTCATCATTCCCACTGATACTCCCCATCGATTCACCACGATCACCCAAACCACAATGGAAGTGGTTGCCGAGCTCGACGCTGGCCAGATCTTTCCAGTCCTGGAAGCGGATGGCACAACCCGGCTGGTCGAGGTCTACCGCGCGGACATGCCGTGGAGCCGAAAGCCGCCGCTGGGCTTTGACTGGACCTCCGACGAAGAGATGAATGAGATCCTTGGACGGCCTGGGCGTGTGGGCGAGCGTGGGCGGATCTTGGACCTCTTCGACCGGGGCTACGCCTACGAGCGTGTGCACGACCTCGGGCCAGCCCGGAGGTTGCTCACCGAGGCACTCGACGCGGCCTCCACGGCGGGCATGCCGCAGGTCGTCCGCTCCTCCCGGTCGCTGCTCGGCATCGTCGCGCACAAGGCCGACCGGCTCGATGAGGCCCGCGCCCACCTCGACGCGGCGCTTACCCTCGCGCTGGATGCCGGCGACCGCACCGACGAGGCCTACTGTCGCCAGGAGCTCGGCTTTCTCCTGCTCGACAAGGAAAATCCAGAGCTGGCCATGGGTGAGTTCCATGCCGCGCTTGCCCTCGCCCCGGGTGCCGTGATCGTCAATCTGGCGGGCAACGGGCTGAACGGGATGGGCGTCGCACTGCTCCAGCTTGGCCGCGCCGCCGAGGCCGTGCCGTTCTTGCTCGCCGCGCTGGCGATCCGCGCTGAGATCGAGGACCTCGAGCAACAACACGTCGACCTCGTGCACCTCGCGGCTGCGGCGCTGGCGCTCGGCAACCCGAGCATCGCCGCGCGGATCGTCCGGTTCCTGAACGGCCACCCCGACACTGCAGGCGGGATGTACGGGCAAGACCGACGCACGCTGCAGGCCGTACTCGACGCGACCGCCGACGTCGACGCCGACCCCGCCGCGAGCTTCGACGAGGCCCGGCAGCTGACTGCCGAGATCAGCGCGGCATCCCATCCGGTCATCCCGCGGTAACACGTGGCGCACATTTGCATCCGCATCGATCCTCGCCGGCAGGAAATGGGTTGAGCCGAGCGCTGCTGGGTGCCAGTGTGTCGAGCGTGTGGAAGGCGTACGCCGAGGACGACCCGAGCCAACCCGCCCGGCCGAACGAGGCCCAGCCGAATCAGAATGCCATTCCGGGCCTCGCCCCCACCACCGCACCAGGTCTCGATCCCGTCGAGCTGATCGTCGACGGGGAGCAGTTCGTGGTCACTCGACGTGCCGGCTCCGCCGGCACCTACGACTTCGCCTGGACCTCGCACCCCGCGTCGTACGGGTTCACCATCGGAAGCAACGCTGACTGGCATCCAGACCGAGCCGAGCTTGCCGAGCAGATCCGCAGCTTCCTGGCCGACATCGACCCAGAGACAGGTTATCTGCGCGATTGATCCGGATGCGGGTTGCTTTAGAGCCCTCGCGGGCAGCGCCCTGATGCGGCGCTCGAGAGATAGCGGCGGTGGACATAGGAGTGCCGGCGGGGCCCTCTGGGTCACTGGACGTTGCGTACCGACTTGCCTTCGCATGCCGCGGCGGCGGCGTGCCTCCAGCGGGACCCGCGCCTGGCTGCCTAGGCTCGGGCGCTATGAGCGGCCTGCTGCGCCCGGTAGGGCCAGCGCCCACGCAGACCTACTGGGCCCGGCGCGCGCTGGTGTTCGGGCCCGCGGTGTCGGTGCTCGTGATCGCCGTCGTGTTGATCAGCAACGGCACGAGCAGTGGCTCGGCAGCTCAACCAAATCCGCTCGCGGGGGCATCTGTAGGTTCCTCGACTACGAGCATGAAGCCGGCCAAGCTGCACGCGAAGGGCTTGGATGAGGCGATGGTGCCCGAAAGCGGGCCCGGGACGTACCGAACGGCGAAGCAAGCAATCCAACCCACCACCTCCCACGGCACCCGGATCCGTTACGACGTGCGGGTCGAAGATGGCTTGCCCGTCGAACCTGACGAGGCCGCGGTTCTGATCCAGGGAGTGCTGGACGACAAACGCAGCTGGCGAGCCACCCGTCGCTGGCGGTTTGAGCTAACGCCTGCCGGACAGTCTGCTTCGCTGCACGCCTACATCGTGACGCCGAAGACGACCGACCGACTTTGTGCGCCATATCTGACCCGCGGCGAAGTGTCGTGCCAGAACGGCAATCGGGTGGTGCTGAACGCCAAACGCTGGCTGCTCGGCGCCGATGCGTACGGCTCGGATCTGACCAATTACCGGCGGTATCTGGTGAATCACGAGTTCGGTCACGCATTGGGAAAGCACCACGTGGACTGCCCCGGTCCCGGAAGGCTGGCGCCGGTGATGATGCAGCAAACCAAGGGCCTCGGGACGTGTCGAAAGAACCCGTGGCCGCAAGCCAGTCAAGATTGAGCTCACTCTGCTGAACTGCGGGTTGATTCCCGTAGTTAGGTACGGGTCTGTGGTTCTACCGAGCCCTCTCCGCGCTTGGACAGGGAGAGATGAGGCTCATCGAGACAGAGACCGGCACAGCACTTCCCGCGCCCCCTCCGCTCGGCGACAGCCAGCCCTTCGCACAACTCCAATTGCGCCTGACGGCAACCGGCAAACAAACACTGGGCGGGGAAGCCAGCGTGAGCGGATCTTAGAGATCTTCGCCAGCGCCGCTGAACGCGATCAGCGCGTCCGCCCTCTGATCAACGAGAAGTGAAGGATGACGGCTTGGCGACCACCCGGGACAGGAATGAGACACCGACCTGATAGCTGATCCTCGATAGACGAACCCGCACGCGGCCGCTTTGCCAGCCGAGCTCACTCACGGCTGCGTCGATAAATCGTCGTTCCCCTCACTGGGGAATAGCACCTCGTCGAGACCACTCGACCGGTTCTGGCGGTTGAGTTGATGCCGTAGGTGCATGCCAAAAACAAGAACCGCAAACAAACCGCCAACCGCCACGGCAGCACCGAGCGAGACGCCCATGACGCGCACGAGGGTGGCGACCGCCGCACCGCCGATGACGCTGTTGACCACGGCGATCGCAGTAGCGAAGGTGAACAGAAGCTGGAGCGGGCCGGCACGCCGCAATCCCATGTTGCGCATGACGCCGAGCGCGTCGTCGTTGCCGCGGAGCAGGAAGAGGCGCGCGTACGGGCCAGCCAGCTGGCGGTAGTGGGCGCGGATCCGGTTGATCGCCCGGCCGTAGATGAAGTCCTCCACGCCGAGCTCGACCAGTCGCACAAAGGTGGCGATGCCGAGCAAGAACACGGTCGGCAGCACGACGAGGGTGAAGACGGGGAGGAGGGCTGGATCGCCGCTGACGAAACCAATGCTGATCAGCACGCTGGACACGGCGCCGAGGTAGAGCGCCGTCCTTGCCGACGACTCGCTTGTGGTCGCACTGCGGGCCCCTTGGAGGGTGAAGTGCTCGGTTGTCAGGGCGGTGAGAAGACCCTCAGGCTCCTCTGGCTCATCCGGCAAGTAGCGCACACCCCCTATCGCCACGAGCATCTGGCAGTCACCGACCGGCCTGCGCAAAGACGCTCAACCGTATGCCCGAAGTCCGCACCAGTGACAGATGATGAGCGCGCGGTGCGACCCCCGAACCTCCGCCCGCCTTGATGCTATCGGCTGCGCGAACCGGCGGATGCCGGCCGCACCGTGCCGCGATTCGCCTATCAGCGTGGTTCGCTACGGTGCCATTCGGTGCGGCTTGCGCGATCGGATACGGCTGAAGGAGTGCCGCTATCGCTGTCATCGCTGTCGTGGGGAACCAGGCGGCTGACCAGCGCAACGGCGATTGCCGCGGCGGCGGTGATCATGATGCCGAACTCGCCGACGAGGTAGCCGTTGACCAGCAGCGGTGTCGAGGTGACGGTGAATACCGTGATCACGCCCGAGACGCTGTTGTGTGTGGCGTGGGCGATCGAGGCAGGCCAGATGCTTCCAGAGGCGAGCCGCAGGTAGCCGTAGAAGAAGCTGCCCACGATGACGGCCGCGTAGAACAGGGGCAAGCCGATGACCGGGTTGCCTATGGGAAGCAGCGGGGTCAGCAGCGCCAGCGGCATGTGCCAGGTGGCGAAGACCAGGCCGGAAAGCAGCAGGGCGCGTTTGCGTCCCAAGGGAAGCAGCTTCGGCAGCAGGTACCCCCGGAACCCGATCTCCTCACAGAGCAGGAACGTGGTCGCCAGGATCGGCACCTGGAGGAGAAAGGACCCCACCACCGGAAGCACTCCTTGCGGCGGCACCGTGACCGACGCCAGCGGGGTCAGCCACACCGCAGCGTAGGCGACAACAGTGATCGCCAAGCTGCCGAAGAACGCGATCCACCAGACGCGAAGCCCTAACCGGTGCAGACCTAGAGTTCGCCAACCCTCCTTCGAATACCCATCCCTGGTTACGACCAGCAGCATGATCAAAGTAGCCAGCACCGGGGTGATGGACCACACCGTGGCGTAGGCGAAGAAGTTCGCGCCCAACCCGAAGCCGTCGATCACCAACGCGGCCGCCACTGCCAGCACTAGCACGACCACCGTGAAGATCCCGGCCTTCTGAGGATTGCTGAAGTTGGTGTGCATGCCGCTACCTCCTGATGATTTGGCGATCCCAACCTTCCTGGTCGTCTCATCCGACTGCCGATCACGACCGCTGACACCAGCCTCGCGGCGACGCCTCCACCGGCGCATTGGTGCCGACCGGTCAATGCAGGTTCGGGTTTCTGGCCGCCAGCTCCCGCAACCGGTCATTCACGGCGCAAGCCCGGATGGTGCGGTGTAACCAGAGCTGGGCTGTAAACCTTCCGCTGAGCCTGGTTACGCGTGAAGCATCATCTCGGCGAGGTCCGCGGTCGGCGATCGGCATAAGTACTTCGGGTTGCAGCGGGGAACGTTCCCGCGGGAACGTTTCCGGGATTTTGACTAGATCCTCAGACCTCACTCGTGGCGAAGAAACGAGGCGACCTCACTGATGTCACGTTCAGCCAGCCCGGCCTCGATTGCTTCGCCAACTAGCTGACGCGACGCCTCGGCCTGGTCCATTCGCGTTCCGGTTTGCTGCGCCAGATCGTGAATGAGCTCCAGGTCCTTGGCGACGAGCGCCAGGCTGAACGCAACCGGGACCTCGCCCGGCTGAAGGAAGGCGGCGCGCTTGTATTTCACGTAAGGCGCACCAGCGGCGCCCGACTCAAAGATGTCGTACACGATCTCGCGATCAAGCCCGGCCTTCTCGGCCAGCACCAGCGCCTCGCTGACCGCAACATTCAGCGAGCCGAGCAACGAGTTCACGACCAGCTTCATGGTCGCTCCCGCCCCGACATCGCCAAGGTGGAAGATCGACTTCGCGAACGCCCCCAACACCAGCCGGGCATGATCAAGTGCGGTCTCGTCTCCTCCGACCATGATGGTAAGAGTCCCTGACTCCACGGTCGAGACGCTCCCCGATACCGGAGTGTCAAGCAAGGTTGCACCCTGCTGTGCCACCAAGGGGGCCAAGCTGCGGACCGTGGCAGGGGCAACTGTGCTCGTGTCGCACACCACCGCACCGGGCTGAACACCGACGACTAGGCCGTCGTCGGCCAGATATGTCGCCGTCACGGCCGCGTCGTCGGCCAGTGATACTACGCAGACTTCGGCGGATTCGGCGGCCTCGCGGGCCGTCTCCGCCGCCCGACCACCGATCCGGTCAGCGATCTCCGCAGCGCGCGGACGGGTGCGGTTGAACACCACAAGATCGTGACCCGCTTCAGCGATGCGGCCGCCCATCGCACTAGCCATCCGGCCGGCGCCGATCAATGCGACTCTCACGTCAGCAACCAGCCGCCGTCGACGTACAAATCGATGCCATTGACCGACCTGTTGCGCATCAGGAAGTCGACCCCATCGACGATGTCCGCCATTGTCACGCTACGCCCGGTCGGCGTCTCATCGCGGGCCTTCGTAGTGGCCGCAGGCTTGTCCGACCAGTAGGGACTGTCGCCCACAATGCCGGGATGGATCGCGTTCACGCGTCGAGGTGCCAGCTGCAGAGCCAGCGTGCGCACCATGGCGGATATACCGCCATTGACTGTGGTGACCGTTGTCGAGCCCTGATAAGGACGATCCTTGGCGCGTCCGCCGAACAGCACAACGGAGCCGTCCTCCGCCAGTCGCTCGCGCAGTGTGCTAACCACCGCCGTATAGCCAACGATCTTCATGATCGCGAGGTAGCGCGCGGCGGCAATGTCGTAGTCGTTGATCATGTTGGTGTCGCGAATGATCGCCGACAGCACGATGTGATCAACATCGTCAATATCCGCGAGCACGTCGGCAATCTGCTCCGGCTCGGAGAGGTCCAAGGCTATGCCGCGCGTTTCGCCGCCCAGCTCGGCAGCCATGGACTTGGCATGCGCACCATCGCGGCCGGCCACCACGACCGTCCAGCCCTCGCCGGTGTAACGGCGAGCGATCTCCAAGCCGATGCCATGCGTGCCACCGACGATCAGCAATGATGGCTGGGTCATCCGAGTACCTCCCGTAGGTAATCCCAGTCGCGAGCAAAACGATACGAGTAGCGGCGCGGCGGCTGCGGAGCCTGCGTCTCCAACCACCGCAGCGGGCCGCCACCAAGGTTCCGGAACGAGTGCGGGCATCCAACGCCAGCCCAGGCAATATCTCCCGGGCCGAGCACTACCGGCTTGCCGTCGAAAGTGGCCTCGGCCCGACCTTCCATGAAGAAGTACGTCTCCTCGAACGGATGATCATGTGGACCAGTGGCCCCATCGGGGTCGTAGTGCACCATGAACATCGTGGCAAGCTGAGCACCAAGATCAGAATCGACCATCATCTTGACATTGATTCCGCCATAAACCAGCAACGCGGTTCGCATGCTCGCCGTGACCTCGAGCAGATCTTGGCTCTGCTTGGTCGCATCCATGTGAGACGGCGTGATTCTCCCGAAATAGCGGTTACGAGGGTCACGTACGTCCACATCTGCGGCCTCCTGGTACGCCGGACCAGTGACCAGGAACGTGTCGTCCTGATACGCCGAGCGTGGCATCGGAGCCTGCATCTCCGCCCACCGCACCGGTAGCTCACTGTCGTTGCGCAGCCGGTGCGGCATGCCGACGGGTACCACACCGTAGCCGCCCTCGCCGAGCCGGAACGATCCCTCGGCGGTGTCCACGACCGCCGTACCCGTGACCACGTAGTAGCTCTCCTCGTACGAGTGCACGTGCCAGGGAATCGAGCCTTCCGAATCCAACTCGGCGATCATGAACCCGGTGTGCACAGCATGATCATCTTCGCTGACGGCCATGGCCCGGCGATAGCCGGTCGCTGAGCTTGCCCAGCCGGTGGTCGGCGCAACCAGTTCGATCTCACCGGCCGGGCGTACCAAATAGCCTCCACTCACTGTCGTTTCTCAGCCGTGGCTGCGAGCAGGTGATCGCGAGCCGCCTCAACATCGGCGCGAGCCTTGTCGACATCGGCGAGCAGCTTGCCGTCGCGCTTCTTGACCTGCCCCGCGACCAACACGGTGTCAACGTTGGACACATCGGCGGACAGCACCACTGCGGCGACCGGGTCGATGACGGGAGCCATGTTCAGCGACCTGGCCTCGATGATCACGATGTCGGCCTGCTTTCCCGGTGTCAGCGAACCGGTGCGATCCTCCACTCCGGCGACGTACGCGCCGTCGAGGGTTGCGGCCTGCAGGACTTCCCGCGCGGTCAGCACGTCCTTGGGTACCTGCTCGTTCGGCTCGTACTTCTCGGCATGCACCCGGGCACGATCGGCACCGAACGCGGCACGCATCTCGGTGAACATGTCGCCTGGTGCTGTGGTCACCACGTCGATGGACAGGCTGGGCCGCAGCCCCATTCGAAGCGAATGAAGCACTGGCGGCCAACCGTGGCCCATCGACAGCTCCACCTGCGGCGCCACCGAGACCTTGCCGCCGGTGTCCTTGACGAGCTGCCATTCCTCGTCGCTGAAGTGGCAGCAATGGATGTAGGTCGTATCGGGCCCGAGCAGCCCGTAGTCGTTCAGCGTCTTGATCATGGCGAACCGGCCGGCGACCCGGCCCATCGCGACGTGCACCGTGATCGGAATGCCCAGCTCGCGGGCGAGTTTCCACTCCGCCTGAACGACCTCCTCCATGCAAAAGCCGCTGCCGCGGGTGGCCAGGCCTAGAGTGAGCAGTCCGTCGTCGGAGCTGAAGTACGTGTCCCGGACACGGCGTACGTCATCGTCCGGAATCGCGATCTTGCTGTTGAACCAATAGTCGGCCAACGAGAGATTGGCGCTGCCATACGCGTACTGCGCCCGGATGCCGGTCTCTTGCAGCCCGGTGATCGCCGCGTCGGAGTGATCAGGCGTGTTGTTGATGTGCGACCAGTCGACGAGCGTGGTGATCCCGGCATTCAGGCACTCCAGGGATCCCGCGACATTGCTGGCGTGGACGTCCTCGGCGCGATAAACCGGCGCGAACGTGTCCAGCACCTCAACGAAATAGTCATCAAGCGTGGCATTGGGCGCGCAGCCGCGGATCGCGGCCTCCCAGGTGTGCCGATGGGTATCGACAAAGCCCGGGATGACGATCGAGTCGCTGGCTTCGATCACCTCTGCATCCGCGCTGATGTTCGGCTCGACGGCGACGATCTTGTCGTCCTCGATGAGTACGTCCCCAGCGAGGTCTCCGATCTGGGGATCCATGCTCACAACCGTCCCCCCGCGAATCAGCGTTTTAGTTGTCATCTGCCCGTGCTCCTTTGCATCTGGCGTGGTTTCCTTGGGTTCCTGTTAGAAGGCAGCGAGTCGCCGTACGGCATCGACGACCTTGTCGACGGTGGGGATCACCTCGTCCTCGAGTGCGTCGGCGAACGGGAGCGGCACGCATTCCGACGCCACTCGCCGAATCGGCGCGTCGAGTAGCTCGAATCCCTCGTCGGCGACGATGGATACGACCGTGGCGCCCCAGCCCCCCTGGTACGGGTTCTCTTCGACGACGAGGAGGCGGGAGGTGCGCTCCACCGAAGAGAGCACAGTCTTGGCATCAAGCGGCACCAGGCAGCGCAAATCGATCACCTCAACCGAGATGTCCTCAGTAGCGAGCTGCTCCGCCGCCGACACCGCGGTTGGCACGGTGGATGCGAGGGCGACGACCGTGACGTCATCGCCTGGGCGGACCACTGCGGCCTCGCCTAGTGGCACCACGTGATCAGCTGGCGCCGGCTCACCCTTGCTCGCGAGCAAACCCTTGTGCTCAAAGAAGATCACCGGGTCGTCGCTGCGGATCGCGGATGCCATCATGCCCACCACGTCTGCCGGT
>Ga0105242_10004924_pt1 | contig 10343 bp, 9 predicted proteins | sample KBSM24metaG_FD_81521 | JGI IMG/M metagenome (GOLD analysis project Ga0105242, IMG submission 81521) | Miscanthus rhizosphere microbial communities from Kellogg Biological Station, Michigan, USA - KBS M2-4 metaG | ecosystem: Host-associated > Plants > Roots > Rhizosphere > Soil | place: Michigan... | reverse complement strand
TCGGGGATGAGGACACGCGCCGCCCCCGTGTCGAGCGCCAGGTAGCCCTCGACCCGCTCCCGTCGCGTGTACTGGCCCCAAAGCGCGACGGCGACGAGCAGCACCGCGGTCCCCGCGGCAACCAGCGTGAAGACCCAGAACGGCACGGGGCGCGCGATGGTCGCGTCGCCGAGGAATTTCTCCCGTTGCGCGTCGATCGCTTCCTGCCTGAATAGTTGTCGCATTACTTGCCCGCGCCTTCCGCTTCGAAATCGCGCGCGATGTCCTCGCGAATGCGGGCACGAGTCTCCTCGGCGACCGCAGTGGCCTTCAGGAGCTCGAGCAGGCGCCGCTTGCCGATGTACCCGCGGCGCGCGAGCGCCTTCGTGAACTGGAGGTCCTTTTCGCGGCGCGCGACGTACTTGGAGATGGCAAGGTCGTGCGGGTCGAGGCACGCGCCGCGCACCTCGCAGCTTTCCCCCTTCGGCAGCTCGATCAACCGCGAGCGCCAGCCCTTGGGCAGCTTCACCGTGGCTTCTTCCATCGGATCGGCGTAGTAGCCGTGCTTCTCGTGGAAGGGCGATCCTTGGCCCAGCGCGTTGAGCCATGCGAGCCGGTCGGCGCCCCGCGTGGCGATGAGGTCCACCTCGGCCGACCGGACGAGCGCCTCGGGCACCTTCGGAAAGCGCCCGTGCAGCGACTGGGTCCCGACGATCACGAACTCCTTCTCGCCCGTGAGCTCGGAGGCCGCCCGCAGCACGTCGTCAATGTGCCGTTTCTTCATTGATCCTCCGAACCTCGTCCTGCGAGAGCATCCCGGTGTAGGGGGCCGATTGCCTGAGCCGCGTCGCGCTCTCGTCGCGCCCGAGGAGGGCGGCGAAGAGGGGGCCATCATCGGCGCCCGCCAGGATCCGCTTCCATTCGTCGAATGCCGATACCCAGGCGCCGGAGCTCTTCCACCGGTGCAGGTTGGCGAGCGAGTGGGCCCGGATCTCGCGCGGCGTGAATCGGGCCGCTACCGCCGCGGCGAGCCGCCGCTTCTGCTCGTCGAGCGCGTCGTGCCCGTTTCCCTGGCCCGGCGGGAAGATCCCGTCGATCGACACGCGCAGCGAATCGCCTTCGCGCAGCTTCCACGCGTCCACGATGGCCTTCGGTATGATCACGCCGAAGGAATTGCCGATGCGGCGAAGAGAGGTCTTCATCGGCCGCGATTATAACCACGTTATAACATTCGAGGAACCCCCATGGCCCTTGCCCGTCTCGCAGCCTTCGCCGCGGCCGCCGCCCTCGCGGCCTTCCCGGCTTTCTCCCAGACCTACCCCGCGCGCCCGGTGAACCTCATCGTGCCCTTCGCCGCGGGAGGCCCCACCGACACCATCGCCCGCATCCTCGGGGAGCGCATGGGGCGCGCGCTCGGCCAGACGGTGGTGGTGGAGAACGTCACTGGCGCGGGCGGCAGCATCGCGGTGACAAAGGTCGCTCGCTCGGCACCCGACGGCTACACCATCGGCATCGGGCACATCGGCACCCACGTGATCGTGGAGGCGATCCAGCCGGTCCAATACGACGTCCTGAAGGACCTGGCCCCGGTCGGGATGATCTGCACGAATCCGCAGTTGCTCGTCGCCAAGGCGGCCACGCCCTCGAAAGACCTCAAGGAGTTCATGGATTACGTGAAGGCCAACGAGGGGAAGGTGACCGCGGGGACCGGAGGGGCGGGGACGCCGGCGCACCTGAGCGCCGTGTATTTCCAGCAGAAGACCGGCGCCAATTTCCAGATCGTCCATTACCGCGGGGCGGCGCCCGCGATGCAGGACGTCCTCGCCGGCCACATCGACATGAACTTCGACCAGGCCGCCAACTCGATCCCGCAGTACAAGGCCGGCAAGGTGAAGGCCTTCGCCGTGACCGCGCCGAAGCGCCTCGCCGCCGTGCCGGATATCCCGACCGTCGACGAGGCAGGGCTACCCGGGTTCTACATGGCCGTCTGGCACGGACTGTGGGGACCGGCGGGCATGCCGGCCGCCGCGGTGGCGAAGCTCAACGCGGCGATGATGGAAGCGCTTGCCGATCCTGCCGTTCGCAAGCGTCTCGAGGACCTCGGCCAGGAGATCATGGCGCCCGAGCAGCAGAGCGCCGCCGCGCTGGGCGCGCACCACAAGGCCGAGATCGACAAGTGGTGGCCGCTCATCAAGCAGGCGGGAATCAAGTCCGATTGACCCGAAAATAAAGGCTGTCTTGTAGGACTTGTCTGATGGAGGCCGGACTCCACTACGGCTGCGATGCTTCAGCATGGCCTCCGTCCCTGAACACTGGCTCGCCCAGATCGCAGGCGCATCGACCAACGACGAGATCGTCGCGATCGCGCGCGAATACGCGGGTGCGCTCACCGAGGGCGAGCGCATGCGCCTTCCCCCGAACTGCCTGCCGCCCTCGTTCAAGTCCGCTGAGGAAGTGAACGACTACGCCCTCACGCTCACGCGCGCGCAACTCTCTTTCCGTGGCGCGATTTCCAGCGAGGTCGTGCTCGAACGGCTGATGCTGTTTTTCGCCACGCTCTCCGGGCGCTACGCGCAGATCGAGCGCGCGGCGCGTCCTCGCGTCCCGACGCCGGATGTCATAACGCGCAGTCGTTGATCACGGCCTGGGTAGGTCGATCGCCCGCGGACGCTCGAGCCCGAATCCCTGGACCATGTCCACCCCATAGGAAACGAGGATGGCGATGGCCGCCTCGTCTTCGACCGACTCGGCAACCGTAAGCTTCCCAAAGCCGCGCGCGATGTCCACGATGGCTTTCACGAACAGCTGGTTCTCGCGGCTTTGCGCGAGGCCGCGAACGAAGATGCCGTCGATCTTGATGACGTCCACCGGCATGTGCTTGATGTACGAGAAGTTCGCGAAGCCTGCGCCGAAATCATCGAGGGCCACCTTGCACCCCGTCGCGTGCACGCGCTGGATGAATTGCTGCGCGTCGCTGATGTCGTTGATCGCGGCCGTTTCGGTGATCTCAAGGCAAAGCCGTGAAGGGTCGACTTTCCCCTCGGACAGGCGCTCGGCGATCAGTTGGGCGACGCGGGGATCCCCCAGCGAACGTCCCGACACGTTGACGGCGATGGGCTCGCGCGCCGGGTCGCCGGCCAGCAAGCCGATGATCGCCTCGATCATCCATACGTCGAGGTCCACGATCAGGTTCGAGGTCTCCGCGTAGCCGATGAACTCCCCGGGCGAGACCAGCTTGCCCGTGCCTTCGTCGATCATGCGCACGAGAGCCTCGGAGTAACGCCGCTCGCGCGACTGCGCTCCAAATACGCCTTGCAGGTGGATCTCGAACGCGCCGCGCCGCAGCGCCTGGCGAATCCGGTCGTTCCAGGTGAGCAGCGATCGCTGTCGAAGCGTGCCGGCGTGGTCGGCCTGGTAAATCCGCCAGGCGTTCTTTCCCGAGTCCTTTGCCTGGTACATGGCGGCATCGGCGTGGCTGACGAGATCCTGCGCGTCGGTGGTGTGGTCGGGGCTCAGCGCGATGCCGACGCTCGAAGTGAGCGACAAGCGCACTTCGCCGACGGTGAGCGACAGCCCCGCGATCAACCGCATGAGGCGCCCTGCGAGGGCCGCGATTTGCGCTTCGTCGACATCATCGACCACGAGCGCGAATTCGTCACCGCCCAGGCGCGCGAAGAATTGGCCCTCCCGCAGGTGCGCGCGAATCTCGTTGCCGACTTGCACCAGGACGTGATCGCCCATGCGGTGGCCGAAAAGGTCGTTGATGCTCTTGAACTCGTCGAGATCGAACAGGAAGAGCGCGAGGCGCTTCCCGCTTCGGCGCGTGCCGGCGACCCGTTCGGCGAGGTCCTTCTCGAAGCGCCGGCGGTTGTATAGCCCCGTAAGGGGATCGCGGTCGGCCAGGAACAGGAGCTTGCTCTCGGCTTCGCGCGCGAGCGTGATGTCCTCGTGGATGACCACGGAACCCTGCAGCGCCCCGGACTCGTCGACTACCGGAGAGACCTGGAGCTTCACTTCCCGTCCGGAAAAGAGCTGCGCTTCAAGCGTCGAATTCGCTCCCGTGCCGGTCAATATCTCCGCGAGGCGCCCGGGAAATTCAGGCTGCCCGATCACCGGGTCTTCCGCATTGCCCAGCGCGTCGAAAAACTTGCGCCCGAGAGGCGGTTGCGCAGGGCGAATCGACCAGATTCGCTGGAACGCGGGATTCGAATAGATGATGCGGCCTTCGAGATCGACGAAGGTGACGCCATAGGCGAGCGCGGACAGCAAGGACGTGAGGCGCGACTGCTCCGCCATGATCCGTTCCGCCATGGCGGCCTGCACCGCGCTTGCCTCTTCCAGCTCCCCCATGCGCCGCCTCACGAGCTGCGCCATCGTCTTGAATGCCCGGCCGAGCGCCGCGAGCTCGTCCGAATCGCGCTCGTCGAACTGGACGTCGTACCCGCCGGCCGCGACCTGCTCCGCGGCGGCCTGGAGGCGCCGCACGCGACGCTCGAGGGGCTGGACTACGACGAGCCACAGCAGCACGGAGATCGCAAAGGCGCTGTATGCGAGAAAAGTGCTCTGCCGCAGCGCATCGTTGATCTGGCCGATCTCGGAATCGATCTTCAGGCCGAGACGCAGCGTCGCGCCCGCGGGATTCCCGACCGGGACCGAAAACGCGGTGTCGAAGCGCCGATCGTCAAACGCGTCCTCCAGCTCGCTGTCGAGTCGCGGGGCCGGCGTGGCAAGGGCGCCGGCCCTGGCGACGACATCTCCCTTTTCGTCTTTCGCAAGGATGTATTCCAGCTTCGCATCTTCGCGCGTGCGCTCGAGAATCCGCTGAAGCGAGGCGAAGTCGCGCGCTTCGAGCGGCCCCTGCACCGACGAGGTGAGGACCGCGCGCAAGCGAGCAAGGTTCGAGGTGAAGGCGCGCTCGACGCGCGCGGATTCGAGCTCCGAGCCTTGCCAAACGAGAAAGACGAGCGCGAGGGCCTCGATCCCGAGGACGAATGCGACGACTCGGCTTCGCGAGGAGATCATGTATCGGTGGATCTTACGCTGCCATGCGAATGCAACCGCCGCAGCTTGTGCGGAAGCGCTTCCGGCGGCAACGTCCATGCATCTCAGCCCAGGCTGCAGTCGTTGGTGATGTCGCCCTTGATTGCCTGCATGTTGGTGCATTGCGCCGCCGGGGCCGCGGAGGTGAAGAGCGCGAGCAGCACGGCGCTTGCGATACGGATATCCATCTTCATTCTCCTTCTTGTTTCGCGGGGGACACCCCCAGGTCTCGCGAAGTTTCGAAAATGTGACGTGAGTCACTGAATTAAAAGGAGAAGGGAGTTTTTTACCCGCGCGGGGTTGCGCTTTCTCCCATAGGTGATAATCTTATCACCATGGACGAATTCCCCCTCACGCCACGGCAAGCCGAGATCCTGGAGGCGATCAGGGATCACATCGCCGAGCACGGTCGTCCACCTTCGCGCCCCGAGCTCGCGCGCCTTCTCGGCATCGCTTCCACCAATGGCGTCTTCAAGCACCTTGCTGCGCTCGAGAGAAAGGGCGCGATCGCGCTCACGCCCGGCTCGGCGCGCGGCATTCGCATTCGCGGTGAAACCGGACTCCCGCTCGTCGGCCGCGTGGCCGCGGGCAGCCCGATTCTGGCCATCGAGAACATGCTCGGCCGCTACCCGGTCGATCCGTCGCTTTTCAATCCGCGCGCCGATTACCTGCTGCAGGTGCGGGGCCTGAGCATGCGCGATGAAGGCATCCTCGATGGCGACTGGCTCGTCGTGCACCGCACCACCGAGGCGAAGAATGGGCAGCTCGTGGTGGCGCGAGTGGGCGACGACGTCACCGTGAAGCGCCTCAAGGTTCGCGGCCAGAAGGCCGAGCTCATTCCCGCGAATCCGGATTTCAAGACCCTGCACCTCGACCTCACCCGCGACAAGCTGGTGATCGAAGGCATAGCGGTGGGCATCATCCGCAATCTCTCCAGAGCGCTTTCTTGAAAGCGACCATTGCCGCGCTCACGCAGCTTCCGGGCGTCTGGCGCGGTGGCGAGCTCGAGCACGTCATTCATCCGACGATTCCTACCGGGCATCGCGTGCTCGACCGCGAGCTTCCGGGCGGCGGTTGGCCGATGGGGACGCTTTCCGAGGTGCTGCACGACGGCGTGGGCATCGGCGAGGTGGGGTTTCTTTCGGGCGCGCTGGCGCGCGCAGCCGAGGGCGATCGGCTGCTTGCCTGGATCAATGCTCCGCACCTGCCGTATGCGCCTGCGATCGCGCAGGCGGGCATTCCGCTCGAGCGCTGCCTGGTGGTCCGTCCCGCGAATCGCGAGGATGCGATGTGGGCGGCCGAGCAGGCGCTCAAGTCCGGCGCGTGTGGCGCGGTGCTCTTCTGGCTCGGCCAGATGAAGGATTACGCCTGGCTGCGCCGGCTGCAGATGGCCGCCGAGGCGGGGCGCGCGATGGCGGTGTGCTTCCGGCCGACAGAGGCCGGGTCGCTTTCGACGCCGGCCCATCTGCGTGTCGTCGTCTCGAGCGAAGACGGCGCGCTCGAAGTCCGCATTCCAAAGCGGCGCGGCCCGCCGCTCGCCACGCCGATTCGCCTGGGCTCGGCTGCACCTGCGATTGCCGCTTCCACTCGAACGCCCGTTCGCGTCCCGCTCCACGTCGTCGCCGTTTCCTGAGGTTTCGCATGCTCTGGGTTGCGCTCGAGCTGCCCGCATTGCCCTTGCAGATCGCCGAACGGGCCGGCGCCTGTCCCGAAGCGCTCGTGATCGCCGAGGGCACGAAGCAGCGCCCCGCGGTGGCTTGCGCGAATGCGGCGGCGAAGAGGGCGGGAATCCGCGAAGGGCAGGCGGTGGCGGCGGCCAAGGCGCTGGCGGGCGGGCTTCGCGTGATCGAGCGCAATCCGGATGCGGAGCGCGAGGCGCTCGAAAGCCTCGCCGCGTGGGCCGGACAGTTCACCCCGATGGCCGTTGTCGAGAGCCAGGGCATCGTGCTCGAAGTGCAAGCGTGCCTGCGGCTTTTCGGCGGCCATGCGCCGCTCACTTCGGCCATCGCTCGCGGCGTGCGCGCGCTCGGCTTCCATGCAGCGCTCGGCATCGCTCCCACGCCGCTCGCGGCGCGCGTCATCGCGCGCGCGGAAGCGCAGGGACTGCAGGTGCGCGCCTGCCTCGATCCCGCGGATCTTCGCAGCCGCCTCGAGGACCTTCCGCTCTTTCTCTTCGATTGGCCGGAGCGCGCGCTCGCGCGCCTCACCGACCTCGGCATCCTTCGCGTGAAGGACATCCTCGCGCTGCCCATGGAGGGAATCGCGCGTCGCTTTGGCCCGGAGATCGTCCTCGCGCTGGGGCGCCTCATGGGCACGCATGCCGATCCACGCCAGCCGTATGCGCCGCCGCCGCGTTTCCGTTCCCGCCTGGAGCTGCCCGCGGAAGCCGAAGGCGTCGAGGCGCTGCTCTTTCCCTTGCGCCGGCTGCTGGCGGAGTTCGAAGGCGTGGCGCGCGGACGAGGGGCGGGCGCGCAACGGCTGCTGCTCACGCTCGAGCATGGGAGGAAGGCGCGCACGCGCATGGAGCTCGACTTCGCGTCCCCGGAGCGCGAGCCGGATTTCATCCTTTCCATCGCGCGTGAAAAGCTCGGGCGCCTTCAGCTTGCCGCGCCGACCGTCGCGATCAGCCTTCGCGCCGATGCGCTCCTCGCCTACGTGCCGCGCACGGCCGCCTGGCTTCCGGGCGCGCAGGAGCAGGCGATCGGCCGCGAACGCCTCCTCGAGCGGCTCGCCGCGCGCCTGGGCCGCGACCGCGTCTTCGGCATCGCCATCGCGAACGACCACCGTCCCGAGCGCAATTGGGGACGTACCCCATTTAAAGGCGAGCCGCCGATTCCGCTCGCCGAGCGGCCGATCTGGCTCCTGCAGCGCCCGCAGAAGCTCGTGACCGATTCCGGCGAGCCGATGCTGCAGGGCGCGCTTTCGCTTCGTGCGGGCCCTGAGCGCATCGAGGCGGGCTGGTGGGATGGGCTCGAGGTCGCGCGGGATTACTACGTCGCCACCAATCCGAACGGCGAAAGCTACTGGGTCTATCGCGAGCACCGCGATCCGGACTCCTGGTACCTGCACGGAGTCTTCGCGTGATTCCCGGGTACGCCGAGCTTCATTGCCTCACCAACTACAGCTTCCTGCGCGGCGCGTCGGATGCGGAAGAGATCGTGCATCGCGCCTCCGAGCTCGGCTATTCGGCGTTGGCGGTCACCGACGAATGCTCCGTGGCCGGCGTCGTGCGCGCGCACGTCGCGGCGAAGGAAGTGGGCATCAAGCTCCTGATCGGCTCCGAGCTCACGCTCGAAGGGGCCATGAAGCTCGTGCTCCTCGCGATGGACATCGGCGGATACGAGCGGATGTGCGAGCTCATCACGAAGGCGAGGCGCGCGGCCGAGAAGGGGGCGTACCGGTTGCGAAGGGAAGATGTCGAGGCAACCCAGGGGTTGATCGCGTTGTGGGTTCCCGGCCCGGCACCGCGGCGCGGGGAAGGCGAATGGGTTCGCGATCGATTTCCCGGCGCAGCCTACGTCGCGGTGGAGCTGCACCGGCATGGCGACGATGAGAGGCGGATCGCCGAGCTGGAAGCCATCGCCCGGGATCTCCATCTGAAATGCGTGGCCGCGGGCGATGTGCACATGCACGAGCGGCGGCGCAAGCGCCTGCAGGACGTGATGACCGCGATTCGCCTCAAAAGCACGCTGGCGGAAGTCGGCCGCGGGCTGCATGCCAATGGCGAGCGCTACCTGCGCTCCATCGGCCGGCTTGCGAAGATCTTTCCGCCGCACCTCCTCGTGAACACGCTCGAGGTCGAGAGCCGCTGCACCTTCTCGCTCGATGAGATCCGCTACGAATACCCCGAGGAGCTGGTCCCCGCGGGCGAGACTCCGGCCACGCACTTGCGCACGCTCACTTTCGAGGGTCTCGCCGGACGCTATCCACAAGGCGCGCCGCCCTCGGTCGTCGAGACTGTCGAGCATGAGCTGCGGTTGATCAAGGATCTCGCCTACGAGCCCTTCTTCCTCACGGTCCACGACATCGTCCGCTTCGCGCGCAGCCAGCAGATCCTCTGCCAGGGGCGCGGCTCGGCGGCGAATTCGGCGGTTTGCTATTGCCTGGGCATCACCGAGGTCGATCCGGGCCGCATGTCGGTGCTCTTCGAGCGCTTCATCTCGAAGGAGCGCAACGAGCCTCCCGACATCGACGTGGATTTCGAGCACCAGCGGCGCGAGGAGGTGATCCAGTACATCTACGGCAAATACGGGCGCGAGCGCGCCGCGATCGCAGCGGTCGTCATCACCTACCAGCCGCGGAGCGCGCTTCGCGACGTGGGCAAGGCGCTGGGGCTGTCGCTCGACCAGGTGGACCTCCTTTCGAAATCCATGTCGTGGTGGGACAACCGGCACGCGCTGCAGAAACGCCTTGCCGAGGGCGGGTTCGACCTCTCCAATCGCGTCGTGCAGCAGGTGATCGAGCTCACGCAGGAGCTCGTGGGCTTCCCACGCCACCTCTCGCAGCATCCCGGCGGCTTCGTGATCGACAACCGGCGGCTCTCGCGGCTGGTGCCCGTCGAGAACGCCTCGATGCCCGACCGCACGGTGATCCAATGGGACAAGGACGACCTCGACACGCTCGGCCTGCTCAAGGTGGACGTGCTGGGCCTGGGAATGCTCTCCTGCATCCGCCGCGCTCTCGACCTCGTCGGCAAGCGCATGCCGGACATCCCCGCGGAAGATCCGCAGGTCTACGACATGATCCAGAAGGCCGACACCATCGGCGTCTTCCAGATCGAGTCGCGCGCGCAGATGGCGATGCTGCCGCGCTTGAAGCCCGCCTGCTTCTACGACCTCGTGATCGAAGTGGCCATCGTGCGGCCCGGGCCGATCATGGGAAAGATGGTGCATCCGTATTTGCGGCGGCGCGAGGGCGCGGAGCCCGTGAGCTATGCGAGCGAGGCGGTGAAGAAGGTTCTCGAACGCACCCTGGGCGTCTCGATCTTCCAGGAGCAGGTGATGCAGCTCGCGGTCGTCGCGGCCGGCTTCACGGCGGGCGAGGCGGACCAGCTGCGGCGCGCGATGGCCGCCTGGAAGCGGCGGGGCGGCATCGAGCCTTTCCGCGACAAGCTCATCGGCGGGATGCTCGAGCGCGGATACTCGCGCGAATACGCGGAGCAGATCTTCCAGCAGATCCAGGGCTTCGGCGAGTACGGGTTTCCCGAATCGCACGCAGCGTCGTTCGCACTGCTGGTCTACGTGTCGTCGTGGCTCAAGCATTACGAGCCGGCCGCGTTCTGCGCGGCGCTGCTCAATTCGCAGCCGATGGGGTTCTATGCGCCC
>Ga0105242_10004923_pt1 | contig 10343 bp, 9 predicted proteins | sample KBSM24metaG_FD_81521 | JGI IMG/M metagenome (GOLD analysis project Ga0105242, IMG submission 81521) | Miscanthus rhizosphere microbial communities from Kellogg Biological Station, Michigan, USA - KBS M2-4 metaG | ecosystem: Host-associated > Plants > Roots > Rhizosphere > Soil | place: Michigan... | reverse complement strand
TGTTCCGCGACCGCCTGGCCTACGTCGCCGCACACCTGGAGCATGAAACGGGCCGCGGCTGGCGCTCCCTGGCGGACGCGTCCATATCCGGACAGCTGTTGTTCGATGCGCGCGCGGAATACGCGATGCTGCGCCGCGGCCTGGATTTCTACGGCGAGGGGCAACTGGTCTGGCTGGAAGTGGACACGCTGATCCGCAAGCTGAGTCACGGAACAAAATCGCTTGACGACTTCTGCCGAGCGTTCTACGGCGGTGAGGCGGGCCCGTCGGTAAATCCCTATACGCTCGAGGACGTAGTGGCCGCGCTCAACCGCGTGCAGCCGCACGATTGGGCAGCTTTCTTCCGTCAGCGAGTGGATGCCGTGGAGACGCGCGCGCCGGTGGCCGGCCTCGAAAATGCGGGCTGGAAACTGACCTACGACGATAAACGTTCCGATTACTGGAACGCCACGGAAGATGAGGAGAAGGTGATGGACCTGATGTTGTCGTTAGGTGTGAGCGTGAAGAGCGAAGGCCTCGTCGAGGATGTAGCGATCGGCGGCCCAACGCAGAAGGCTGGCATCGCTCCCGGAGCGAAGATCACATCGGTCGACGGGCGCGCGTTTTCACCCGCGGTGCTGCGCGAAGCCGCCGGCAGCGGGGAACCCATCGAGTTGATGGTCAGAAACGGCGAACACATCAGCACCCACAGAGTGGATTACCATGGCGGCGACAGATACCCACACCTGGAACGCGAGAGCAGAAAACCGGATCTGCTAGCTGATATCGTGCGGGCGGTCGTGAAGTAATTAGAGTCCCATGATGTGGTACCCAGCGTCGGCGAACAGCACATCGCCCGTGACGCCGCGCCCCAGATCGCTCGCCAGGAACACCGCCAGGTCGGCCACTTCCGCTGGCGTTACGTTGCGGCGCAGCGGAGCGTGAGCCTCCACCGCCTCCAGCACTTTCGAAAAGTCCTTAATGCCGCGAGCAGCAGCGGTTTTCACCGGCCCCGCCGAGATCGCGTTCACGCGAATATTCTGCGGCCCTAGATCGGCAGCCAGGTAGCGCACCGAAGCCTCCAGTGCCGCCTTAGCCACGCCCATCACGTTGTAGTTCTGCACCACGCGCGTCGATCCCAGATAAGTGAGCGTCAACATCGCCCCGCCGCCAGTCATCAGCGGAGCGGTCGCGCGCGCTACCGCAACCATCGAATAGGCGCTAACGTTTTGTGCCAACAAGTAGCCGTCGCGCGAAGTTTCGACGAACGGCCGAGCCAGGTCCGCCTGATTCGCGAACGCGATGCTATGCACTACGGCATCCAACTTCTCTTGCGTCTCCGTAATCTTAGCGAGATCTTCATCCCGCGAAACATCGCATTCAAAGACGCGCTCCGCGCCCAGCGAAGCACCCAGCTCCTCCACCGTCTTCTGCAAACGCTCCCCTTGATAGGTGAGCAGGAGCCGCGCCCCCTCCCGCCGGAACGCCTGTGCGATCGCGTAAGCCAGACTCCAGCGATTGGCCACGCCCAGCACCAACGCAGTTTTCCCTTCGAGCAATTGAGACATGAAATCGCATTGTACACTACGAGTAGTCTCTTCTAGCATTGGATCTCTCCACTCCACTCATGTACCTAAAAGGCGTCGGCCCCGCCCGCGCCGCCATGCTCGAAGCCAAGGGCCTGAAAGTGGTGGAAGATCTCCTCACCTACGCCCCCTTCCGCTACGAAGATCGCAGCAACGTGAAATCGTTAGCCGATCTAGCGCCCGGCGAAATGGCGACAGTGCTAGCTGAAGTCCGCACCACAAAGGTGTCCGGCTTCCAACGCCGCAATCTAGGATTGTTCCAAGCCACGTTCACTGACGCCTCGCGCGGAGTCCTGGCCGCCAAGTGGTTCCACGGCGCCTACCTCGCCGACGTGCTGGCGCCGGGTCAGAAAGTCGCACTCTTCGGCAAAGTGGAGTTCGATACTTACACCGGCAACCTGGCGATGATGCATCCCGAGTACGAAATCCTAGCGGAGGATGAAGACGGCGACGCGTCGCTGCACACCGGCCGCATCGTGCCCGTGTACGAAGCCGCCGGGAAGGTGACAACGCGAGCGCTGCGCACGCTAATCCATCGTATTCTCGAAAGCGTCGCGCCCTTCGCAGATGATCCCGTGCCGGATCACATCCGTGCGCGCCTAAAGCTGCCAGACCGCTGGAACGCCATCCGCGAGCTACACTTTCCACCGCCAGAGTCCGATCTGCGAGTACTCAATGCATTCCGTTCCCCCTCGCAATACCGCCTGATCTTCGAAGAGTTTTTCTGGCTCGAATGCGGCCTGGAACTCAAGCGAGCCAAAGCGCGACTGCAGCCAGGAATCCAGTTCGCCTTGACCGACCGTGCCCGTGATCGCATCAAAGCCATGCTGCCGTTCCGCCCCACCGGAGCGCAGAAGCGCGTGCTGGCCGAGATCGCGCACGATATGGCCGAGCCGCATCCCATGTACCGCCTGCTGCAAGGCGACGTCGGCAGCGGCAAGACGCTCGTCGCCGCCGAAGCCGCCATCATCGCCATCGAAAACGGGTATCAAGTAGTGGTCTTGGCCCCCACCGAAATCCTGGCCACCCAGCACTTCTTCTATTTCAAAAAGCTGTTCCAGAAGCTGGACTACGTGACGATACTAGTCACCGGCTCCTCGCCCGCGCGCGACAAAGTCCAATTGAAAAAGTTAGCCGCCGCGGGCTTGGCGCACGTCGTCGTAGGCACGCACGCGCTGCTCGAAGCCGATGTCGAGTTCAAGCGCCTGGGTTTAGCGATCGTCGACGAGCAGCATCGTTTCGGAGTAGAACAGCGCCAGGCCTTGCTAGAGAAGGGAACTGACAAAGGCACTCCTCCGGATGTTCTGGTGATGACAGCGACACCCATCCCGCGCACCCTGGCGCTGACAATCTACGGCGACCTCGACGTCAGCGTCATCGACGAACTGCCGCCTGGACGCAAGCCTATCGTCACCAGCCACGTCACCGAAGATAGAGTCGAGCAAGTTTACAGCTTCCTGAAGCAGCAAATCGCGCTTGGGCGCCAAGCGTATGTTGTCTATCCGGTAATCGAAGAATCCGAAACGCAAGCCATGAAAGCGGCGCAAAAGATGCATCAGCACCTTTCCGAACTGGTATTTCCCAGTCTCTCCGTGGGCCTGCTGCACGGACGTATGCCAGCCGCCGACAAAGAAGCGGCGATGGAAAAGTTCCAACGCGGCGAGACCAAGATCCTGGTTTCCACCACCGTCATCGAAGTTGGCGTCGACGTTCCCAACGCTTCGGTAATGGTCATCGAGCAAGCCGAACGCTTCGGTCTCGCGCAGATGCACCAGTTGCGCGGCCGAGTCGGGCGCGGCGCCGAGCAAAGCTACTGCATCCTGGTGACCGCCAAAATGAGCGAACTCGCCCGTGAGCGCGTCCGCACCCTGGTCGAATCGGGTGACGGCTTCTACATCGCCGAGATGGATATGAAGCTGCGCGGCCCCGGCGAATTTTTCGGCACACGCCAGTCGGGCTTGCCGTCGCTGCAGATCGGCAGCATCGTGCGCGACGCCGACGTGCTCGAAGTCGCGCGCAACGAAGCGGCCGCGTTCGTGGCGCATCCTCCCTCGGAACAGGACCTGCGCCGCGCCGTGACTTTCATCCGCGATCACTGGCAGCGCCGCTACGGCCTGGTGCAAGTAGGCTGACGCGCCATGCGAGTCATCGGAGGAGAGTTTCGCCGCCGCACGCTCAAGAGCCTTCCCGGCATGGATGTTCGTCCAACCCCGGACCGCCTGCGCGAAGCTCTCTTCAACGTATTAGCCCCGCGCATCGAAGGCGTTGTCTTCGCCGACTTATATGCCGGCACCGGCGCCGTCGGCATTGAGGCGTTGAGCCGCGGCGCCGCCAAAGCCATCTTCGTCGAGCAAAAGTTTGCCGCCGTGCGAGCCATTCGCGAGAACCTGCGCTCTCTCGAAATAGAAACTCGCGCCGAAGTGCGCCAAGGCCGCGCCACCGCCGTGATCCCGCACCTCGAAGCCGATATCGTGTTTTTAGACCCGCCCTACGCCCTCGAAAACGAATACACCACCGCGCTCGAATTGCTGGGAGAGAAACCGCCCGCGCTAGTGATCGCCCAGCATCCGCCGCGTCTGCAGTTGGCGGAGAGCTTTGGAGCCCTCCACCGCACGCGCCTCTTGAAGCAAGGCGATAACGCCCTCAGCTTTTACACTACGGACTAGGCGGCAACACCGCCTGACAGCTAGTATTGGTGGGGCTCGACGAACCCTTTGAATTGGTGAGCGTCACATTGACCGCGAGACAGGGGATTGTGGCACCTGGAGGGTGGGTGAACGCGAACGGCACCGTCATAGTGAATTGGCTTCCGAAGGCGGTTGAGGCGGAGCTGTTATACCAAGTCGTGAAAGCACTGGTGAGTGGTATGGTGAAGTCCGTTGCGGTCAGTGGCCCGCTGGTTGTCGGCGTGAATTGAAAGAGTACGCTCGTCATATCGCGCGGCGTGGAATAGCCGGTCACCGAAATGCTGAAGGCACCATTCGCCGAGGCAAAAGTGACTTTGCTGATCACCGGCGCCGTGGGGCTAACGGTGATGACCGTAGGTGCCGGTGGCGTGAGAGTGGAATTCTGAAGGACGGTAGTGATGGTGATGGTCCCGGCCACGGTTCCGGTCATCACAGGCACGCTGGCTGCCCCGTTGAATACACCCTGGGTGGTACCAGCGGGAATGTTGAAAGCGGCGGTAGTTGGCGGGCCGGTGGCAAACTTCGCATCGTAAATCTGCGAGACGCCGGACGTGGGCACGAAGCTCAATGTCATGGTGCCGCTGATCGGCAACGGGTAAGTTCCACCGCTCAACGCCACGCTGGCGCTCGCTTGTGTCGCCGCCACGCCGACGGACGGAAGCCCGCTAATCGTAATCGAAGGCGCGGCGCTGATCACGATCGTATACTGCTGCAAGACGCTTGTCAGGAGCGCACTCGTCCCCCCGGTCGCGGTAATAGTGAACGTCGAACTCCCCGCCGCAGTCGGCGTTCCGCTAATCACCCCGCTAGCCGCGTTCAGATTCAAGCCCGCCGGAAGCGTTCCAACCGTCACGGCCCAGTTGGAAATCTGGATTCGCGAAACCGTCAGAGTCGTCGCCGTGTAAGGGACGTTCACCACTCCGTTTGGCAAACTAGCCGGGCTGATCGTGGCGGGCACCGCAATGGTGATGCTGAGAGCTTGGGTCGCACTCAGATTAGTTGCAGAATCGGTAACTTGAACCACGAACGGAAACGTGCCGGTGGCAGTGGGCGTGCCCGTGATTTGTCCTTGCGAGCTGAGTGAGAGCCCCACAGGCGGAAAGTTATTGCCAGTCACTAACCAGCTCAAAGTACCTGTCGCCCCGACGGCGGCAAGAGTCTGCGAGTAGGCCGAGCCGACCGTCCCGTTAGGCAGCAAAGCCGTGCTAATGCCCAGCACGTTCAAGGTGAAAGTGGCGGAAACTTGTGCCCCGGAGGCGTCCGTCGCGACGATCGCGATGGGGAAAACTCCTCCCGCCACTGGGGTTCCCGACAGTTGGCCGGTAGTTGCATTGAGGGCCAACCCATCGGCGTTGGTTCCGCTTTGCAAAGTAAAGGTGTAGCCCGGAACGCCGCCCGCCGCCCGGAACGTGGAACTCGAGTACGCGACGCCTACCGCCGCCTGCGGATGAGTGAGCGGAGCAAGACTCAGGGGTGTTCCCGTGGAAACATAGACCGTGTACTGCTGGAATGCAATAAAGTTGGTTCCAATCTCCTGCGCAAATATCGTGAAGGTGAAGGCGCCTGCCTGCGTCGGCGTACCTGTAATGGTGCCGGCGGCCTGGTCCAAATTGAGACCGGGAGGCAAATTTCCACTGCTCACGGCCCAGCCGAAGGACTCGTCAAGCTGAGGATTGGGACTGAGTTGCTGGACGGGAATCGTTTGAGCGAGCACGAACATCCCGCCGCCGACAGGTAGAGAAGTGGGAGTAATCGTGAAGGGTGCTTGTTGAGCCCTGACACCGATCGACGCGGCCGCCAGCAACAATGTCAGGAGCAGAACACGGCGGGCCGTCACTGTTGGCCTCCCGCAGTGGCGCTGGCTGTGACCGGAGCCGCCAGTGGCACGAACCAAACGTCATTGGTAGACGCGTCGAAGACTTTCAAGGCGCCGTCGTTCACGCCCGTCAGGCGGAACAGTGAGCCGCTCATGGCACCGAGGCCGCTCGGCGAGCAGTTGCAATTACCCCCGGCGCTAGTGCCCGCCGTCAAGTCAAAGGTCGCCAGCGCGCCCAGATTTCCGGCGATCGCCAGATAGCGGTTATCGAACGATACCGCGAAGCCCGCAGCCACCTCGATAGGCCCAGTGCCCGCAGAATCATTCGGCTTGTTGTAAATTACGTTCGGTACCACCGCCCCGCCGATGTCGGTAACGATCACCACTTGAGTGGCCGTAATCACCGCCACATCCGCGCGCCCATGGAAGAAGCACAACGCCTCCGCCGGGCCGGCCACCGGGAGCGCCGACGCGCTTCCATCGGGTCCGAAAGCATAAACGCTGCTCGACCAGGCGCCCGCCACCCACTGGCCATCGTCGCTCACCGCTAAGCCAACGGGATCGCTGCCCAGGAAAGACGCATCGATGTCACGAACTGACGGAGTCGCCGCCAATCCGCTGACGACTTGCACGCGACCGCTCGCCGAGAACCACAGCGCCGCGGCCGTTCCACTAGGGCTGAACACAATGCGATCGGCGCCGGAAGCCGCTCCGTTCACATGAACGGTGACGCCGGTGGCGGGCGTCAGCAACATCAGCGCGCCGGTGTCAGCAGCAACGGCCAGCGCCCAGCTCTGATCCGGAGACACTTCTATGCTCGACAGCGGCCGATCGGGCGCAACCGTGTCGCCCACCCAGCCAGCTGCCGGAATCCCGTACAACGTTCGCAGCGCTCCGTTGTCGGGAAGATATCCCATAACGGGCCCTCGCACCTGCGCGACCGCGCCCACCGTCAGCGCGCCGAAGATCATAACACGTAGCAGATTCGTCCGCGGCATTATTGTGGACCTCCCACGGTGACGGTTCCCGGCGTGATGGTGATGGTTGTGGGATTGGGGGGAGTCGAAGCGCCGGCGTGGTTGGCAATCAGCACGCCCGCCGCGATGCCCCCGCCCACCACCGCGCCGATGATCAATAGTTTTACGCCCAGGCTCATGCCGCCCACCGACGCGCCGCTGGCCGCTACGCCCAGCACGTTGGTCTGCGTGATAATGGCGTTGGCCGTTTGCCCCGCGAACGAAGCAGACACGCGAATCTGCATCGAGCCCGGCTGATTGTTGAAGCGAATGCCGCGCGCCACCGCTTGGCCTTGGGCGTTGGTCGTGGTGGTGAACGTCATGCTGCCGTTCGCGAAAGTTCCGCCTGGTCCGTCGTTGGGCAGGAAGAAGATGATGGCGGCCCCGGCGACAGGTTTGTGATTTTCGTCTTCCACCTGCACAATGGGCTCGCGATTTACGCGCTGTTTCACGTTATTAATCGCACCCTCGCCTTCGACGATCACGATCTGCAGGCTGGTAGGGTTCTGAGCGAAGACGGGAAGTCCCCTGAAATTGATCAGTAAAAGAAGGATCGCCAAGAGAGCATGTGGAGCTCTGGAATGCATTAGTACCTCCGAAAAGCCAAAGTACCACTGTACAGGAGGTCCGCGCAGCTTGGGAATAGAGATGGAACAATCAAGACATGGCACTGAGAATCGAGCGCGCCACCGAGCAGGATATTCCGGCGATTGTGCGCCTGGTAAGGCATCTCGCAGAATACGAAAAGCTGGCCCACGTTATGGTTTCGAGCGAGAATGATTTCCGGCAAGCGCTGTTCGGGCCGCGGACCAATGCGGAAGCGCTCATGGCGTTCGCCGACGATGCACCGGTGGGATTCGCGCTGTACTTCTACAATTTCTCCACGTTTCTCGGCAAACGTGGCATTTATCTGGAAGATCTTTTCGTCGAGCCCGAATATCGCGGGCAGGGCATCGGCAAGGCTCTGCTGCAGCGCCTGGCCAGCATCGCGAAGGACGAGGACTGCGGGCGCATGGAGTGGTCCGTCCTGACGTGGAATCAGCCGTCGATTGATTTCTATCACCGGCTGGGCGCAGTCACACTAGAAGACTGGCGCACTTTCCGCTTGACGGGCGAAGCGCTCGAACGGCTGGGCCACCTTGGCTAAGCCGGATTTATTGGCGTTGCTGCGCACGGAGCTGTCGCGTGCAGGCGACCCCAAGAAGACGGCGGCGATGCAGGCCTACATGAAATCCGCGATGCCGTATTGGGGCGTGCAGACTCCGGTGCAGCGTGACATTACCCGTCGCTTGTTCACCGCGAATCGCCTGGAGACCGCTGAGGAATGGCGCGAAGCGTGTCTTACAATCTGGCGAGCCGCCGAATATCGTGAGGAACGCTACGCCGCGATCGATCTGACAGGTTTCAAGTACTATCGCGAGTGGCAGACGCTCGATACTTTGCCGATGTACGAAGAGATGATCGTGGCCGGAGCGTGGTGGGATTTCGTGGATGTGATCGCCTCCGCTCGCCTGGGTCCGCTACTGCGCCAGTATCCCGGGCGCATGCGCACCAAGATGCTGCAGTGGGGCCGCAGCCGCAGTATATGGAAACGGCGCAGCGCCATTCTTTGTCAACTCACCTTCAAAAGCGAGACTGACCTGGACCTGCTCTATGCCGCCATCGAGCCTTCGCTCGGATCGAAAGAATTCTTCTTACAGAAAGCCATCGGTTGGGCGCTGCGCCAGTACGCGTGGAGCGATCCCCGCGAGATCCGCCGCTACGTCCGCGCGAACGCGGACCGCTTGAGCGCACTCAGCAAGCGCGAGGCGCTCAAGAATATACAATAGGTCGCATGAAAACTCTCTTCGCTGTAACCATGTTGCTGGCCGGTGCGGTGCACGCGCAGAGCCTACACGGAGAGGCCCTGGTGAAAGCGCTACGCCAAGGTGGCTACGTCATCGTGATGCGCCACGCCAGTTCACCGCGCGAGGTCCCCGGCAAACAATCCGCCAACGCCGACAATGTCAATCACGAACGGCAACTCGATGCGGAAGGCCGCGCCAGCGCGATAGCCATGGGCAAGGCGCTCCACGACCTCAAGATTCCCATCGGGGATGTGCTCACCAGCCCCACCTACAGGGCGCTAGAGACCATTCGATACGCTAAGCTCGGAGACCCGAAACCCTTCGCCGAGCTCGGCGACAACGGTCAAAGCATGCAAGGCGGGACGCAAGCCCAAGCCGCCTGGCTGCAGAAAAGAGTAACGCAGTTTCCGGCAGGCGTGAACACCGTCCTTGTCACCCACTTCCCGAATCTGACTGGCGCATTTCCGCAGATGACAGCCGGAGTGGCCGATGGTGAAGCACTCGTGTTTGGTCCAGACGGGAAAGGCGGCGCGGCCCTGGTCGCCCGCATCAAAATTGAAGAGTGGCCCGAGATGCGGTAACTGGCGTTACTCTTCTTCTTCCTCTTCGCCCGTCTTCGCGGCCTTAGCGGCAGCGACAATCTTCTCCGCCTGCGGCCCCGGAACGAAATCGTAATGATCGAACTCCATGTGGAAAGTCGCGCGCCCTTGCGTCATCGAAATTAGGTCGTTTTGATAATTGAGCATCTCCGACATCGGCACGTGCGCTTTGATGATCTGCGTCCCGCCCTTGGTATCCATGCCTGAAATGCGTCCGCGGCGGCCGTTCATATCGCCCATCAAATCGCCTGCGAATTCCACCGGCGCCTGCACTTCCACGTTCATCACCGGTTCCAAAAGGGCCGGTTTAGCCTGCTCCATGGCCGCCTTGAAAGCCTTGCGGGCCGCGAGTTTAAACGACATTTCCGATGAATCGACGTCGTGGTACGAGCCGTCGTAAACCACCACCTTGAAATCCACCACCGGATATCCCGCCAGATATCCTTTCTCAGCAGTCTCGACGATTCCTTTTTCAATCGCCGGAATGAAGTTCCGCGGAATCGCGCCGCCGAACACTTCATTAGCGAATTCGAACTTGCCGCCGCGCGGCAGCGGCTCCAATCGGATCCAGCAATCGCCAAATTGTCCGTGGCCGCCAGTTTGCTTTTTGTGGCGTCCTTGCACGTCGGCGCGTCCGCGCACCGTCTCGCGGTACGGGATCTTGGGAGCGTGCAGATCCACATCCACGCTGTAGCGCCTCTTCAAACGGCTGACGATGATTTCGACGTGCTGCTGTCCGCTGCCGGCCAGCAGAAATTCCTTGGTCTGCGGATCGCGGTAAAAGCGCAGCGACTGATCCTCTTCGAGAATCTT
>Ga0105242_10004922_pt1 | contig 10344 bp, 12 predicted proteins | sample KBSM24metaG_FD_81521 | JGI IMG/M metagenome (GOLD analysis project Ga0105242, IMG submission 81521) | Miscanthus rhizosphere microbial communities from Kellogg Biological Station, Michigan, USA - KBS M2-4 metaG | ecosystem: Host-associated > Plants > Roots > Rhizosphere > Soil | place... | reverse complement strand
CGGGCCGCATGGTTCAATTCGCGAAAGCAATGACGGACGACGAGATCAAAGCCGCGGCGACCTACTTCTCGTCGATGAAATGGGCTCCGTGGATCAAAGTGGTCGAGACGGACACGGTCCCACAAACTCGAATCGCCGGCGGCATGTTCATCACCGCCGACGGCGCGGCCGCGGGAACGGAGCCAATCGGTCAGCGCATCATCGAAGTGCCGGTGAACGGCGAGCAGACCGAGACGCTGCGCAATCCGCGCTCCGGGTTCATCGCATACGTCCCGACGGGAGCGATCAAGAAGGGCGAGGCGGTCGCTACGCGCGGACAGTGCGCGCTCTGTCACGGCACCACACTCCAGGGCCTCGGCCCAGTGCCGGGCATCGCCGGCCGCTCGCCGAGCTACATGGTGCGGCAGATGTTCGACATGCAACACGGCGCGCGCACCGGCAGCTGGTCCGAGCTCATGAAACGAGTCGTCGGACCGATGACGTCGGAGGACATGCTCGACGTCGCGGCGTACGTTGCCTCCCGTACGCCATAGCGACAGCGATCACAGTCCTCTCTCTCGGAAGCGCCTCACGAGCAGCCCACCCGTCCGGTAATTCCTGACGGGAATTCCCCCCTACGCCATCGCTTCTACGTCACATAGCGTATGCGATGAGCGCGTGCGCCGGCGCATTGTTGGTTGTGAAACCGCAACTCAACAAGGAGGCTGCTGTGAGAACTCTCTTAATCTCCATCGCCTGTCTGTCGCTCCCCGTCGTGACGAGCCACGCGCAGACCGAGCGCGTCGGCACATTCAAGCCGCAGAGTGTCGTGATCGCGTTCTATCGGTCGCCGATGTGGGCGGCGACGCTCAAGGAGCGAATCGCAGCGCGAGACAGCGCCAAGCGCGCGGGAGACACCGCGAAGGTTCGAGAATTGGAAGCGTGGGGAGCAGCGCACCAGGAGCTGGCCCATCAACAGCTCGAGGGCAGCGCCCCGCTGACCAACATTCTCGACGTGCTGCGGCCGGCATTCGACAGCATCACGAAGGCCGAACATCTGCGCGCAATTGTCCCCAGACCGTCACCGGACGCCGGCGGGGCTGCGGTCGACGTTACGCCGGCCCTCCTCGATTGGCTCAAGGCCGACGCCAAGACGCGCGACATAATTGCGCAGATGCCCCCCAACGGTTCCTGACGAGCTCCGTGCCAAGCCGCCGGGGATCTGCCGAGCCCGCGTCGCGCGCCGCGAGTTCCACATAAGCCCTCAGGAAGAATCTCACGCCGCCTCCGAACTTGCTCCGACAGCGCACCTCGCCGGCGGGCCCGAGATTGGAGTGTCTAGTTCGGAGGCGGTATGAGATCGTTGATCCGCAGACACAGGGCGACGTGCTACTTCGCACTCGCATTCGCGATTTCATGGGGCGGCATCTTCGCGGTAGTCCGCGGCGGGGCGTTTCCCGCGCCGCCTGAAGAAGCACACCGGCTCTTCGCGCTCGTCTATTTCGCGATGCTCGCGGGTCCCGCACTCGCCGGGCTCGCGATGACCGTCCTCGTGGACGGAATGAGTGGGCTGCGCGACTATCGCGCGAGGCTGCTCAAGTGGCGCGTCGCGCCCGTCTGGTACGCCGTCGCGCTCCTCACTGCGCCATTGGCGCTCTTGCTGACCTGGACCGCCCTCTCGGCATTCTCGGCTGACTTCGCCCCTGCCCTCTTGGGTTCAGGTACGATCGATCCGGCGGGTCCGGTCCAGGCCGACAACGTCAAATCATTCTTGCTTCTCGCCGTCGCGGTTGGAATCGGGGCCGGTTTTTTCGAGGAGCTGGGATGGACAGGCTTCGCGATCCCGACTCTCCTCCCGCGCCTGACCACCCTCTCCACGGGCCTCATCGTGGGTCTGCTTTGGGGTGCGTGGCATTTCCTCGCCGTTTGGTGGGGGAGCGCAAACGCCTTCGCTTCGGTTCCGGTCCCCTTCTTCCTGCTCGTGGCGCTGTTCAGCTTTTTGCCCCCGTATCGCGTGTTGATGATTCGCGTCTACGAGCGCACGGGAAGTTTGCTCGTGGGAATCCTGATGCACGCAAGTCTTACGGCGAGCATGATCATCTTCGGCCCGTCGATCAAAGGAGCCCAGTCGATCGTCTATAACCTGGCGTTCGCGACTACGCTGTGGGCGATTGCCGCAGCAGTTCTTGCGAGCGACCGAATGCGTCGGCCCGCGCCTCGTCATTCCGCGTCGCACGCTCGAGTAGCGTGATCTTCTGCCAGATCTTTCCCGAGAGCCCCGTTACGAGCGTCTCGATCTCGTTGACGGTGCTGAGCACGACCGGATCGTTGAACGACTGAACGAACGACGCAGCGATCTTGCTCGTCAGCGATAGCAGCTCGCTGCAGTAGTCGAGGTAACGGCCGAGCTCCGGCGCCGACATGGAACGCGCGGGCGACGAGTCCGTGTCGGGCTGCGGCGACATCAGGCGCTCGGGATCCTTCGTCAGCTGGTGCATGTCGACGATGTGCACCACGCTGCGGAGTTGTTGCAGCGCCCCGAGCGCCTTGCGCCGCTTTAAGCGCGCTTCGACCGTGACGAGAAAGAAGATCGCGATGCCGAGGAACACGACGTCGTTGATCGAGGCGTCGAGCGTCTGCACGAGCTCCGATACGCTGCTCACTCGGCTCGACACCTGGATGCTCACGGCGCCGAGCCCCACGACGACGACCATAGCCGCGATGACAACACCGACGGCGACCCGAATCGGCCAATTTGGCTTCCGCAGGTAAGCAACGCACTCGAACGCTTCGTCGGAGAGCGACACCAGTTCTCCGGCGACGTTCGAGAGTCCCGATCCGGGAAACCGCTCGGCGATTCGGTCGCGCAGACGGCCGAGCGTCTGCGCGATTTGCGACTGGTCGAGTTGGCGGTACCGCGCGATCTCTCGCATCGACGATCAAGATGTGCCGCGCGAGGGGTCGGCCGCTATAGCGTGGCCGAAGACTTCGGCGATGCTACTCCGCCTCGAGCACCGACAAGAAGTTGCCGGCCGGATCCTTGAACCAGGCGATTTTCGGTCCGCCGTCGTCGTCGCGGTGCACGCCCTTCTCGTCGGTGGCGATGTCGCCGCTCTTATAGACCTCGAACCGCACACCCCGCTCCTTGAGTTGTTCGACGGCGCGGTCGACGTCGTCCACCGGGAAGTTCAAGATCGTGAAGCTGGCCGCGACATGGTTCGGCTTTTCGTAGATGAATACTCTCGTGTCGTCGTCGAGCTGGAGCTCCAGGTTATCCATCGGACCGTCGGCAACGTCGAGCTCGAGTGTGTCGCGGTAGAATGCGCGGGCCTTCTCGAGGTCGTTGACGGAAAAGCCGGAAAAGGGCTTCGCGTGCTTGAACATGATCAGCTCCGTGGCGAGGTCGGGCGGGTTCGTGTTGTAACCCAATGGTCTCCGCTCTGGCTGCAATTCCCGGGCGCGGCGCGAAGTGATGTGGAAATTCACTCCCGCCGTACCAGACGAGTTGCCTGAAGCTGAAGCGCCGCTCCCGCGGGCTGACGAAAAGTCCATCGGTGCGAGAGTACCTCGGACAATGGTTGTGCAGCTGCCGGTACTGCTCGTGCGTCTCGCCATGCCTCGGCGGACATCAGTGATCCGGGAATCGCGACCAATTGCATGAGTCCAGTTGGCCAGTCGACCGCCGATTCGGGCACCGTCAGTGTGGCGCGCATCCCGGGCAGAACTCGTCCGAGTCTCCACTGGATCTGCCCTGCGGCGAGGTAGACGTCCACGTACATCGTGGCCAGGTTGTCGAATTGCAGCACGGCGTCTCCCCCCGGCGCGTCGGCGTTGATCGCGCTCGCGTTATTGCCGGCGCTCACATCGTGACGCATTTGTGCGAGCGAATAGCGCGGTCCCGCACATGCCGACACGACGAACAGCCCCGCGAGCGCAAGGCTACGAGCTCTCGACGCCACTGAAACCACCAATTGGGTGTGTTGCGTAAGCACGGTATTGCCTCCATGGAAGAAGCGGGGCGCCTTCGCGCCTCTTCTCATAGCGCGCAAGACGCAACGAAAACCGCTCACGCGTTGTCCCACTGTTCGTAGCCGCGACCTACGCCCAGCCGCCGCCGCCCACCCCGGGCCTCGACCTCGCCAACGATGAATGCGCATTCCGCGAACGACGTCACTGATCTCCTGCGCGCATGGGGCACGGGGGATTCACAGGCCAGCGCCGCCGTCGCCCCGCTCGTCTACGACGAACTGCGACGGCAGGCGGACCTGGCGCTTCGGCGCGAAGGCGACGGACACACGCTCCAGACCACCGCGCTCGTGCACGAGGCATGGCTGCGCCTCGATGCGCAGCGCGACATGCGGTGGGACAGTCGAACGCAATTCTTTGCCGTCGCCGCGCAAATGATGCGGCGTATCCTGGTTGACCACGCGCGCCGGCGTCAGGCCGCCAAGCGCGGAGCGGCGCCGACGCAGGTCACACTCGGCGCTGTCGATCGCGAGGATCAGGCGTCCGCGACGCGGGGATCGTCACTCGATCCGATCGACCTGGTCGCGCTCGACGACGCACTCGCTCGCCTCGCCGCGCTGGACCCGCAGAAGGCGCGCCTGGTCGAGTTCCGCTACTTCGCGGGACTCAGCATGCCGGAGGCCGCGGAGGCACTTGGAATTTCGCTCGCCACCGCCGGACGCCAGTGGGCCATCGCGCGCGCATGGCTGCGCCGAGAGCTCGAGCGATGACCCTGTCCGTTACGCCAATGACGTCCGAGCGATGGCGGACTGTCGACCAAATCCTGCAGGGCGCCCTCCTCTTCTCCGGGCCCCAGCGAGAGGAGTTCGTCGCGAAGTCGTGCGGCAACGATGCCTTGCTCCGCAGCGACGTGTCATCCCTGCTCGCCGCCCACGATGCAACCCCGGCGGACTTTCTCGAGCGACCAGCCATCGAAGAACATGACCTGAGCCCGGCGACGTCGCCGGCCGCACCCGCGGCCCCATCCGTCGCGCGACCACGGCCGGAGCGTATGGTTTCCGCCCGCACCGCGGTGTACGTGGCCGCGGCGGCGCTCGTGTTTGGTAGCGCGACCGGATGGAACCTCGCGCATTCGGCGACGATCGCGCGATGGGGGCGGACAATCAGCGCGATCCGCCAGCAGGCGAACGCGAACGGTTCTCCTGGAACGAACACAACTCCGACCACGTCGGTGGCTGGAGCGCGCGACGATCTGTCGCTCGTTGTCGTTGACCGCGGTGGTGAAGTCATCCGTGATATCGCCGCGACTCGACCATGGGCACCGCGCTTTTCTCCCGACGGTCGAAGAATCGCCTACGCCGCGGTGGGCGATGGCCGCGGCACCAGCGACATCTGGATCGCCGACTTGGACGCAAACGCGACACGCCGCCTCACCGACGACAACGTGGACAGCAATTTTCCCCAGTGGAGTCCCGACGGCGCCATCGTCGCGTACTCGATGCGCGCGCAAGACGGTAGGGTCGTCGCCGAGCGGTCGGTCGGCGGCGGCGAGGCGCGTATCGTCGCGGCGCTGCCTGGTGCCCGATTTCCGACGGACTGGTCGCGCGACGGCAGCGTGTTCCTCGTCAGCGAAGATGCCGGGTCGAATCGGCTCGACATTCTCGTGCAGCCGGCCGACGGTTCGCCGGCACGCGCCTACGCCGCGACGGGCGCGCACGAGACCGCGGGACGAGTGTCACCTCACACCCACTGGGTCGCATACACGTCCAACGAGTCGGGGCGCGACGAGGTCTATGTCGATTCCTATCCGCGGACGGGAAACCGGGTGATGGTATCGCGCGACGGTGGCAGCGATCCGGTCTGGCGCGGCGACGGCCGCGAGCTGTACTACTGGCGCGGCGACGCGCTCGTCGCTGTGCCGATCGACGGGTCGCGAGGCGGCCGGCCACCCGTCCTCGGGGCCGACCGCGTCATGTTTCACGCGCGGCATGAGCGTTCTTTGAATTCGACGTACGACGTCTCGCCCGACGGCAGCCGGATCGTCATTCTACGCCGGCGGTGACGTGGACCGTCACCCGAGGCTCCGACGCTAGCGAAGTCCCCGACGCTCTCTATGGCGTGGCCCGCCCGGCGCTCCGGATCAATCGCAGAATGAAGAGCAACACCACCGCGCCGACGAAGGCCACGCAGATCACGCCGGCCAGCCCGCCGAACGGCACACCCGCGCCGAGCTTTCGGAACACCCAGCCGCCGACGAACGCGCCGAGGATTCCGATGATGATGTCACCGATGAGACCATACCCGGTACCGCCCATGACCATCGAGGCAAGCACTCCGGCGACCAGTCCGACGATGACCCAAGTAAGCAAATCCATGCCGCCTCTCCCGATCGTTACACCAGGCGGCCAATGCAATACGCGCACCCGCTCGCTACGCCGGAGTCGTGCGCGGCCCGAAGTACCGCTCGATACACCAGGCGACGAGTTCGACGATGAGCGCGTCCGGGCCGTAGACCTTTTCGCTGTACACGATGTGGCTCGTCGTCTGGTAGCCCGCGTCGAACGCGAGCTTCTTCACCACGATAATGACTTGCTCGGGCGGTCGCCCGTCTGCCTTGAGGGCGTCGACGTAGTCGAATACGGCCGCGCGCAACGGCCCACGCGACTCGTTCGACAGCGGGAGTTTGATGGCCTTCAGCGCCAGGCGCAGCGCGGACGGATCGGCAGCGTCAGGACCCGGCATGGCGACAACACCAGCAAGCCCAAGGCCAGGTTCCCTCTCTCTTGCGATTGACGGCGCGAAGCCCGTGATTGTCTAGGCACCCTCGCGCAGCTCTCGATCTCCATCTTGGAGGCGGCTCATGATCAGGCCTGACAGTCGGATCGCAGTCGTTTTCGGTTGGACCATTGCAGTCGCGGCTGTTCCATCGCACCTCAGTGGGCAAACAGCGCCTCAGCGGCCGACAGTCTGGGCGACCATCGCGCTCGGCCAATCCGGAATCAGCGATAGCGGCATGATTCACTCCGCCGTTGGGCTGTCGGTGCAGCGCAATCACCTCCTCGTGACAGGACGCGTGACCGGCAATCAGCAAGGCCGGAAGGGCGACTACACGACGCGCATCCGGGACGCGGGAATCCTCGCCGGATACGCGACCGCGTCTCCGGCGCAGCTGTACTTCTCCGCCGCCGCGGGCCTTGCCGCAGTGCACGACGTTACCGACAGGAACGCTGTCGGAGTCCCGATCGAGGCGCAGGCAACGTGGCGCTTCCTGCCATGGGTTGGGCTCGGTCTGCATGTCTTTGCCGTACCGAACAAGCTGGCCAACTACGGCGGCATCTCGCTCGCACTGGACGTCGGCCGCTTGCGTTGAGGACAACTTCCTCAGACCAAGTCCAGTAACGCGTGCGAAGCCTGGTCGGACTACTCTGGGCTTTGGGCGGCGCCGCCGTCGGGCTGCTCCTCGGCTTCGTTGGCGCCTCGGCGTTCGCCGCCGCCACTCACATGACGAGCCGCGAAGGGGCCAGCGGCTATTTCGTCGTCGCGATGGGTTTGATCGGCGCGCTGATCGGCCTGGTCGTCGGACTGGTGATGTACGGGAGATCGGCGCCGGCAGGGCACGCAGCCGCTTACGCCGGCTCCGGCGTGCTTGGATTCGTCGCACTTGTCGCCGCGGTCGCGGCTTGTATCTGGGCGTTCATGCAGCTGCGCGAGGCGCCGCTTGAATACGACGGCGCGATGGCGAATCTCGAGATGGAGCTCCGCCTCAAAAGCGCCGACCTGCCCGCATCGGCTTCCGATGGTTGGTTGAATGTCGAAGTGCAAACGCCGAAGACGCGGCCGGAGGGAACCGTTCTCTGGTCCCGCAAACGCGTTGAAGGTGATTACACCGTCATCCCCGTCGTGCAGGGCCCACTATATCGATCCGGAAGCCGAGCGATCGTCGTCCGCGTCGGTGAAGAACAGGTCGAGGTGTTCTCGCCACCGATCAAGCGAAAACCCGATCCTACGGCTGATTGGAGCGAGTGGTATCGCCCGCGCGTTGTTGATCCCCCATACGGCGTGGTCCCGCCGACACCGCCAAAGTCGAAGCTGGAATTGCGATACAGGGTCCGTGCGTATGGACAATGACGTTCGCTACGCGATTCCTTTCACGCGCTTGTAGTACGCGAGGTACTCGTTCGGCGTCGACATCGCGATCACCTTCGCGACGGAAGTGAGCTCGAGATCGTCGAGCTGCTTGAAGTGGAGACAGCACTTCCCCATGTCGAGCCGCTTCCCGGCCTTCTTGAATGCGTCGACGAGCAGCTTCTGGGAAAACGGCGACGTGTACTCGCCGCTGGAGGTTTCGTACGCGCCCATCAGGTAGAGCGAGTTGTAGTTCTTCTGCGCACCGAGACCGACGTAGCAGAGCGGCTGACCGTTGTACGTGTCGGGGAACTCTTCGAGCGGGATGCCCCAGTTGATCACGCCCCAGTTCATGAACTCAGCATACCCCTTGGGGAGGTGCTTGCGGACGAAGGCGCGGGCCTCTTCGATCACCGCCCGCTTTTCCGGAGTCAGCGAGGCCAGGTAGGCGGCCACGGTGGTTGGACGAGCGGCCTTCGCCTTGGAGGCTGATTTCTTGGTGGCCATGGACCTGTCCTCGTTCGGGTTCGTGACGGTTGCTGCTATTCGCGGCCTCACCAACATGTCGAATGAGACCGGTCAAAATCGACGCCTTGTGGCCGGTAATATTTAGTTATACTTTGCGGCATGAAGTACTTCATACTACTCGTTGCGCTCGCCTCATCCCTCCCGGCACAAACCGGCCAGGCGAACCCGCGCGTCCTCGACTCGATCGCCGGTGCGGCGGTTCGGCAGAACCGCGCCGTCGGTATGGTTGTCGCCGCCGTCAAAGGCAATGACACCCTGCTCATGAAGGCGTATGGCAAGGCCGACGCCGAGTGGGACGTGCCCATGACCACCGACGCGATGTTCGACATCGGGTCCCTCTCCAAACAATTCGCGGCCGTCTCGATTCTTCAGCTGCGCGACGCCGGGAAGCTGAGCCTCGACGACCCGATCACGAAGTGGGTGCCGAATCTTCCCGCGAGCGTCGATAGAGTCACGCTGCGACGGCTGCTCAGCCACACGTCGGGCATCTTCCCCTTCATGGACGAACCGGCGTTCGAGATCAACTACATGACGCCGCCGCGCTTTCCGCGCGACTCGGGCTACAAGTTCATCAAGCTCGAGCCGTTCGCCTTCCCCGTCGGTGAAGCGCAGGCGTACAGCAACGCCGGGTTCTGGCTCCTCGGTCTCGTCGTCGAGAAAGCGAGCGGCATGACCTACGAGGATTACATCGAGAAGAAGATCTTCGAGCCGCTCGGGATGAAGCGATCGATGTATTGCAACAGCTACGCGAATGTGCAGCACCGGGCACACGGGTACGGCATGCAGCAGGGCAGCACCATTCGTCGCGCGCCGCTGGTCGATTACAAATGGGTGTTCGCGCCGGGCGCTCTCTGCTCGACGGCCGGCGACCTCGTCACCTGGCTCAAAGCACTGCATGGCGGCAAGGTGCTGTCGCCCACGTCGTATACCGAGATGACCACCCAGGCGAAGCTCAACGACGGCACGCCCGTTCACTACGGAATGGGCATCAAAGTCGGCGAAGACAATCGCGGCATCAAATACATTGGCCACGGTGGCACGTCGCCCGGCTTTCGCTCCGACGCCACTTGGTATCCCGCGGGACAGCTCGCCGTGGTGGTGTTGATGAACACCTCGCCCACCAATCTCGTGCCGCTCGGCGTCAGCGATGCGATCGCGCGAGAGACGCTGCCCTGGCCTCGCGGACCAGAGATGAAGTTCTATACGGGCGACGCGAAGGACTTCGTCGGTCGTTATGAGGGCGTGATGGGTGGCAACCAGGCCATCCGCTTCATCGACGTGTCGCAGACGCCGGAAGGATTGGCGTTCGCCGTGAACGGCGGTCGGCCCGATCGCCTGCCGTGGGCCGGGGGTCTGACATTCTACGCCAACGAGGTCTTCACGCTCACCTTCGTTCGCGCGAATGGGAACAGCGGGCCCGTCACGCAGCTACACTCGGACAACGACAACAACCATCGGATTTTCAAGAAGCAGTAAGAACCTCGCCCTGCGCCACACTGAGGCTCCGGGAAACGTTGACTGAGCGCCCGAGCCCGCGAAGCGGGCACCGCAGGTGAATGAGAAATTGCGACGGATGTCTAGTGAGCGAACCTACCATCGCGTATCGTATTCCCATTCCTAGTGGTTGAAGCCGATCCGTTCCCTGGCTGGCAACCCGATTGAAGGAGGTCATCGTGACGACCAAACGCGTTGCCGGTACGCTCGTTCTGTCCGTCGCTCTGCTCTGGAGCCCGTCGCTCGCCCGCT